>Ga0070741_10000692_pt1 | contig 115630 bp, 130 predicted proteins | sample Coa_R1_4_FD_66440 | JGI IMG/M metagenome (GOLD analysis project Ga0070741, IMG submission 66440) | Surface soil microbial communities from Centralia Pennsylvania, which are recovering from an underground coalmine fire - Coalmine... | ecosystem: Environmental > Terrestrial > Soil >... | reverse complement strand
TCGCTGTCGTCTCGCCGGAAGGTGCGGGGCTCGAGCAGCGGGTCGGGCCCGAGGAAGTGTCGGACGGTGAACTTGATCTCTTCACCTGTTGGCTGCTGGCCCCCTCTCTCACTCTCTTACTCTCTATAAGAGGAGAAGGGGTACAGCTAGGCCGTGTCGTGGGGGTCATGCTGCGGTCTCCTTTGTGATGGCCGGGCGCTTGACGGGGAGGGGGCAAGTGTCAGGCTGGTCCCCGCCGCAACGAGCCATCGGGGCGGGCCGAGTTGTCAAACACTTGCCCGGAGGCTCCCGGTCAAGCGGGCTGCGAGCGTCGGGTCGGGCCGGGTCGGGGGGCCGGGGTTGTAGTTCTGTCCGGCCCGGGGGGTCGTAGAGGTCGAAGTAGTGGCCCAGGGGAGCGATTTCGATTCGGCCTTGGTCCCACAGGATCAGTAGTTCGTCTCCGAACGGGTCGATGGGAAGCCAAAGCCAGACGGCACCCGGTAGTAGGGTGGAGTCCTCTGCTACCGAGAAAGACGGCAGGGGCATCACGCCCCCACCGCCTTGCTCTTGGAAGCGGCCGAACGAGCGGGGCTGGTGCTCTTGCGGGGCTGGCCCTGCTCGTCTGCTTCTCGGATGGCGTCGCCATGGTTGGCAACCTCGTCGCTCGGGGGAACGACTGCGGGCTCGGCCAGCTGGGCGAGTTCCTGCTCGGCTGCCTTCTTGGCGTGGTAGTTGATGCGGTGCCACTTCTCGTGCCCCCGGAAGATGGCGACCAGGCCCTCGGCCTTGCCGGTGAAGTCGGTCGTGCGGGGCGTGCCGTCGAGGTCCGTACAAGGGGCCAGGGTGCCGTCAGCGCGGACCTTGTCGATGCTGCCGCAAGCGCAGGAGACTTGGAACCCTTTCTTGAAGGCTCGTACGGAGAACACGGGGAAGGAATCGGTGGTGATGGTCATTGGAATTGTTCCTTTCTTGGGTTGGAACGGGTGCGGTTGCACCCGTTAGTTGTGCTGCGAACGGATGGTGTACGTGTTGCACACGGTCTTGAAGCTGGGGGAGCAGAAGAAGTCGATTTCGTCCCGGTCGAAGTAGCCAACCGAGTCGAGATACGACCGGTACTGCTCATCGGCGATGTCCTCGGGGGTGTGCTGGTAGCGGTTGGCGGAGCTACCGAAATGGCGGTCGAAGAGAACGCCGACTCCGACTACGGAAAGAACCGTGATGACTCCCGATGCGATCAGCCATACGACGATTTCGGTGCTGGTCCAGTTGTTCATGGTGTGGTCTCTCTTTCTGTCTGTCCGGTGAAACTTCACTTTCAGAGAACCCAGCACAGGCTCCTGTCAAGGGAGCAGTTGAGAGAAAAAAGTTGGTGCGCCAAAAGAGAAAAGAGCCAGCGAGCGGCGGTATCGCTCGCTGTCAGGCACCAAGTTTTTTCTTGCCCTTGACAGGTGGTTGCCTGGGCTGGGTACTCAAGGGGTAGCTCGCCCGCCCGGAACGGTGTAAGCGGCAGCGGCCGGGATCGCCGTGCGCAGGGAAAAGCGAGCGGAGAGGGGGCGCGCACGGCACCCGGCCGCTGCTCATCGTTCCCGACCGGGTAAAGGGAGCGTCGGGAACCGGGCGGGCGGCGGTTTCGATGTGAGGGGTAGACCGCGCTCGGGCAGGAGTAGGACCGCGGAGCGTTGGGGGTCTGGGGGGTATCCCCCCAGGGGGTGATTAGCGGGTGCGCCGCTTCCGCTGGTCGTCTATCGCTTGGGCCTGGGCGATGAGGGGTTTCATGCCGGGGAACGCGCGGCTCGCTTTGGCATCCGTGAGCGTTCCCAGCTGGTGGATGCGCAGGCCGATGGCCTCCATGAGCGCGGTGAGGCTGACCCGGTAGTGCGACGCGAGGGTGTGCCACGCTTCCATCGCCTCGGGGGTGAGGTCGACGGGAACCCGCTTGCGGGCCGGGGGTTGGGGGGCGGTGCTCATTCGGCGTGAACGTACCCGGGAACGGGCGTTGCGAGGGGAACGTCGGGGCATGTACGTGAGGGTACGTCGGACCAGTATGCGTAGGCCGAATGGCCCAGCCAAGGGGAAAAGCAAAGTTTTCCCTTGACGGTGCGGGTACACGCGATGCATGATGACCGGCGTCAATAGCCCGGGGGGGGACGGCGGTTCGGGGGGGCGGTTACCCCCAGGCTTCCTTGGCTCCTTGGGCTCGGCGTCCCTCCCCTTGAACGGAAGGGGAAAGCGATGGGGATGCCGCAGGGTGTGTTCCTGATCGGACGCCTTGTAGGGGACAGCCCGGTGCTCTACAAGAACGGCGACAAGGCCGGGGAGGAAGTGCCGGGGCTCCGTGAAATCACGGTGCTCCCCGAAGGTGCGAGCGAGGCGCTTCGTGCGTCGTTCTTCGCCGTCGAGTTCGGGACGCAGGTGCCGTCCCGGGTCTGTCGGGAGTTGGAAGGCGTCACCGCTGGTGCGCTCGTCGGGGTCCTGATCGACCAGGAAGCGGCGCCATCGGCGAACGGCAAGAAGGCGTATCTCAACAACCGCGCGGTGGGGCTCTACGTTCTCGGCGACGCAGACCCGGCCACGAACGGCAATGGCAACGGCAAGGCTGCGGCTCGGGCCGGGGCCGCTGCCTAGGGGCGTGCGTCGGTGGTCGGTGCGCGCGTGTATCTGCATGGTCGTTGCGCTGTCGTCGCTGATGTTCTCGCCGGGGGTCGCCCGGGCGCAGACGGAGACGACGACGACAACGACGACCACAGAGGCACCGACCACGACGACGTTGCAGACGGTGATCGTGTCCGGGACCGACGACCAGGGCGTCGAGGCGCTGCTGTGTGTCGGCGCTCTGGCTTGCGGCGTCGTCGTCGGCGGGGCGTTGGTGAAGCGATGACCGACGTTGCCGTCCAGCTGTTCACGGCGTTCATTCCGCTGATTGTCGTGGTGTTCGGGCTTCGGTACCTGCTTCAGCTGCTGCATCGCACGGGGAATTCGTGATGTGGACGCTGGAACCGGTGTTCCTGGTGGCGTGGAGATGGGGGATGGTCGTTTGGATCGCTTGGTCCGCCGTGTGCAGCACAGTGGTCGTCGTCCTGCTGCTGGTGGCGGTGTCAAGGAGTGGGCACGGTGCTTCATCAGCTGGGTCTGTCAGTTGACCGTCTGCCTGCTCGGGATGGCGTGGTCGGCGGGCTTCTTCGCCTGGCTGTACCACGCGACCGGGGGCGTCAACCGGTGAGCGAAGGCGCCTCGTTGGTCCTGGGATCGTTCCTTGTAGGCGTGGTGCTGCGGGTCGTCGTGGCCCTGATGTTCCACGCTGCGCAAATCAGGGACTGAAAGGGGGGTTGATACATGCACAAGCTGTTGAAGGCGGAAGTGGCAATCGGCATCCTGGCCGGAACGCTCCTCCTCTCGGCGGTCGCAGCTGCGGCGGATACCGCGTCGCAGATGGGGTCGTTGGCGGGAAGCGCTGTCAGTCAGGCGACGCCGATCGTGCTCGCTATCGCCGGGGCGCTGGTCGCCCTCGCAATCCTCTCCTGGGGCGTTGCGTGGGTGTTCGGCGTGTTCTCTCGGCGTCGGGTGCGGGTCTAGGGGCCATCCCCCTACGGAGGCATCCGGGCCACCAGCTCGGCCGGGAAGTCACCGCCCGGTTCGTTCGGGTGCCTCCGCATGGGGATTGCGATCTTGGGAGTCATCGTTGGCGTGGTGTACGTGGTCGGTCGGCGTCGGCGTATGCGGCGGCGGATCGTGACTACCACGCAGGCGCTGACGAACGTGATGGGCATGCGTCCCCCCGATGCCCCCCGGTTCGCTGTGCTGCCCCGTGCGTCGCTCGTCGGCGGTCGGTTGCAGTCGCTGGCCGGTGTCGTGATCGGGTGGTTCGGCGGAGGGCGTCGTGCGTTGTAACCGGTGGGTCGCAGGCGGGCTGGGCCTGACGCTCGTCGTGTTGCAGCTGCTGGTGTTCGCTGCGCCGGCGTCTGCGACGGTTGGGCCGGCTGAGTCCATTGTGACGGGCGGCACGGGAACCACGCTGAACCCGGGCACGGGTTGGGCTGGTGGCGGCGCCGTGAGCTTTTGCGAGCAGTCCGGTGGGCTCATCGTGTCGTCGTACCAGTCGCTAACGGGGTCGGGTTGCTCGCCCACCGGTGGGTCCTCGCCGGGCAATCATGCGCCGTCGGCAGTGTGTCTTTTCACGGGCGGCAGTTTCGTGTCGGCGAACTACAGCTACTTCACCGGCTGGGACTTCTACCCGTCGAACTACGGCGGTGGGTCGGCGTTCGCTATGGCGGCGGGGACGGGGGCGGGCGCTCACTGGTACACGGCGACGAGCTCGGGAGAGTGCGGCCCGGCGAGCGATCCCGGCAACGTTGTGACCGACGCAGTGGTCGGCACGTCGACGTGTTCACGGACGTTGACGGACACGTCTGCGATGACCGCCGAGTACACGGCGAGCCGTACCGGGATGGTCAATGCGTCGGTGACGGCCTGGTCCTGGGACCCGGGCGATTCGACGGGGGCGATTACGGGGAGTGCGAGTGCGAAGCACACGTACGGTGCGTTGAGCACTCAGCCGCTGAACGGTTGGACGGCGACGCTGACGATGACGGTCACTGCGACGGCGGGCCATGCGTTCTCGGACGGGACGACGACTAAGACCGGCACGTGTGCGGTCCGGGTCGATTTCTTGCACCCGGATCAGGTGACGCCAGGGTCGACGGGGGGCGGCGCCGGTTCGACTGGCGATAGCAGTCTCGACGCCTGCCTGCCCTCCGGTTGGTCGGTGCTGAATCCGTTGGCGTTTGTTGGCGGCGTCGGTTGTGTGCTCAAGGTGCTGTTCATTCCGACCACCTTGGACACGTCGACAATCGCCACGAACTTTCAGAATGCGTTTCCGTTCAACTGGATCGGCGCGATGGTGTCGGGGATCGGCGCGTTCGTGACGGAGGCGACGACGGCGACGTTCGGCATCGGCGGGACGGGTGCCGATAACTGTGGCTTCGCCGTGACGGTTCCGTTACATGACATACCAGGGGTCGGGGGGGATAACGACTGGGTGATACGGCTGCCAACGCCGCCCCCGCCCACGTCGAACTGCGAGGGGGCGATGTTCTTCAAGGGGTCGGGGCCAGACACGCGCCATGAGATTGACAACGACGTGGGCGACATTTGGGGCTGGCGCTCGGACCTGCGGGACATTGAGAAGTTGCTGCTGTACATCGGGTTGGGCACGTGGCTGATCGCACGCTTCCCGTGGTCCCGGGACGCGGCATCGGGTTACAGCTGGGACGACGACTCGGGCATCTACCCGAACTACGCGCACGCGCCGTACACGGGCGAGAGTCACGGCGATGGCGGGCGCTTCGATGATTTCCGGACGGGGCTGTAGTGATCGTTACGGCCATCTGGACGCTGATTACTGCGCCGGTGAACGCCATCCTGACGTTGCTGGGGTCGTTGCCGTCCCCGCCCGATTTCGCCGGGATGGTGAATGGGTTTCAGGTCCCGGGGGGTCAGCCGGTGCCGGGGCTGCATGGGCTGTTTCAGCTGCTGGCGTGGGCGAATTGGTACGCGCCGGTCTCGGACATGCTCGCGGTGTTCTCCATCGGGTTGACGGTGATCGGTGTCGTCTACGGGTTCAAGGCGACGTTGTGGGTGCTGGCGAAACTCCATATCACGGGGGGTGGCGATGAGTGAGGCGGTAGCGGTGGCGAGGGTGTGGACCCTTGTGTTCGGTGCGCTGGCTGCGATGGCGTACTACCGGCAGGGGTTCTGGCGGTGACGGCACACCGCTTCGCCATACGTGCGTTCGTTGGGTACAACGGCGACGGCAAGTCGCTGGCCGTGGTGGACCGCATGGTGCTCCCGGCCTGGGCCGAGGGACGGCCGGTGTTGTCGAACATGACGCTGTACCCGGAGAGGGCGGGGTATTCGTCGGACCTGTACGTGCCGCTCGATTCGTGGTTGCAGCTGGTCGACGTTCCCGAGGGTTGGGCGATCGTTCTCGATGAGGTCACGTCCGTCTTGCCGTCGCGTCAGTCGATGTCGGTGCCGCCCCAGCTGCAACGGGTCACCAAGCAGATGCGCAAGGGTGGGCACATCGTTGGGTGGACGGACACGAACTGGTCCCGGGCCGACGTGATGCTGCGGGAGGTTACGCAGGGGGTCACGGTGTGTCGTGGTTCGGTCGCTGATCCCTGGGAGCGCGACGAGGACGGTCGGGTGGCCCGTGACCAGGACGGGCGGCGGGTCCGCTACGGCGGGGCGTGGCCCCAGTATCGGCTGTTCCGGTGGACGACGTTCAACGCCAAGCTGTTCGATGAGTTCACCTATAGCCAGGCGAAGGACCTGAAGCCCTTGAGTCGCCAGTGGTATTGGCGTCCTCGTAATTTGGCGCACCGTTGTTACAAGACGCGGGAGCAGGTGTCCCTGATGGACTGGCTCGATGAGACCGGGACGTGTCCTCGCTGCGGTGGACAACGGACCCGTCCGAAGTGTAAGTGTCCGCCTACGCAACCGTCCGCCGTACCCCCGCAGGGGGCGGCGGACGAACGAGACGGGACTGGCCCTGCGGTCGGCGCGCTGCCCACGGTGCGGGACCCGCACGGCCCCATCGTGTCCAGACGTCGGGAACCCAAGGTTCGGCCGTGACTCTGTCGTTGGCGGTGCGAGCCATCGGGGCGCAGCTGGAATCGGCGGGCTTCAAAGCGGCGACGCTGCCCCCTGCCGTGTTCGACGTGTGGGTGACCTACGGCGATGGGGAGCGGTACGAAATGGCGATCATGCGAGAGGTCGGGTGGGCGGCGTGAGCGGGCTCATGTGGTTGGCGGTTATCACGGTTGCGGTCGGCTGCTGGCTTGCCGGGGTGTTTACCGGCATGTTGTGGGTGGATCGTTGGTGAGCCCGGAAGAGGTTGCGGAGAACTGGGGCGCGTATTGGGCTTACGTAGTCCTGGCGCTGCTCCTGGTGGTGATCGGTGTTTCGCCGCGGTGGATCATCGACTGGAAGATTGGGCTACCGGCCTGGTCCCTGTTCGTCGTGTGGGGTGCGGGCGTGGCGGCGTACTTCGGCGTCGACTGGTGACGTGGTTCGGCTTCGTGCTGATCGTGGGCTACATCGAGGCGACGGCGTTCGGGTTCTACCTGTACGTGAAGGAGTGCCATGGGTAACACGGAGAGTGTTCGGCGGCTCCGGGCGCAGCAGTCGGCGGAGGATAAGGAGTACTTCCGGCGCTACAACCGGGCGTACGCATCGGCGCTCCAACGTCTCAAGGCGGCGCACGGCGACGAGTTCCGGCAGCTGCTGGACGACGAGCGTGGGCTCCGGGCGATCCCGTACCGCAAGCTCGGGCGTCGGCCGAAGGGGCAGACGGCGTGACTGAGTACGAGGTCGCACGGATCGTTATCTCGCTGGTGTTCATCCTTCTTGCGATTGGGCGCTGGCGTCGTTATCGCCGTCGTTGACGTGGGGTACGAGTTGCGCTTTACCGCTGGGGCTGTGCGTCTGTGTCGCAGCGGCGTTGAGCGTGGCCGGTCGTCCTCGCGGGATATGCGTTACGAGTTCTCGGCGCTTCCCTGGTGGCAGCTGGGGGAGCGGTTGGTGTTCATCACGTTGACGGTGCCGCACCCGTGGCGGGGCCTGATCCCGAACGGTAGGGCGCTTGCGGGCAAACGGTCGCAGCTGCGGGATCGGTGGAAGGACCGCTGGGGCGAGTGCATTACGGGCGTGTGGGTCGTGGAGTACCAGCCTCGGCTGTGGGCGTCTCCCCGGGATCGGTACGCGCCGCATCTGCATCTCCTGGTGTCGCTCCCGGCCGGTGTGGATGATGACGAGTTCGGCTATCTGCAAGGTCGTCGCCGCTACCGGCAGCGGTTGGAAGAGGAGTTGGGTTCGCATGAGGCACGCAAGCGCATGCGGGCGCCTCGGGGCGTGTTCTGCGACTGGTTGCACACGACGTGGGCTGCGGTTGTGCAGCCGGGGGACCCGCGCTGGCTGATCGGGGACGTGACGCCGGTGTATTGGAGCGAGGCCGCACATCGGGAGGCGTCGCTGGAGTTGGTGGGGGAGTATCTGTGGCGTGAGTCGGGCAAGACGACACAGCGGGTCGCTCCGGAGGGCTTCACCAACGTCCAGTCCTACGGGATCTTCGCCGGGAAGGGCCGGTGGTTCTCGATGGTGGAGGAGCGCCGCCAGCTGCCGTACCGGCAGTGGCTGGTGGCCGGTCGGGTGGTCTCCCGGGTGGATGGGCGGCGGTATTTGGTTGCGAGGGATGATGTGTGGGCTCGTCGGCCTGGTGGTCGTCGTGGTCGGGCCAGTGGGCGCCGCCTCATCACTCGTTGGCGGGGCGGTCCGTTGACGGTGTTCGTCAGTGATGCCGATGCCGTGGCGGAGCGGTTGCAGGAGTGGTCGGCGGCGGTGGTGGCGGAGCGCCCGGCGTCGGCGGGGGACCTGGTGGTGGAGTCGTTCTTTGGCTAGGTGCAAGGTTCGTACCGAGGGTGTGGGCGAGGAGTTCGCCGCGGTCTGCTTGGGGTGCGGTTGGGGTTCTGGCATGTTGCCGTCCAAGGAGCAGGCGCAGGTGACGGCCTCGGTGCACGTCGGGGAGTTGTTCCCGGAGTCGATCCCGCACAAGGAGCGTGCCGTTGCTCGTCGTGCGTTCTGCCGGGAGTGCGGCGAGCGGTTGAACGATGCGGACTGGAAGCGTGTCCGCCGTACCGGTGAGCGGCTGTGCTTGTGGTGCGCTGTCGTCACGCACTAGCCGAACAGGTCGGCGGCACGCTGCTTGTTGTCGCTTCCAAGCGGGCCGATGTAGCAGTTCTTGGTGACCTGAGCGTTGTCGTGGTCCAACACGTCAGCGATGTCGAGCAGGTCGAAGCGGTGCCCACCGTCGTCGCTGCGTGCTTCGTGCATCATGCGGGCTGCGCTCCGCTTGAGGTCGTGCACGGTCATCCAGGTGATGCCTGCGGCGCAGGCTCGCTTTCGGAGGCGCATGTTCAGCGTGTTGTGGTTGACCACTGGGACGCCCCAGGCCAGGCGGTCGGGGGCTGTGTGCGGGTTCCTGATGTTGCAGATTGCGGGATCGTCGGGGCGCAGGCGGCGGCGCATCCCTGCTTGGTAGGTGTCGAGGTACCGGGCGATGAGGTCGCACAGGGCGGGACCGGCGACGGCGGTGCGCTGCTTGTTGCGCTTGCCCAGCCATTCGAGGTTCGGTGCTCTGCGCAGTCCTCCGATGGTGAAGGTGCGCAGCTCGGCGTTGCGCATGCCGCCGCTCACGCCCAGGCGTACGGTGAGTTCGTCGCACAGGCCCAGCTCGGTGCCGTCTTGGCATGTGCTGATGAGGGCGTCATAGCCGGTGGTGTCGAGTCGGGTAGCGGGCATCTTCGATTGGGTCTTGCCGTAGACGATGGGGTACGAGGCGAGCAGGCGTGCCAGCTGGCGCTCGGGCACGGTGTGTCCGTACTCGTCGTGGCACCATCGCAGGAACAAGCGTGCGGCCGAGAGTTGGTTGCGCATGGTGTTCGTGCTGAGGTCGGGCGCTCGCTTGTCGGCGTAGATGGCGAGGTTGGCGGCGCTGAGGTCGTCAAGGTCGCTGGCTCCGGTTCCGGAAACGACCGCTGTTAGGTGCGTCCGGTACCGGCGACGGGTGTGCTCGTTGCTGTACTCGCTGAGCCAGGCGTCAAGCAGTTCGGTTAGGTGGTCCGATGCGGGCCGAAGGGGCACCACATTGTCTGTTCCGGCGACGAGATAACTTGATCTCGTCGTTCGAGTAGTCGGTTTTCCGGCGCGACGGCTCGTCGAGATCGATGAGGTGATTGCGACCCTTCTCGAAGATGACGACCGACCAGCCCGCAGCGGTCAGCACGTCGGCCACGGCGCTGCCGCCGGGACCCGACCCGACCACGACGGCGTCGACGTCGGGGCTTACGGCTGGCTCACTTCCTCGTCGGTGTAGCCGCGGGGCTGCACGTCGCCTTCGAACCCGATGCTCTCCCAGCCGACGAGGTTGCGGTTGCCCCCGTATTCGGGCGCGCCGTACATGCCTTCGCACGCGTGTTCGTAGACGAGCGCAGTGAAGCGTTCGTTGTCGCGCAGCCGGGTGTCCTGCGTGTCGTCGCCGGCAGTCGCGAAGTCGGCACCGAGGGCGACGAGGCCGTCGCGGTATCGCTCCTGCAGGCCGACGACGGGTCCGTTGAACTCGCGCTCGGGGATCCCGCGGGATCCCTCGATGCGCGTACGCCACGCCAGTTCGTCGAGCGCGGTCAGCGGCGTGAAGGTACTGAAGCTGCCCGCGCCCCCGTGACGGCCCGAGAAAGGGCCGCCTGCCCAGATGCGAGGCGGTTCGACGGCGAAGGCGCCGAGCAACCCGTCGACGTAGTGGGCGACATTGGCATCTCGTGCGCCCGGGATGAGCCGTTCACAGGCCGCCTCGATGACGGCGTACTCGTCGTCGCTGAAGAAGAGGTGCGACACGCGAGTGCACCGCCCGGCCTAGCGGCCGGTGAACCTCGGGTCGCGCTTTTCCTTGAAGGCGGCCATGCCCTCCGCCAGGTCCGACGACGTCGTCGCAAGCGATTGGAACTGGCCCTCGAGTTCGAGTGCGGCGGCGAGGTAGGTCTCGAAGGTGCGGTTCAGCAGCTGCTTCGAGAGGCCGAGAGAACGGGTCGGGCCGGTGGCGAGGCGCTCGGCGAGCGCCTCCGCTTCGGCGCGCAGCTCGTCGGCGGGCACGCACTTGTAGGCCAAGCCGAGGTCGACGGCCTCCTGGCCCTTAGCGCCTTCGCCGAGCATGACCATGGCCTTGGCGCGCGGAAGACCGACGAGGCGGGGGAGGAGGTAAGCGCCGCCGGCGTCGACGACCAAGCCCCACCGGGCGAACGTCCACGCGAAGCGCGTTTCGTCATGGACGAAGACGAAGTCGCACGCGAGTGCGAGGTGGGCACCGGGGCCAACGGCGGTGCCGTTGACCGCCGCCACCGTCGGCTTGTCGAGCTCCCACAGCTCGCGGATGACGGCCTGTACGCCGATGCGAAGGGCCTCGGACGTCGATCGGGTGTTGAACCCTTCGCCGCCGGCCTGGACGACCGTCGACGCTCGCAGATCCATCCCCGTGCAGAAGGCGTCGCCGGTGCCCGTGATGAGGATGGCGCGCACGGCGGGATCGGCGCGGGCGTCGCGTACGGCGGCGACGAGGTCGTCGCGCATCTCGACGGTGAGCGCGTTCTTGGCCTCGGGGCGGTCGAGCGTGATGGTTGTGACACCAGCGTCACTCGTTGTGGTGCGGATCACGGCGTGGAGATTACTCAGCGCGCGCAATGGGAGAATCTGCAGAAGGGCGTCACAAACCGCGCAGTCCACGAAATGGCAGCGGTAAGGGGAAAAGCCTTGGGGGGTCGCACCATGACGAGCGAGGCGTCCATGCGGGTTGTCCTTCGACATGCACTCGAGCTGGCAGCACTGAAGGACGATCCGCAGGAAGCGGCCTCCCAACTGTTTCGTTCGGTGGGCGGCGACCGCGAACTCCTCATCGAGGCGCACGCCCACTACAGCGAGATCGTTCGGAACACGCCGGATGACGCTGAAGCTCGTCGTGTGCTCACGCTGGTCGAGTGGGCGTTGACGGGCACGCAGAATGGCCCCGTCGTCATTCGGGCCAAAAAGGCTTCCGCGAACAGTTAGGGTCCCCGGCGTGGAAGGGCCCGCGCTCCATCCCGACGTCGCGCCGCTCGGGTTCCTGCTCGGATCGTGGATGGGCGAGGGCAAGGGCTTCTATCCCACGATCTCTGCCTTCGAGTACGGCGAGGAGATCCGCATCTCCCACGTCGGCAAGCCGGTGCTCGCGTACACGCAGCGCACGTGGTCGCTCGATGACGGGCGGCCGCTGCATGCCGAGACCGGGTTCTGGCGGATGGCCGGGCCCGAGCGTGTGGAGTTGGTCATCGCCCATCCGAACGGCCACGCCGAAGTCGCCGAGGGGCGACTGGAGGGCACGAAGATCTCGCTCGTCAGCCTGTCGATCACGCAGACGGCGACGGCCAAACCAGTCGACGCCATCGAGCGCGATGTCGTTGTCGACGGCGATGTCTTGACCTACGACCTGCGCATGGCGGCGATGGGTAGGGCTATGGACGGCCACCTGCAGGCCGAGCTCCGCCTCGGCGCCACCCACTAGGAGAAGCGAACGCCATGGACGATCAAGACCTCATCGACCGCATCGACACGCTGGTCGCAGAAGAGCACGGACTCCGGGAGCGGTCGGAGGGTCAAGGCCTGGCCGACGAGGATCGCGATCGACTGCAGAAGCTCGAGGTCGCCCTCGATCAGTGCTGGGATCTCCTGCGCCAGCGGCGCGGACTTCGCGACCGCGGCGAGGACCCCGACCAGGCCACCGTCCGCGACGAGGGCACGGTCGAGGGCTACCGGCAGTAGTTAGAAGGTGCGCAGTAGTTAGAGGTTGCGTACGAAGCGGCCGGTCGGCTCGTCGAGCTGATAGCCGGCGGCAGTCCAGAACTTCGGGGCCGCCTCGAGGCCCAGGTGTACGAGGGCGGTGATTCGCGGACAGCCCTTGGCGTGCAAGAAGCGCTCTGCGTCCAAGACGAGCGCTCGTGCGATGCCTTCCCGCCGTCGGTCGGCGCGGACGACGAGCCGGTAGAGGTTGCCGCGCCAGCCGTCCCATGCGGCGATGATCGTGCCGACGAGCGCGTCACCGTCCTCGGCGATGACGAGGGCGCCGGTGCCCGTGTCGAGGAAGCGCTGGACGTCGGCTGGCTCGTCGATGATCGTCCGCCCCGGATCGGCGTCGGCGCTCCAGAGGGCAAGTACGGCGTCGACGTCTTCGGTTGTGGCCTCGCGGATCCGGACGGTCACGCCGCGCCGTAGTTGGGAACTGCAGAGTGTCGTCCGAAGGTGGTGAGCCACTCTTGCCCGTCGTCGCAGTCGGCGCGCGCAGGGCACCACCGGCACGCGGCGCTGGGCTCGTAGGTCACCGGTGCGTCTGACTTGGCGAGGATGATTCGGCGGATGCCTTCGACCATCCAGTCGAAGGTCGATGTCAGCAGCTCTTCGTCGACGTCGTCGACGGTGTACTCGCCGCTGTCGAGGTAGTAGGTGGCGACCCGGTAGGGCGGTACGCGCGAACGCAACGTCTCCATCAGGGCGTAGAAGCGGGCCTCCTGCTGGTGGTCGACCTGCTGCCAGCCGCTCTTGAAGTCGACGATGAACGTGCGGGCCTCGTCGCCGAGCGGGACGCCGAGGGCGAGGTCGAACTGGGCCTGCAGGTGGATGGCGCCGAAGGCGAGCTTGACCGGTGATTCGACGCGCGGCGACCAGCCGGCGAGCACGGGCGGCCAGTCGGAGACGAACTTGATCAGCAGGTCGTTGACGTCGCGTGCCAGGTCCTGACGGTCGCCGGCGGGGAGGGTGGCGAGGAAGGGGCCGGGCGAGCGGTCGTCGACGTCCTCAGCCAGCTCGTCGATGGCGGCGTGGGCCAGCTCCAGGGGCGCCCGGCGGTAGGCGGACATGATCAGGCCTTCGAGGGCGCGGTGAAGGACCTTGCCGCGAACGTTGGCAACGCTCCAGCCGAAGTCTTCGGTGCTCCGGGCGCGGAGGTAGCCGGTGCAGGTGTGGGCCTGGGAGAGGCGGTGCTTGTCGACCCGGACCCATTCGCTCGAGTCGACACCGGCGCCAAGGGCGCCGAGCTCGTCGATGGCCCGCCGCCGGAGCGTCTGCCCGAGGGCGCGGTCAGGCGTCGGCCGTTCCTGCCCATAGAGCAGGAGCTCATCGCGCACGTCGCGTTGCTGCGGGTTCAACTCCGCCACGCCCGAAGCGTACGGCCAGGGTGTGACACTCACGCGGACGCTGGAAGCGGCCTCCGCCGAGCCTGTTCAACAAGCGCAGCGAGCCGAAGGGTCGTTTGGCGGGGGAGGTGCACGACCTCGTACCAGGTGAACCGTCCAACCAGCCACCCTGTTGCCGCGCCCACCGCGGTTTCGCGACGAGCGTCGTATACCGGCTGCCCAGTGTGCTGCTGGCCATCGAGCTCGATGAAGAGCCCGAGTTGGGGCCAACAGAGGTCGACGCGGGCCACGAACTCCTCGTGCTCGTCGTACACCGTGAACTGCCGGACCGGCGGTGGCAGGCCCGGAATGTCTCGAGCCAGTTGGGCCATCAACGTCTCGAGCAAGCTCTCCGTCGGTGATGCACCCGGCGGTCGTAAGGCCAAGACTCGACGAATACGAGGAGTCCCAGGAGTTCTTGACCGACTCAGCTCCGGCAGTAGGGCTTCGATCGCCTCGATCGACGTGAGCTGTTTGCGCAGCGCCGACTCCAGTGCATGTTCCCACGTTCGATCAGTCAACAGCGGAGCGATGTCGACGAGGGTCGTCAAACCGTCCGCGCATCGGACACCACCCAGGATCGAACTGCGCAACCAAGGGGGTGAGTCGTAGCGAGTTGGTTTGCCCTTCAACGTCACGCTGTCGAGGCCATGCAGCATCCCCGCCAGCGTTCCTCGTGCGACGGTCTTGCCCGCTAGCACCCTTCCACGGGCGAGGTCGAACGGCGTGGGCGGTTCCGGGCCTTCCAGATACACGCCGCGGTCGATTCGCCGCCACCTACCCTTCCGCTCACCCCAGCGCAGCGTTTCTCGCGTGAGATTGACTTCGTGGGCCGTGAAGACACGTCGCACTTTGGATTCCCCGAGTTTGAACAGCTGAATTGGTTGTGAATTCGGCGTTTGACAGCCAGACCACAACCAATTGGACGGTTGAAACCTGAGGGGGAAGTGCGGGCGCTGCGGACGGCGCCCCGTTGGAGCCGCAGTTCACCGGATCAGGCGGGAGAGCCGTCGATCGGCGAGGACTTTGCCACCGGTTTGGCAGGTGGGGCAATAGGCGACTTCGTGGGACTCGTAGGAGACACGGCGGAGGTCGTCGCCGCAGCGGGGGCAGGGGTGACCGGCGCGGCCGTGGACGACGAAGCGGTCAGAAAGCTTGGTGGGGAGGCCGCCTTTGCGCTTGCGCTCGCCGACGAGGGCCGCGTCGAGGATCTCGTGGACGGCGGTCAACAAGCGCTCGCGCTCTTCAGCCGACAGCGATGCGAGCGTGGCGTAGGGCGAGAGCTGGGCGTGGTGGAGGATGTCGTCGGTGTGGCCGCGGCCGACGCCGGCGACCGTGCGCTGATCGCGGAGCATGGTGTGGACCCGGCGCTTGTCGTCACCGGTGCGAATCAACGAAGCGAACTCGTCGGAGAACGGTTCGGGGCCAAGCCCCTCCAGCGGGCCGAGGTCGCCGGGCTCGAGCACCCACCACGCAGCCTTGCGCTCGGTGCCGAACTCTTTGACCAACACATCAGGACCGCCGTCGAAGCGCAGACGGACGACTGCACCCTTGGGCCGTGTGCGCTTCGGCGTCTCCTCCAAGTCGACGCGGCCACCCTGCGAGAGGTGGATGATCATCCGCGGGCCGTCGTCGAAGTCCATCAGGAGGTACTTGCCCCGCCGGCCGACGCTCGAGACCGTGTGCGCGACCGCCGCATCCGCGGGCGGCACCACCGTCTTCAGCGCCGAGAACTGCAGGGCCTCGACGCCCGTCAGCGTGGCTCCCGACAGGGCCGTATCCAGCCGCTCGGCCAGACCCTGCATCTCCGGGAGCTCGGGCATCAGCTGATCTGGACCCAGTCGACGCGCCACCCTGTCGGCGTCCGCACCAGGATGCTCTCGACCCGGACATCGCGGGTCTCTCCCTGCGGCGACGACTTCCCCTTGATCGTCTGCGAGACCACGGTGAACGTGCGGGCGTCGTCCTTGCTCAACGCGGCCACGAACGGACCGCTCTTCACCTTCGCGGTGGCGATCGCCTGGTTGTCGCTCAGCGCCTGCTTGAAGGAGTTGGCGCCCAGCACGTCCTCGTACTGGTAGCGGAAATTCCCCACGCCCATGCTCCGCACCTTGCCGAGGTCGGTGTTGAGGTGCCGGTAGTCGTATGTCGATAGGGCGAGCGCGAACTTCTGGGCCGTGTTCTTCACTTCCTTCTGCCGCGCCGACGCCGACTGACCCCGCGTGAAGAGCACGATCGCCAGCACGGCCACGATGACCGTGAGTACGGCAGCGGCGATCCACGTCGCTCGCTGCCGGGTTTCGGCAGGGTCGGCCGACGGTACAGTGCCTCCGTGGCTGGCGTCTTCGCCGCTGTCGATCCCCCCGTCGACGCCCCCGTCGGCCGGCGTGGCTCCCGCGGCCGTGTCCTGAGCTGGATCGTCCTGGCGGTCCTGGTCGCCCTTTTGGTCTTCGAGTTGATCGCCTTGATCGGGCCGGGCCGCAGCACCGCCCACGCCTCCGCCGCCGACACTGACCTTGCTCGAAACTTCGCGGTGGCCGTGACTTCGTTCGACTACAAGCGGCTCGACGCCGACGTCCAGCGCGTCCTCGCCATGGGGACTCCCGGATTCGAGCGGGACTTCCGCTCCGCCATGGGGCCCAACTTCACCGACAAGATCGCCGCCAACAAGTCGGTCAGCACCGGTGACATCGTCGTCGGGCCCCGCGTCCAGACGGTCTCCGGTGGCCGGGCGACCTTCTTCGTGGTCGTCGATCAAACTGTTACCTCCGAGGGGAGCCAGTCGCAGCCCCAACTCGTGCATACCGGCCTGTTGGTCACCGTACAGGAGAAGGACCACAAGGTCGCGTCCGTGCAGGTGTTGTAGGACCGCAGCACTAGGGGTTCTCGCTCGGCCCTTCGGTCTGGATCTTCTGCTGTTCGTACTGCTGGACCTGGGCCAGGTCGGCCGGGCTCTGCATGGCCTTCGCCGCCTCTTCGGGGCTGAGGATCCGCAGCATCATCGGCGGGGCCTGACCCTGCATCCCCGGGGGCGGGCTGAGGTCGAGGTCGATCTTCTGGGCGATCGTCGGCAGGAAGATCTTGTCGAGACGGAGTCCCTGGCCGTAGATGGGAACGGCCATGTTCGGCTGGTAGGTCGGGAACAGCGGGAAGCTGTTGCCGACACCGATGTTCATCGTCGTGCCGTCGAGCACGTAGCCGACCCGCTCCATGAACTCGGGCACCCAGTACATGTTGTCGAGGACCTTCTGGGGCCGGGTCGCCAGCGTGTGGAAGGTGGTGTCGAGGCCGGGGAGGACGCCGTCCTTCAGCGGCGGGTTCGCTTCGGTCAAGAGCGAGTTGCCGACGGTGCCGAACTCGGCGCCCTTCTGCAGGATGTCCTGCAGCTCGGCGGTGTGCTTGGCGAGGGTCTGGCCCAGACCGGCGTAGCCGGAGATCGCACCGGCCAGCTGGGCGCGGTTGGCGTCGAGGGCCGAGGACAGCTGGGCTGATGCGGACAGCAGGTCGCCGAGCTCGGCGTGGTGCTGACCGAGCACGTCGCCGACCTGCGCCCACGCCGCCAGCCCGTTGCGGATGTCGTCCTCGTGGCCGACGAGGCCCGACAGGCCCTGGCTGAGGCCGCTGAGGTCGGCCGGGTTCATGCTCGACAGGACGTTGTTCAGGTTGCCGAGCAGGTTGTACAGCGGTTGCGGCGCGCTCGTGCGGTCGACGGGAATCACCATCCCGTTCGGATCCGACGACGCCGCGAGGCGCATGCCCTGCTGAGGTGGATCGACGGGCGACAGGTCGACAAAGGGCTCGCCGAGCGAGCTCTTCTGGCGCACGTCGGCGCGCAGCTCGCGCGCCATCGGGCCCTTGGGCCGCACCGACAGCTTGAGCTCGACGGCGTTCGGCGTCAGCCGGGCGCTGCTCACCTTTCCGATGGGGACCCCGAGGTAGGACACCTCAGCGCCGGGGAGGGCGCCACCCGTCTCGGCCAGATCCACGGTGATCGTCTTGGGCTTGCTGAAGCGAATGCCGGCGAGGCCGACCGCGGCCCACGCGATGGAAACGACGCCGACGACGGCGACCAGGATGAGGTTGACCAGGTGGCGGCGGGTGAACTTCATAGCCTCACCGTCCGCCGTTCGCGGTCGTCATCATGAAGGCCGAAAGGCCGTTGTCGCTCGAACCCGACGGGCCCTGGCCGGAGTTGCCGTTGGCCGACCCGGCACCCAGATTGATGTCGCCGGTGTGGGCCGGGTCGTTGATGCCAGGCATGGACGGCGTGCCGGTGACCTGGACCTGGCCCTGTTCTTGCCGGCCGCGCGGCCCTTGGTCGGGTGTGCAGTGGCCGCCGCCGGTGTCCACGCGGGCGACCTCCGGGTACACCGGCTGCAGCTCCTGGATCCAATTGCCCTGCACGGTGCACTGCCACCCCAGGTTGAAATCCGGCAGGGCGTTGAGGCCCTGCATGAAGTCGTTGAGGTTGGCGACGATCTGGTCGAGCACGTCCTTGGTCTGCTTCCCACTGGCGGCCAGCTGGGCCTCGTGGTTGACGAGCAGGTCCGAGGCCTGGTCTGACAGGTGCTTGAGGCTGGTGGTGAAGTTCCCCAGCTGGTCGCGGTGGGCGTCGAGGGCGCGCAGACCCGCCGCGAAGTTGTTCACCGATTGCGCGAGCTCGGCCGTGTGCGGGGACAGGTCCGCGGCTACTTGCTCCACCTTGTCGATCGTGTCTGCGAGCGCCTGGCGGTTGGAGTCGAGTGCCTTCGACGCGCCGGACATGGAATCGAACAGGTTCTCCAGGGTCTCGGGGTGCCCGCCCCACGCCTGGTCGAAGGTGTCGATCATGCGGTTGAAGTTGTCGGCGGTGACCTGGTTGACCAGCTGACCGCCGAGCTGGACCACCTGCTCGAGCTGGGCCGCTCGCCGGGTCCGAGACAGCGGGATCGTCGACCCGTCCTTCAGGACACCGTCACCCTGGGGCTCCAGGTCGATGAACATCTCGCCGAGCATGCTGGTCTGCCGCACGACCGCGTTCGTATTGGCGGGCAGCCGCACGTCCTTGGCGACGGTGAACCCGACCTTGGCGTGCAGACCGTCGACCTTGATCGACGTCACCTTCCCCACCTGCACGTCCTTCAGACGCACACCGTTGTTGCGCACGAGCTCCGAGGCGTCGGCCAGTTCTGCGGAGTAGTGGTGGCCACTGTCCTTCGGCCGAAGGATCACGAAGCCCACGGCCGCGACTACAACGACCAGGCCGATACCGAGTACGCGCTTGAGGGTCGTGGCGCTCACTTGCCGCTCCCCGGTGGGAATGGCTTCCCCGGCGGGCACCCGCTGGGGTTGGGACCGGGCAGCGTCTCGGTCGGGCCGCCCTCATAGCCGGGCTCGTGCGAGGCATTGTTCGGTGTGTTGTCGATCTTGATGCGGCCGTCGGGTGAGCTGTACGACGGCAACAGCGGGCCCGGGCCCGTGTACTTCGTGGCGTCCACCTGCGACGGGATGACGGCCCGCGCGGGCGAGCAGCTGAAGTCGATCGAGGGGTCGACGGTGTTGTCACCGTTCTGGGAGCCCGGGCCTCCGCCCTCGTTCAGCTGGTGCGGGTACGGCAGGAACATGATCCCGGAGATCTGCTCCATGAAGAACCAGTAGTTGCCGTCGTTGTGGATGGCGTTGTACCAGCCGTACGCGTAGTAGGGAACTTCGTTCACGATGCTCGACCAGCCGGCGGCGTGGTCGGCCAACTGCTTGCCGGTCGTCGACAGCAGCTGCACGGCCTGGACGATCTTGTCCTTCTCCTTGGTCGTGAAATCCGTGAGTGTGCCGAGGAGCTTGTCGAGGCCGGTGACGCCGGCATCGAGCGAGCCCTGCTGGGCGAGCAGGGCCTGGCTCACCGCGGTCGATGAACTGAGGATGCGGGCGATGTCATTGTCCTTGGTGGCGAGAGTGCCGATGACGCGTTGCAGCTGACCGAGCGATTGATCGAGGGCTTGGGACTGGGCGGCCACCGACTGGCCCACTTGGGCCATCCCGCTGGTGACGCCCGCCAGCGCCCCACCGTTGCCCTCCAGTGCGCTGCCGAGATCGTGCACGAGGTTGCCCAGCGCTTGGGCGTCGACCTCGCGCATCACCCGGTTGGTCTCGTCGGTGAAGTCGGAAACCTCAGCCGGCACCTGGGTGTGGTCGAGCGGGATGTGCGCGCCGTTTTGAAGCTTGGGGCCGGTGCCGGACCAGACCGGCGAGAGCTCGACGTAGCGGGACCCGATCAACGAACGCAGGCGCACGGTCGCGATGGCGTTGGGATCCAGGTTGACGTCGTGCACCGACATCGTCACCCGCACCCGGTCGGTCGACGACTCGACCTTCTTCACCGATCCGGCATCGACGCCTTGCACGAGCACGCGTGACCCCGAATAGAGGCCGATGGTCTCGGGGAAGTCGGCGGTGACGTCCAGCGTCTTCGGTTGCAGCGGGTTGGCTATCACCGGGACACCCCAGAGCCCGAGACTCGAGATCCCGAACGCGGCGACGATGGCCGCAATTAGGAGGCGACGGGCGTTCGAAGTCAGGCTCACGGCGACGTGTAGTAACCCTCGGGCGGGGGCTGGCTGTGGTTCTCGGTGTCCACGTTGATGCCGGCCACGTTGATCGACTGGTCATGGGGCGGCGGCCGTAGCCAGAGCTGGGGAAGACCGCCGGTCTGTCCGGGATCTCGGCCGTTGTTGTCGCCCAGATCGATGGGGTTGGCGAGGTAGGGCGTGCCCGGGAACCCCACCGTGTAGACGTTGATCCACGCTCCTTCCTTGGTGACCTTCCGGAGGTTGTGGATGTCATTGGGCAGCTGATCCAGGGCGATGTTGATGCGGTCCTTCTTGTCGTTGAGGACCTGCGCCACCTGGATGAGGTCGGACAGCGTCTTGTCGAGGGTGCCCTCGTTTCGGGAGATCAGCGGCGCCAAGTGGTCGGACAGGTTCGTGACGCCGTCGATCAGCTCGGTGAGCTGGTCCCGGCGCGCGGCCAGCGCGTCGAGCGCGCTCGCCATCCCGTCGAGGCTGGTGGTCAGCGCCACGCGCCGGTCGTCGACGGCCTTGGAGAGCGCGTCGCTGGCGGCGATGAGGCGGTCGATGTCGACCTTGCGTGCGGCCAGGCTGGTCGACAGCGTGCTGAGTCCTTGCAAGAGTCGGCTGATGTCGCCGGCTCGACCCGCCATCACCTGATCGAACTCCTGCATCACCGAGTTCACCGCGGCCACGTCCGTGCGCTGCACCGAACCCTTGAAGGCGGTGAGAACCTCGTCGACGTCGGTCGCCGGCTTCGTCCTCGTCTCGGGAATCTCGGTGCCCGCCGCCAGTTGCGGCCCGGTGCCCGGATCGGCGATGTCGACGAACTTCTTCCCCAGGAGCGTGCGCAGGCGGATCGACGCCGTGATCCCCTGCGAGAGCTTGACGCCCTGGTTGATCTGGAGGGACATCACCACCGAGTGGGCCTCGCGCTCGATCGAGGTGACCTTACCGACGTCGATCCCGGCGACCCGCACGGGGTCACCGCTTCCTACATCGCTGGCATCGCTGAATACCGCCTTGACCGTGTAGCTGCGGTGGAGGATCTTCATCCCGCCGAGCACGTAAGCGATCGCCATGAGGGAAAGCGTGATGGCGATGCCGACGAACGCCGAACGTCGAAGGTTGCGCTCAGTCATCAACGACCACCTGTCAGTGGCGCGAGGAGCGTGCCGAGACCTGGGCTCGATTGCGACTGGCTTCCGGACCCCGGCTGCGGATTCACGGCGACGACGCCGGCGTCAGTCGACGGGATCGGGGGCACCGGAACCCGAGGCGATCCCAGAATGGGCTGGCCACCCTTGGGATCGTCGGGCCCGATGTTGTTGTAGTCGGGACCGACGCGCGGTTCGGAGAAGTAGGCGTCGACGACCCCCGCGCCCCGTACGTAGGCGTTGATCCAGTCGCCGCTGCTGGTGGCCCGGATCATCGCCGAGGTCGTCCACGGCAAGGTCTGGAGGGCCTTGGCCAGGACGGCCTTGTCGGAGACGACTGCGTCGAGGACGGTCTTGGTGTCGCCGAAGACGCCGTCCAGGTAGCCCTCGTTGGCGGCGAGGACCTTGGCGAAGGCGTCGGTGAACTGGCCGGTCTGGCCTGCGGCGTCGCCAAGGTCGTTGGCTCTTTGGGCCAGCGTCTGCGACGTGCCGGCCAGCGAGTCGAGCAGCTGACGAACTTGGGCATCGTGGCCGGCGATGCCGTCGAGCAGCGTCGCGTACTCGCTGATGCTCTGGGAGATGACGTCGGCTCGGCTCGAGAGTGTGTCGACCAACTCGGCGGAATTGCCGATGGCGGTGTTGAGCTCGTCCTCGCGGCCGTGCAGCGCCTCGGCAACGGTCGTCATCAGGTCGTTGAGATGGCTCGTGTCGAGCCGGGCGAGCAGCGGCTCGGTGTTGTTCAGGAGCTCGGAGAGGTCGGCCGCGTTCCCTGTTCGGTCGGGCCCGAGGGTCGTGCCGCCCTTGAGCACGCGGCCGGCGAGTGTCGCCCCGTCGGGCGGCACGGCCTCGACGTACCGCTGTCCCAAGAGGTTCTTCCAGTGCAGCTCGAAACGGGAGTCGGCCGGCAGCTTGTAGGCGTGGTCGACGTTCATCGCCACGAGCGCCTTGCCCCTGTCGACCGACAGACTCGAGACCTTGCCGATGCGGACGCCGGCCAGCCGGACCTCGTCGCCCTTCACCAGCCCGGTGGCGTCGGTGAACTCGGCCTTGACGTCGTAGGTCTTGTGGAAAGCCCCGGCCGGCCCGCTCAGCTGACCGATCTGGTTCGCGAGCCACCCCAGACACAAGAGACTGACGACCAGGAAGGCGCCGAGCTTGATCAGCGTCCCCCTCACGTGCACCGCCTTCGGCGGCTGCGCTCGAGGCGCCCCGCTGTCACACTTGTTCGCTCGCTGCGCTCGCTCACGACCCGCCTCCGGTCAACGGAGCGAGCAAGGTGTTGAGGCCGGTGGCGTTGGCCGCCTTCTGCGACGGCGAGAGGTTGATGGGGACGTTCTGGTTCGGCAGGCCGGTGATGTCGACGTCGGGACCGACGCCGGTGCCGCCGTTGTAGTCGCCGTACTGGCCGGGGGCGTCGTAGATCGTTCCCCAGTTGAGGATGAATGTGTTGGTGACGCGGGTCTGGATCCACCCGCTGGACATGATGTTGGCCGTGCCCCGCAGGTTGTACTTGACACTCTTGGCGAACTTGGCGATTCGACCAGGCATCGAATCTGTCAACGCAACGACGTCGACCATGTCGGGGACGATCTGCCCGAGCCGAGCCGGCTGGTCGGAGAGCAGGTCGGCGGCCTTGTCCGCCAGCTCTGCGTTCTGCTGGAGCAGGGGTCCCAGTGACGGCTCGTTCTTGGCGAGCACCGCGGCGACTTGACCGAGGTCGTCCGCCGCCGTCGTCAGGTCGTGGCTGCGTTCGGCGAACGTGCCGGCGACCCCCGGCACTGTGGTGAGCAAGGTCTGCAGATCGTTGGTGTGGTTGGCGAACTCCTGCATGACGTCCGTCCACCCGACGGTGAGCCGGCGGAGGTCGTCGCCTTCCCCGGCCAACCCCTGGCTGATCGACGCCAGCGCGGCGCCGAAGCGGGGCGGATCCAGCGCCTGTAGGAGCGGTGTCGCCTCGTCGAACACCTGCTGGATCTCGACGGGATCCTGGGTGTCGGTCAGGCCGATGCGGTCGCCGCTGCGAAGCCGCGGCTGACCGGGCGCGGCCGGATCCAGCTGCACGTACTTGTCGCCGAACAGCGTCTTGGGCACGAGGACGGCGTGCGTGTCGCGCGCGATCGCTGTGCCGGGATCGAGCCTCAGTGTGTAGACGGCGTTGAACGTGTTGCGGTCGACCTTGATGTCGCTGATCGTCCCGACCGGATAGTCCCGGACGCGCACCTCGTAGCCGGGACGCACGTTGAGCCCGGCCCGGTCGAACACCGCGGTCACCACCAACTTGTGGGCCGGGGTGCGAAGGATGCGGGTGCCGGCCACGAGCAGGGCGACGACGAGGAGAGCCCCAACCACCCTTCCGAGCACCGCTGGCGCCAATCGCGTCGTCACCGATTACCCCGAGAAGCGAATCGAGCTCGCGCCGCCCCAGAACATCATGGACAGGAAGAAGTTGACGAGAAAGATCAGCGTCACCGACAGGCGCACCGATCGGCCGACGGCCCGACCCACTCCCTCGGGGCCGCCGGACGCGTAGAAGCCGTATGTGCAGTGGATGCACGTGACGAGCGCGATGAAGACGATGATCTTCACCACGCTGTAGATCACGTCGAGCCGCTGTAGGTACAGGCTGAAGTACTCGCTGTACGTGCCGCTGGGGACGTGGAAGATGGCGACCGACGTGAACTTGGTCGTCAGCAGCATGATGTAGAGGCCGATGACGTACAGCGGGAGGACCACGATCATCGACGCGATGAGCCGGGTCGACACCAGGTAGCGCATCGACGGCAGGCCCATGACTTCGAGGGCGTCGATCTCATTTGAGATCCGCATGGCGCCAAGTTCGGCGGTGAATTGGGCGCCGAGCTGGGCTGCGAAGATCACGCCGGCGATCAGCGGGGCGATCTCCCGGATGCTGGCGTAGGCGGACACGAAACCGACGAGGTCCTGGGCACCGATGAGCTCCAAACCCTTTGTGCCCTCGAGGCTCGTCTGGATGCCGACGACGGCCGTCATCACCACGATGACGATCACCGCGCCGGCGCCGACGATGTAGGCCCCCGAGCCCACGGCCACGTCGCTGATGTGATTGGCGATCACCGACCGGTACTTGAGCGACGCGGGCACGTTGAGCAGGGCCCGGCCCGAGAGGCGGCCGATGCGCCCGGCGACGCGGAACGGCTGAAGGATGGGCGAGAGGGCTTCGCCGACGTTGTCGATGTTCAACGGGAGGGCCACGGCGCTACCTAATGGCGTCCGGAACGAACGAGAAGTAGGCGTAGGTCATGATCAGGTTGACCACGACGAGCGCGACCAGCGTGAGCACGACGCCGCGGTTGACGGCCATGCCGACGCCGGACGGTCCCGACTTGGCGTAGAGGCCCTTCCATGCCGAGATCGACGCGGCGACGATGCCGAACACGAAGCCCTTGGTGAGGGCGAGGTACAGGTCGGGCATGCGCGCCAGCGTGTTGAAGCCCTGGAAGTAGGCGCCCGAGTTCGTGCCCTTGAGAACGACGGCGTAGAGGTAGCCGCCGAGGATCCCGCCGACGATGACGATCGCCGTCATCAGCAGGGTGGCGAAGGCAGCTGCGATCACGCGAGGGACGACCAGATCGTTGATGGGGTCGACCGACATCACCTTCATGGCGTCGATCTCGTCGCGCACCTTGCGGGCACCCAGGTCAGCCGTGATCGCCGTGCCCCCGGCGGCGGCCATCATGAACGTCGTTCCGAGTGGGCCGATCTCGCGGACGATGGCGAGCACCATGGCCGCGCCCTGCGCCGAGTCAGCGCCGAACTGGCGGGTGATGTTGTAAACCTCCAGGCCGATCACCAGCCCGAAGGACATCGTCAACAGGAGGGCAGGCAGAAGCGAGACCGACGCGATGAACCACGTCTGGCGCGCGATCTCCTTGAGCTTGTACGGCGGCCGAAAGATGCGGACGAGAACGTCCGCGAGCAGCGCGTAGAACTTGCCCGTTTCGTCGAGGAAGGCATCCGCCTTCCCCCTGACTGCTGGAACCGCCAACGAACCCTTCCTCCGAGCGGTCAGTTCCCCTCACGTTCGGCGCGTAAACCTCTGTTGGCACTATTGGTGTCATCCCCCTCGAAGATGATCACTGTGGGCGCGTCACAAAAGGGGTGCGTAGGGCCTTTGCACGGGTGGCGGAAAACGGGGGGAGTGTGCAAATGGGGCTACGTCGGCGGTTGGCGTTCCTGGTAGTGCTCACGGCGGCGGTGCTTGCCATCGCCCAGGCCGCGCACGCGCACGGGGACGACCATTCCCAGGACGGCTGGAATCAGCACGACAATCGCGGCTCGGTGAAGGTCGACGACGACAACATCGACGACCTGCCGGCTAATCACCCGCACGTGATTTGCGCGCTGCGGGTCGTGGTGGAACACGGCTTCGGGGCGCCGTTCGACATCGACTTCGACGCCGACGCGCCAACGACGCGGGCCGGCAACGACCAGCGTCTGTTGATCGTGCACGTGCCGAACGGCGACAACATCAGCGGGCTGATCGACCTGCGGGGCTTCGTCGCGGGCATCGTGCCTGGACCCCAGGGCTTCCACATCTTCATCACCGTCCACCTGCCGGGCGGCGACAAGCACAAGGTGATCTGGGTGCTGAAGGACTGCCCGTCGTCAACCAGCACGACGGTCAAGCCGGGCGGCACCACCACGACGACGAGCAAGCACCACGGCACGACGACGACCACGGTCAAGGGAACGACAACGAGCACCACCGGTACGACCGTCGTCGGCGGCGCAGTCACCAACTCCACGACCAGCAGCACGGTCCCCACCCAGGTGCTCGGTGAGAACTTCACCAAGAGTCCGGCCGCCGCCGCGGCCGACGCAACGACGCTGGCGACGACGGGCATGCCGTTCTCGCCCGCGATTGCGGTGGGGTTGGTCGGCTTTGGTCTGCTCGCCCTGGGCGGGGCCCGTCACATCTCGGGGCGCCGTCTCGAGGTCAGCATGCGTCGGGTGGACGACGAGAGTCAGCAGCGATTCAAGCTCTGACCCAGCGGGGGAGCTGCACGTCCTCCCCCGCGGGTTGGAACACCACCCGCACCGGTTCACCGATGCGGATCGTCGTCGGGTCGACCTCGTTGATGGCGCCCTCCGGCGTCTCGAGGAGGTTGCCGACCAACCGGATCATCGGGTCCTCGTCGAGCTCGACGACGACCACGTTGTAGGGCGCCACCTCCATGAACGCCGGGAGGAGCGGCGGATGGGGGATGACGAACGACCACACCCGACCCTTGCCGGACAAGGCGTCCCACGTGTGCTCGAGCGAGTTGCAGTACGGGCACATGGGCCGCGGCGGGAAGCGCAGCCGGCCGCAGCTGTTGCAGCGTTGGATGCGCAGCTCGCCCGCGGCGGTTCCCTCCCAGAAGCCGGCCGAGTCCTCGGTGATCGCAGGGAGCGGAGCGCCGGTGATCATGCTCATGACTTCGTCAACAGGAGGGCGCTCGTGGGCACGCCCTCGCCGCTGGTCACGAACGAGACGTTCACGTCGTCGACCTGGCTGGTCGATGTCCCCCGGATCTGGCGCACGGCCTCGACGATCAGGTTGAACCCGTGGACGTAGGCCTCCGACATCCCGCCTCCCGACGTGTTGTTCGGTAGGCGGCCATTGGGCCACTCCAGGGCGCCGTCGTTGGTGAAGTCGCCGCCCTCGCCGCGCTTGCAGAACCCGTATCCCTCGAGCGACAGGGGGATGAGGGGGCTGAAGGCGTCGTAGATCTGGGCCACGTCGACGTCGTCGGGGGTGACGTCGGCATTGCGCCAAAGCACCTCAGCGCACGCCCACGCCGGCCCCATCAGCGGGTCGTCGCGGTGGTAGTTGGTCATCACCTGGTGCTGGGCGTTGATGCCCTGGCCGAAGGAATGGATGAGGGCCGCCGGCTGCTTGAGGTCTCGAGCGCGCTCGGCCGAGGTGATCACGCACGCCACGGCGCCGTCGGTTTCCAGGCAGTTGTCGAACAGGCAGAGCGGCTCGGAGATCCAGCGCGCGTTCATGTAGTCCTCGCGCGTCATCTTCTTCTCGTACATCTGGGCCAGCGGATTTCGGTTGGCATGCTTCCGCGAGGCGAGGGCCACATTCGCCAGGTGGTCGCGGGTGGCTCCGTACTCATGCATGTAGCGCCGGGTGAGCATGGCGATCTCGTCGACCGGCCGGACGAGTCCCCAAGGCCGCGACCACTCGCCCAGGCCCTTCACCCGCTCCGCCGTCTGGGCCCACGGTCGACTTCCGCGCGCAGCGCGCTTGCGGGCCCGCCATGTCACCGCCACCTGGCACTGCCCGGTGGCGACGGCCATCGCCGCGTTGCCGACGACGCCACAACCGGCGCCGCCTCCGAACCCCACCTGGCTGAACCACGTGACGTTGCCGGTGCCGAGGTTGCGGGCCACGTCGGCTTCGATGTTGGCCTCCATGGCGTAGGAGCCCATTCCGTCCACGTCGGCGGGCGTCAGCCCGGCATCGTCGAGCGCGGCCTTGATCGCCTGACACGCCAGCGAGAGCTCGCTGCCCGGCAGCCCCTTGGCGTACTCGGTCTGGCCGATCCCGACGATCGCCGTCTGGTCCTTGATGGTCACCAACCCTTGAACTCCGTGGGTCGGCGTTCGACGAAGCTCATCATCCCCTCGGTCGAGTCCTCGGTGCCGCTGATCAGCTCCTGCGCGTAGCCCTCGTCCCAGAACGCCGCATGGCGGTCGGAGTCGATGGCCCGGTTGGCCAGCATCTTGGCGAAGCCAATGGCCTTGGTGGGGCCCGACGCGAGGCGGCTGCCCCACGCCTGCAGTGTCTTTTCGAGCTCGGCTCGAGGAACGACCTTGTTCGCGAGCCCGATGCGGTACGCCTCGGCCGCCGGGATGTCGTCGCCGAAGAAGAACAACTCCTTCGCCTTCGACAGGCCGACGAGGCGCGTGAGGATGTAGGCGCCGCCGGCGTCGGGGGCGATGCCCCGGCGGACGAAGACCGAGATCAACTTGGACTCCTCGGCCATGACGACGAGGTCGCAGGCCAAGGCGAGGTGCATGCCGCCGCCGGCGGCGGTGCCGTTGACGCCCGCGATCACCGGCTTCTCACAGTCCATGATCGACTGCACGAGCCGGCCCCATCCCGTGCGGATGACGCGCGCCGCGTCGCCGACGATGCGCTCCGGTGCGCCCTCGGGCTTGGGCGGTGGGTCGCGCCGCTGGCTGCGGATGTCGGCTCCCGTGCAGAACCCCTTCTCACCCGCGCCCGTGAGCACCACGGCCCGGACCCACGGGTCACCCGACGCCTCGATCATCCAGTCGCCGATCGTGTCGCGCATCGGCGTGGTCATGGCGTTTCCGGCGTCGGGCCGGTTCAGCGTGATCCAGAGGACGCCGTCCTCGACGCGCCGAAGAAGGTCGTCGCCCACCTCGTCGCTCACTTGGCCACCGCCAGAGCGTCGAGGGCGACCGCGCGGTCGGGAAGCGCCGCGAGGGGGTTGATGTCGAGCTCTGCCAGCTCGGCGTTCAGGTCCATTGCCATCCTTTGCACTCTCATGATCACGTCGACGAGGGCGGTGCGGTCGACCTTCGGCCTTCCCCGCACGCCGCTGAGCAGCGCCGCCCCCTGTACCTCCTCCAGCATGCGTCGGGCTTCGTCGCGGCCAAAGGGTGGGACGCGGAACGTCACGTCCTTCAGCACCTCGACGAAGATGCCGCCCAGACCGAACATCACCACCGGCCCGAACAACTCGTCGTGGCTGATGCCGACCACGGTCTCGACACCGCCGGGGATGAACTCAGCGACGATCACCCCGTCTGCGTCCGGTGCCGCCTTCATGAACTTCTTGAACACCTTCTTGGCCTCATCTGGCGAGTCGACGCCGATGCGCACGAGGCCGCGCTCGGACTTGTGGGAAATGTCGGGGGACAGCACCTTCATCACGACCGGACCGCGGAACAGGGCGGCGACCTTGGTCGCCTCTTTGGGCGACGTCACCACCTGGAAGTTGGGCGTGTCGATGCCGTACTCCTGCAGGAGCTGCATCGAGGTTGCCTCGTCGCCCCGCAACAGCTCACGCCCGAGCTTGGCCGACGGCGACGCCTTCATGACCGGCTTGGAGAACGGCGAGCGGTAGCGCTTCCGGAAGGCGTGATAGTCGAAGTAGGCCTTGGCCGCCGCTACCGCGTTGGCGAACGTGCGGAAGACCGGGATGTCGCTCTTGAGGAGCACATTGCGGTACGCCTCCTCGTCGCCGACGGGCGAGCCCCACACGACGAGGATGGGCTTGTCGGTCGTCTTCGACACGTCGACGAGGTCCTGGGCCAGCCGCCCGCTCATCGACGGCAGCGCGCCGGTGATCGGACAGAGCAGGAGATCGACGTTGGGGTCGGCGAGGATGGCATCGAGAATCTTCCGGCCGCGCCAGTCGGCCGAGGGAGCGCCACCGTTGTCGACGGGGTTGGTCACCCTCAGGTACGGCGGGATCCACTCGTGCAACTGCTTCTGCGTTGCCTTCGCCAGCGGTGGGATGCGCAGCCCGGCGGCCGAGGCCATGTCGGCCATGTGCGCGCCTGTTCCGCCAGAGATCGAATACACGCACACGCCGTCGCCCGACGGTGCTTTGGTGCGGGCGAAGGTGGCCGAGACGTCGAGCAGCTCGTCGAGGCCGTCGACCCGCGTGATGCCGAATTGGCGGAAGACGGCCGAGGTCACGGCGTCGGAACCGGTGAGGTGCCCGGTGTGAGCCTTGGCCATCGACCGACCTTCGTCGGTGCGGCCGACCTTGATGACGACGATGGGAACGCCCGCCAGCGCGGCCTTGTCAGCCGCCAGCATCAGCGTGCGTCCGTCCTTGAACCCTTCGATGTAGGCGGCGACCGCGCCCACGTCGGGTTGGTCGGCGAAGTAGGCGCAGAAGTCGGCGAACTCCAGGTCGGCCTCGTTGCCGGTCGGCGCCCAGTGGGAAAGGCGAATGCCGATGTCCTGGCCCTGGAAGACGGGGCGGCCCTGGTGACCGCTCTGGGTGATGAGGGCGATGGCCTTGGGCGGCAGGTCATCGCGGAAGGACTCGAAGGCGTTGAGATTGGTGTTGGGACCCAGCACGTGGACGTCGCTGGCGGCGATCAGTTCCTCCATGCGGGCCTGTAGCCGCTCGCCCTGCGCCCCTACTTCGGCGAAGCCCGCGGCGAAGACCACGGCGAACTTGGCCTTCTTCTCGATGACCTGCTCGAGCGCCGGTACCGCGTCGCCGACAAGAATCGCGGCCACGTCGACGTCAGCGGGCACATCGAGGATGCTGCGGTAGCACTTCAGGCCGTTGATCTCGTCACGGTTGGGATTGACGAGGTACACGGTGGCGCCCGCCTGGTCGGCCCAGCCCCGGATCTTTGCCGTCATCGCCGTGTTCGGGCGGCGCGGGTTGTCCGACGCGCCAACGACGGCGACGGTCTTGGGAGAGAAGAAGGTGTCGAGGTCGACGGGCCGAGGCTCTACCGGGCGCCCGGTGACATCTGTACGCACGGGCGCCGATGGTGACACGGGCGTCAGGTTATGTGGGACGCCTGAAACGGGCCAGACTGCTGTTTCACTCATACTGCTGTTGATGGAAACGACCGAGCTCACGCTCGACACGGACGGGCGTCAGCTCGTCGACCTCACCGACCGGGCCGCGGAGTTCTGTCGCTCGCTCGGGGACGGGCTGTTGCACGTCTTCGCACCGCACGCCACCGCCGGGCTGGCGTTGATGGAGTTGGGCTCGGGCTCGGAGGCAGACCTTGGCGAGCTGTTGGACCGTCTACTTCCGCGTGACGACCGCTACCGCCACCGACACGGATCGCCGGGTCATGGGGCCGACCATCTTCTGCCGGTGCTGATCAGCCCCTCGTTGGTGCTGCCCGTCGTCGGCGGGCGCGTCCAACTCGGCACCTGGCAGAGCATCGTGCTGGTCGACCTCAACCGCGACAACCCGCGCCGACTGGTGCGGTTGAGCTTTGTGGGCTAGCCGAGTTCCCTAGGTCAGCCCCATGTCGTTGAGGACACCGACGTAGTCGGTGATGGCCTCGTCGCTGTTGGCCTCGCACAGCTGTGTGTCGAGGTTGTCGACGATCATGCTGGCTTCAGCCAGGAGGCGCGTGTTCTCCTCGTTGACCATCAGCCGGGCGAGCTCGTCGAGATCGCCGTCGATGACCATCGTCCCGGCGCGTTGGGTCGCGTTGCCGCTGATGGCGAAGTACTCGTGGTGGCCGTGGATGCGGCCTTCCTTCGCCTGCTCGTCCCAGAAGGCCAGGGACCTCCCGAACACATCGAGTGACTGCATCTCCCGGCCCCGCACCGGCGTGCCCCAACTGATGATGATCGCTCCGTTGGCCATTGGTTCTCCTTCCCCCCAGGTGGATGGAGACCGCAGTCTCCACCCGTTGCGCGCGCCCAACAAGGGGGGCAAAAGCCGCGCAAACCGAGCTAGACGAGGTCGACGAGACCCGTGAGATCGGGCACCCGCACGACGCCGTCGGTGATCGGCGGGGGCGGCTCCCGCTCGTCGTCCCACTCGGGGCGCCATACGTGGACCGGGCGCATGCCCATGGCCGACGGCCCTTCGACGTCGGGACCCCACGAGTCACCGACGAACAGGATCTGACTCGGATCGTCGACTCCGGTCTCTTCCAGCGTGCGCTCGTAGATGCGGCGGTGGGGCTTTCGAGCACCAGCGCGCGCCGAAGTGACCATCACGTCGACGAGGTCGGTGAGCGCGGCCTGGGCCATCGCTCGGTCGAGGTGCCAGTCCCAGTTGGAACACACAGCGAGCGTCAGGCCGCGGTCACGCAGCTTGCGGAGCACGTCCGGCACTTCCGGGTACGCCTGCAGCTCGAACGACTTGGTGGCGGTGTAGAGCTCCTCGACGAGGAGCTCGGCGTCGTCGGGCCCGACGCCACATGCCTCGGCGAAGCGGCGCATCCGGTGCTGCTCCCACGCCCGGTACGAGTCGGCACTCACGGAGTGTTCGACGTGCTCGTTCCCGTCGGCGGCCTCGTCGACCCAACGCTCGGTGATGTCAGCGGGAACCTCGAACCCCCGTGCTTGGAGTACCTCTTCCCGCGTCGGTCCCCACGTCTTGGCGTGGGCGAGCGTGCCGTAGAAGTCGAGAAAGACAGCCTTCACGGTCTCAAAGGTGAGGACTCACCTCGCGTCCGATGATGCTGACCTGCTCGACGTCCTCGTTATCGAGCAGCTGCAGGTACAGACGCTGGGCGCCCGCCTCTTTGAACTGCGAGAGCTCGTCGACGACCTTGTCGGCGCTGTTGGCGCGGATGTCGACGTTGACGGCCGCCGAATAGACGATCGACGACGGGTCGCGGCCCTGGGTCTCGCAAGCCTTCTTCACGCGTGCGATGGACTTCGAGAAGTCGGGCACGCTGTGGAAGGGCACGTTGAACTCGTCCGCGTACTGAGCGGCCAACCTCGGGGTGCGCTTGGAACCGGCGCCACCGATGATGATCGGCGGGTGCGGTTGCTGGACCGGCTTGGGGAGCCCGGGGGAGTCGTCGACTTTGTAGTGCTTGCCGTCGAAGCTGAACTTGTCACCGGACTTCGCGGCCCACATACCGAGGATGATCTGTAGCTGCTCCTCGAGCATCTCGAAACGCTGCCCGAGAGGCGGGAAGGGCACGCCGTGGGCGTGGTGCTCGGGATCGAACCAACCAGTGCCCAGGCCCAGCTCGACGCGCCCGCCGCTCATGGCGTCGACTTGAGCGACGGTGATGGCGAGCATCCCCGGGAGCCGGAACGTCATCGACGTGACCATCGTGCCGAGGCGGATGCGGCTGGTCTCCCGGGCGATGCCGGCGAGGGTGATCCACGACTCGGTGGGCCCCGGACCGGGGTCGTCGTCGTCGAAGCGCATGAGGTGATCCGACCGGAAGAACCCGTCGAAGCCCTCGGCCTCGGCCGCCTGGGCGATCGCCAACTGCTGGTCGTAGGTCGCGCCCTGTTGGGGCTCGAGCATCACGCGCAGGTCCATAGGGGGACACTAGGAGGGTGCGTTGGACCGTCACCGTGCTCGGCCTGCTCGCGCTCGCCGCCTGCAGCAGCGGGAGTGGAAGCGGCGGTCTGACGCGTGCGGCGGGTACGACGGCCACCTCCACATCCACGTCGACCTCCACGTCAACTTCGTCGTCGACCTCGACCTCGACCTTGTCGACGGTCCCCGGCCCAGTGGTGATCCGCTACCGGGTCCAGCGCGACACCACCGACGAAGCCACCGCCAACTTCGAGTCGGTCGTGAACGCCACACTCGACGACCCGCGAGGCTGGACCCGCGCCGGCTTCGTCTTCCAGGACGCCGCCGATGCCCCGTACACGATTCTCCTGGCCGATGGCCCCGAGGTCCAGCGCCGCTGCCGCCCGTACGACACCTACGGCAAGTACTCGTGCCAGATCGGCCCTTTGGTGGCCATCACCGCCGACCGGTGGCGCGTGGCCACGCCGGAATGGACGGGTGACCTGGCGATGTACCGCCAGATGGTCGTCGACCACGAGGTCGGCCACCTGCTGGGCCTGCACCACCGCACCTGCACCACGCCGGGCTCATTGGCCCCGGTCATGCTGCCCCAGAGCACCGAGTTGCACGGCTGCCTCCCCAACCCGTGGCCCCTCCCCGCCGAAGTCGCCCGCGCCGCCCGCCACGACCTCCCCCTGGCCCCCGGCTACGAAGCGGGCAACCCAAGCGACCCGCCCTAGGTCCCCATCACAAAATCCTCTCCAAGTTCTCGAGATTGTCCGGGTTTGGAGGGTTTTCGCGCCCTCGGATCCGCGACTTGGAGAGGTTTTGTGGCGCGCGTCACTCGCCGTGTTCCGCGTCAGGCGAGCAGGGAGCCGGTTTCGCCGACGTCGTAGACGAGGTGGTCGCCGTCGCGGCGGACGCCGTCGGTTGGGCGGTGCTCGGCCATCCGGCCGTCGTGCATGAGGTGGCGGACATCGGCGCCGCGAACGAGGGTGGCGAAGTCGGCGATCAGGCGGCGGTGGCAGCGCCACCAGAGGCTCTCGGCACACATGACCGTCGTCGGGCGCCCGGCCGCCTCCCCGAGTACCTCGTCTACCGCCTCGACAAATTCCGGGGTCGCCATGTGGTCGGCGTAGGCCCGGAAGCCGCTGTTGCGCAGGGCGACGTTCGGAGAGTCAGGCGTCGGCTTGCGCAACCCCCCGAGCCGGGGTTCCCAGCGGTAGGCGATCCCCGCCGCCGGGACCCACTCCTGCATGGCCTGGCGCATGAACTGCGGATGTCGCCGGCTGCCCGGTGCGGTGCGCACATCGACGAGCGACTCGATGCCTGCGGCGACGAGGAGCTCGACCAGTTCCTGCTCGGCCGCGGTGCCGTGCCCGACGGTGATGAGGCTGGAAGCCACCCCCCATTCTCTATGGTGCCGCCGTGGAACCTCGGCGCACGGCGATCCAGCGCACGCACCGCGCCTTGCTCGTTGTGCTCGCCGGGCTCTTCCTCGTGCTGCTCGGCACCGGAATCTGGTTGTCGATCCAGTACCAGCCGACTGGCTCGTTCGTCGGGTCCCACCCGCAGAGCTGGGTGCGTGTCACCCACCGAGTCACGTCGAAGGTCTTCCTCTTCACCGCGCTGGCGTGGTTCGGCATCGCACTGGCGGCCAGCATCGAGGGCGCCCTGACGCGTGGGATGCCGTCGTGGCTCGTGGGTCTGCTCGGCGTCCTCGGCGCCCTCGTGGCCTCGTTCACCGGATTTCTACTGCCGTGGGACCAACTGGCGCTCGCCCCGATACGGCCGGGCCAGTACCGGGGCTACGCCTTTCTCTTCGGGCACTCCGAAGTGCACTTCGTTCTGGTCGGCGCCAACGAGGTCGGCAAAGCCACCGTGCGCAACTGGTTCTTCCTGCACACGGTCGTCGTGCCGGTGGTGCTCCTCGCTATCGGGGTCGTCGGCTGGCGCGTCACCCGCCGACGCCGACTCCGGCCGGAGCCATCACCTCCGAGTGAGTAGCCGCTCCTTCGTGACGCTCGGTGAGGGCGCCGAACGCCAGGCCGAGGGTGCCCCACAGCGCGACCTGGATACCGACGGAGGCCACGCGGAACTTCCACAGCACCGTCGCCGGGAAGCTGATCGGGACCTCGTTGACCCCGGGCAGAAGGACATAGGCCAGGGCGGCCATTCCGACGAACAGCGCTGACGCCAGCAGGGCCGCGTTCCACACGCCGAATCGCGGCGTCAGCTGGCGCTGAGCGACGACGGAGATGACGAGCGACACGATCGAAAAGGCCATGAGCACGAAGTAGAGCTCGGTGCGATGACCGATCGTGTCCGGACTGCCGACCGATGGTGGATTGGCGGGGTACTTGAGGAAGGGGACCAGGAACACGCCGACGAACCCGCCGCCGGCGAGTACCGCGGCCGCGATGCGAGCGCGGGCGCGCGACACCCGCCGGTACACACCGGCAAAGACGAGCGCGAACAACCCGCCGATGGCGGCGCCGGATACTGCGAGGCCGGTCGCCAGGCCGATCGTGGACTGCGTCGTCCGGCTGACGATCGGCGCCTCGATTGCCTCACCCCGTTGCTGGGCCAGCGAAGACTCGAAGTGCTCGGCCTTGCCGATCTGAGGCTCGCCGAACACCTTGGCGACGCCGAACGCGCACAGTGCGGCGAGCAGGCCGACGAGCAACCCGCGGGTCAGATAGGTCCTGACCATGACTCAGTGGCAGGGATAGGCGAGGAGGTGCCGGGCGTCGTGCACGAACTCGTGGACGTAATGACCGCCAAAGATCGACAGCGCACCCTGCTCGACGCCGACGAAGAACACAAAGAGCAGGAACAAGAGGCCGAACAGCGCGGCCCACGGCAACAGGTGTCGCAACGGAACCGGCGCCGGTAGGGAAATGGACGGTTGGTCTGCGACGTGGGGAAGGGCCACGGCGTCTCCTTTCAGTGTTGGTGGTGATGATGGACGGCGGCTGCCAGTCGGTACTTGCAGCCGTCGCAGTTCATGCGGGCGTCGCCCGCGAGGGCTTCTCGATAACGCTCGAGCACGAGCTCGACGAGGCGGGCATCGACGCCGAGATGGGGATGCGGAACTGCGCCACCGGCGCGGGCCTGCTCGCCGATGCGGTCGACGAGCACGCCGGTGAACAGGAAGTAGGGCACCACGGCCACGCTTTCGGCGCCGAGGCGTCGGCAACGTTCGATGGCGGCGGGCACGCGCGGATTGCTGAGCGAGACGAACGCGGGCTCGACAATGGACACGCCTGCCGCGTCCTGGAGCAGGCGGGCGATCTTGAACAGGTCGGCGTTGGCGTCGGGGTCGCTCGAGCCGCGGCCCACCACGACGACGGCGTCGACGTCGCGTGGCGTCCGGTCGGCCGCCACGTCCAGCACCAGCGGATGGATCCCGAGAGCTCGGCCGTAGTCGAGACGCACACCCTGATGACGATCTCTGGCCCGGGCCAGCGCCGCCGGCCCGTCGAGCTTCATGTGTCCAGCGCCGAGAAGGACGAGGGGAACGGCGACGATGTGTTCGGCGCCGTCGGCGATGAGCTTGTCGATGGCCGTGTCGAGGTCGGGCTCGGCCAACTCGATGAAGCCGCCACCGACCTGGACGTCGGCGGTGCGGGTGACAAGGTCGACGAAGCGCCAGTACTCGCCCACGCCATCGGGGTCGCGGCTGCCGTGACCGATGACGAGCAGGGCGGGGTCAGCGGGCACTGGCCAGCCTCCTCAGTGCGTTCACGGCCGCGGCGGCAACGGCCGATCCGCCCTTCTCGCCGACGTTGGTGATCGACCGGTGGTGGCTGGTCCGGACCAGCGCCTTGGACTCGGCGGCGCCGACGAAGCCGACCGGGAGGCCCACGATGACAGCGGGCTCCCAGTCGCAATCGACGGCTTCGACCAGGGCGGTAGGCGCGCAGCCGATGACGGCCACGGCTCCCTTCGGGTACAGCTGCGCGGCGTACCTGATGCCCGCCGCTGACCTCGTCGGCGCGTCGCCGGCGTCGCCCGGCAAGTGGCACACGGCCCCTGGGATTCCGGCTCGCACCATTTCCACGTCGGTGACGATGGGCGCGCCTGCCCGCAACGCTTCGACCGCTGCTTCGACGGCGCCGTCGTCGAAACGCATCGTCGTGGCGTACTCGAAGTCGGCGCTGGCGTGGATCACGCGCTCGACCACCGCACGGCGCCCGGCGTCGAGCGTCGAGAGATCGATCCGCCCGGCCATGATCCGGTAGCTCTCCGCCTCGATGGGGTGGACCGGCGTCATCCGATCGCGTCCCGGGGACAGATCTCGATGCACGCCAGGCAGAGCGTGCACCGCTCGGCGTCGACGTCGGGACGCTTGGGCGCCGGTCTCAGCGCCCGCTCGGGGCACGTGGCGATGCAGGCTCCGCACGCCGTGCACCGGTCGTCGATGACGAGCGTCACGCCGTTCACGCGAGATACCCCCTCGGCGTCACCATGCGCCCGTTGACGACGCGCGTGGTGCTGTTGCCCACGATGACGATGCTCGTCATGCCGACGGTCGTGGCGTCGAGGTCCGCGAGCGTTGTGATCGACGTCGTCTGGGTGGCGCGAGCGGCGTCCGTGACGAGGCCGACGGGAGTGTCGGGCGCCCGCCGGCCGAGCAGGAGGGTACGAGCGGCGTCGAGCTGCCAGCTGCGGCGCGCCGACCGGGGGTTGTAGAGCGCAACGATCAGGTCGGCGTCCGCCGCGGCACGGAGCCGGCGTTCGATGACGGCCCACGGCGTCAGGTGGTCGGACAGGCTGATCGACGTGTGGTCGTGGCCGAGCGGCGCACCGAGAACGGCGGCCGCGGCTAACGCGGCGGTGACACCGGGGACGATCTCGACGTCGACCTCGGGCGCGAGCTCGAGCACCAACGACGCCATGGCGTACACGCCTGCGTCGCCGCTGCACACGAGCGCAACTCGTCGACCGGCCTCGGCTTCGGCCAGCGCCTGCTTGGCCCGTACGATCTCGGCGCCGATTGGGGAGCGGATGATCTCTTGGCCGGGGCGGAGGAGGTCGGCAGCCTGGTCGACGTAGGGGTCGTACCCGATGACGACGTCGGCCCTACGTACGGCGTCGGCGGCCGCGGGCGTCCGGTGGGCGCGATGGCCCGGCCCGAGCCCCACCACGGTCACGTCACCCGTGCACCGCTGGGCGACGGCGACGGTCGCCACCGCGCTCTTGCGTTTGGGCGTCACCAGTTCGGCTCCGTCGCCCGCTCCCAGAAGTGCAGCCGCCTCGGCCACGCTCGGCGATCCGATGGCGCGGCGGACGGCGTCGCTCGGGTTCGGCACCGCGACGGTGCCGAGCTCCTCGGCTGTGAAGGCGACGATCGGCAGACCCAGCGCTTGGAGCAGGTCGCGACGGCGATCGACGGTTGCAATGAGGGCCGGCACCCGTCCCTCGAGGGCGTCGATAAGTAGGTCGAGCGCGTCGTCGACCGACGCATCGGTCGAGCACCCCACGCCCGCCACCAATCCGGTACCAGCGCTGTCCGACGCGGTGGTGACGACAGGCTCGGCGCCGACGGCCCAGGCCACGCGATGGGTGAGCAGATTGGCGCCGCCCTCGTGGCCGCCGGTGAGGGCGACGGCGAAGCGAGCGGACTCGTCGACGCACACGACGGCGGGGTCAGTCCGCTTGTCAGCAAGCAGGCGGGCGATGATGCGGGTCGCCGCGCCGGTGGCGAGGAACAGGACGAAGGCGTCGACGTGCTCCCATTGCGCCCGCACGGTCTCGGCCGCGTTGCCGTGGACGTGTTCGAACGGAAGCCGGGCCGCGAGCCCTCGACCTGCCTCGGTCACGGAGATCGCCAGCACCCTCATTCGTCGGGACCCCACGTCACGAACACGGGATTCTCGGCCGCGAGACGGAAGCTGCCGTCAGGAAGTCGTCTGCCGCGGGCGAGCGACACCTGCGTCAGGTGGCCGAGTCGCTCGGCCGCGGCCGCGGCGCGGTCCAGCGCTGCGAACGTGGCAACGATGCGGCCACCGGGTCGCATGCGGCTGCACACGGCTTCGAGCACGTCGAGTCCGCCGCCTCCTACGAATACCCGATCGGGATCGGGCAGTCGGTCGAGGGCCGCGGGAGCTTCGCCGCCGACGACGCGGACCGTCGAGCGGCGCGCGTTCGCGTTCAGTTCGGTGAGGTCGCGGTCGACGGCGTACACGTCGAGGCCGGGGGCGACGGCGGCACACTCGAGCGCCACGCTCCCGCTCCCGGCACCGACGTCCCACAGCACGCCGGTGTTCGGTAGCTGCAGCTTGCTGAGCACGACCGCTCGCAGTTCGGCCTTGGTGATCATCCCGGCACGGTGGCGATACACGTCGTCTGACCGCCCAAAGGCCAACGACTTCAGCGCGGCCACGCCCGTGCCGTGGAACAGGACGACGACCGACAGTGGGTCCCACGTGCCGCCCGCCAACCCGGCCAGATCGGTGCGCTCCACCTGTTCGTCGTCGAGACCGAGTCGTGAGCAGACCGCCACGCCGGTGTGTGTCGCGCCCGCGTCGAGCAGGGCGCGGCCGAGGGCTTGGGGTGTGTTCTCTGGCGAAACGAGCACGGCGGCCTTGTCGACGGACGCGGCGATGGCGACGGCGTCGGGGAGCGGTCGCCCGTGGGCCGAGACCACAACCGCGTCGTCCCACGGAAGACCGAGACGGGCGAACGCGAGCGAAACCGAGGACGGCGCCGGGTGCACCTCGAGGGCTCCGGGGCCGAAGCGCTCGGCCAGTGGTCGCACGATCCCGAAGAAGCCGGGGTCGCCGGACGCCAGCACGCAGACGGTGCCGTCCTCGGCGGCCACGGCATCAAGTACCTCGGCGAGTGGGCCGAACAGCTCGAGCCCGTCGCGGCCGACGGCGTCCAGCTGCCGGCGGCTCCCGACGACCAGGGCGGCCTGCTCGACGGCGCGCTCCGCGTCCTTGGCCAGCGGCTCGCTGACGCCCACGACGGCGACCCGGGAGGGCACGGTCGGCGACTCCGAAGGACGGGACTCGGTCACCGCCGCCGGGGGCCTGGCTCCCGGGTTTCCCCGGTCACAGTGGGCTACCGCGCCGGACTCACACCGGCTTCCCGTCTACGACAGCAGGCGGACTCTAGCCCCCGGAAGGGGCGGTCGTCGGCGGCGACGCGGGCTGTTCGGGCGCGGCCTGGGTGCCGCCAGGAGCGCCGTCGGCGCCGTTGGTGCCGTCCGCGCCCGACGACCCGTTGGTTCCGCCCGTGCGCCGCGGTGGCTGCGCCGTCTGCTTCTGGCGCGATGGCGACGAAGGCGAGTCGGGCGCCGGAGCCGCTGTCTGCTGACGGGGCGCCGTGTTCGTGTTCACGGGGGCCGGAGCACCCTGCGGCGAGCCCGACTGCGGATTGTCAGCGGGCGCACTCGTGACCTGGGTGCGGCCCGCGCCTGCGCCGGGCTGGCTCGACGATGTGGCGACCGTCGTCGGCGGTGTCGAGACGACTGTGTTCTGCGTGTGCGTGGCGCCGGTGGTCGCCGTGGTTGGCGCCGCCGGTCCGGTCGTGCTCGTCGACGCTGTGGAACCCCGACGGGTGCCGACATCTGCGGGCTGGCGCGCCGGCGCCGTCCCGCCGGACGACGGGTTGGGTACGTGTACGCCGACGACGGCCAGGGCGTCGGCCGCCACTTGTTGCGCCGGGGAAGGCAGGGCGTTGGCTGCGGCGAGGCCGCTGGTGAGCGTGACCGCAGCGACGGCCGCGGCGACCGCAGCCTTCAGTCGGACCCGCCTCGCCACGCGGCCCGGCCCGGCCTCGTCAGCCGCAGGAGAAGGACTGGAGCGGATCGCCTCGACCACTAAGGCCACCGCCGCCGCCTCGCCATCCAGCGCGCCGGGCGTTGGCCTGGCAGCGATCCGGAGGAGGCAAGCGACCTCGCCGTAGCGGTGGGGGGCGTCCTCGGGCTCGAGGGCGCCCGACAGCAGCCGGTCGGCTGTGTCCGGGTCGAGGGCGAACCGCTCCATGTCCTCGTGCCAATCGCCCGACCGCTTCATTTCGTTACACCCCTCGACGAAAACGCCTTGGCCAGGGTGCGCAGGGCCCGGTGCTGAAGCACCCGGACCGTCCCGGGCCGCTTGCCGAGGATCTCGGCGATTTGCGTGGCATCGAGGCCGGCGACGACTCGCAGGAGCACGGCGTCCGCCTGGTCGGGCGGCAAGAGATCGGCGATCAGCCTGCGGACGTCGTCGGCGGCCAGCGTGTCGAGGACGGCGCTCTCGGGGTCGTCCGCGGCGGCGACGGCGAGCAAGGTGTCGGCCGGCACAGGTTCGGTCTGGCGGCGACCGCGACGGCGACGGTGGTCGACGACGCGGCGCCGGGCGATGGTGAACGCCCAGCCTTTGAAGGCGTTCTCGTCGCCCTCGAATCGGGCCAGGTTGCGTCCAATGCCGAGCCAGACCTCGGACGCCAGGTCTTCGGCGTCAGCGGGTTCGAAGGCGCGCAGGTAGCCGACGAGCGAGGGATGCAGATTCCGGTACAGGACCGTTACGGCCCACTCTGCTCCCTGTCTGGCCGCGGCCAGTACTTCTTCGAACGCCGCTTCCAGTGCTATCGCTCCTCATCTGTCGGCCTTCTGAGGATCCCCATCTCGGCGGGGGAGGTAACGCGAGCAATCCTTGCTCGCGCCCTCAGTGATGAAGCGATGTAAGCGCAACGTGCACGGTCTTGCCGTACACCGGCGTGGCGCCGAGACCGAGCGGCTCGTCGATCGCCTGCGCGGGCCCGAGGTCGACGGTGAATGTCGGCGTCCCACCGAGGCCCGTCTGACAGGACGCCGGAACCGACACCTGGACCTTCCCGGTGCCCTGGAGCGTCAGCCCGTCGCAGCTCACCGACCGCAACGTCAGGAACTCGACCGGTTGACGATCGAGGGTGAAGTGCCACTTCCAGATCGAGAAGTCCCGATTGATGGTCCGGTAGTCGAAGACCTTGGGCGGCATCGGCGCGGCGTCCGTCCCGTCGGCGTGGGCGAGCCGGGCGTAGGCGAACTCCTCTAGGCCCCGGAACCAGGCATTGCGGTAGCGATCGGAGTGGTTTCCCCGATGGATGGCGAAGCTGTTGGCGACGCCCTGCTCCGTGAAGGCGAGCTCCATGTCGACGTTCATGGGGAACACGATGTTCTCGAACGGTTCGCTGCTGATGTCGCTCTGGACGGCGCTCGTGTCGCCGCTCAGGGTCTGGGCGGGCGTCATGTCGTTGACGAAGCCGTCGATGCCGAAGACCTGCGCGCCCTTCTTGTCGTAGGCCCGCCCGTTCATGGCCAGGTCGGTTGGCATGTTGCCTCGGAAGTAGGCCTGGTCGGCTACCGGGTCGCCGAAGGCGTCGAGGGCGGTGATGAAGGTGCCGACCTGTGACGGCAACGGCAGGCCCGCAGCGACGCCGCTGGCGCCGGGCAGCGGCCCGTAGGCCACAGGGACCGGCGGTTGCACGCCGACCGGCAGGGTCACCATGCCCGGCTGCGGCGCCGGCGCGAACAGGAAGTTGTGGGCGCCCGAGACCGACATCATCGTCGTCCACTCGTCGGGGTGCTGGAGGCCGAGCTTGTACGAGCCGTATCCGCCGAGCGAGACGCCGGCGATGGCGCGGTAGTCGCGACCCTCACCGGCCGGGAAGTTGGCCTCGATGAACGCCGGCAGTTCCTGGGTGAGATAGCTCTCGAACTTCGGCGGCGGCGTGTTGTACCGCTGCTCGTCGCCTCCCGCTGCGAACCGGGGGTTCCAGTCGGCGTAATAGCTGTCCTGTCCGGGCCCCGGGCCGTACCCGCCGGGCAGGGTCTGGCCGAGTGGCGCCACGAGGATGATGCCGAGAGGCTTGGGCGCCGGTACCCAGGTTTTGGGGTCGGCGTACTTCCACGGCGCGGATTCGAAGCCGGCGGGCGGCTGCTTGGTCTCGGCTTGGATCCAGGCTGACGACGTCGTGCCCGGCGTGTTGAGCATCTCCGTGTAGTCCCCGCCGAAGCCGTGCAGGAGATACAGCACGGGGCACTTGACCCCGAGGGCCGGGGCACACTGCGGCGGGACGTAGTACTCGAAGGGCGCAGCGACGCCGTTGCCGAGCAGGTGACTGCTGAGTTCTTGGCAGGCGACCGTGCCGACCACCACGGTGACGGGTGTTCCCGGCGGCGTGCAGCTGACCCCACCTGGGGCCGGGACCGTCGTGGCCGCCCGCGCCGGGCCCGCGCCCCGGACGCCGGCGAGGGCTGCGGCGGCGACGAGCGCGACCGCGAGAAGCGTCAGAGCGCGTCGCATACGTCGCGGTATTCGTCAGGGAATGTCGGGATTCCTTCCAGCCCGGGCAACGACGGCAGCTCCCTCGAAGTCGACCATGAGCACGGAGACGTCGAGGGCGCCGTCGACATGGGCCTCGCACTGCGCTCGGGCGCGCTCGCACAGCACAGTGAGGGGCCCGGTACACCCGTGCTCGACGCACACCTCGAAGAAGTGGCGGGCGGTCTCCGTCTCGGTGGCGGCGTCGACAACCGTTTGGGGAGCGTGGGCCTCGAGGGCGACGGCGGCGAGCAACTCTCCGTCGACCTTGGACCGATGGAAGTGCGTCATCATCACGCCCGCCGCCAGCTTGGCGATCTTCCCGGCCATGCCGACGAAGACGGCGCTGGTCATGCCCTTCGCTGCGGCGCGGCGGAGGGCGACCCCCGTGTAGTCGCCGACCTCCACGAAGCAGACGCCGTCGATGTTCGGATACAGCCGTTGGGCCGCCTTCTCGGAGCGGCTCCCAGTGGCGAGCACCATCGTGCGCTCGCCTTGGGCGGCCGCCACGTCGACCTGTTGCACGACCGACGCCCGATAGGCGGCCGTGGAGAACGGCCGCACGACGCCGGTCGTGCCGAGGATGGAGATACCGCCGATGATGCCGAGGCGGGCGTTGGTCGTCTTGGCCGCCATCTGCTCACCACCCGGGACCTCGAAGGTGACGCGCATCGGCCGATCGGTCACCTCGCCGACGGCGGCGAGGATCATCCGTCTCGGCACCGGGTTGATGGCGGGGGCGCCGACGGGCAGGCCCAGCCCGGGCTTGGTGACGGTACCGACGCCGATGCCGGCGAGCAGCTCGGTCTCCGGTGCCGCTGACCACTCGGCGGTCACCGTCATGCGGGCGCCGTCCGTGCAGTCGGGATCGTCACCGGCGTCCTTCACGACCACGCAGCGGTTCGATGCTTCTGCCTCGACGGGAAAGGCGACGAGGTCGCCGTTGGGAAGGCGCACCTTCACTTCGAGGGGAGGCGTTCCTGTTGTCAACCCGATGGCTGCCGCCTTCGCGGCCGCCGATGCGCACGTTCCCGTCGTCCATCCCGTGCGCAAACCCTTGCTCACGCGGAGCGACTCGCCTTCCGAAACTTGTGCGAGTAGCTCGGGGAGTACAGATGGCTGCGCTGCACCGGTTGTTCGCTGGCCAGGGCGTCGCCGACGAGTACGAGCACGGTGGTGCGCGCCTTGGTTGCCGTGAGGTCGCGTTGCAGCGCTCCCACGGTCGTGCGGACCACGCGTTCGTCCGGCCACGTCGCCCGGATGACGATGGCTGCCGGCGTCTCGGCCGGATAGCCGGCGAGCAGTTCGTCCTGAAGCTCCTGGGGACGGGCGGCCGACAGGAACACGGCCATCGTCGGTCGGTGGGCCGCGAAGGCCGCGACCGACTCGCGTTCAGGCATCGACGCACTTGTCCGGCCGGCGACGCGCGTGAGGACGACACTCTGGCTTACAGCCGGGATGGTGAGCTCGCGTTGCACCGCGGCCGCGGCGGCCGCCAGCGAGCTCACGCCGGGGACGATCTCGAAGCTCCGGCCGTGCGCCGTGCACCAGTCGATCTGTTCCTGGATGGCGCCATAGACCGACGGATCACCAGAGTGGAGTCGGACGATGCGGTCGTCCGGGTGGGTGTCGTAGACGGCGATGACGTCTTCCAGCGTCATGGCCGCCGAGTCGTGGATCACGGCGTCGTCGGCCGCGTGCTGCAGCAGGGCCTCGGGTACGAGCGACGAGGCCCAGATGACGACGTCCGCTCGCGAGAGTCGATCCGCGCCCCGGAGGGTGATCAGGTCGGGCGCGCCGGGACCGGCGCCGACGAACGAGATCATGAGCGACGACGAGGCGGAACGATGACTGTCGCCAAGTAGGCGGCGGGCGCGTCGGCGCACTCCTTCACCGGGGCAATGCGTTCGCCGGGGAGCCCGAGCAGTTCGCCAAAGACGGCACCGTCGACGCGACCCTTTTCCTCGAGGCGCTCGGCGATTGCGGGCAGGTGCCGGCCGCCCTTGTAGACGATGACGGCGGCATCGTCGTCGGCAAGCGCGGTGTCGACGGCATCGGGTCCGTCGACGGCGCTGACCAGCTGTAGCCGTTCGGTGCCGTCGAGCACGACGACGCCGGCGCGGGAGGCGAGGTCCTGGAACGCCATGATCCCGGGGATGGTCTCGACGGGCACGTCCGGTCGCAGCTCGACGACCAAACGAGCGAGGTGATGGAACGTGCTGTAGACGTTCGGGTCGCCCAGGGTGATGAAGGCGACCCGTTCCCCGGCATCGAGGCACTCGACGATGCGACCGGCAGCGGCGGCGTGCGCCTTGCCGCGTTCGTCGTCGTCCCTCCGGATGGCAAAGACGAGGCGTTCGACGCGGATCGTTGCGTCCGCCTCGCGCACGATCGACTCGGCGCGCCCGACGGCGTCGACTGCCATCGTGGGGCTGAAGACGCGGTCGGCTTCGGTGAGGGTGCGAAGGGCTTTGACCGTCAGCAGCTCGGGATCCCCGGGGCCGACGCCAACACCGATGAATGCGGGAGCCATGGGTGCATGTCTCGGGCGCTCGCGTGGTGGGTGCGGCCTGCGGGTTCTGGCTCCCGGGTCGCCCCGGTCACAGTGGCGGCCGCACCGGACTCACACCGGCTTACCCGCGCGTGGCAGCGGCCGCCACAGTAGCCACGAAGCGCTCAGCGATGGCTGGTCGGGTGGCCAGATGAATGTGGAGGTAGCTGGCGAGCAGGGTGGGCGTGGCGAAACCTGCGGTGCCTTGGCCGAAGCGGGCCGTGAGCCGCAGCGCGTCCCCGGTGGGCTCGATCGCCGAGTAGTGGAACTCGTGGCCGCGCAGCTCATCTTGGTCCACGGTTACGAGCGGATTGTCGACCGTCGGCGTGGCTCGCCGGTACCCGAGGGTGAGGCGCGCCGTCATCGTCGCCTTGGCGTCGATCGCTCCGGCCATCTGGTGATCGTCGATGCTGCGGGCCAGCCAGAGCAGTCCGCCGCACTCGGCCCACGTGGGCAGACCGGCGTCGACTCGTTGCCGCACGTCCTCGAGCAAGGGGAGGTTGGCGGCCAGTTGCTCGGCGTACACCTCCGGGAAGCCTCCGCCGGCAACGAGCCCCTGCGCGCCGTCGGGCAACTGTCGGTCGTGCACCGGATCGAACGGAAGCAGCTCGGCCCCCGCTTGTTCGAGAGCCTCGAGGTTGTCCGGATAGGAGAAGCTGAAGGCCTTGCCTTGGGCGACGGCGACGCGTACGCCCGCTTGCCGGCGGGGCACGGGGAGGTCGCTCGACGGAAGGGCCGGGGCGCGGCCGGCGATGTCGAGGATGGCGTCGAGGTCGCACGACTCGGCGACGGCCGTGGCCAGGCGGCGCACTGACGCGGCAATGTCGTGAGGCTGTTCGACCACTGGGACGAGGCCCAGGTGACGGTCCCGCCAGACGAACGCGTCGTCCCTCCGCAGCGCTCCGACCACGGGCACGCCGAGCGGCCTGAGGGCCTCGCGCAGCATGACTTCATGGCCATCGCTGCCGACTCGGTTGAGGATGACTCCGGCGACATCGACATCCGGGTCGTAGGTGGCGAAGCCGTGGACGACGGCGGCGATCGATCCGCTCATCGCCGACGCGTCGACGACCAGAATGACGGGCGCCTCGAGCAGCTTGGCGATGTGGGCAGTGCTGGCCGTGTGACCGTCGTCGGCGGCGCCGTCGAACAGTCCCATGACGCCCTCGACGATCAGGACGTCCGTGCCCGCTGCTGCCTTCACGGCGAGCGGTGCGACGGCGTCCGCGCCGCAAAGCCAGGCGTCGAGGTTGCGGCTGGGCCGGCCGATGGCGAGGGCGTGGTAGCTGGGATCGATGAAGTCGGGACCGACCTTGGCCGCGCCGACGCGCCCGTCCACACGCTTGCGCAGGGCGGCCATGAGGCCAGTCGCCACCGTGGTCTTGCCGGCGCCCGAATGGGGCGCGGCGACGACGATGCGGGGCACTCGCACTGCTAGACGATGTGCTCTTCGACGAGCGCCTCGAGCGCGACTGTCCAACTCTCCCAGTAGGGGCGCTCGGGGTCGGCCGCGATCGCGGCGATCAGCTGCTGGCGGAAGGGCTCGCGGTCACCGGCGAAGCGGGTCTCGACAACGGCGGCGGCGAGGCCGAACACGCGGGCCTCCCATGGGGCGTCGAAGACCAGTTCGCCGTTGCTGCGGGGCGGGGCCGCCGGTCCGTCCACGTCGACTTCCATCCTCAAAGGCGGGCGACGCCGATCATCGAGTCGCGGGTGACTCGCTCTGCGAGCTGTTCCTCGGTCAAGCCATCTGTGTCCTGTGGACGCTCGGGCAGCACGAGATAGCGGGCTTCCGCCGAGCTGTCCCAGACCCGGATGTCGACGTCGTCATCGAGGTCGCACCCCATCTCTTTGAGCAGCGTGCGCGGCTCGCGCACCATGCGGGCTCGGTACGGCGCGTCCTTGTACCAGCGAGGCGGCAGGCCGAGCACCGGCCACGGGTAGCACGAGCACAGCGTGCAGACGACGACGTTGTGCACCCCGGGCGTGTTCTCGACGACGACCATGTGGTGGCCCTCCATCCCGCCGAACCCGAGCTCAGCTATGGCGCTCGTGCCGTTCTCGAGCAGCCGCTTCTTGTAGTCGGCGTCGGTCCACGCACGGGCGACGACCTTGGCCCCGTTCATCGGGCCGATGTCGTTCTCGTAGGCCTGGTTGAAGGCCTCGATGAAGCCGTCGGGAACCAAACCCTTTTCGGTCAAGAGCGCCTCGAGGGCAGCGACGCGCTGCTCGATGGGCGACGGCGGCGTCGGATGGTGGCTCATGCGGGCTCCAGGTAGCTGTCCCAGAGGTCGACGTTGACGGTCACGCTCTCCTGGCCATCGCCCCACAACTCGTTGGCGTCGAAACGCACTGAATAGGTCGCCTCCGGCACACGGTCGGGCGTGTGCGCCTCTACGTCGGGGATGCTCCACTCGCCGTCGAGTCTTGTGACGGTGCCTACCTTGCCGCGGATGTAGCCGGGGCAGCGGGTGTGGCCCGAGGGATGGAAGTTGCGGACGCGGACACGGTCCCCGACCTTGAAGCGCGTTCGACCGATGGGCGGGACCTTCACGGCGCCCGCGTCCACCGGCGCCGACAGCGGAAACGCTCCTTGGGCGCGCCGCTCCAGGTCTTGTTTGGTGACGAGGCCCGCCTCAACGGCGAGTGTTCCCGCGGCGGTCACCCAGTGCTCGTAGTAGCTCGAGCTGAGGTAGTGCGCAGGCTCCATTCGTTCGATGGCATGCCGGAACTTCGACGTGCTCGGGTTCGGAACGTTGGCCAGGGTGGCGAACGTCAGCCCCCTCGCCTTTCGCTCCCAGTCCTCGTGGAACACCGGCTCGTCAGGTTCGACCTCCACGGGGCCGAACCCCTGCTTGCCACCGAGGTCGTGAATCCCGTCCACGGACCGCATCTTGGCACTGGTTCAGTACTCGATGCCCTTGATGGCCTTGATGCCTTCGTCGTAGGCGTGCTTGACCTTGCGCATCTCTGTGACAGTGTCGGCGAGGGCGACGATCTCGTCGGGGGCGTCGCGGCCGGTGATGACGACGTTGGTCTTGGGTGCTCGTGTCTCGACGGCGGCGACGACGTCGGCCACGTCGACCCAGCCGTACTTCACGGCGTAGGTCAGCTCGTCGAGGATCAGCAGCTGGTAGTCGCCCGACGCCAGCTTGTCGGCGGCGACCGACCAGGCGTGGCGGCCCTTAGCGATGGTCTCGTCCATGTCGGTGGACTCCCAGGTGAAGCCGTCGCCCAACGTGTGCCACTCGATGCCGAGGTGGTCGGCCAGCTTGCGCTCGCCGGTCTTCCACTTGCCGCCCTTGATGAACTGCACCACGCCGACGGTCCAGCCCCTCGCCCAGCCCCGCCCCATGACCCCGAAGGCGGCCGAGGACTTGCCCTTCCCGTAGCCGGTGTTGACGAGGACGATCGACTCGGCGCGTGCCATGCCGCGGAAGCTACTGTCGGCCCTGCAGAGCAGGGAACCCCGTGTGAGTCGGGGGCTGTCCCGCAACTGTGACCGGGGAGCGAACTCCACTGACGGCCACGGCCCTTCGGGGCGGGAAGGCCGGGGTGAGCGTTGATCCGGGAGCCAGGAGACCTGACCTGCCCGGTAGTGATCCGGCTCGACGCGAGGACGTCCCCATGGACTTGCAGCTCCGTGTGCGGCGGGAAGGCAGCCAGCAGCTGCCGGTTCTGCTGTGGCGATTCCCACATCCGATGCGCGCCGTGGCGTCGTCGCCCCACGGTGGCGGACTCGGCATCCGCCGCTGGGTGGTCAACGCCCAGGTGCCGGCGAGCTATGCCCGTCGCGACCCCGACCACCACCTCGGCAAGCTCGCCGTGTCCCTCGGCTTGCCCGGCAAGGGCGTCGGCCTCCTGACTGCGGCGGACGTCCGCGCCTACAAGTCCGGGCTCGACGGTGGTGTCGAAGTCGTGGCGACCGTCGGGTTGAGCACGCCGACCCTTGCGGCCGCGCCACCGGATCCGACGCCGCTCAGCCTGGTCGGCACGATCAACATCCTGGCCGCCGTCCCCGAACGCCTGTCCGACGCGGGCCTCGTCAACATGGTTGCCACCGCCACCGAGGCCAAGGCCCAGGCACTGCGCGACGCGGGCCTCGACGCCACGGGAACTCCGACCGATGCGGTGTGCGTCGTGTGTCCGGACGACGGGCCGACCCACCACTTCGGTGGTCCCCGCTCGACCTGGGGCGCCCGGCTGGCCCGAGCGGTCCACCAGGCGGTCCTGGCCGGGGCGCGGTGATCACCCTCGTGCTCGGCGGCGCCCGGTCGGGGAAGTCCGAGGTCGCCGAGCGCCTGATGGGGGAGGGACAGGCCACCTACGTGGCGACCGGGATCGCGTCCGACGACGGAATGGCAGCCCGCATTGCCGCGCACCGGGAGCGCCGCCCGAAGGCGTGGGCGACAGTCGAGGAGCCCGGGACCGCGCTCGCCAGTGTGCTCATGAATCTCGAGGGCCCGACCCTCGTCGACAGCCTCACCACCTGGCTAGCGGCGGCGCCGGAGTTCGCGGTCGACGCTGATGCCTTGTGTGCGGCCCTGCTCAAGCGGGACGGCGACACCGTGGTGGTCTCCGACGAGGTCGGCCTCGGGGTCCACCCGTCGACCGACGCCGGCAACCGGTTCCGCGACGCGCTCGGCATCCTCAACCAGCAGGTGGCGGCGGCGGCCGACGAGGTCGTGCTCGTCGTGGCCGGAAGGACCCTGCGCCTGACGTGAGTGGCGCCCGCCAAGCCCTTTCCTTTCTGACACCCGTCGGTGGGGCGGCGACGCCGTCGCCCCAAGCCCTTCCGTGGTTCCCCGTCGTGGGCGCCGGAATCGGCGCCGCGCTGGGTGGCATCTGGTGGGTGGCGGGCGAGCTATGGCCGCCGGCCGTTGCCGCCGCTGTCGTCGTGGCCGCCGATCTCGCCCTGACCGGTCTGCTCCATCTCGACGGGTTGGCCGACAGCGCCGACGGCCTCCTGCCTCACCTCTCCCGGGAGCGCCGTCTCGAGGTGATGGCGGCGCCCGACGTGGGTGCCTTCGGCGTGGGCGTAGCGGGCGCCGCCCTGTTGCTGCGCTGGTCGTGCCTTGCGGTGTTGCGCCCCGATCCGGCGCTGCTCGCCGGCCTGTGGTGCGGGTCGCGGATGCTGATGGCGACGGTGGCGACGACCGTGCCGTACGCGCGTGAAGAAGGTCTGGCGACGGCCTTCCTCGGCGGCCCCTGGACGTGGCCGATTGCAATCGTCGGTGCGGTGATCACCGGTGTGTTGGCCCGCGTCGCCGCGGTCGGCGTCCTGGCTGGGCTCCTCGTCGTCGCGCTCGCCAGACGCCGCATCGGCGGCTTCACCGGTGACGTCCTCGGCGCCGCCGGCGTCGTGGGAGAGACCGCCGGCCTCCTCGTGGCGGCCGCGATATGAGCGTGAAGATGGGGCTTCTTGCCGACGCGTTGCTCGGTGAGCCGCCGCGCTCTCTCCATCCGGTGGTCGCCTTCGGGTCCGCAATGAGGGCGGTCGAGCGCCGTATCTACCGAGACAACCGACGGACGGGCGCGGCGTACGCCGCCTGCGGATCGGCAATCGGCCTCAGCGCCGGGCTCCTCACCGGTCAGACGGTGGCGACCTATCTCTCCGTCGCGGCACGCAGTCTTTGGACCGAAGCTGCCGGCGTGCAGGCTGCCCTCGATAGCGACGACCTTGACGACGCGCGGCGACGGCTGCCGGCACTCGTGGGCCGGGATCCGTCCGCGCTCGACGAGAAGGAGGTCGCGCGGGCGGCGGTCGAGTCGGTCGCCGAGAACACGGTCGATGCCATCGTGGCGCCCGCGCTGTGGGCGTCGGCCGCCGGAGGCTCCGGGGCGCTGGGCTACCGCGCCATCAACACTCTCGACGCCATGGTCGGCCACCGCTCATCCCGGTACGAGAACTTCGGCTGGGCCAGTGCCCGGCTGGACGACGTCGTGAATTGGGTGCCGGCCCGAGCTACGGCTGCGCTCGTGGCGGCCGTGCGCCCCGTCCGTGCGACCGACATTTGGCGCGCCCTGCGCGAGCAGGCCCCGCAGCACCCGTCGCCGAACGCCGGTGTCGCCGAGGCCGCTTTCGCCGCCGCTCTCGGTCTGCGCCTCGGCGGCGAGAACCGGTACGGCGATCGCATCGAGGTGCGCTCGCCACTGGGCACGGGCCGGCCACCGGAGCGGGCAGACATCGGCCGCGCCGTGACCTTGTCGAAGCACGTGACTGCGGCACTGGCGGCGATCGTCCCGTGATCCCGCTGCCGGGTCGGCACGGTGGTGATGGCGCCCGGGTCGCCGCCGCCCTCGGACATGACGTGCTCGACCTCTCTCTGAGCCTCAATCCGTGTGCACCGGATGTCACCCGAGTTCTCGCTCGACACCTCGAGGCCGCCCACAGCTATCCGGACGTCGCCGACGCAACCCGAGCCCTCGCAGACGCGATCGGAACATCGCCTGACCGAGTTCTTCTGACCAACGGCGGGAGTGAGGCCATCGCGCTGGTGACCTCTGAGCTCGGCGGCACCGTCGACGCCGAGCCCGAGTTCAGCCTGCTGCCCAGGAGCGGCGGCGGCGGAGTGCGGTGGCGCTCGAACCCGAACAACCCCACGGGTCGACTGGCGCCCGCCGACGCCCGCGCCGACGTCTGGGACGAGGCCTTCTACTCCCTGGCCACGGGCGAGTGGACACGCGCTGACGAGGGAGCCATCGCAGTCGGATCGCTCACCAAGTTGTTCGCGTGTCCCGGCCTGCGTTTGGGATACGTCGTCGCCGACGATGTCGACCGCTTCGCGCTCCGCCAACCCGAGTGGGCGGTGAACGGGCTGGCATCAGCGGTCGTGCCCGAGCTGCTGGATGACACCGACCTCGAGGGTTGGGCGAAGAAGATCGCCGATCTCCGCGCCGACCTGATGAGGGTCCTGCAGCCGTTCGACCCGCAGCCATCCGACGCCAATTGGGTGCTGTGCGCGAATGCGAGTGGACTGCGTGGGCGTCTCGCACCGCTCGGCGTTCTGGTGCGGGACTGCAGCAGCTTCGGACTCGCCGATCACGTCCGGGTCGCCGTCCCCGACGACGCCGGTCTCGAGCGACTGGAGGAGGCGTTGTGCCGGCTCGGGGACTGATGGTGTGCGGCACGTCGAGCGATGCGGGCAAGAGCCACGTCGTCACCGCACTCTGTCGGCTTCTCAGTCGCAGAGGCGTCAAGGTCGCGCCCTTCAAGGCCCAGAACATGGCCCTCAACTCCTTCGTCACGCCGTCCGGCCACGAGATCGGTCGAGCCCAGGGCGTGCAGGCGTTGGCCGCAGGGGTCGAGCCCGAGGTGGCGATGAACCCGATCCTCCTGAAGCCGACGGGGGAGCGCACCAGCCAGGTTGTCGTGCTGGGAAAGCCCGTCGATCATCTCGATGCCGTCGCCTACCACGAGCGCAAGCCCGAGCTGCTGGCGACGGTGCTCGATGCGCTCGCCGACCTGCGAAACCGCTTCGACGTCGTCATCTGCGAAGGAGCCGGCAGTCCGGCCGAGATCAACCTCCTCGACCACGACATCGTCAACCTCCGGGTGGCGTACGAGGCTCAGATCCCGGCGGTCGTCGTCGGCGACATCGACCGCGGCGGCGTCTTCGCATCGCTCTACGGCACGGTCGCGCTGCTGCCCGACAAGTACCGCTCTTTGATCAAGGGCTTCATCATCAACAAGTTCCGCGGCGACCCCGCGCTCCTCGTCGACGGGCTGCGCGATCTCGAGGCGCGCACGGGCGTGCCGACCCTTGGCGTGCTGCCGTACGTGCACGACGTCGCCCTCGACGCCGAGGACTCGCTCTCGCTCGACGGTCCACGACCGAGCAGTGCCGGCCCCGCACGGGCGGACTCGCTCGACGTTGCTGCCGTCCGCTTCCCGAGGCTGTCGAACTTCACGGACCTCGACGCCCTCGCCATCGAGCCCGGTGTGCACGTCCGCCTCGTGACGGACGCGGCGTCGCTCGGCGATCCCGACCTGATCGTCCTGCCGGGCACCAAAGCCACCGTCGCCGATCTGGAATGGCTTCGGGGCCGGGGTCTCGACCGCGCCATCGCCCGCTGCGGGGCGCCCGTGCTCGGTGTGTGCGGCGGCTACCAGATGCTCGGCCGCCGGATCGTCGACGAGGTTGAGTCCGGGCGCGGTGAAGTGGAGGGGCTCGCCTGGCTGGACGTGGAAACGGTGTTCGGTGTCGACAAGGTCACGCGCCAGCGGCGGGGACAGGCCATGGGTCAGCGGGTGACCGGATACGAGATCCACCACGGCGTGACGACGCGCGGCCCGGGCGCGGCCGGCTGGGTCCATCTCGACGACGTGCACGGATCTGGAGACGATGGCGCCGTCGACCCCGAAGCTCGCGCGGTCGGCACCAGCCTCCACGGACTGTTCGAAGAGGACGGCTTCCGCGCCACCTTCCTGACCGAGATCGGTCGCCGTCGGGACAAGACGTTCGTGCCCGCCGGCGTGTCGTTCGCCGCCGCCCGGGAAGCCCAGCTCGACCGGCTGGCCGACCTCGTCGAAGCCAACGTGGACATCGAGGCGGTCCTCGGCCAATGATCGTCGTGCTCACCACCGCCGACACGGAGATCCTCGCCGTGCGCGCCGTCCTCGAGGACCTCCCGTTCGAGGTGCGGGCCGCCAACCCCGCGGCGCTCAGCGAGCCGCCCGATCTCAGCGGAGTCGACGCCGTTCTCGTTCGCCTTCTCGGTGGCCGGCGGGCATGGGAAGAAGGCTTCGACGACCTCCGCCGCCGCTGCGTCGACCACGGCATTCCCCTCTGGGCCTTCGGCGGAGAGGCCCACGTCGACGCCGAGCTGGCGTCGCTCTCGACGGTCGCCCCCGCCGAGTGGACCGAAGCGTTCGACTACTGGGCCAAGGGCGGCCTCCACAACACCCGCCAGCTGCTCCGATTGGCGGCCGGCCTCCCGCACGAACCGGCCGAGGAGATCCCTCCCATCGGCATCCTGCGCCCCCCAACCTCTCCAAGTCGCGTATTTGGCGGAGCGAACGGGAACGAACGGAGCGAATCCAAGAACTTGGAGAGGTTTGTAGTGGGGGTGGTGTTCTACCGGGCGCACCTGCTAGCGGGGAACACGCAGTTCGTGCATGACCTGTGCGACGCCCTCGAACGCAAGGGGGTCAACGCCAAGGCCGTGTGGTGCTACTCGCTGCGCGATGGCACGGCCGTCGAACTGCTCCGCGACTGCGACGTCGTGATCACCACCGTGTTGGCGGCGGGCACGGCCGACGGTGACCAATGGGACGCCGGCGCGCTGGCGGAGCTCGACGTCCCCGTCCTTCAAGCTGTTTGCGCGACACAACCGTCGGCAGCCTGGGAAGCGAGCGACGCCGGTCTCACGCCCATCGACACGGCGATGAGCGTCGCCATCCCGGAGTTCGACGGGCGCATCATCTCGGTGCCGTTCTCGTTCAAGGAGGTCGTCGACGACGGCGACGCCCTGGGAACACCGGTCACCGCTTACCGCACACTGGCGGACCGCACCGACCGAGTGGCGGGCACCGCGGCCGCCATCGCCCGCCTGCGGCACATCGACAACGGCGACAAGCGCGTCGCCCTCGTGCTGTCGTCGTACCCGACGAAGAAGAGCCGCATCGGCAACGCCGTCGGACTCGACACACCGGCCAGCGCCATCGACCTGCTGCACGCCATGCGGGTCGCGGGCTACACGGTCGATGGCATTCCCGACGACGGCGACGCACTCATGGCTGCGCTGGCCGACCACGGTGAGCTCCAGCTCGGGAACGTCGTCGTTGCCATCCAGCCTCCGCGAGGGTTCGGCGACAACCCCGTCGCCGTCTACCACTCGCCTGACCTGCCGCCGACCGACGATTACCTGGCCTTCTACGACCAGCTCAAGGACTGGGCGCACGCCGTCGTTCACCTCGGAAAGCACGGCACCTTGGAGTGGCTCCCCGGGAAGGGGCTTGGGCTCTCCGCTGACTGCTGGCCCGACGTCGCCCTTGGCGATCTCCCGCTCATCTATCCCTTCGTCGTCAACGACCCGGGCGAGGGGACGCAGGCCAAACGCCGGTCCCACGCGGTGATCGTGGACCACTTGCTGCCGCCAATGACGCGTGCCGACACCTACGACGACTTGGCCCGCCTGGAGGATCTGCTCGACGAACACGCGGCGATCGCATCCCTCGATCCCTCGAAGCTGCCCGCCATTCGCCGCCAGGTCTGGGAGCTGCTCGTCGAAGTCGAGTTGCACCGCGACCTCGGCGTCGACGACCAGCCCGATGAAGAAGCCTTCGACGACTTCGTGCTCCACGTCGACGGCTACCTGTGCGAGCTGAAGGACGCCCAGATCCGAGGCGGCCTCCACGTGCTGGGCCGCGCGCCGAGCGACGAGGCCGAGCTCGACCTGGTCCTCGCCATGACCCGCCTGCCCCAGGGCGACGTCCCCGCCCTCCGCCACGGCGAGGCCACCCGGCACGACGTGGATCGGGTCGAAGACGAGAACCGGACGACGCTCGCCCGACTGCAGGCCGACGGCTGGCGTTACGACGGCGACGACGCCACGCTGCGATGGGTTGCAGCGCGCCTCATCCCCGCGCTGCACCAGACGAGCGACGAGGTCACCAACGTGCTCAAGGCTCTGAACGGCGGGGCCGTTCCGGCTGGACCCAGCGGCGCACCCACCCGCGGGATGGGCCATGTGCTGCCGACGGGGCGCAACTTCTACTCGGTGGACCCCAAGGCGATCCCGTCGCGGCTGGCGTGGGACGTAGGGCAGCGCCTGGCCGACGAAGTCATCGAACGCCATGTGCGCGAGACCGGTGCACCCCCGACGACGGTCGGGCTGGTCGTCTGGGGTACGGCGTGCATGCGCACCGGTGGCGACGACGTGGCCGAGATCCTCGCCCTGTTGGGGGTCCGTCCGGTCTGGGCACCGGAATCGGGGCGGGTGACCGGCATCGAGCTGATCCCCGATGCCGAACTCAACCGGCCGCGCGTCGACGTCGTCGTGCGCATCTCCGGGTTCTTCCGCGACGCCTTTCCGCACGTCGTCGCCATGCTCGACGACGCCGCCCGGCTCGCGGGGTTCGACGACGACCCACGCGTGTTCGGCTCGCAGCCCGGGGCGTACGGCTCGGGGATCCTCGCTCTCCTGGAGTCCGGCGAATGGAAGGACGACGCTGATCTGGCTGCCGTCTACACGGCGTGGGGTGGCTACAGCTACGGCCGGGCGGGCATGGGTCTGCCCGCGACTGAGGCAATGGCGAGGAGATTTTCGACCGTCCAGGTCGCGGTCAAGAATCAGGACAACCGCGAGCACGACATCTTCGACTCCGACGACTACCTGCAGGACCACGGGGGAATGGTCGCCACGATCCGTGCCCTGACGGGGACGGACCCGTTGGCCTTCTTCGGCGACTCGTCTGACCCCGCCCGCCCGCGCGTGCGGACACTCTCCGAAGAAGCGGCGCGCGTCGTACGCACGCGCGTGCTCAACCCCAAGTGGATCGAGGCCATGCGCGCCCACGGGTACAAGGGCGCCTTCGAGCTGGCCGCGACCGTCGACTACCTCTTCGGGTACGACGCCACCGCCCACGTCGTCGAGGACTGGATGTACGAGCGGGTCACCGATGCGTACGTCGGCGATCCGGAGACGAGGAAGTTCTTCGAACGCTCGAATCCCTGGGCGTTGCGGTCGATCGCCGAACGCCTCCTCGAGGCGAACGAGCGCGGCCTTTGGGATGCGTCGCCCAGTGCGCTGGCGACGCTTCGCGATGCCGTGCTCGAAGGCGAAGGATGGGAGGAGTCGCGGTGAGCGACCTGAGACCCACGTTTCCGTTCAGCGCCGTCGTCGGCCAGGACGACGCCAAGCTCGCGCTCCTTCTCAATGCCGTGGACCCGAGCATCGGCGGCGTGCTGTTGCGGGGCCAGAAGGGGAGTGCGAAATCCACGCTGGCGCGGGCACTGGCGTCGCTCCTTCCCGGTGAGGCTCCCTTCGTCGAGCTTCCTGTTGGTTCGACCGAAGACCGTGTGGTCGGCACGCTCGACATCGAGGGCGCCCTACGTGAAGGAAAGCAGCGCTTCCGGCCCGGACTCCTTCACGCCGCCCACGGCGGGGTGCTCTATGTCGACGAGGTGAACCTGCTGCCCGACCACCTGGTCGACGTGCTCCTGGACGTGGCGGCGAGTGGCGTGAATCGCGTCGAGCGAGAAGGCATCTCCGAGTCACATCCGAGTCGATTCGTGCTCGTGGGCTCGATGAACCCCGAAGAGGGCGACCTGCGACCCCAGTTGCTCGACCGGTTCGGCCTGGCCGTGGACATCACTGCCACCCTCGATCCCGAGGAGCGGGCCGAGGCCGTGCGCCGGAGACTGGCGTACGACGCCGACCCGCAGAACTTCGCGACCGCGTGGGACGAGACCGATCTTCAGCGCCGCCTGGACTCGAGCGAGCCCGCTCGCCTGCCCGCTGACGTCCTCGACTCGGTGACCCGACTGTGCGCCGCGGTCGGCGCCGAGGGGTTGCGCGCCGACCTGGTGATCTGCCGGGCTGCATCGGCGCTCGCCGGCTGGGAGGACCGCGCCGAGGCGACAGAAGACGACGTCCGACGTGTGGCGCGGCTGGCGTTGGCCCACCGCCGGCGCCGGTCTCCGTTCGAGGAGCCGGGCATCTCGCCCGAGGAGATCGAAGAGGCCCTCGAGAGCGAGCGCGACGCGGATGGCACACCGCCCCCCGATCGCACCGCAGATCCCGACGAAGCGCCGACGCGCGTGGTCCCGCTCGCCGCACGGGGCGGTCAAACGGCGGGGCGGCGCTCGACGGTCTCAGGGACGCGAGGACGGCTCGTCGGCGATCGCATCCCCGAGGGACCCGTGTCCTCCCTGGCGGTCGGTGCGACAGTGCGGGCTGCAGCGGCGCGCGGTGCACAGCAGGCCGCGGCCGAGGACGTGCGGGAGGCGGTGCGCGAGCACAAGGCCGGCAACCTCGTCATCCTCGTCGTCGACGCCTCGGGCTCGATGGGCGTCGAGCGGCGTATGGAAGCGGTCAAGGGCGCGGTCGTCGGTCTGCTCCTCGACGCGTACCAGCGGCGTGACCGTGTCGCCCTCATCACCTTCCGCAACGACCAGGCCGACGTGGTGCTCCGGCCCACCGGCAGTGTCGAAGTGGCCCGGGCCCGGCTCACCGATGTGCCAACCGGCGGACGCACGCCCTTGGCCGCGGGCATCGCCGCCGGGCTCGACCTGGCCGTTCGCACCCACGGCGAGCACCGTCCGCTGCTCGTCGTCGTCACCGACGGACGTCACACCGAAGGCCCCGACCCCGCCGAGGCAGCCGCCCTCGTCAAGCGGCGCGGCGTTCCTGCTGTCGTCGTCGACGCCGAAGACTCGCGCGCCCGCTTGGGGCTGGCCCGGCCGCTGGCCGAGGCAATGGGCGCCCGCTATCTCACGTTGCCCGAGCTCACTCCCGAGGAGTTGAGATGAACGAGGAGCTGAAGTGAACACAACAGCCATGCAGGATGCCCGCGAACTGCAGGACCGGCTCACCAAGCCCAGGGGCGCGCTCGGCCGGCTCGAGGAGCTCGGTATTCGGCTCGCTGGCATCACGGGCGAATGCCCGCCGCCGATGCCCGACCCCGCGACCGTCGCCGTGTTCGCCGCCGATCACGGCGTCCTCGCCGAGGGGGTGACACCTTGGCCGCAGGAGGTGACGGCCCAGATGGTCGCCAACTTCTGTGCCGGCGGAGCAGCGGTGAACGTCCTCGCCAGGCAGGCTGCCGCGAGTGTCATCGTCGTCGACGTGGGCGTGGCCAGCGAGCTCGATCCGGCGCCCGGACTGCTGCTGCGCAAGGTGAGGCCGGGGACCGCCAACCTGGCCGTAGAGCCGGCGATGACGGACGACGAATGCGAGCGCGCCATCGCCGTCGGTCGGAAGGTCGCCGGCCGCTGCCTCGACGACGGCGCCCGCTGTTTGGTCACCGGCGACATGGGCATCGGGAACACCACCGCGTCCGCCGCTTTGATTGCCGCCTACACCGGTCGTCAGCCGCGGGACGTGACCGGACGGGGCACGGGGATCGACGACCCCACTCTCGAGCGCAAAATCGCCGTCATCGAGCGGGCGTTGGCCCGGGCGACGGGCGATGCGCTCGCCGAGGTCGGTGGCCTCGAGATCGCAGCCCTCGCCGGCTTCATCCTCGAGGGCGCGTCCCGCGGTGTGCCGGTCGTAGTCGACGGGGTCATCGCCTGTGCCGCACTGCTGGCTGCGGCCGAACGCGACGCCGATGTCGTCGACGGCTGCATCGCCGGCCACCTGTCGACCGAACCGGGCGCCGCCGCGGCGCTCGAGCACCTGGGCCTCGACCCGCTGCTCGACCTCGGGCTCCGGCTGGGCGAGGGCACCGGCGCCGTGCTGGCTCTGCACCTCGTACGCGCCGCTGCGCTGGTGCTTCGAGAGATGGCCACGTTCGACAGCGCCGGGGTGAGCGAGAAAGCCTGAGGGCATGGACGAGGCCGCCGTCGCTGCGCTGCTCGGCGATGGCACGCGCCTCGAGAACGTCCGGCGTCTGTCGGCCGGAGCCTCCCGCGCCATGTGGAGCGTCGACGCGGTTCGAGCCGACGGATCTGTCGAACCGCTGATCGTAGGAACCGACCCGCGGCGCGGAAGCCGCTTTACGGCGCCCGTCCCCGAGGCCGCGTTGCTTCGGGCCGCTGCGGACGCGGGCGTGCCCGTTCCTCGAGTCGTCGCCGAGGACGACGAATACCTCGTCGTCGAACGCATCGAGGGCGAGACCATCCCCCGCAAGATCCTGCGCGACGACGAGTTCGCATCTGCTCGCCCGAAGCTCGCGGCCCAGTGCGGCGAAGCGCTCGCAGCCATCCATTCGATCCCGGTCGAACGAGTCGATGGCCTGAACACAGAAGCGGATCCGGTGACGACGTGGCGGGCGATGCTCGACGGGTTCGGTCAGCCCCACCCGACGTTCGAGCTGGCACTGCGCTGGCTCGACGAACACCAGCCGCCACTCAGTGCGGGAGCGGTGGTTCACGGTGACTTCCGCAACGGCAACCTCATGGTCGGTCCCGACGGTCTGCGGGCGGTGCTCGATTGGGAGCTCGCCCACATTGGTGACCCCATGGAGGATCTCGGGTGGCTGTGCGTGAAGGCGTGGCGCTTCGGCGTCGATCATCCCGTCGGCGGGTTCGGCGAACGCCAGGACCTGTTCGCGGCCTACGAGCGCGCGTCGGGCCGCAGTCTCGATCCCGACGTCGTCCGCTGGTGGGAGGTCCTGGGCACGATGAAGTGGGGGATCATGTGCATCGCCCAGGCCTTCACCCATCTGTCGGGCACAGTGCGGTCCGTCGAGCTGGCGACGATCGGCCGGCGGGTATGCGAGAACGAGTGGGATCTCCTGGAGTTGATCGGGTGACCGAACTGCACGACGTACCGACCGCGTCGCAGCTGATTGAAGCTGTGCGAGAGTTCCTCGAGCGCGACGTCATGGCCGTCACGGAAGGCCGTGTGAAGTTCCACGCCCGCGTGGCGGTCAACGCCCTGAACATGGTCGAGCGGGAGCTGGCGCTCGGGACCGCGCAGGCGGCGGCCCACCAGGCTGCGCTCGACCGCCTCGGCGTCGCCGACGACGCTGCGCTGGCGGTGGCGATCCGCGACGGGACGCTCGATGACCGGCGCTCGGAGGTCGTCGAGGTCCTCCGGGAGACCGTCAGGGCCAAGCTCGAGGTCGCCAACCCCGCTTATCTGCCGCCATCCCCGGACAAACCACCCGCTTCGTAACGGGAAATAGTCACAACGGGCCATTGTCGTGCACGGCCCTCCGTGGCTCTCTAGGACAAAGCGAGACCCGGAGGATCATGGCCACGGCAACAGGCCGGACGGCACGCTCACAGCTGGAAGGAGACAACGCTCTCTTTCACGCGCACCCGCAGCCGATGTGGGTGTGCGATCCCGCGTCCGGCACCATCCTCGCCGTGAACGCGGCTGCCGTTCGCGCCTACGGATACACCGAGGTCGAGTTCCTCTCGATGGCCGTCCACGACCTGGCCGCCGACGGCATCGGCGACCGTGTCACGCACCATCGCAAGAAGGACGGCACCGTCATCGAGGTGGCGGAAGCGGCGAGCAATGTTGTCGTCAACGGGAAGGTGGCGCGCCTGGTGGCGGCCGCCGACGTCACCGAGGAGCGGATGAGGGAACGGGTGCTTCTCGAATCAGAGAAGCGTCTGCGCGACCTGATCGACGCCACGACGGCGGTCATCTATGTGAAGTCCGTCGACGGCCGCTACCTGCTCGTCAACCGGCGGTACGAGGAGCTCACCGGGCTCCAGCGCGAAGACGTCGTCGGCAGAACCGACGCCGAGCTGTGGCCGGCATCGTTCGCGGCGGCCATACGAGCGAACGACCTGCGCGTCCTCGACGCTCTGGAGCCGCTGGAGTTCGAGGAGCGGGGGCCGGCCGGGTCCGAGCTGATCACGTTCCTCGCCTACAAGTTCCCGCTGTTCGACCCCGACGGCGTGCCGTACGCCATCGCCGGCATCTCGACCGACATCACCCAGCGCAAGCGGGCCGAGGAGCGGCTCCGCCAGAGCGAGGAGCGCTTCCGCGTTCTCGCCGAGAACGCCCACGACTTCATCTTCCGGTACCGCCTGAAGGACCAACCCGGGTTCGACTACGTGTCGCCCGCGTGCCTCTCGATCACCGGGTACACGGCCGACGAGCTGTACGCCGATCCGAGGCTGATCTTCAACCTCATCGAGGCCATGCACGTCCAAATGATGCGCAACGAGGGACGGGCGAGCCTCACCCAGGCGTGGGACGTCGAGGTGACGCGCAAGGACGGATCGGTGATCTGGGTGGAGCAGCGTCTGAGCCTCATCCGCGACCCGTCGGGTGAGATCGCGGCCGTCGAGGGCATTGCCCGCGACGTCACGCCCCGCAAGGAAGCCGAGCATCAGCTCGCCCACCAGGCCCTGCACGACTCTCTTACCGGCCTTCCCAACCGGCGGCTGTTGCTCGACCGCGTGGAACAGGCGCTCGCTCGCACCGAAAGGGGCAGCTCGCAGGTCGCTGTCCTCCTCCTCGACCTCGACCGGTTCAAGCTCGTGAACGACAGCTGGGGGCACTCGGCCGGCGACCGCGTGCTCGTCGCCGTCGCCGACCGTCTGCGCAACGCGGTGCGCACCGGCGACACCGTCGCCCGCTTCGGAGGCGACGAGTTCGTCGTCGTGCGCGAAGGCGTGGGCGGCGCATGGGATGCGGCCCGCTTCGGCGAACGCCTCGTCCAAGCGGTCACCGGCGAGCTGCCGATCAACGGTGAAGAGGTGTACCTGACGGCCAGCCTCGGCATCGCCGTGGGCAGCGCGGGCGACACGGCCGAGGCCTTGCTGCGCGATGCCGACGCGGCCATGTACAGCGCCAAGGAGAAGGGCCGGGGCCGGGTCGAGCTGTTCGACGCCGACGCGAGAGTGCGAGCCGAGAGCCGGCTGGTCGCCGAGGCCGCGCTGCGGCGGGCGATCGAGCGGCAAGAGTTCGTCGTGCTGTACCAGCCGATCGTCTCGCTCGCCGATCAGCGGGTGGTGGGAGCCGAGGCCCTCGTGCGGTGGGACGCACCGGGGGAGGAGCGCATCTCACCCACCGACTTCATCCCGCTCGCCGAGGAAACGGGGCTCATCGTGCCGCTCGGCCAGTGGGTGATGGACGAGGCGTGCAACCAGATGTGCCGCTGGCTCGACGCCGGCCTCGACATCGGCACGATCTCGGTGAACCTCTCGGCGCGGCAACTGTCCGCGGGCAGCTTCCCCTCGTCGGTGAGCCACGCCATCCGCCGCAACGGTTTGACGCCGGGCGCGTTGAGCTTCGAGATCACCGAGAGCGTCCTGATGGAAGACGTCGAGTTCTCCATCGAGAGCCTCGTGGGGCTCCGGGCGTTGGGTGTGCGTCTCGCCGTCGACGACTTCGGCACCGGCTACTCCTCGCTCGCCTACCTGAAGCGCCTGCCCCTCGACAGCCTGAAGATCGACCGCGCTTTCGTTGACGGCTTGGGGACCGATCCCAACGACTCGGCCATCGTCGCCGCCGTGGTGGCCCTCGCCGGGGCCCTCGGCCTCTCGGTCACCGCCGAAGGCGTCGAGACTGAGCGCCAGCTCGAGGAGCTGCGGAACCTGGGCTGCGACTGGGCCCAGGGCTACCTGTTCTCGAAGCCGCTGTCGGCCGAGGACTTCGAACGCTTCATCCAGCGCTGACTCAGCGACGCGACGCCGCTCGTAGCCGGGCGCCAATCAGCCCAGCGACGAGGATCACGGCGCCGATGGTTATCCACGGGAACCCCTCGCCGAGCGTGGGCAAGCGCCTTCCACTGCCGCCCGCGGTGACAGGTTTGGGGGGCGTCGACGTGGACGTCGTCGTCCTCGATGACGTGGACGACGAACTGGCCTTGGTCGTCGGGGGTGTCGTCGTCTGAGCGGGAGCCGCCGAGACGGGCCCGAACAGAATCCCCAGCGTCAGCAGCCCGAGGGCGACCGCCCGCCGCATCGGCGCAAAGGTAGTGGACACCGGCATGGGGTAAGGAAGGGTCCGTGACTGACGGAGAGCATCGCCACCTGCCGGAGGCGCTCGGCAAGGCGTCCGAGGCCGGGCTCCACCACAGAGATGTGCCCGGCCTGGCGCGCGTCGCCGTGTCCTCGATGCGCCGAGCGGGTGCGGGCGCAGTCGGCGGCGGCCGTTGGCTGGCCGACACCATGCTGGAGATGATTCCGCACATTCCCGTTCGGGATCTGTCCACGCTGCAGGAGCACCACTACGGAGCGACGGGCGGCACGCTCGCCAGCGAGCTCATTCGCAACGCGTCGCGGATGACGGCGGCCGTCGGTGCGACCACGGGTGCGCTGGCGGCAGCGGAGGACTTGAGTCCGCCGTCGTGGGTCGTGCTCCCCATCGAGCTGCTCATCGAGACTCTTGTGATCGCCGCCATCGAGATGAAGCTGGTGGCGGAGCTCCACGAGGTCTACGCCAGGCCGATACCCGGCCACGGTGCCGACCGGGCGCTGGTGTTGGCACGGGCGTGGGCCGAGCGTCGGGGCGTGAGTCCGCGGTCGCTGGTCACCGGCGGCGGCCTGGGCGACGTGCTCGGGCGTGGCACACGTCACGAGATCATGCGGCTCATGCGGCGTCGGCTGATGAGCCGAACCCTGCGCAATACGACGTCGCTGGCCCCGTTTCTCATCGGCGCCGTCGCCGGCGCGGAGGTCAACCGCCGGGCGACCGCCAACGTCGGCGACGCGGTTGTACGGGACTTGGCCGCCGTCCGGCCGTGGGAGCGCCGTCAGTAGCGCATGCCCTGCCGCGGCATGCCGTCGATCATCCCGAGCGAGAAGTAGTGGTCCCAGCCGAGCATGTGGCGCAGGGTGGGCGTTGCTCGCTCGAGGACCTCGGGCTTCAGTGAGACGAACCAGTTCTCCTGCTGCCGGATGAACGGGCGGCAATAGTAGGCGAGCATGCCGTGACGGCGTTCGGACTCGGTGGTGTTCGCTCCGGTCTGGTGCCAAAGACGACCCTCGAAGACGAACGCGGTGCCGGCCGGGCCGCAGACGGGTTCGGTGTCGGGGAGGTTGGACCAGTCGGGCCCCTCGCCTTTGCGGTGGCTGCCGGGGACGATCCTCGTCGCGCCGTTCTCGGGCGTGAAGTCGTCGAGCATCCACATCACGTTGGCGACCATCGGATACGGCGGCCACGGCGGGGGCACGAAGCTCTGGTCGGCGTGCATGAACATCGGCGTGCCGCCCGGCCCGGCGATGTTGGCGTCGATGTTCGAGAGCAGGAAGTCGGCGCCGAGCATGTGCCCCATCAGCCGGAGGATGAGGGCGTCCTGGGCCAGTTCCTCGAAGATCTCGCCCTTGTTCAGGAGTGTCCACACGCGCTGATTGGCGCCGTTGTCGTAGACGTAGTCGGTGCCGTCTGCGATCTCGGCCTCGGCCAGTTCGACGATGCGCGCCCGGGCGGCGGCGACCTTCTCGGGCGGTAGCGCGCCCTCGATCAGGCAGTAACCGTGCTCGTCGAGATCGGCCTTGGCCGCCTTGTAATCGGTCGTCAGCACGGCGCTCATAGGGCCGAACTGTACCGATCCCCCTAACCTCTCGGGCCGTGCGTGTAGGAATCCTCGGGGGGACTGGCCCCGCCGGCAAGGCGCTGGCCGCTCGGCTGGCGTCGGCCGGCATCGACGTCGTCATTGGCTCTCGCTCGCGTGAACGCGGCGAGGAGATGTGCAAGGAGCTGCGCGACAAGTGGCCCGACCGCAAGCTGTCGCTGACCGGCGGTGAGAACGCTGACGCCGCGAACACCGACCTGGTCGTGGTGGCGACACCGTGGGACGCGGCAGCGACGACGGCGGCGTCGGTCGGCGAGCACCTCACCGACAAGGTCGTGATCTCGATGGCCAACGCCCTGGCCCGGCTCGGCAAGGAGTTCGTGCCGCTGGTCCCGGGCCGTGGCTCGATCGCGGCCGGCGTGCAGGCAGCCGTGCCGAACGCCCGAGTGGCGGGCGCCTTCCATCACCTGCCGGCCCATTCGCTCGCCGATCTCAACCACACCCTCGAGAGCGACGTCCTGATCTGTGCCGACCACCCCGACGCCGCGACCGCGACTGCCGAGCTGGTGGCGAAGGTGCCGGGCCTGCGTCCGGTGCAGGCGGGTTCGCTGGCGGCGGCTGCACCCGTCGAGGCATTCACCGCCGTGCTCCTGCAGGTGAACGTCCGCTACAAGACCCGCGCCGCCATCCGTCTCACCGGCCTGGACATCTAGAGCCGCATGGCCCTTCGCTTGTACGACACCGCCCGCCAAGCGGTGGTGCCGTTCGAGCCCGCGGGTCGCACGGTCACGATGTACACGTGCGGCATCACGCCGTACGCGGCCAGCCACATGGGCCACGCGGCCGCGTACGTGACCTACGACATTCTCCAGCGTCGGCTGCGCGACCTCGGACACACCACCCAGCTGGTTCGCAACGTCACCGATGTCGACGACGACATCCTTCGTAAAGCGCGTGAGCTCGGCGTCTACTACCTCGACCTGGCGGCCGAGGAGACGGCTCGGTTCGACGCCGACATGGAGGCGCTCGGGCTGCTGAAGCCGTTCAGCGAGCCGCGTGCGACGTCGGCCATCCACGACATCCTCGGCTTCATCGGCATGGTGCTCGATCGGGGCCACGCCTACCAGGCGGACGGCGGCGTGTACTTCAGCGTCGCCACCTTCGAACGCTTCGGACAGATCAGCCACCTTCCTCGCGAGGAGATGCTGGCGCTGGCCGCCGAGCGGGGCGGCAACCCCGACGACCCGGCCAAGCGCGACCCGCTCGACTTCATTCTCTGGCAGCCGTCGGCAGAGGACGAACCGTCCTGGCCGTCGATGTGGGGACCGGGGCGTCCCGGCTGGCACATCGAGTGCTCGGCGTTGGCCATGCGTGAACTGGGCACCACCATCGACATCCACGGTGGCGGCGCCGATCTGATCTTTCCCCATCACGAGTGCGAGGCCGCCCAATCCGAGGCCGCCACTGGCCAATCGTTCGTCCGTCATTGGGTGCACCAGGGGATGGTGCGGCTCGGGGGCGAGAAGATGTCGAAGTCGCTCGGCAACCTGGTGTTCGTCAGCGACCTGGTCAAGGAGTGGGACCCGATGGCCGTCCGTCTGGCCATCCTCGCCAACCACTACCGGGACTCCTGGGACTGGACCGACGACCTGCTGCCTGAGGCTGTCGAGCGTCTCGAGCGGTGGCGGGCGACGGGGGAGGGCGACGGAGCGGTCGACGCCGTGCGCGCCGCCCTCGACGAAGACCTCGACGCGCCGGGCGCGCTCGACGCGGTCGACGAGGCGGCGAGGCGGGGCGAAAGTGTGTCGGCTGCGGCCGCGCTCCTCGGCGTGACCCTCGCCGGCTAACTCCGCTCTCTTAGCTGACGATCAGCGCCGACTTCTGGTGCTTCGGATGTAGCTGGCAATAGATGATGTAGGTGCCCTTTTCCGTCGCCGTGAACTTGACGTTGATCGTCTTGCCCGGGTCGACGGTCTGCTTCACGCCGAAGGCGTCGATGCTGAAGCCGTGGGTCTCACTGGTCTCGTTGCCGACGTGGATGACCACCTTCTCGCCCTCTTTGACCCTGAGCGATGCACTCGGCTTCCAGCCGTTGCCACCGTTGACGTGCGCAGCGGCGATCACCTTGTGGTTGGTCCGGACGCCGCAGCCGGTGAAGAACAGCCCGGCGGCGAGCAGCGGCACGAGGACGAGAGAGGCTCGTTTCACGCGCCGGGAAGCTAGCTAGACGGGCTGGCAGTCGTCGAGAACGTCGAGCAGGTCGGTGAGTCCGGTGAGCTCGAGCAGGCGGCTCACGTCGGTGCTCGGGCAGCGCAGAAGGAGCTCGCCGCCCTCCTTCTTGAGGCGGGTGCGGGCGAGCACGAGAGCGACCAGGGCGTCGAAGTCGAGCTTGGCCGTCGGCCGGAGGTCGAGGATGACCCGCGTATGGCCACGCCGGGCCAGCTCGTCGAGACGGCGCTGCAGCTGAGCGGCGGTGTCCTGGTGGAGCTCGCCGTCGACGGTGACCCAGTGCCAGCCGTCGCGCTGGTCAGTCGTCAGGGTGATCATGGGGGCCCTCAGGCCGCCTCCTCCTGCTCCGCAGGCGGGGTCGGCGTACGGAGGTCGTCGAGCAGGCGCTCCCAGCGCAGTTGCTGGGCCAGCCAGCGCAATGCCATCTCTTTGCCTTGGGGATGGGTGTTCGTGTGGTGTGTGTGATGTGTGTTCATTGCTCTTGTTCCAACGCCAGGTCACCACACCACGCTGCCCAATTGCTAGCTAAAGCAAGCAAATGTGACCGGATTCACATACTCGTCAGTATCTGACGTACCTAGGTGGTGACGATCGGTGGCTACGCCGGCACCCGGCGCAGGGAGCGAACCAGCTGGTGGTGACCGGTGAACAGCCGGCGGACGGTGGCTTCACCGGCGACGAGGGCTGCGAAAGCGTTCCCACCGAGAAGCATGTACATGACCACCAGTTGCAAGCGGATGGCCTGGCTGGCGGAGGCCCCGGCCAGGATCATCCCGGTCATCGCCCCGGGCAGGGCGACGAGGCCGACGACCTTGGTCTGGTCGATCGTCGGCAGCATCCCCGTACGCATGGCGGCCCGGTGCCACGGCGCCGCTGCCTGGTGGCTGGTCTGACCGAGCGAGAGCCGCGCCTCCACCTCCCGTCGATGCGAGGCCAGGTCGTCGCGGAGGCGCACCATCACGAGCGAGGTCGTGTTCATGGCGCTGGCGATGATCATCGAGCCGAGGGGGATGACGGCTCGGGCGTTCGTCGGGATGATGCCGAGCACGGAGAGCACCCCCAAGGTGCTGGCGGCGGCCACCGCTATCGAGGCGGCGGCGATGACGTAGTGCCTGGGAACGAGACGTCCTCGCCGCCCGGACGTGACCGTGGCCGTTCCCACCATCACCGCGAGCACGACGAGCGTGAGCGCGCCGTGACCGCGGAAGACGTAGTCGAGCACGTACCCGATGGCGAGCAGTTGGACGAACGACCGGAAGGTGGCGACCAGCAGATCGCGCTCGAGCCCCACCTGGCTGACGCGCGACACGACCACGGCGACGGCTACGAGCAGGAGGGCGAGGGCGACGTCGGCGAAGGAGATGCTGCCGCTCAAGCTCAGAGACGACGACTTCGTCGCGGCGACGAGGATCATTTGCGGGCCTCCACTTCGATGGTGGCGTCGGCCAGCTCCGCCGCCTGACGCGGGTCGTGGGTGACGAGGACGACGGTCAGGCCGCCGTCGGCCAGTGAGCGGATGAGCTGTTCGATGCCGCCCTTGGATGTCGTGTCGAGGGCGGACGTCGGCTCGTCGAGCAGGAGGGCTTCGGGCGCGCAGGCGAGGGCCCGGGCCAGGCTCAGCCGCTGCGCCTCACCTACCGAGAGCGCGTCTGCTCGTCGCTCGATCAGGCCGGGATTGAGTCCGACCCGCTCGAGCAATGTCGTGGGATCGGCCGATGGTTCGGCCATGGCCAGGTTCTCGACGACCGTGCCCGGGAACGTCACCGGTACCTGTCCGACGTACTGGACGCGCCGTCGCAGGTCGAGCACGTCGTACTCACGCACGTCCTTGCCGTCGAGGAGAACCTGACCGGCGTCGGGGTCGTCGAGGCGGTTGAGCAGCCGGAGCAACGTCGTCTTGCCGGCGCCGGAGGAGCCCACCATGGCGGTGAGACCGACGCGGGAGACGACCGCGGAGAACCCCTCGACGATGGGGCCGTCGTCGCCGTCGACCCGCACGTCCCGGTACTCGAACCGTTCGGCCATCTCCGGACAGGATGATCGCGCCCGCCGATATCCTCGGCGGACCATGGCCGACATCACCGTCTCGCTGCCCGACGGATCCTCCCGCTCACTGCCGGAGGGATCGACGGCGGCCGACCTGGCGTCGTCGATCGGCAAAGGACTGGCGAAGGCCGCCGTCGCCGCGACCGTCGACGGGCGCGAAGTCGACCTGGCCGCGCCGCTACCGGACGGCGCGGCCGTGGCGGTGATCACCGACAACACCGAAGAGGGCCGCTACGTCCTGCGCCACTCCACCGCGCACGTGCTGGCCCAAGCGGTGACCGACCTGTTCCCCGGCGCCAAGTACGCCATCGGACCGCCGATCGCCGACGGCTTCTACTACGACTTCGACCTCCCGGGCGGGGCGCACTTCACCGAGGAAGACCTTGGGCGGATCGAAGCTCGCATGCGCGAGATCGTCGGTGAGAGCCAGCCGTTCTCGCGGGAAGAGTTCTCGAAGGAGGAAGGCCTCCGGATCTTCGCCGACCAGCCCTACAAGGTCGAGATCATCGAGGCCGTCGACCCGAGCGAAGGCGCCGAGGGCGGCGTCGTCAGCGCTTACCGCAACGACGGCTGGGTCGACCTCTGCCGGGGGCCCCACGTGCCGACGACGGCGCGGCTGGGCGCTTTCAAGCTGATGAAGGTCGCGGGTGCCTATTGGCGGGGCGACGAGCACAAGCCGATGCTGCAGCGCATCTACGGCACGGCGTGGGAGTCGGAGAAGGCGCTCAAGGAGCACCTGCACCGGCTCGAGGAAGCCGAGCGCCGCGACCACCGCAAGCTTGGTGTCGAGCTCGACTTGTTCTCGTTCCCCGACGAACTCGGTGCCGGTCTGGCGATCTGGCATCCCAAGGGCGCGACGGTCCGCAAGATCATGGAGGACTTCTCGCGGGAGCGACACATCCAGGGCAACTACGAGTTCGTGTACAGCCCTCACATCGCCAAGTCGAACCTGTGGGAGACCAGCGGACATCTCGGCTTCTACGCCGATGGCATGTACCCGCCCATGGAGCTGGAGGGCGCGAAGTACTACCCGAAGCCGATGAACTGTCCGTTCCACATCCTGGTGTACAAGAGCCATACGCGCTCGTATCGGGATCTGCCGGTCCGATACTTCGAGTTCGGCACCGTGTACCGCTTCGAGCGGTCGGGAGTCCTGCACGGGCTTTTGCGCTCGCGGGGATTCACCCAGGACGACAGCCACATCTTCTGCACGCGTGAGCAGATCGTTCCGGAGCTCACGTCGTTGCTCGACTTCGTGCTGTCGCTGCTACGGGCCTTCGGGTTCGAGGAGTTCGAGGCCGACATCTCTACTCGTCCCGAGGAGAAGTCGATCGGCTCGGATGAGGACTGGAAGATGGCTACCGACGCGCTCTTCGAGGCCATCCAGGCGTCCGGGCTGCCGTACCAGGTTGCCGAGGGTGAGGGTGCCTTCTACGGGCCGAAGATCGACGTGCACGTGCGCGACGCCATCGGCCGGCGGTGGCAGCTGTCGACGCTTCAGGTCGACTTCCAGGAGCCGCAGCGGTTCGGCCTTTCGTACGTCGGCGCGGACAACCATCCGCACGAGCCGATCATGATTCACCGGGCGCTGTTCGGTTCAGTCGAGCGCTTCTTCGGCATCCTCGTCGAGCACTACGCCGGCGCGTTTCCCGTGTGGCTGTCGCCGATCCAGGCCCGGGTGCTGCCGGTGGCCGGCGAGCACGAGCCTTACGCCTTCCGCATCGCCGATCGCCTTCGTGCCGAGGGATTCCGGGCCGACGTCGAGAGCGCGGACGAGAAGCTCGGCAATCGGGTCCGCAAGGGCAAGACCCAGAAGATCCCGTACGTGCTCGTCGTCGGGGACGACGACGTGGCCGCCGGCACCGTGGGGGTCAACGCCAGGGAGAAGGACGTCGAGCGCGGGGTCCACGTCGACGACTTCGTCGAGCGTTTGAGCGCCGACGTGGCGGGTCGCCGGTAGTGGAGCGCCGCTAGTGGAGCGGCTCTGGGCCGGCTGGCGGAACGAGTACGTCACCTCTGACGCCGTCTACGACGACACCGAGTGCGTGTTGTGCCGGGTGATCGAGGACGGGAAGTACGTCGTCTGGCGTGACTCGTTGGTCGCCGTGATCCTGAACGCCTTCCCCTACACGAGCGGCCACGTCATGGTGCTGCCCATACGCCACGTCGGCGACGTCGAGGACGTCAGTCGCGAGGAGGTCGGCGCCGTGTGGGCGGGCGTCGCCAACTCGGTGCGGGCCCTCAAGGCCGGCTACTCGCCCGACGGCCTCAACATGGGCGCCAACCTCGGCCGCGTCGCCGGCGCCGGCATCCCCGGCCACTTCCACGTCCACGTGCTCCCGCGCTGGAACGGCGACACCAACTTCATGACAAGCGTCGCCGAAACCCGCGTCATGCCCGAGTCTCTCGACGCCACCCTCGACAACCTCAAGAAGCACTGGCCCCGCGCCTGACCTCCTCCCTGCTTTCGCTGACTTCTGATCGGTCAGCGATCGAAATCCAGCGAAAGCGGGTGTCAGACGCGTTCTTGTCATACCCGGCTGGGAGTATCGCCGGCTGTGGATCCCGAACTCGACCGCCTCGCTCGCCGGCAGCACGCGCTGCTCGCGCGTTGGCAACTGAGGGAGGCGGGGTGGAAGGAAGCGGCCATAGGACGCGCGGTAGTTGCGGGCAAGCTCATTTCGATCCGCCAGGGCGTCTATCGGACAGCTGGGTCAGTCGAGACCCAATGGCAAGCTTGGATGGCTGCGGTGTTGGCGACGCATTGCAGCTCGGTGCTCTCCCACCTTTCCGTGTTGGCTGCTCTCGGATTCACCGCCTTCCCCGCACCCGAGCGCATCGACCTCCTTCGCGCGGGGCCGCAAGCGCGCATGCCGGGGGTCACCAGTCACCGCACGTTGTGGTTACCCGATTGCGATCGGATGTGTCACCGGTTCGTTCCGATGACGATCCCTGAGCGAGCGTTCATCGACAGCTGCGGTGTCTTGCCAGAGAAGCTGCTCGACAAGGCGGGCGACGACGCGCTGCGCCGGAAGCTGATGACGCTCCCTCGTCTTGTTCGCACCTTCGATCACATCCCCTGCTCCGGCCGGCGCAAGAGCGCGCCGATGCGCATCTTCCTCGGCAAGCGCGTTCGCGATTTCGACCCAGGTGGGAGCGATCGGGAATTAGACGTGCTCAAGATCATCCGGCCTGGCGGATACCCCGTTCCCAGGCAGCAGTTCAGGGTGAAGGTCGAGGGGCACACCTACTTCATCGACTACGCGTGGCCCGAGTCACTCCACGGGATCGAGTGGGAGGGATTCGACCCTCACGGAAAATTCTGGACACCGTTCCACAAAGACCGTGAGCGTCTCCGGCGGCTACAAAGGGCAGGCTGGATCATCTATCCCGTGACCAGCCAGACGACTGCCAACGAGATTCTGGCCATCGCCGAGATCGCCACAGCCGGCTTTCGCTGACTTCTGATCGGTCAGCGATCAGAAGTCAGCAAAAGCGGTACGGTCCCGGCCGTGACGGACGTGCCGCCTGACGAGCATCGGGACGAGCTGCCTGAGGATCTTGACGTCAGCGCGTATGTCGGGCAGTACACGTTCCCGGACATCGCTCGCCGGCGGATACCGGCAGTCATCTACCTGGTCATCGCCGCGGCGTGCTTCTTGCTCTGGGTCACCCATCGGGGGCCGACGCACGTGCTGGTCAACGAAGGCTTCTTGTGGGTCGCCGTTGCCCTGGTGGTTGTCGGGCTGTACCACTTCGCCGCCGCGTGGCCGCTGAACGTGCGGGAGACGGATGCACTGGTCGCGGCCGTGCGCCGGGTCGGCTTTCCCGTGGGCCACGCTTCCGCCCAGCTGGGCTGGAGCGGCCTGCGCAGCCGCCCGGTGTGGCGCATCCTCCTCTACTCCGCGGAAGACCCGCCCCAGCGGCGCGGCGTCGTCCTCGTCGATGGTGTCAGCGGCGACGTCCTCTTCGACTTCGTCGAGGCCAACCCCGAGGATTGGTCCAGCCTGCGACGCGGCTGACCGTCAGTCGTCGTCGGTCGGCAGGGGCTTGCCGATGACGGCGCGCAGGACGTTCTCGACGTCGCGGAGGTGGTGGACGCCCTCGTGGACCATGTTGCGAGCGATGTCGATCAGTTCGCGCTGGCCGTAGGGGTACTCGGCCTTCCGGCTCCAGTCGTCGGGGGAGAAGCCGGCCGCGGTGTCCGCGGCGGTCGTCGCTGAGCGCTCGAGCCAGTCGAGGACGTCTCGGGGCTCCATGTCGTTGTACGCACGCTCGACGGCCCGCGAGTCCTGGTCGAGGGGATCGTCGATGTGGGGGTCGTCCTTCTGTGCGACCTCCACCAGCTGGGGCGTCATCGCCTCGAGGATGTCGGCGACATGGGCGGTGTACTCGAGCGCTGACCACGTGGACGCATCGGGCCGGCGACGCAACACCTCATCGTCGTCGATGAACGGACCGATCACCTCGCGGTACCGCCGGGGAAACGAGCGCAAGGCCTGGACGGCGTCCTGCGGCGAGATGGAGTCGTAGGCGAGCCCACACTCCTTACAGGTCCAGCTGACAGCCACGTGAACTCCCTACCCCTACGCCTTGGCTGCTTCGCGGACGTGGCGCAGGACGCGGCCGACGTCGAGCAGGTGGTGGTGGCCTTCGTGGACGGCGTTGCGCACGAAGTACAGAGCGGTGAACTCGCCGTCCCGGCCCTCCCAGGTCGCCGTCCGGTCCCAGGACGCGGAATCCTCGTTGCCTTCCACGACCTCGGCGAGCTTGTCGGCCCGCTCGGCCAGTCCGTCGGCAACGGCGGCCGGGTCTTCGTCGTTGTAGTTGTTGTCGGCCGCGGCCTTGTCGGGGTTGGGCGCCGGCAGCGCCGGCGTGCCCTCGGTCAACGTCCGCCTCGCCAGGTAGCCGTTGAACCGGATGGCGTCACGGACGTGGGCCGCGTACTCCAGCGCCGACCACACACCTTCCTCCGGCCGTTGGCGAAGGATGGCGTCGCCGTCCTCGCCGGCGAGAAACCGAGTGAGCGGGGCCCGGTAGCGGCGGCCGAACGACCGCAGCTTCTCGGCGGCCTCCGACGGCGAGACCTCGGCGTAGACGAACCCGCACTCCTCACACCGCTCCTTCGGTGTGAGCACCGGTTGGAACTGGCTCATGGGAGGCCTTACGCCTTCTCTTCTTCGCGCGCCTTCACGACCTTGTCGACCAGGTGGGAGGGCAGCAGGTCGTAGTGGTCGTGCTTCAACGAAAAGCGCCCCCGGCCACCGGTCAACGACCGCAGGTCGATGGCGTAGCGCAGGACCTCCGACGTGGGCACCAGCGCCGTGATCGTCTGCTCGCCCTCGCCGGGACCGGACTCCGTGCCCTGCACGCGGCCACGACGCGAGTTCAGGTCGCCCATCACGTCGCCCTGGTACGCGAGGGGGACCGTGACCTCGAGCATCGAGATCGGCTCGAGCAACACCGGCGACGCCTTCGCCATCGCCTCCCGGAAGCCCAGTGAGCCGGCCATCTTGAAACTCATCTCGGAGGAGTCGACGGGGTGGTGCTTGCCGTCGAACACCGTGGCCTGAACGTCGACGACCGGGAAGCCGTAGACACCGCCGGTGGACATCGTCTCGGCGATGCCCTTCTCGACCGCGGGAATGAACTGCCGGGGAATGACGCCGCCGACGATCTTGTCGACGAACTCGAATCCCTCGCCCCGTGCCTTCGGGGAAACCTTGATGAAGGCGACACCGAACTGGCCGTGGCCCCCGGTCTGCTTCTTGTACTTGCCCTCGGCGTCGGCCTCGCTGGTGATGGTCTCCCGGTAGGGAACCTTCACCTCCTCGGTGTCGACCTCCACGCCGAACTTTCGCGCCAGGCGCTCGGTGACGATCGAGAGGTGGGTCTCACCCATCCCCGACAGCAACGTCTGGTGGGTCTCGTCGTCGCGTCGGATTTGCAGCGCCGGGTCCTCGTCCTGGAGACGATGGAGGCCGGTCATCAGCTTGTCCTCGTCCCCCTTCGACTTGGGAAGGATGGCGACCGAGAGAATGGGCTCCGGCGCTTCGATGGGCGGGACCACGACGGGCGTGCCCTTCGGTGCCAGCGTGTCGCCGGTCCCGGTGTTGGCCAGCTTGGCGACGGCGCCGATGTCGCCGGCCGGCAGGTCGGGCACGTTGTCCTGCTCCTTGCCTCGCATGGTGAACAGCCCGTGGAGGCGTTCGTCCTGGCCGGTGTGGGTGTTGGTGAGCTGGGCGTCGGGGCGGATCGTGCCCGACAGCACCTTGAGGAACGACACCTTGCCGACGTACGGGTCGGCGACGGTGCGGAACACGAACGCCAGGGGCTGGCCGTTCGGGTCGCAGGCCACCTCGACGGTCTTGTCGCCGGCCTGGACCTCGATGGGCGGACGGTCGGTCGGTGCCGGGCCGATCTCGCAGATGAGCTGGGCCAGGCGGTCGACGCCGATGAGCTTGGTGGCGGCGCCGCACACGACGGGGAACACCGACGCCTCGGCGACGCCCTTGGCCAGCGTCTCCTCGAGCTCCTTGGGCTCGATCGTTTCGCCCTCGAGGTAGCGCTCCATGAGTGAGTCGTCGGCAACGACGATGCCCTCGACGAGGTTGTCGTGGACCTGGTGCTCGAGCTCGGCCATGTCGTCGGGGATCTCGCCCTGGGTCGCCTTGCCGCTGTTGCCGTCGTACAAGAAGGCGGTGTCGCTCAGGAGATCGGCGACGCCGTGGAACGCGGTCTCCTCGCCGATCGGCAGCTCGAGGGGCGCCACACCGACGCCGAACTTCTCACGCAGGTCGTCGAGCGTGCGCTGGAACGAGGCCCGCTCACGGTCGAGCTTGTTCAGATAGATCATGCGGGGCACTCCGACCTGGGCGGCGATGCGCCACGCGGCCTCGGTTTGCACCTCGACGCCCTCGACGGCGCTGACCACGAAGACGGCCAGGTCGGCGACCCGCATGGCGGCGTAGAGGTCGCCGACGAAGTCGGCGTAGCCAGGCACGTCCAGGACGTTGATCTTGTGGCCCTCGTACTCGAACGGCGCCAGCGCCAACGACAGTGAGATGCCCCGCTTGACCTCTTCGGGGTCGAAGTCCGTGGTGGTCGTGCCGTCCTCGACGCGGCCGTGACGGTTGATGGCCCCCGAACAGAACAGCAGCGCTTCGGCGAGGCTGGTCTTCCCCGCTCCTCCGTGCCCGACGAGTGCGACATTGCGGATCTTGGCCGGAGGGAAGCTCTTCACAGGCGATGCCTCGGTTCTCGCTGCTGATGGGACGTGGCTCGACATCGTACTGACGAACACGCCCGAGTTCTGAGGCCTTTGGCCCCTGCCCGGGTACCCTGGAACGGACCACCCGGACCACCTATCACCAGGAGTCCTCTTTGTTCGACGGGCGCTTCCGTCAGGGCGTCGAGCGAGGCCTCGGGCCCGTCGGCTCGGCCCTCCGCCGGCTCGGAGTGAACGCTGATCACGTCACCGCCGCTGGGCTGGTGGTGTCGGTCGCGACCGGCTTCGTCGTCGCCGCCGGGTGGCTGATCGTGGGTCTCTTCGGGCTGATCCTCGCCGGAGCCCTCGACCTGTTCGACGGGGCCGTCGCCAAGGCATCGAAGACCACGACGGCCCGCGGCGCCTTCTTCGACTCTGTCAGCGACCGTGTGAGCGACGCCTTCGTTCTCGGCGGCGTCGCCTGGTACCTGGCCGGCTGGAAGCACGGTCACTATCCGGTCCTTGCCCTGGCCGTGCTGGCGGCGTCGATGCTCATCTCCTATGAGCGGGCCAGGGCGGAATCCCTCGGCTTCCAGGCGAGAGGCGGGCTCATGGAGCGGGCCGAGCGCATGTTCCTCCTGGGCGTCGGTCTGGCCTTCGGCGTCGTGCTGGTTCCCGTGCTGTGGGTGATGCTCGTTCTCACCAGTTTCACGGCCGTCCAGCGCTTCGTGCGCGTCTGGCGCCAGGCCAGCGCCGCGCAGCCCTCGAGCCGTCCCCCGGCCCGGTGGCGTACCTGGCGGCCGCTGAGTGAGGGCGGTGAGGCCGGCGAGAGCGGCGAGGGCGACGAAGGCAGCTGGCGGGCGCGCCGTGCCGAGCGCCGCCGCGTGCGCACCCGGCCCTGACCACACTCAGCCAGCGCGCCGAGTACGCCGCCTACCGGGCGGGCTCGTTGGTCGGCCGGCTCATGCCGGTACCGATCGCGTCAGCCATTGCGCGCAGCACCCAGCCGCTCCTGGCGGGCGTCTACCGCGGCCGCGGCGACATGACGACGATGGCTCGCAGCCATCTCCGCCACGTCTACGGCGACGACATGACCGACGCCGAGCTCGAGCGGCGCGTGCGTCGACTCATGGACTCCTACGCCCGCTACTACATGGAGCTGTTCCTCATGCCGTCCATGTCGTCAGGCCGCATCGACGACAGCATCGTCTTCGACGGCGTCGAGAATGTGCACGAGGCGCGTGAGAAGGGCAGCGGCGTCGTCATCGTCATGCCCCACACCGGCAACTGGGATCTCGCCGGTGCGTGGCTGGCCCGGCGGGTGCCGTGCACGGCCGTCGTCGAGCGCCTCGAGCCGCCCGAGCTCTACGAATGGTTCAACCGGGTCCGTCACCACCTGGGCTTCGACACGGTCCCACTCGGGCCGCAGGCGGGCCCCGCCCTGATGAAGGCACTGCGCGCCAACCGAGTTGTCGGCCTCCTTTGCGACCGCGACATCGGTGGCACGGGTGTCGAGGTGGAGTTCTTCGGCGAGCGCACCAAGCTTCCGGGCGGCCCTGCGACCCTCGCCCTCCGCTCGGGGGCGGCGATCCTGCCGTCGGCGGCCTACTTCGACGACGAGGTCGGCCACCGCGGTGTGATCTGCCCACCCGTCGAAGTGGAGCGCACGGGTCGCCTGCGCGAGGACGTCGTGCGGATCACACAGACCGTCACCAACGAGCTGGAGAAGCTGATCCGTCGAGCGCCGCTTCAGTGGCACAACTTCCAGCCGACGTGGCCCAGCGATTTGAACGGGCCTGGCGGGCCTGGCGACCGGTCGTGACCTGAGAACTACCGTAGAGACCAGTCATGCGAGTCGGTCTGGTCTGCCCGTACAGCCTCACGTTGCCTGGTGGCGTGCAGGGTCAGGTGCTCGGGCTGGCCCGTTCCCTGCGGGCCATGGGCCATTCCGCTCGGGTGCTCGGGCCGTGTGACGGCCCACCGCCCGACGTCGGGGTCACGCCGCTGGGGGACTGCGTGCCGCTCGCCGCCAACGGCTCCGTCGCACCGATCGCGCCCGACGCCAGCTGCGCCCTGCGCACGATTCGGGCCCTGCGAGACGAGGAGTTCGACGTTCTGCACGTGCACGAACCGCTCGTGCCCGGCCCGACGATGACCACAGTTGTCGCGGCTGCCACGCCCAAGGTCGGCACGTTTCACGCTGCGGGTGGGAGCGCCGCCTACCGCTGGCTGTTCCCGGTCACGCGCTGGATGGCCGGACGCTTGGCCCTGCGGTGCGCGGTGTCCGAGGACGCGCGAGACATGGCGCGCAAGGCGCTCGGCGGCGACTACGAGCTGCTTCACAACGGCATCGAGATCGAGCGGTTCTCGAAGGCGACGCCGTGGCCCACCACGGCGCGCACCATCTTCTTTGTGGGTCGCCACGAGCCCCGCAAGGGCCTGGCCGTCCTCCTCGACACCCTCCCGCTCTTGCCTTCCGACATCACGGTGTGGGTCGGTGGCGACGGTCCCGAGACCGAGGCTTTGATGGACCGGGCCGGGAGTGATCCCCGCATCGAGTGGCTCGGTCGCCTCGACGACGACCAGGTGGCGCGTCGCCTCCGCGGTGCGGATGTGTTCTGCGCGCCTTCTCTCCACGGCGAGTCGTTTGGCGTCGTTCTGCTCGAGGCCATGGCCGCTCAGACGCCTATCGTCGCCAGCGACCTTCCCGGCTACCGCAACGTCGCCCGCGCCGGCCACGATGCGCTGTTGGTGCCGCCCGGCAATGCTCCCGCGCTGGCCAATGCCCTGCTCGATGTGCTCGAGCGTCCCTCGATGGCGGAATCTCTGGTCGCGTCGGGCGAAGCGCGGGCGGGGGAGTTCTCGATGGATCTCCTCGCCGAGCGCTACGTCGAGCTCTACGAGGACGCGATCAGCCGGCGCTAAGAGGCGAAGTCGATCACCAGGCGGGGCGGTGACGTCAGCGTGCTGACGCGGAAGGGGATCTCGGCGTTGACGCCGACGGCCCAGCTGAGGACGGCCTCGAAGTCCTCCACCTGCGCCAGACCCTCCACGGCGCGCGTCCCCGACGGCTGGATCTGCGTCGGGCCGGTGTAGGTGGGCTTGGCCGTGTCCTGGTTGAAGCCGCTCGCTTGCTCGAAGCGGACGACGAGCGCCGCCGATCCCGGCAGCGTGACCTCTTTGCCGGCGGTGTTCATGATCGGCTTGTTCTGATAGGAAATCTTGTAGCCGGGCACCTGCTCGGTGAACTCGAACACGACGCGGTCGACGGTGTCTTGGTGCGCGGCGCGGATCGCGACGAGGTGAGCGGTCGGGTGGGTGACGGCGACCGATACCGGTGTCGTCGAGCTGCCGGTGGCGGGCGTCGTCGTCGTCGGCGGCGACGACGACGACGACGAGGACTCGATCGATGTCGATGTGGCCGTTCCCGTCGACGTGGTCTTCTTGTCACTGCCGCCGCAGGCGGCGGTGAGCGTGACGAGGGCGACCGCGGCCGCGACGACCTTGAGCATGGTGGCGGGTCGCACGAGTGCCTACCGTACGCGGAAGGAGGCCCCCCAAGGAGCCTCCTTCTCGCTCGCAGGCTTCGCGCCCGCCGTTGTGCGGCGAATTAGTTCGAAGTAGCGGGGCGGCGAAGCCGACGGAGCCCGACGACGGCGGCGAGCAGCAGCAGGCCGACGAAGCCGAGAAGCTGAGTAGGACCACCCGTCGTGGCAAGAGTCCCGGGTGCGGGCGTGGAGGCCGACGGGTTGGACGTAGTGCCGGCGCCTGCCGGGCTGAACGTCGAGACCGCACCGACCTGTGCCACATCGACGGTGGCACCGTCCGCGAGAGCTCCCAAGCCTGCGGTCTGAAGCAGGCCGTTGAGGGTCGCCATGGCCGAGGACAGAGCCGGGACGTTGCCGGCGCCGGCCAGGGTGAACAGCTGACCGATTGTGGTGTTGGAGTCCTGAGCGGTCGCTCCACCGGCGAGCGAGCTCAGCGGTGCGATGGCCACGTGAATGCCCGTCAGGTTGGCGAGCGAGTTCACGTACCCGTTCTGGGTGCCGACGCTCTTGCTCTGATCCAGCGCCTTGACCGTGATCAGGTTGCCGAGGCCCACGGCCGACAGCACGTTGTTGACCTGCGTCGTGGCGGTGCCGAGGATCGTCGACAGGTCGCCGCTCAGCGGCGGAAGGTTGCCGATCTGAAGAGAACCGAGCGACGCGTTGATCGTCGAAGCGGAGTTGCCGACGGTGTCAGCGGCCTTGGTCGTGACGCCGATGACGAGGTTGCTCACCTGGAGCAGTGGCTGACTCGTGACGTCGTTCAAGGCGGTGGTGAGCAGGCCCGTGATCTGACCGTTGATCGCTGCCACCACGTCGCTCACCGTCGTCGCGCTGGCCGGGAAACCGCCGGGGATGAGACCACCGATGATCGTCTGCAGAGCGGGCGGGATCGTCGGGTTGACGGGCAGCGTTCCGAGCACACCCTGCAGACCGCCGGGAAGCGCCGTCGTCAGAAGCCCGCTGAGCTGGTCGAGCGTCGTCACGAGCTGGCCGACAGGAACCGCCGGCCCGGAGCCGTTCGCCACTGAAGCGACACCCAGGCTGGACAGGGCGCCGGTGAGCTGACCGAGCTGCAGGGTGGCCGGATTCACACCCAGACCCTGGAGGACGGCGCCGACGTTGAGCACCTGGATGCTCGGGATGTTCACGCCGCGCAGGCCGTCGGAGTCACCGGGCTTCGCCGCGGCCCCCAGGGTGGAGGTCGCGTTCGGGACCGACAGCAGACCGCCGACGGCGGACAGATTGGTGATCGTGCTGTTGAGGCCGGCGGCCGCGCCCTGCGCGCTGTCGACAACCGAGGACAGCGACAGCGGACTGATGGTGCCGGTCGTCAGCGGCGTCGACAGGTCGATCGACGGAATGGTCTTGTTGTTGGCCGCGCCGTTCGTCGACACGCCGACCTTGGGCAGTGAAAGGTTCAGCGCCGAGATCGAAGACGTCGACGTCAGCGGGGAAAGGGCGCTGGCGGCCGACGCAGGAGTGCCCTGCTTGGGGTCGATGTTGGCGGCGCCGTTGTCACTCAGGATGCTGAGGTTGAGGAGCGAGCCGTTGTTCCCGAGGGCGACGTTGATGCCCGTGGTCGTGGCCTGGGTCGTACCGACGCCGTTGGTGGCCGCTCCGGCAGGACCACCCGCCGCTACGGCTGCCCCAACCAATGCCACGAGCGATGCCGCGGCACCCAACATCCGAAATCTGCGCATGGTTCTCCCTAGATCGACCGAAACCACGATCAATCCGTACTTTCGGCGTTGGGCGTCTGGGAGGCCATGGCCCACAGGGGTCAAATCGGCTCCACCGATGGGGCTAGTCATGTGCGCGCCTCCACGCTCGAGGGTGGGGGGCGCCGTATGATGCAGACGTGGTCGTGCTGTGGATCGTGGTGGCCGTGGTCGTGCTGCTCGTCCTGTTCGCGATCTTCTCCTACAACGGCCTGGTCCGGCTACGGAACCGCATCGACAACGCCTGGGCTCAGATCGACGTTCAGCTGCGGCGCCGCTATGACCTGATCCCCAACCTGGTGGAGACGGTCAAGGGCTACGCAGCGCACGAGCGCCAGACCTTCGAGAGCGTGACCAACGCCAGGGCGCAGGCCATCAACGCCCAAGGCCCGGCCCAACAGGCACAGGCCGAGAACCAGATCACCAACACCCTGAAGTCACTTTTCGCCGTCGCCGAGGCGTACCCCGAGCTCAAGGCGAACCAGAACTTCCTCGCCCTGCAAGAAGAGCTCACGGCCACCGAAGGCCGGATCGCCTACGCGCGCCAGTTCTATAACGACGAGGTGCTCAAGCTGAACACCCGCATCCAAAGTTTTCCGACCAACGTGCTCGCCAACATGTTCGGTTTCCACCAGCGCGAGTACTTCGAGGCCGACGACACCTCTCGGGGTCCGGTCTCGGTCCAGTTCTGACCCGAGCCTCCTCCGCTGTCCGACCAGACCTCTTCGAACAAGCGTCGCTCGGGGCTGCTCATCGCAGTCTTCGCACTGATCGTCCTCGTTGTTGTCTGGGTGCTCACGCTCGTAGCCGGACTCGGGATCGTCGGCCTGATCATCGGCGTGGTGGTCGCCGGGGTCGTGGCATCCATCGCCTACTGGGAGTCGGACGCCGTCGCCTTGCGCATGGCTCATGCTCGTCCGGCCGACGCTGAGCAGTACGCGCGCCTGCACAACGTCATCGAAGGGCTCTGCATCGCCGCGGGCGTGCCGAAGCCGCGGCTGTACGTCATCGAGGACCCCGCCCCCAACGCCTTCGCCACCGGGCGGAACCAACGGCACGCGGCGATCGCGGTGACCACGGGCCTGCTGGACAAGTTGAGTCGCATCGAGCTGGAGGGTGTGCTCGCCCACGAGCTCAACCACGTGAAGAACGACGACGTCCTGCCGTCGACGCTGGCGGTCACGATCGTCGGGTTGCCCGCGGTGGTCGTGCCGCCGGTGTTCGGGCCTCTCATGCGGCTCGCGGTGAACGACCAAAGAGAATCCTCGGCTGACCTCAACGGGGTGGCCCTGACCCGCTACCCTCCCGGCCTCATCTCGGCGCTGGAGCGCATCGACGCCGACCCCACCGCATTGCACTCCGACTCGCGCGCCATCGCACACATGTGGATCGCCCATCCCCCGCTCGACGAGCGCATCCGGCTACTGAAAGAGCTGTGATATCCCGTCGCCGCGTCTCCGTAGTCGCTCTCGCTGCCGCCTTGGCGCTGGTCGCCGCCGCCTGCTCGTCGGGAGGCGGAAAGAAGACCACCGCCGGGTCGACGGCACCGGCGACCACAACAACCACGACGCCCCCGGTCTTTCCGCTGACCGGGCTCCCGGCCGGTAGCTCACCCAACCAGAACCGACCCGCCCTCGTGGTGAAGATCGAGAACGTGGATGAGGCCCGCCCGCAGTCCGGCCTCATCGAAGCCGACGTGGTGTACGAGGAGGTCGTCGAGGCCGGCCTCAGCCGGTTCATCGTCGTCTACCAGTCCAAGGACGCCGATCCCGTCGGGCCCGTGCGCTCGATTCGGCCCAGCGACCCGACGATCGTGAAGCCGCTCAACCCGCTGTTCGCGTACTCGGGTGGAACGACGAAGTTCATCAACCTGCTGCACGCCGCAGGCATCACCGATGTCGGCGTCGACGCCCAGCCCAACGCCTATTACCGGCGCCCGGGCCGCTCGGCGCCGCACAACCTCTATACGTCGACGCAACGGCTGTACTCGAAGGCCCCCGCGGGCATGCCGCCGCCGCCGAAGATCTTCGATTTCCTGGCGCCGGGCGAACCCTTCGGCGGTGCGGGTGTGCTGCCGGCGACGCACCTGTCGGTGCAGCCGGGCGAGCGGACCACGGCTATCTACGACTACGACCCTGCCACCAACGTCTGGAAGCGCACGAGCAACGGCAAGCCCCAGGTCGTCGAGGGCGGCGCTCAGGTGGCGCCCACCAACGTCATCCTCTGGTTCGTGCCCTACGTGAACAGCCCCGGGGACGTGGACGTGGTGGGGGAGCCGGTGTCGGTCGCCCAGGCCACGGGCACGGGCGACGCGTGGGTGCTGTCCCAGGGCAAGGTTGTGAAGGGGAAGTGGTCGAAGCCGTCGGCTGAGGCTCCGGTGCAGTTCACCGACGCGGTGGGCGCACCGATCAAGATCACGCCGGGCGCCACGTGGGTCGAGGTTCAGCCGGTCGGAACGCCGGCAACCGCTCAATAACCGGCGCGCTCATAGACTGAGCGCTATGGAACGCCAGACGGGCACCGAACGCGTCAAGCGCGGCCTCGCCGAGATGTTGCGCGGCGGCGTGATCATGGATGTGGTCACGCCCGAGCAGGCCAAGATCGCCGAGGACGCAGGCGCCGTCGCCGTCATGGCCCTCGAGCGCGTGCCCGCCGACATCCGACGGGACGGCGGTGTGGCCCGCATGAGCGATCCGGCCATGATCGAGGGCATCAAGGAGGCCGTGACCATCCCGGTCATGGCCAAGGCGCGCATCGGCCATTTCGCCGAGGCGCAGGTGCTCGAGGCTCTCGGCGTCGACTACGTCGACGAGAGCGAGGTCCTCACACCGGCCGACGAGGCCCATCACATCGACAAGTGGGCGTTCACCGTGCCCTTCGTATGCGGCGCCACCAGCCTCGGCGAGGCGCTTCGCCGCATCTCCGAAGGAGCGGCGATGATCCGCTCCAAGGGCGAGGCCGGGAGCGGCAACATCGTCGAGGCCGTGCGTCACCTGCGGATGATCCTCGGCGACATCCGCAAGATCACCCAGGCCGACTCGGCCGAGGTCTACGCGTGGGCCAAGGAGCTGCGCGCGCCGGTCTCGCTCGTCCAGGAGCTCCATGACACCGGCCACCTGCCGGTGCCTCTCTTCTGCGCGGGCGGCATCGCCACGCCCGCGGATGCTGCGCTGGTGATGCAGCTGGGGGCTGAGGCTGTCTTCGTGGGGTCGGGCATCTTCAAGTCCGAGGATCCGGCAGTGCGCGCCAAGGCCATCGTCGAGGCGACCGCCCACTTCCGCGATCCCCACATCGTGGCCAAGGTGAGCCGCGGCCTGGGCGAGGCCATGAAGGGCCAGGAGATCTCCGAGCTCGACGTGAAGCTCGCCGAGCGGGGCTGGTAGGTGTCGTCCGTGCGAGCCGGGAGTCCTCCAGGTGAAGGTCGGGATCCTCGCCCTGCAGGGCGACGTCTCGGAGCACGCCCAGACTCTTTCTGATCTTGGCGCCGACCCCGTCGAGGTCCGCGCGCCGGAGGACCTGAGCGGGGTCGACCGTCTCGTCATGCCCGGCGGCGAGTCGACGACGATGTCGAAGTTGCTCGACTTCAGCGGGCTCTTCGACCCCATCGCCGCGCGTATCGACGAAGGCATGCCCGCCTTCGGGACCTGCGCGGGGATGATTCTGTTGGCTCGCGTTGTGCTCGACGGGCGCGCCGACCAACGCAGCTTCGGCGCCATCGACATCGCTGTGCGCCGCAATGCGTTCGGTCGCCAGGTCGACTCCTTCGAAACCGAGCTCGAGGTGCACGGCATGGGGCTCGTCCCGGCGGTGTTCATTCGGGCTCCGTACGTCGAGCGGGTCGGCGACGACGTCGAGGTGCTGGCACGGGTCGACGACCACCCGGTCCTGTGTCGTCAGGGTCACGTGATGGCAGCCGCCTTTCACCCAGAGCTTTCCGGCGATCTGCGGCTGCACGAGTTGTTCTTGCGAGAAGTGAGGTAGGCGAATGTCCGGTCATTCGAAGTGGGCGACGATCAAGCACAAGAAGGGTGCGGCCGACAAGGCGCGCGGCAAGCTCTTCGCAAAGCTCATCCGCCAGCTCGAGGTCTCGGCGCGAGAGGGCGGCGGCGACATCGACGCCAACCCCACGCTTCGGACGATGTACGAGAAGGCGCGCTCCGCGTCGGTGCCGATGGACACCATCCAACGGGCCATCAAGCGAGGCACGGGCGAGCTCGAGGGCGTCACCTACGAATCGGTCTCCTACGAGGGCTACGCCCCGTGCGGCGTCGCCGTCTACGTCGAGACGCTCACCGACAATCGCAATCGCACCGGGGCCGACGTCCGCTCACTGTTCACCCGCAACGGCGGCTCGACAGCCGAGCCCGGCGCGGTGTCGTGGCAGTTCCACCGCAAGGGCGTGATCATCCTGCCGAAGTCGGTGGGCGAGGACGATCTCATGCTTGTGGCGATGGAGGCCGGCGCCGAGGATCTGGCCGACCAGGGCGACACCTGGCAGCTGACGTCAGGTCCGTCGGATCTCCACGGGCTCCAGAAGGCGCTCGATGACGCAGGGATCGCGTACGACTCTGCGGACCTCACCATGCTGCCGACGACGACGGTGCCCCTCGAGTCCGAAGGCGACGCCCGCAAGGTCCTGAAGCTGATCGACGCCCTCGAAGACCACGACGACGTCCAGAACGTGTATTCGAATTTCGACATCCCCGACGCCGTCCTCCAAGAGGTCGAGGCCAACGCCTGACAGACTCTGGCGCTGATGCAGCGTCACGAGTTTTCGTTCGAGGTCAATGCCACGCCCCAGGAGGTGTGGCGGACGCTGCATCCGTCGATGCCGCCGTTGCCGCCGGGGGAGCACCGCGTCATCGAATACGGCGGCGTCCGCATCGAGATCATCAACGAGGGCGACGAGAAGGGCGAAGGGCTCGTCCGCAGGTGCACGTTCGCGGTGCCGAAGTGGCTGTTCTCCGGCGGCGTCGGTCGCTCCTGGGAGTGCGTCGTTGAAGTGCGGCCCAACGAGTACTCGCGCTACGAGGCCGTGGGGAAGCCGCTGTGGTCAGAGGCGACCGGCTGGCACCGCGTCGAGGACCTCGGCGATGGCCGCAGCCGCGTCCACTTCGGCGAGACGTACCACACGTTTAACCCCGTCCTCCGCGTGCTTTTCGAGCGGCGGGTGCACCGGTTCATATCCAGGGACAACGACCGCCTCGTACGCGAAGGCGTCGAGCGTGGCGTTGCCGCTATGCGGAAGCGGACCCGCCTCTGAGCAGCTTGCCGGGGCGGGCGTCTGCGATGTCCGCGCCGCTGTCGCGGATGGGCGTGCCGTTGACCCAGACGTGCTCGACGCCGGTGCTGCGGACGAGGAGCCGGTCGGCGCCGGCGGGGAGGTCCCAGACCCGCTCCTGCGCCGTCACGCCGACGGTGTCGGGGTCGAAGGCAACGAGGTCGGCGGCCAGGCCTTCCTTGATCAGGCCGCGGTCCGTGATGCCGAAGATCTGCGCGGGCTGACCGGTCAAACGCCACACCGCCTGCTCGAGGGAAAGGACTCCCTTCTCCCGCGTCCAGTGCCCGAGCAGGTGGGTCGAGAAACAGGCGTCGCACAGCTGGCTGGCGTGGGCGCCGGCGTCCGAGAGGCCGAGCACCGCTCGCTCGTCCTGCAGGAGCTTGCCGACCTCTTCCTCGTCGTCGTTGGCGAGGACGACGCGGAAGCGCGTCTTCAAATTCTCCTCGAGGGCGAGGTCGATGGCTGCGTCCATCGGTGACACGCCGCGCTCTTCGGCGATATCGGCGAGGCTCCGGCCCATCAGGTTCCGGTGACGCTCGGTCTCGTCGATAGTGGTCTTCTCCCACTTGGTGTTGAACACGCCGCCTTCGTCCGCTGCGTTGCGGGCTCGCTCGCGCCAGGCGGGGTCGGCATAGATGTCGGCGCGGCTTTCGTGCGGCGCCTCGAGTACCTCCTTGAAGGCGCTGCCGGATGCAAACGCGAACGGGTCCTCGAACGTGATCTGCATCACCAGCGGTCGGCAGGCGATCTGTGGCCAGACGTTGCCGCCGGCATTGACGGTCATGTCGAGTAGGTCGACGGCTGTGCCAGGCGGGCCGATGCCGGTGAGAAGTGCTGTCCACGACACGGGCTGGCCCGTGATCTTGCTGATATGCGCCATCTCGTCGACGAACATGCCGGCCCCCGGCGTGATCTGCATGATTCCTCGACCTGCGTCACGGATGGCTTCCGCGATGCGTGTCACCTCGTCCAACTCGGCCAGCCGGCTCGGAACGGGCTTGCCCTCGGCGCCCGCGTGGGTCGGCGACTTGGAGGTGGCGAACCCGAGGGCACCTGCCGCCAGAGCTTCGGCGACCAGCTCGCGCATGCGGTCGACCTCGTCGTCCTTGGCCGGGCGCTCGGTGGCTTCGTCGCCGAGGACGTAGAGCCGCAGGGGCGTGTGGCCGATCATGGCCGCGACATTGAGTCGCGTGGGCGAGCTCTCTATGGCATCGAGGTACTCGGGGAAGCTCTCGAAGGTCCACGGAATGCCGGCTTCGAGGGCGTCGACCGACATGCCTTCCACGTTCTCCAGCGTGCGGGCGATCGTCGACCGGTGCTCGGGGCGTGTGGGCGCGATGCCGAACCCGCAGTTGCCCATGACGACGGTGGTGACGCCGTGCCAGCACGACGGCGTCAGATCGCGGTCCCACAACACCTGCGCGTCGTAGTGCGTATGGATGTCGATGAACCCCGGCGCCAGCACGAGACCGTCGAGGTCGACTTCCTGGGCGCCGTTCGCGGCGACGTCGCCGACGGCGGCGATGCGCCCATCCTCGATGCCGACATCGGCGCTTCGCGGCGCGGCGCCCGTGCCGTCGACAACCTGAGCGTTGCGAAGTACGAGGTCCATCAATCCTCCTGGTGCCGTACGCCGCTGAGGAGCAGCTCGACGGTACGGCGGGGCGACTCTGTAAGAAGTGGGAACGCCATAGCCCGCTTCGGGTGGCGGACGTGACGCCGACCCTTTCGGACGGCATCCACGACGTCGGCCGCCACCTTCTCCTTGGGCACGTCGACGAGGAGGTGCAACTTGTAGAAGCGGCCGAAGCTGTCGTTCGTGGGGCCGTAGTCACCGACGTGGCTGAGCATCTCGGTGGGGATCGGTCCCAACTCCACGAGCGTGGTCCCGATCGGCTTGCCCCTCAGGTCGGCACGGAGGCCGCTCGTGAACTGGCTGAGCCCCGCCTTCGACGACGAGTACGGGACCAGTCCGGGAAACACCGCGGTTCCCGCGTACGAGGACACGTTCACGACGTGACCGCCGCCGCGCTCGAGCATGCGGGGAATGGCCTGGTGACAGAGCTCGATCGGTGTGAGCAGGTTCACACGGAACAGGAACTCGATGTCGCCACTCGTGTTCGTCAAGAACGAACCCGCGAGGTCGACCCCCGCGTTGTTGACGAGGACGTCGATCGGGCCGACGTCGCCTTCGATGCGATCGATGAGCCCGACCGTTTGCTCCCGGTCGCCGAGGTCGGTGGGGTGGGCCGTGCCGCCGAGGCGGTCGGCCAGCTCCTTGAGCGGGCCTTCGGAGCGGGCGACGAGGGCGACGTGGGCGCCGGCGGCCGCGAAGCTCTCGGCCAGCGCTTGCCCGATGCCACGGGAGGCGCCGGTGATCAGCACCCTTCGCCCCGTTAGCTCCATCGGCGCTTACGGTATCCGCGCTCGGGCCGAGGTGTCGCGGTAGCGTTCCGAACGCGTGTTCGTGCTCGGCGTCGACCCGGGGGTGTCCCGTTGCGGCTACGGCTGCGTGGAGTCGACGCGGGGTCAGACCAAGGCGATCGCCGTTGGTGTGCTGACCACGCCGCCCAGTCAGCCATTGCCGGAACGACTGGCCGCCCTCGACGTCGACCTGCGCGAGCTGCTGGCTGACCTGCGCCCCGACGTGGTGGCCGTCGAGCGCCTCTTCTTCCAGACAAACGTGCGCACGGCCATGTCCGTTGGGCAGGCCAGCGGGCTCGTGCTGGCCGCGGCGTCGCAGGCCGGGTGCGTCGTCACCCAGTACACGCCCAACGAGGTCAAGCAGGCGGTGGCCGGCTACGGCGCGGCGGGAAAGGATCAGGTGCAGCGCATGGTGCAGTCTCTGCTCGGCCTCGCCGAGGTCCCGAAACCTGCTGACGCAGCCGACGCTCTGGCGCTTGCGTTGTGTCACGTCGCCGTCGCCCCGCTGCAGGCCCGTTTGGAAGCAGCTCGATGATCGGCTCGCTTCGAGGTGTGTTGCTCGACCGGTCCGCCGGCGGCGATGTCACCGTCGAGGTCGGAGGCGTCGGCTACCGCGCGGTTGTGGCGCCGAGGACGTTGGCCGAGCTCGGTGAGCTGGGCAGTCCCGTCTTTCTCTACACGCACCTCCACGTCCGCGAGGACGCCATGGTGCTCTACGGCTTCGCCACGGCGGACGAGCGCCAGTGCTTCGAGGCACTGATCGGTGCCCACGGCGTGGGTCCAGCCCTGGCCTTGGCGATCCTCTCGGTGCACACGCCCAGCGCGCTGCGGCGGGCCCTGCTGGACGACGACGTTGCGGCGCTGACATTGGTGCCCGGCGTGGGGAAGAAGACCGCGGCCCGGCTCCTGCTCGACCTGAAGAGCCGCCTCGAAGTGCCGGACCTCGAGCTGGTCTCCTCGAATGGCGGGTCGGTTCGTGCCGACCTTGGCGCTGCGCTCGCGGGCCTTGGCTACCAGCCCGACGAAGTCCGAGACGTCCTTCGCGAACTGCCGTCCGAGGGTGACGTCGACACCTTGTTGCGCGACGCATTGAAGCTGCTCGCGGCGGCCCGGTGACGGCATGAGAGAAGAGGTACTGGCGGCGACTGCGCTGCCCACGGAAGAGCCAGAGGAGGTGAGCCTCCGACCCCGCCGGCTGCAGGAGTTCGACGGCCAGCCCGAGGTCCGCGAACACCTCGAGATCCTTCTGGGCGCTGCTCGCAAACGGGGGGAGCCCGTCGACCACACGCTTTTCGCGGGCCCGCCTGGGCTCGGGAAGACCACGCTGGCCGGCATCGTCGCCAACGAGATGGAGGTCGGCTTCCGGGTCACGTCGGGGCCCGCCCTCGAGCGCGCCGGCGATCTGGCCGCGCTGCTCACCAACCTCGACGACGGCGACGTCCTCTTCATCGACGAGATTCACCGTCTGGGACGCGCTGTGGAAGAGGTGCTCTACCCGGCGATGGAGGACTTCCAGCTCGACATCGTCATCGGCAAGGGCCCGTCGGCGAGATCGATCCGGCTGGATCTTCCGAAGTTCACGTTGGTGGGCGCGACCACCCGTACTGGCCTCATCACCGGTCCGTTGCGCGACCGGTTCGGCTTCGTCGCCCGACTTGACTTCTACTCGGCGGCCGACCTGGAGCGGATTGTGCTTCGCGCCGCCCACATCCTCGGCGTGGAGCTCGATCAGAAGGGCGCGGCCGAGATCGCCCGCCGGGCCCGCGGTACACCGCGAATCGCCAACCGCCTCCTGCGCCGGGTCCGCGACTACGCCGAGGTTCGGGGCGACGGCGTCGTCACCGAGAAGGCAGCCAACGAGGGCCTCGCTCTCTTCGGCGTGGATGAGCAGGGCCTCGACAAACTCGACCGCGCCATCCTCGACGCCGTATGTCGCCGCTTCGGCGGCGGCCCTGTCGGTTTGTCGACGCTCGCCATCAGCGTCGGCGAAGAGCCGGACACCCTCGAAGACGTCTACGAGCCTTTCCTGCTTCAACTCGGCATGCTCAAGCGCACGCCGCGGGGTCGGATGGCGACCGCCGCGGCATGGGCGCACTGCGGTCTGACGCCCCCCAAGGACGCCGACACCCCGCCGCCACTGTTCGACTAACCGGACCCGTAGCCTCGTGCCGCTCATGATGAGCGCGTACGACTACGAGCTGCCGGTGTCGGCGATCGCACAGACGCCGATCGAACCGAGGGACGCGGCGCGACTGCTGGTCGCGACCGACAACGACGGCTCGGTCGCGCACCGGCACGTGAGAGACCTGCCTGAACTCCTCGACGACGGTGACGTCCTCGTCGTCAACGAGACGCGCGTGCTCCCGGCCAGGCTGCACCTGCAGAAACAGACGGGCGGCGCCGTCGAAGTGCTCCTGCTCGAAGAGATCGACGGGCACTGGGAGGCACTGGTTCGCCCCGGCCGGCGAGTCCCGCCCGGGACCGTGCTGCAGGGTGCGCCAGGCCTCGTTGTCGAAGTCGGTGACCATGTCGGCGACGGGAGGCGACGGGTGCGCGTGGATGGCGACCTCGCCCAGCACGGTGAGGTTCCTCTCCCGCCGTACATCCACGAGTCGCTCGCCGACACCGAGAGGTACCAGACGGTGTACGCCACGACCCCGGGCTCGGTGGCGGCGCCGACCGCGGGCCTGCATCTCACCGACGGCGTCCTGGACCGGTGCCGCGCCCACGGGATCATCGTGGCCACCGTCGACCTCGCCGTCGGCCTGGACACGTTCCGGCCCGTCACCGCCGACAAGCCCGAGGACCATCAGATCCACTCCGAGCGCTACCACGTGTCGCAAGAGACCCTGGACACCTGCCGGCGAGCGAGACGCGTCGTCGCCGTGGGCACCACGACCGTCCGCGCCCTCGAGAGCGCGGCCCGGGGACCGCTCAGCGGTCGAACCTCGCTGTTCATCCACGGCGACTTCGACTTCCAGGTCGTCGACGTCCTGCTGACGAACTTCCATCTCCCGCGCTCGTCTCTCCTTCTTCTCTTGTCGTCGTTCGCGGGCGAGCGGTGGCGTGACCTCTACAAGACGGCGCTGGCCGAGGGCTACCGCTTCCTCTCCTTCGGCGACGCCATGCTCGTGGGACGGGCCGCGTGACCCTCCGCATGGAGGTTGCCGCGACCGACGGCGACGCCCGTACCGGCACAGTCACCACGGCCCGCGGGAGCTTCCGAACCCCCTGCTTCATGCCGGTCGGCACCAGGGGAGCCGTGCGCACACTGTCGTCGGCCGATCTCGAAGCGCTCGGCGCCGATGTCGTGTTGGCCAACACCTACCACCTGATGCTGCGCCCGGGGACCGACGTCGTCGCCAAGCTGGGCGGTCTCCACGGGTTCATGTCCTGGGACGGCCACGTGCTGACCGACTCGGGCGGGTATCAGGTGTTCTCGCTCGAACCCAAGGTCGACGACGACGGGGTCACCTTCCGTTCGACCTACGACGGCACGACCCACCGCCTCACACCCGAGGCGGCAGTGGCCGTGCAGGAGGAATTGGGCGCTGACATCCAGATGGTGCTCGACGTGTGCCCGCCCTTGCCGTCGCCGCCCGAGGTGCTTCGCACTGCGGTCGAGCGCACGGCGTCGTGGGCGGACCGGGCGAAGGCGGCCCACCGGCGCGAGGGCCAGGCTCTGTTCGGCATCGTCCAGGGCGGCGTCGACCCCGAACTGCGGAACGAGAGCGCCCGACGAACCGTCGACATCGGCTTCGACGGATACGGGATCGGCGGCCTCTCCGTAGGGGAGAGCCGCCCGGAGATGCTCGAGGCGCTCGACGCATGTGTGGGCGAACTCCCCGTCGACCGTCCGCGCTATCTCATGGGCGTGGGCGACCCCATTGGGCTCGCCGAAGCGGTCGCCCGCGGCGTCGACCTCTTCGACTGCGTGCTGCCGACCCGGTTGGCCCGCCACGGCACCGTCCTCACGAGTGCTGGGCGCCTTTCGCTGCGCAACGCCGCCTTCCGCGACGACGACGGGCCCCTCGACCCCGCCTGTTCGTGCCCGGTGTGCGCCCGATGGTCTCGGGCCTACCTGCGCCACCTGCAGATGACGGGTGAGCCTGGAAGCGCGCGCTTGGTGACCATTCACAACGTGAGCTGGGTCTTCGGCCTCGTCGATCGGCTGCGCAGCGCGGTCGCAGACGGCACACTCGCCACGCTCCGGGCGGAACTGGACGAGGTGTGGTGTCGGGACGCGAAGGGCTCGCGATAGCCTTCGCTCCTACCTCGGTGGACTCTTTCGGCATCACATGGGCCCGATTCTTGTTCTGATCCTGCTGTTTGGCGTGATGTACGCGGCCATGATCCGGCCGCAGCAGAAGCGCGCCCGCGAACATCAGGCCCTTATCGCCGCTGTACAGATCGGCGACGAGGTGATGACCACGGCCGGGATCTTCGGCACGGTCACCGCCGTTGAAGGTGATGTGATCAGCGTCGAGATCTCTCCCGGCACCACGATGCGCGTGGCCCGGGCCGCGATCGGCCGGCGCATGAGTGCCGAGCTCGACGAGTACGAGGCGGGCGAGACGTTCGACGACATCGACGACGAGCTTGGCGAGAGCGTGGCCGACGAGCCCGGATCCACGAACGGTTCGGCAGTGAAGAACGAAGAGGCGACTCCCGCGCCTGAGACACCGCAGGCGCCCGAGAACCCGCCGGGTTCCTCAGAGCCGGGCTGACGCCGTGCGCCGCAGTCTCTGGGTCTCTCTCATCGGCATCATCGTCGTCGCCTTTGGCATGTTGGCGGCCACGATCCTGTCGGGCAACACGCCCCATCTCGGCCTCGACCTGCAGGGTGGGGCTTCGGTCGTGCTTGCGCCGAAGACGAAGGCCAAGAGCAGCGACCTGAGGACTGCGATCGAGATCATCCGCAACCGCGTCGACGCCCTCGGCGTTGCCGAACCCGACATCACCCAGCAGGGCAACAACATCGTCATCGAGCTTCCGGGGGTGAAGAACCAGGAGCATGCCCTTGCGCTGGTCGGCCGCACTGCCCAGCTCCTCTTCCGGCCCGTGCTGAACCAGTTCCCGTACACGGCCAAGCCGGGCCCCGGGCAGCCCACGATCACGCCGCCCGAGCAGAATGACCCGAACGCCACCGTCTTCCTGCCCGACAAGGACAAGCACGTCATCTATCAGCTCGGTCCCTCGCAGCTGACGGGTAAGGCGCTGGCGTCGGCGGACGCCACCATCAGCCAGACCGGGCAATGGCAGGTCGACTTCACCACGACCGGCAAGGGCTCAGGTCAGTGGGACGACGTCGCCAAGAACAACTACCAGAAGCAGGTCGCCATCGACCTCGACGGCGTCGTGCAGTCGGCGCCCGTCATCCAGGCCCAGTCCTTCGGCGGCAAGGGCCAGATCACCGGCTCATTCACCCAGAGCCAGGCCAAGGACCTCGCCCTCGTCCTGAAGTACGGATCGCTGCCCATCCAGCTGCAGCCGCAGACGGTCGAGACTGTGTCCGCCACGCTCGGCAAGGACTCGCTCACCGCGGGCCTCATCGCCGGCGCCGTGGGCATCGGCCTGGTGGCGCTCTACATGGTCTTCTACTACCGGGCGCTCGGATTGGTGGTGTGGCTGGGCCTGGCGATCTCGGGGGCGATGCTGTACTCGATCATCACCTACCTCGGGCAGTCGTCGGGGTTGGCCCTCAGCCTCGCGGGCGTGACCGGCATCATCGTGTCGGTCGGCGTCACCGTCGACTCGTACATCGTCTACTTCGAACGTCTGAAAGACGAGATACGCGCGGGCAAGACCATCCGGTCGTCGGTGGACCGCGGCTTCAAGCGCGCGTACCGCACGATCCTTGCCGCCGACCTGGTGTCGATCTTCGCTGCCGGCACTCTCTATCTGCTGAGCGTCGGCGCCGTCCGCGGGTTCGCCTTCTTCCTCGGCCTGTCGACGCTCCTCGATCTGATCACCGCCTACTTCTACACACGGCCCATGGTCGTGCTTCTGGGTCGTAGCCGGTTCTTCACCGAGGCTCGCTGGGTCGGTGTGGCTCGCGGGCTGGCGGCTCCGGGTCCCGGTGCGGTTGCTGAGGCCACCGCCTGATGGCCAAGAAGTCCAGCCTCCGCCACCGCCTGTACCACGGCGAGACGTCCTTCGACTTCATGGGCCACAAGAAGTGGTGGTTCCTGTTCTCGGGCGTGGTCATCGCCGCGGGCGTGATCTCGCTGATCATTTCCGGCCTCAACCTGGGCATCGACTTCAAGGGCGGCGTGGCCTGGCAGGCCAAGTCCAACGGCGTGACCGTGTCGCAGATGCGCGACACCGTCCGACCGTTCGGCATCGGCGACGCCACGATCCAGACCACCGGGAACGGGTTCATCAAGGTGTCGTCGAAGCACCTCAGTCAGGAGGAGCAGACCAAGGTCACCGACGCCATCGCCAAGGCGACGCACACGAACCCGCAACAGGTCAGCATCAACGACGTCGGTCCCTCATGGGGCAAGGCGGTCACGAGCAAGGCGCGGACCGCACTGATCGTCTTCTTCATCCTCATCACCGTGTACATCTCGTTCCGGTTCGAGTGGAAGATGGCGGTGGCGGCGATCATCGCAGTGATCCACGACATTCTCATCACCGTCGGCGTGTACTCGCTCACCCGGTTTGAGGTCACACCCGCGACCGTCGTCGCCTTCTTAACAATCCTCGGGTACTCGCTGTACGACACGATCGTCGTCTTCGACCGAATCGAGGAGAACACACGCGGCCTCTCCGCGTCCGGACGGATGACGTACTCGGACACGGTCAACCTCTCGATGAACCAGGTGCTGATGCGGTCGCTCAACACCAGCCTGGTTGCCATCCTCCCGGTGGCGAGCATCCTGGCGATCGGCGTCTACGTCCTCGGTGCCACGGCCCTCGAGGACTTCGCCCTGGCCCTGCTGGTCGGCCTCATCACTGGTGCGTACTCGTCGATCTTCATCGCTTCCCCGGTGCTCGTTCTCTTCAAGGAGCGCGAGCCCCGCTACGCCGCCATCCGCCAGCGCCTGGTGACAAAGGGCGGCGTCGCGGGCGCGCCGCTTACCCCCGCGGCGGCCGCAGTCATGGCCGGCGGTGGTGGTGGCGGTGGCTCGAGGGTGCGGGTCAGCGACAGCGACGGCGAGTCGGTGTCCGAAGGCGGCCCGCCGCTCGTGCCCGGCCGGGCCCGTCCCGTGCCCGCCCATCGACCTCACGGCCGTCAGGGCGGTCGCCCGAGGCCGCGCAAGAAGCGGCGGCGCTAGGAGTCCGTGGCAGTAGCGTGGAGTAATGCCGCACGACGCCAGTTGGCTCAAGGATCACATCAGGGACATCCCTGATTTTCCTCAGCCCGGCGTCGTCTTCAAGGACATCACTCCACTCCTCGCCGATGTCGATGCCTTCCGGTTCGCCGTCGACGCCATCGCCGACCACTACGCCGGCAACGAAGTGCACAAGGTATTCGGGGTCGAAGCCCGCGGTTTCATCATCGCCGCCCCCGTCGCCTACCGGTTCGGCGCCGGGTTCATCCCTGTCCGCAAGGCAGGCAAGCTCCCGTGGGAGATCGAGCGGGAGGAGTACGAACTCGAGTACGGCACCGACCTGCTGGAGATCCACCGAGACTCCATCGAACCGGGGGAGAACGTCCTGATTGTCGACGACGTCCTCGCCACGGGCGGCACGGCGTCGCCGACCGTGCAGCTGGCGGAGCGGTTGGGTGCCAACGTGCTGGGGCTGGGCTTCGTGATCGAGCTTGCCTTCCTCCACGGCCGCGACAAGTTGGAAGGTCGCGACCTCGTCTCGTTGTTGACGTACGAGTAGATGGCAACGGTTGACAAAGTCCTGCGGTGGCGGCGCCCGGCGGTGCCCCCGTGGCGTTCCACCCCTGATGCCGACGACGAGCTGGCGCCGCTCCTGGCGATCTACCGCTCGACCCATCCCCGCGCCGACACGTCGCTGATCACCCATGCCTACGAAGTGGCTCACGCCGCGCACGAGGGACAGGTCCGCCGCTCGGGCGATCCCTACATCCAGCATCCGCTCGCGGTCGCCAAGATCCTCGCCGACCTCGGCCTCGACGACATCACCCTTTCGGCGGCACTTCTGCACGACGCGGTGGAGGACACAGGCGTCACCCTCGAGGAGGTGGGCACCGAGTTCGGTGAGGACGTCGCCGCCATCGTCGACGGCGTCACCAAGCTGGACCGGGTCAGCTTCGACTCCAAGGAGGCTCAGCAGGCGGCCACCATGCGCAAGATGCTCGTGGCCATGGCCAAAGACATCAGGGTGCTCCTGATCAAACTGGCCGACCGCCTGCACAACATGCGCACGATCGCCGCCCTGCGGCCCGACAAGCAGCAGCGCATCGCCCAGGAGACGCTCGACGTCTACGCCCCGCTGGCCCACCGTCTTGGCATCGCCGAGATGAAGTGGCAGTTGGAGGACCTGGCGTTCGCCACGCTGTATCCGAAGCGCTACGCCGAGATCGAGCAGATGGTGTCGACACGTTCGCCCGAGCGCGACGTCTATCTCGCGCAGGTGCTCGAGGAGGTGCGGGACCGGCTTGCCGAGCTGCGCATCCGGGCCGAGGTCACCGGTCGCCCGAAGCACTATTGGAGCATTTACGAGAAGATGGTCGTCAAAGGCCGCGAGTTCAACGACATCTTCGACCTGGTCGGCATCCGCGTGCTCGTCGACAGCGTGAAGGACTGCTACGCGGCGCTCGGTTCCATCCACGCCACGTGGAAGCCGGTGCAGGGCCGGTTCAAGGACTACATCGCCATGCCCAAGTTCAACCTCTACCAGTCGTTGCACACGACGGTGGTAGGTCCGCAGGGCAAGCCCCTCGAGGTGCAGATCCGTACCAAGGAGATGCACCGGCGCGCCGAGTTCGGGGTCGCCGCCCACTGGGGTTACAAGGAGCACACGGCCGAGACCGATACCGCGTGGCTGCAGCGCATCGTCGACTGGCAGCAGGAGACCTCGGACCCGCGCGAGTTCATGGAGTCGCTGAAGATCGACCTCGAGCAGGACGAGGTCTTCGTCTTCACGCCCAAGGGCGACGTCGTCACCCTGCCGGCCAAGGCCACGCCCATCGACTTCGCCTACTCGATCCACACCGAGGTGGGACACCGCTGCATCGGCGCCCGCATCAACGGCCGGCTCACGTCGCTCGACACCACGCTGACGTCCGGTGACACCGTCGAGGTGTTCACGTCGAAGGTCGCGGGCGCCGGGCCCTCGCGCGACTGGCTGAAGATCGTCGTCACGCCCAGGGCGCGCAACAAGATCCGTCAGTGGTTCTCCCGTGAGCGGCGCGAGGACGCCATCGAGACCGGTCGGGAGGACCTGACCAAGGCGCTGCGGCGTGAGGGCCTGCCCGTCCAGAAGGTCGCGGCATCGGCCGTGATCCCCAAGGTCGCGGAGGCGATGAACTACGCCGACCTCGACGCCCTGCACGCGGCGATCGGCGAGGGCCACGTCTCGGCCAAGTCCGTCGCCCAGCGCATCGCCCGTGAACTGCGCGGCGGCGATCACGAGGAGCAGCTGCCGGCGACCGCCCGCCAGCCCCGGCCGTCGCGTCGTAAGCAGACCGTCGGTGTGCACGTCGAGGGCCTGGACGACCTTATGGTCCGACTCTCCCGGTGCTGCACGCCCGTGCCCGGCGACGAGATCATCGGCTTCGTGACGCGCGGCCGAGGCGTCTCCGTCCACCGGGCCGACTGCACCAACGCCGCCTCCCTCGTGGCGACCAACGCCGATCGCGTCATCGAGGTCGAGTGGGACCGCGACGGCGTCGGTGTGTTCGTCGCCTCCATCGAGATCGAGGCTCTCGACCGGTCGAAGCTGCTCCGGGACATCACCACCGTGTTGTCCGACCACCATGTCAACATCCTGGGGTCGAGCAGTCACACCGGTTCTGACCGGGTCGCCCACCTCCGGTTCGACTTCGAGCTGGGGGATCCGTCCCACCTCGAGTCCCTCCTCGGCACGCTGAAGCGCGTCGACTCGGTCTTCGACGCCCACCGCCTCTTGCCCGGCCACGGCAACGGCAGTTCAGCCTCCCGCAACTAATTAGCCTCCCAGTCGTGCCCGAGTTCCAAGCGCCGGTCGGCACGCGCGACGTTCTCCCTCCCGAATCAGCGCGGTGGGAACGTTTGATCGCGTTGTTCGCGGCGCGGGTCGGCAGGGCCGGCTACGGGCTCGTGGTCAGTCCCGTATTCGAGGACATCGGCGTCTTCGAGCGCGTCGGCGAATCGACCGACGTGGTGCGCAAGGAGATGTACGACTTCGAGGACAAGGGTGGACGGCATCTCGCGTTGCGGCCCGAGGGCACGGCGTCGGTCGTGCGGGCGTGGGTTCAGCACCGACCGACGTTGCCGTTCAAGGCCTGGTACGCAGCGCCCAGCTTCCGCTACGAGCGTCCCCAAGCGGGGCGTTACCGCCAGCACCATCAGCTGGGTGTCGAAGCGCTCGGCACCGACGACCCCGATCTTGACGTCGAGGTCATCGCCCTGGCTTGGGGCCTGTACGGCGACGCCGGGTTGACGCGAGTGCGCCTTCTGATGAACTCACTCGGCGACGCCGTCTGCCGCCCTCGATACCTCGACGCACTGCGCGCCTACCTGGTGGAGCACCGCGACGAGCTCTGCGACGAGCACAAGGCACGCATCGAGGAGAACCCGTTGCGGGTGCTCGACTGCAAACGCGAGTCGTGCGTGCGGGTCACCGCAGATGCGCCCCGCATGGTCGACTATCTGTGCGACGAGTGCGCCGCTCACTTCGATCGGGTCCAGGAGGGCCTGAGGTCACTCGGCATCTCGTACGAGATCGAGTCTCGCCTCGTGCGCGGTCTCGACTACTACACGCGCACGACGTTCGAGTTTCAGGCGCCGGCGCTGGAATCGGCCCAGAACGGCATCGGCGGCGGCGGACGCTACGACGGCCTGACCGAGCAACTCGGCGGCCCGGCGACGCCGGGCATCGGGTTCGGGATCGGCATCGAACGCGTGCTGCTCGCGTGCGACGCCGAGGGCGTCTTCCCGGCGCCGGCCTCGAGCATCGACGTGATCGTCATCGATGTCACCGGCTCGGCCGCGTCACGACTCGTGCACGAGTTGCGGGACGCAGGCGTCAGGACCGATCGCGTCTTCGGCGGCCGCTCGATGAAGGCGCAGTTCAAGGTCGCCGACCGCTCCGGAGCCCAGTTGGCGGTCGTCGTCGGTCCGGACGAGCTCGATCGGGGGATCGCCCGCGTGCAATCGCTCGCCGGCGACAAGAACGAAGAAGAGGTCAAGTTGGAAGAGGTCGTCGACCACGTGAAGGGACGGCTGGGGGCATGACCCTGCGGACGGACTACTGCGGTTCGCTCTCGGCCGGCGACGTCGGTCGCGAGGTCTCGGTGTGCGGGTGGGTCGCCAGCCGCCGCGAGCACAGCGAGCACCTCGCGTTCGTCGATCTTCGCGACTACACGGGCGTCGTGCAGTGCGTCGTCGACCATGCCCACGACCTCCGATCGGAGTACGTGCTGCGCATCACCGGCAAGGTCCGGCAACGCCCCGAAGGCACCGTGAACCCGAACCTGCCGACGGGCGAGATCGAGCTCCACGACTGCGAGGTCGAGATCCTCAACACGGCCGAGCCGCCGCCGTTTCCGGTCACCGATCGCATCGAGGCCGACGAGACCATCCGCCTCAAGTACCGGTACGTCGACCTTCGCCGCCCTCGTATGCAGCGCAACCTCAGGCTGCGAGCCACGCTCAACAGCGCCATTCGACGCAGCTTCGAGTCGCAGGGCTTCCTCGAGGTCGAGACACCGCTGTTGACGGTGTCGACACCGGAGGGGTCCCGGGACTTCGTCGTGCCGTCTCGGCTCAAGCAGGGCAGCTTCTACGCCATCCCGCAGAGCCCGCAGCTGTTCAAGCAGCTGTTGATGGTCGGGGGTGCCGATCGGTACTTCCAAATCGCGCGCATGGCCCGCGATGAGGACCTGCGCGCCGACCGCCAGTTGGAGTTCACGCAGCTCGATGCCGAGGCGTCGTTCGTCGACCAGGACGACGTGATCGGCTTCGTGACCGACGCGGTGGCGTCGGCGACCGAGGCCGCGACCGGTGAACGGCCGGCGACGCCCATGCCGGTCATCACGTGGGAGGAAGCGGCCGAGCGATACGGCAGCGACAAGCCCGACGTGCGCTTCGGCATGGAGCTGGTCGAGCTCACCCCCGTGTTCGCGGGCACCGAGGCCCGGGCCTTCCAGGCGCCGTGCATCAAGGGCATTCTCGTCGAGGGCGAGGGCGACATCGGCCGCAACCGTCTCGACGCCCTTACCGACATGGCCAAGCAGTTCGGCGCCAAGGGCCTGGCGTGGTTCCGGGTCCGTGACGCCGAGCTCGAGGGCCAGCTCACCAAGTTCCTCAGCGAGGGCGAACAGACCAAGCTCCGCGAGGCCATGGGCGCCAATCCCGGTGACCTCATCCTCGCCGTCGCCGATGAGCGCCGGCTCGTCCGAGAGGTACTCGGGCGCCTCCGGCTGGAGTTGGGCCGGCCGCCGGTGTTCGACGGCGGTCTCCACTACATCTGGGTCGTCGACTTCCCGTTGTTCGAGGGCCTCGACGACGAGGGCAAGCCGATCCCGGCCCACCATCCGTTCACGATGCCCCACCCCGAGGACGTCGACCGGATGGAGAGCGACCCGCTCTCGGTGCGCTCGCTGGCCTACGACCTCGTCCTCAACGGCTGGGAGCTGGGCTCGGGGAGCGTCCGAATCCACCGCGCCGACATCCAGCAGCGGGTGTTCTCGCTGCTCGGCATCGACCCCGATGAGGCCGAGGCGCGCTTCGGCTTCCTGCTCGACGCTTTCCGCTACGGCGCCCCGCCCCACGCCGGCTTCGCCTTCGGCATCGACCGCCTCGCCGCCATCCTCGCCGCCGAAGACAACATCCGCGAGGTCATCGCGTTCCCCAAGACCCAGTCCGGCGCCGACCCCCTCACCGGCGCCCCCGCCCCCCTCGACCAGAAGCAGCTCAACGAACTCGGCCTCCGAGTCCTCCCCCCGAAGTCCTGATGGCCGACGACCTGTTCGGCTCGGCGCTGCAGGACAGGCTGAAGAAGCAGGCGCCGCTAGCGGCGCGGATGCGGCCGGAGACGCTGGACGAGGTCGCCGGGCAGGAGAAGCTGCTGGCGCCGGGGAAGCCGCTGCGGAGTCTGATCGAGGCCGACCGGCTGTCGTCGGTGATCCTGTGGGGTCCTCCTGGGACGGGGAAGACCACGCTCGCCATGCTCATCGCCAAGGCGACAAGCAAGGAGTTCGTGACGATGTCGGCCGTGACCGCGGGCGTGAAGGACGTGCGCGAGGCGACGGCCAAGGCCAGGCAGCGGCTGGCTGAACACGGGCAAGGCACGATCCTCTTCCTCGACGAGGTGCACCGCTTCAACAAGGCGCAGCAGGACGCTCTGTTGCCGTCGGTCGAGGAAGGGCTTCTGACGCTGATCGGGGCGACAACCGAGAACCCGTACTTCGAGGTCAACGCCCCGCTCATGTCGCGGTCGACGCTCTTTCGCCTGGAACCGCTGTCGCCCGAAGCACTTCGCAAGCTGCTCGACCGGGCGCTCGAGCACGAGGGACACACTGCGGAAGAAGACGCCCTCGTGCACCTGGCCGACAAGGCCGAGGGCGACGCCCGCACGGCCTACAACGCCCTGGAAGTGGCGATGGCACTCGCTGACCAGCGGGGCGCCAACGAGAAGGTGACGCTGGCCGACGCCGAGGCCGCGCTCGACGCGCGAGCGCTGCGCTACGAGCGCGACGAGCACTACGACATCATCTCGGCCTTCATCAAGAGCATGCGGGGCTCCGATCCGGATGCTGCCCTGTACTGGCTGGCGAGAATGCTCGAGGCGGGGGAGGACGCCCGGTTCATCGCCCGGCGCATGGTGGTGCTCGCCAGCGAGGACGTCGGAATGGCCGACCCGATGGCGCTGGTCATCGCCGACGCCGCCGCCCACGCTGTCGAATTCGTGGGTCTGCCGGAGGCCCAGCTGAACCTGGCCCAGGCTGTCGTGTACCTGGCGACTGCGCCCAAGTCGAACCGGGCCTACATGGGCCTGCGCCGAGCCCAGCAGGACGTGAAGGACCGCCCCGCCGGTCAGGTGCCGAGACACCTGCGCGACGCCTCGTACTACTCGGCCAAAAAGCTCGGCCACGGTGAGGGCTACGACTATCCTCACGACGATCCACGCGGCTGGGTGCCGCAGTCCTACCGACCCCCCGAAGTCGAAGGTCGCACCTACTACGAGCCCTCCGAGCACGGCGCCGAGCGGGAGATTGCCGAACGCATGAAGGAACGCAAGGAATGAATGCTCGGGATTGGGTCGCCGTCGCTATAGCTGTCGTCGTGGCCGTGGCCACGGGCGGGCTGCTGGTCGCGCTCGGCGCCCTGATGCGCACGATGACCGCCCTGCAGCTCACGATCGACGAGCTGCGCAAGGAGACGCTCCCGCTCGTGACCGACGTGCAGGGCACGGTCCGTCAGGCCAACGCCGACCTGCAGCGGGTCGATGGCCTCCTCGAGCGGGCCGAGTCCATCTCCGGCACGGTCGACTCGGCGTCGCGGCTGGCCTACCTGGCGTTCTCCAACCCCGTCGTGAAGGCCCTCGCCTTCGGCGCCGGTACCTCCCGGGCACTGAAGCGGTTCCGGGCGCGGGACGAGGTCTGAGCCAGCGATGTTCAAGCGTCTGTTCTGGCTGTGCGTCGGCATCGGGCTCGGCGCGGGCATGGCCTACTGGCTGCAGAAGTTCCTACGCCAGACCGCCGAGCGCTACTCGCCCGAGCGAGTCTCGAACGACGTGGTGGAGAGCGCCCGCCGTCTGAGCACCGATCTGCGCAAGGCGATCGACGAAGGCCGTGAGGCCATGCGAAAGCGGGAGGCCGAACTCCGCGCCGAGCTGGAGCTCCGTCAGCCCCGCTGACAACAAATCGGCCGCCAGTAGGCTGAGTTTTCCAGTGCCCATCACCGCCGACGAGCTCCGCAGCATCTACATCGACTTCTTCGCCGAGCGCGGCCACACGGTCGTGCCCTCGTCGGGGCTGATCCCGCACCACCCGCTCGCGCCGCTGTTCACCAACGCGGGCATGAACCAGTTCCTCCCGTACCTCCTCGGCGAGGAGACCCCGCCGTACCCTCGGGCCACGTCGGTGCAGAAGTGCGTCCGGGTCCGGGGCAAGCACGACGACATCGAGCTCATCGGCCGCACCACGCGCCACCTCACCTTCTTCGAGATGCTCGGCCAGTGGAGCTTCGGCGACTACTTCAAGGAAGGCGCCATCAAGTTCGCCTGGGAGCTGGCCGTCGACAAGCTCAAGCTCGAGGGCGACCGCATCTGGGTGACCGTCCACGAGACTGACGACGAAGCGGCCGAGATCTGGGAGAAGCAGATCGGCGTGCCGCCAGAGCGCATCCAGCGCATGGGCGCGGACAACTTCTGGGAGATGGGCGACACCGGCCCGTGCGGGCCGTGCTCGGAGCTCTACTACGACCGAGGCTCGGAGTACGGCGACGACGGCGGCCCCGCGCACGGCGGCGAGGAGCGCTACGTCGAGTTCTGGAACCTCGTCTTCATGCAGTACGACCGGGCGGCCGACGGCACCCTGACCGAGCTGCCCAAGCGCAACATCGACACGGGCGCCGGGCTCGAGCGCATGCTCGCCGTGCTCAACAACGTCGACTCCGTCTTCGACACCGACGTGCTCAGGGCGATCGTGGCCGCCGCGGAGGAGGTCACCGGCCGGCGCTACGGCGAGGACGAGGAGACCGACGTCAAGCTGCGCGTCATCGCCGACCACGCCCGCACCGTGACGTTCCTGGTGAACGACGGCGTCTTCCCGTCGAACGAGGACCGTGGCTATGTCCTCCGGCGGATCCTGCGCCGTGCCGTGCTGCGCGCCTTCCAACTCGGTGTCGAACGGCCGGTGCTCCCGGCGCTCGTTGACGCCGTCGTCGGACTGATGGACACCGCGTATCCCGACCTGACGCGCAACCACGACTTCGTCAGGGACGTCGTCGCCCGGGAAGAGGAGAAGTTCCGCCAGACCCTGCGCTCGGGCATGGCGATCCTCGAGGACGAGCTGGCCATGATCACGCCCGACGACCCGCTGCTGCACGGGGACATCGCCTTCCGCCTGCACGACACCTACGGCTTCCCGCTCGAGCTCACCCGTGAGATCGCGGCCGAGCGCGGCATCGAGATCGACGAAGAGGGCTTCGAGATGGCGATGGCCGATCAGCGCGATCGGGCCCGCAAGGCGCGGACGGGGACCGACACCGACGGCGAGGCCACGGAGGCGTACCGAGAGCTGCTCGAGCAGTTCGGGCCGACCGAGTTCCTCGGTTACACCGACTACGAGGCGAAGGGCCGGATCCTCGCCGCCAGCGGCGACGAGCTCATCCTCGACCGCACGCCTTTCTACGCCGAGTCCGGCGGCCAGGTCGGCGATACCGGCGAGATCAGCACCGACACCGGCGTGTTCCAGGTCACCGACACCACCTACGCCATCCCCGGTCAACTGGTCCGGCACAAGGGCCGGGTGACCGAGGGCGACGTTTCCAACGGTCAGGAAGCGCTCGCTCGCATCGACGCACAACGCCGGGAGGCCATCCGCCGCAACCACACCGGCACCCATCTTTTGCACTGGGCGCTGCGCGAGGTGCTCGGGCAGCACGTCAAGCAGCAAGGCTCGCTCGTGGCGCCCGACCGCTTGCGTTTCGACTTCAGCCACTACCAGCCGGTGACCCGCGAGGAGCTCACGGAGGTGGAGGCGCTGGCCAACGCCCGCGTCCTCGCCAACGAACCGGTGCGCGCCTACGAGACGTCCAAGGACGAGGCCGACAAGTCCGGTGCCATCGCCTTCTTCGGCGACAAGTACGGCGACGTCGTGCGCGTGGTGGAGGCCGGCACTCGGTCCACCGAGCTGTGCGGCGGCACCCATGTCGGCGCCCTCGGGATGATCGGCCCCATCAAGGTCGTGTCCGAGGGATCCATCGCCGCCAACATGCGCCGCATCGAAGCCCTCACGGGGGAGGGCAGCCTGGCCCGTCTCCGCGACGACGAGGACCTCCTCGAACGCACGGCCGGCATTCTCCGCGTCCGTCCCGACGAGCTCCCTGAGCGCATCGAACGACTCCTCGAAGAGCGGCGCGGTCTCGACGACGAGCTCAAGGCCCTGCGGCGCGCCGCGGCGGGCGACGCCGCCGAGGACCTGGCGGGCGAAGCCGTCGACGGCATCGTCGTCGCCCGCCGCGACGGCACCACGCGCGACGAACTGAAGGACCTGGCCGTCGCCGTCCGCGATCGTCCCCAGATCAAGGGCGTCGTCCTCGGCGGTGTGCCCGAGGGCGGCGGCGTCGCTCTGGTTGCCGCAGTCACGAAGGACAGCGGCCTCGAGGCTCCGGCACTCATCGCCGACGCCGCGAAGACGGTCGGCGGTGGCGGTGGTGGCAAGAAGTCCGACATCGCGGTGGCCGGAGGCCGCGACGCCACCAAGCTCGACGAGGCCCTCGACCAGGCGCGGAGGGCCGCGGGCATCCAGTAGATGCGCCGGGTCCTCGGCCTCGACCTCGGCACCCGCCGCATCGGCGTCGCCGTGAGCACCGGCACGCTGGCGACCCCGCACAGCGTGCTCGAGCGAGGGAAGGACCACGCCGTGGACCACGCCGCCATCGCCGCCCTCGTTGACGAGGTCGGGGCCGAACGGGTGGTCGTCGGTTTGCCGTTGTCCCTCGACGGGAAGATGGGACCAGCGGCGAAGGCGGCGGTAGCCGAAGCTGACGCGCTTGGTGATGTGCTGGCCGTCCCCGTCGAGACCTACGATGAACGTCTCACGACGGTGACCGCCGACCGGTCACTCTCATCGCTCGGCCTGTCTGGCCAAGCCCGCCGTCGCGTTGTCGACAAGGTGGCTGCCGCCGTGATGCTGCAGGCCTGGCTCGACCGAACCTCCTCGTGACCCAACCCTCCCGCCCACTGCGTTCGTCCCAGTCCGGTTCTTCCGACGGCGTCTACGTTCGCGACGCCTACCACTACGAGGAGCTGCCGCCGCCGCTCGCCCAGCGTCCGAAGCGCAGTCGGCGTGGCCGGGTGGTCCTCGCGGTCGTTGCCGTCATCGTCGTGCTCCTGGCCCTGTGCGCGTTCTGGATCAATCGCCAGATCCACGGCCATCCGCACGGGGCGCAGATCGCGGTGACGATTCCCGAGGGTTCGTCGACGTCGTCCATCGGCAGCCTGCTCCACAGCAAGGGCGTCATTGGCAACACCATGGTGTGGCGGCTCTACACGGTTGTGAAGCGTCCGGGTCCGCTGCAGTCGGGCGACTTCACGTTCAGGCACAACGAGAACATGGGCCACGTGCTCGACGTGCTCGAAGGCGGCGGGCAGGCGACCGTGCACCGCCTCACGATCCCGGAAGGATCGAGCATGCGGCAGATCGCCGACAAGGTCGGCACGATCCCGGGACTGTCCTCGGCGCGGTTCATGGCCCTCGCCCAGAGCGGGACCGTCCGCTCCCAGTTCGAGCCACCGGGATCGACCAGCCTCGAGGGCCTGCTGTTCCCGGACACCTACTTCGTCGAGAAGGGCGACGACGAAGCCAAGATCCTCACGAAGATGGTCACGTCGTTCGATCAGATGGCGTCTGCGGCAGGACTACAGAACGCACAAGCCACAGCGGGCGTCTCGCCCTATGACGCGCTGATCGTGGCGTCGCTCGTCGAGGAAGAAGCCAAGGTCGACGCCGACCGCGGAATGATCGCTCGCACGATCTACAACCGGCTGCAAAAGAACATGAAGCTGGGCATCGACGCCACCGTCGAGTACGCGATCGGCACGCACAAGCCCCAACTGACGAACGCCGACCTCGACACCGACTCGCCGTACAACACGCGCAAGTATCCGGGCCTCCCGCCGACGCCGATCGCAGCGGTCGGGCAGAAGTCGCTCGAGGCCGCGCTCAACCCGACGCCGGGCCCGTGGCTCTACTACGTGCTCATCGACCCGAGCGGAAAGCACGCCTTCGCCACGACCGACGCCGAGTTCGAGCAGCTCGTTCGCCAGGCGCGTGCCAAGGGCCTCATCTGAACCGAGCATGAACCCACCCTGGCAAGTGGCGGGTAGCACGCGGGTGGCGGCGGTCATCGGACATCCGATCCGGCACTCGATCTCGCCCGTGATACACAACGCCGCCTTTCGTGCTCTCGACCTTGACTGGGTGTTCACCGCTTTCGAGGTGGCGCCAGGGCGGGCCGCGGCGGCCGCCGAAGGGGCGCGTGATCTCGGGGTGGCGGGTCTGTCGGTGACCATGCCGCACAAGGCCGACGTCGTCAGGGCGTTGGACGAGCTCACACCGACCGCCGAGACGCTCGGAGCGGTGAACACGGTCCTGCGGCGGGGGAGCGGTCAGCTGATCGGCGACAACACCGACGGCGCCGGATTTCTCGACGCTCTCCGGACGGACGAGGGTTTCGACCCGGCCGGCTCCCGGTGCCTGGTCGTCGGGGCGGGCGGCGCCGCACGCGCCGTCGTGCTCGCCCTCGCCGGCGCCGGCGCGCGCGAGGTCATCGTGGCCAACCGCACGGTGTCACGAGCGGAAGAAGCCGTGGCGCTGGCCCCGGGAGTGGCCCGACTGGGCACGACCGACGAGGCCGGGGACGTCGAACTCATCGTGAACGCCACGCCCCAGGGGATGGGCGGCGATCTGACCCTTCCCGTACAGGCGGCCGCCCTCGGCCCCGGCCAGCTCGTGGTCGACCTCGTCTACCACCCGGCCCACACACCGCTCGTCGAGGTGGCCCGCGAGCGGGGCGCGGCGGCGACCAACGGCCTGGGCATGCTGATCCACCAGGCCGCCCACGCCTTTCGCCTCTGGACGGGCGAGGACCCACCCCTCGAGGTGATGTCGGCCGCGGCGCTGGCCGAGTTGGCCCTCAGGGACTAGCCGGGCCACTCCTGAAGGGGGTGCGGCTAAACGGCTGTTGCGCTCAGCTTCGGAGCCCAACCTGCCGATGACAGAGGTACATCGTGCATCGGAGGTAGAGGAGAAGCGTGTCCCTCCAAGGCTCGCTCGAAGGATTCCCCCTTCCCGACGTGCTCGCCCTGCTCGCTTCGACGAAGAAGCGGGGGGAGCTGCGGGTCGCTGGACCGCAGGCAGCCGGTCGCGTCTGGATGGCCGACGGCGCCGTCGTGGGCGCCGAATCGGGCTCGGCGCGTGGCCCGGTGGCGGTGATGTTCCAGCTATTGCGTGTCGAGACCGGAAGCTTCACGTTCGATCCCAACGCCGAGGTGCCCGCGGGCAAGCCCCATGAGCTGGAGCTCCTGCTCGCCGAAGCCGAGGCTCGCCTGTCCGAATGGCTCCTGATCGAGGCGGTCGTGCCGTCGATGTCGACCACGGTCGCCCTGGCCGACGAACTTCCGGCACCGAAGGTGACCGTGACAGCGGAGCAGTGGCGGGTGCTTCGTGCCGTTGCTGGTGGGGCAACCGTCCAGGACGTCGCCCGGGTGCTCGACGCCGACGAGTTCCACGTGTGCCAGGCCGTGAAGCAGATGGTCGACGCCGGCCTCGTGGTCGTCGGCGACACCCCTGACCAGGTCGAACTGCTCGAGGAGGACGCCTTCGAGTCGCAGGTCGAAAGCGAGGATGAGGAGGACGACGACTGCGAGGACTTGGTGACGATCCCCGACCATCTACGCGGTGGTCGTCGCCCGTCTCGCGACGCCGAAGCCGAGTCGGAGGCGGAGCGCCCGGCCAAGCTGTCGCCAATGGCGATTGCCGCGGCGCGGCGGCGCGCCGAGCTGGCGGAGGAAAACGGCGATCTCGTGGGCGCGACCGCTGCCGCCCTCACGCCCGAAAATGCCAATTCGCTCGTGCGTGAGCTCGCGGCGCTGGGTACCGATGTGCGCGAAGCGGCCGAAGTGATCGAGGCCGCGTCACACGCCCCGTCGACTGCGGAGAAGGCGGCGGCGCTTGAAGGTGTGCTGGCCAACGAGGAGGGTGAACCCCTTAACCGCTCGCTTCTGGTGAAATTCTTGTCGTCCGTGCGGTCCTAGCCGCGTAGCCGAGGACGGCGATGTCGACCCGAAACCAGCTGGGCACGCTCCTCTTGGAGCGCGGCCTGGTCACCGAAGAGCAATTGGCGACTGCCCTCGAAGAGCAGCGCCAGAGCCGTAAGTCGCTCGGGCGCGTCCTCATCGACGCCGGCATCGTTTCCGAAGGCGACCTCGTATCGACGCTGGCGGCCCGCATCGGCCTCGAGTTCGTCGACCTCCTCGACTTCTCCATCGACGCCAGCGCCGTCGGACTCATCTCCGACTCGTTGGCTCGGCGTTTCCAGGCCGTCCCCATCGCGTGGGAAGACAACAAGCTGGTCGTCGCGATGGCGGACCCGTCCAATGTCGTCGCCATCGACGACATCCGGACGATCACGGGTGCCGAGGTGCGCACCGTCGTCGCCACGCGCGGCGCCATCCTCGAGGTAATCGAGAAGTACCAGCGGATGGAGGGCAACGCCGAGGACGTGTCGGCGCTGGCCGCCAGCGAGATGGAAGCCGACGACGACCTCTCACGCGTGAAGGAAGTCACCGAGGACGCGCCAATCGTCAAGCTGGTGAACCTCCTCATCAGCCAGGCGGTGGGGGACCGGGCCTCGGACATCCACATCGAGCCGACCGAGACCGACGTCCGGGTCCGGTACCGCATCGACGGTGTGCTCCACGAGGTGATGCGCTCGCCCAAGAACATCCAGTCGGGCCTGATCTCGCGCCTGAAGATCATGGCCGACCTCAACATCGCCGAACGTCGCGTGCCTCAGGATGGCCGTATGTCCGGCGTGATCGGCGGAAAGTCCGTCGACCTGCGCGTGGCCACGCTGCCGACCGTCTACGGCGAGAAGGTCGTCATGCGGATCCTCGACAAGAGCACGGCCCTGCTCGACCTCAGAGACCTGGGTTTCTACGGCGACGCCCTCGAGCGCTACGAGAGCGCGTACCGCAAGCCCTACGGAACGATTCTGGTGACCGGCCCAACCGGCTCGGGCAAGTCCACGACGCTGTATGCCACCCTCAACGCGGTCAACGACACCGCCAAGAACATCATCACCGTCGAGGACCCCGTCGAGTACCGGCTGGCGGGGATCAACCAGGTGCAGGTGAACACCAAGGCCGGGCTGACGTTCGCCGTCGCCCTGCGCACCATCCTCCGTTCCGACCCGGACATCGTGCTCCTCGGTGAGGTCCGCGACCGGGAGACGGCCACCATCGCCATCGAGGCCGCCCTGACCGGCCACCTCGTGCTCACCACGCTTCACACCAACGACGCCTCGTCCACCCCGACCCGTCTGGTCGAGATGGGTGTCGAGCCCTTCCTCGTGGGGAGCGCCCTGGACTGCATCGTCGCCCAGCGTCTGGCCCGCCGACTGTGCGTGAAGTGCAAGGAGCCGTACGTGCCCGAGTCCGGCGAGCTGGAGACGCTCGGCTGGGACACCGAGAGCGCCGATGAGCTCCCGACCCTCTACCGGGCCGTCGGCTGCCCGGCCTGCGGTCGCACCGGGTTCCATGGCCGGTTCGCCATCCAGGAGGTCCTGCTGGTAACCGAGGAGGTGGAGCGCCTGATCGTCGACCGGGCCCACACCGAGGACATCAAGAAGGTCGCGCTGGCCCAGGGGATGAAGACCCTGCGCCAGACGGGCATGTCGCAGGCGCTGGCCGGCACCACCTCGATCGAGGAGATCCTCCGGGTCGTCGCCTAGCCGGCGCTCCTCGGGGCGAAGGTCCCTTTTCAAGGGGCCCAGTGACGATGCCGATAACTACCTCATGTTGAGTCCGTCGCGCCGGCTGGGCGAGTTCCTCGTCGACCGCAAGGTGCTGTCCCGGGACACCCTCGAGCTCATGCTCGACCGGGAGGCCAAGGAGGGCACCCCGCTGCCCCGGCTTCTCGCGGCCGACGGCCTGGTGTCCGAAAAGGACCTGATGGCGGCGGTCGCCCACCAGGTCGGGATGGAGTTCGTCGACCTGGAGGAGACGTCGATCGACCCCAGCGTCGACCGCCTGATCCCGGCCGAGCTGGCCCGGGCGAGCGTCGCCGTCGCCATCGAGCCTCGGGGCAGCGAGCTCGTCGTGGCGATGGCCGATCCGGGCGACCAGGCCTCGGTGGTGACCATCGAGGAGGCGACGGGCTGGAAGGTGTTGCCCGCCATCGCCGAGCGCGAGGAACTGCGCCGGCTGCTCGACGCCATGTACGGCCGGGTGGCGGCGCCGAAGAGCAACGGCAATGGGAAGCACGGCGGCGACGAGATCGAGATCGAGTTCGCCGAGGAGTCGGTGCCCGTCACCGGGCCCGAGGTGGTCGGCCGCCTGGGCGACGAGTCCAAGGCCGGCGACCTCCACGTCAATGAGCTCCTCGAGCGAGTCGTCGATCTCGGCGGCTCGGACCTTCACCTCACGTCGGGCATCCACCCGTCGGTTCGAGTGCACGGCGAGCTGAAGCCGCTCACCGAGTTTCCAGTGATGAACGGCTCGGAGATCCGGCGGATGATCTATGCCATCCTCACCCAGAAGCAGCGGGAGCGCTTCGAGGCCGAGCTCGAGCTGGACACTTCCCATGCCATCCCCGGCATGGGTCGGTTCCGCGTCAACGTCTTCCTGCAGCGCGACTCCATGGGTGCCGTTATGCGCGTCATTCCCTTCGAGATCGTGCCCCTCGAGAACCTGGGTCTGCCGCCGGCTGTCGCCGGTCTGGCTGAAGTCCCCCGCGGGTTGGTCCTTGTCACGGGGCCGACCGGTTCGGGCAAGTCAACGACGCTGGCGTCGCTCGTCGACATCATCAACAGTCAGAAGCCGGTCCACATCATGACCGTGGAGGACCCCATCGAGTTCCTCCACCGTCACAAGCGGGCGGTGGTCAACCAGCGCGAGGTGGGGGAGGACACCAACTCCTTCGCCAACGCTCTCAAGCACGTGCTGCGCCAGGACCCCGACGTCATTCTCGTGGGTGAGATGCGCGACCTCGAGACGATCTCGACGGCGCTGACCGCCGCTGAGACCGGCCACCTCGTCTTCGCGACCTTGCACACCCAGGACGCGCCCCAGTCCGTGGACCGCGTCATCGACGTATTTCCCTCTCACCAACAGCAGCAGATCCGCGTGCAGCTGGCCGCGTCCCTGCAGGGCATCGTGACCCAGCAGCTCCTGCCCCGCCGGGGCGGCGGGGGCCGCGCCGTTGCGTGCGAAGTGCTGATCGCCACGCCCGCCATCCGCAACCTCATCCGTGAGGGGAAGACCCACCAGATCTATTCGGCCATGCAGGCAGGTGGCCGCTTCGGCATGCAGACGATGGACCAGTCGTTGGCCACGTTGCTCCAGAACAACGTCATCGATCTCGGCACCGCGCTCGAGCGCTGTGCCAACGACGAAGACCTCCGCCGCCTGAGCGGCAACGCGGGGGCTGGCGTCTGATGGCGACGACCTACAGCTACAAGGTCCGCGACCGCCAGGGGAAGCTCCTCGAGGGCTCGCTCGAAGCCGACAGCTCGCAGCTCGTCGTCAGCCGGCTGCGGCAGATGGGTTACACGCCCATCGCCATCGATCAGGCATCCGACGCCGGTCTCCAAAAAGAGATCAAGATGCCGTTCGGCGGCAAGCCGAAGCTGAAGGACATCGCCGTCTTCAGCCGGCAGTTCGCCACGATGATCAACTCGGGCCTCTCGCTGTTGCG
>Ga0070741_10000691_pt1 | contig 115835 bp, 123 predicted proteins | sample Coa_R1_4_FD_66440 | JGI IMG/M metagenome (GOLD analysis project Ga0070741, IMG submission 66440) | Surface soil microbial communities from Centralia Pennsylvania, which are recovering from an underground coalmine fire - Coalmine... | ecosystem: Environmental > Terrestrial > Soil >... | reverse complement strand
GGTCGAGGAGAAGGTCTTCTCGAGGGAGTCGATGATGGAGCGCAGCTCGCGGAGGTCTTCCCCGAGCGCCACATCCGTCAACGGCTCGAGGTCGCGCTCGACGAGTGCCTGGGCTGCCGCACGGAGCTCCGCGAGGATCATGGGACAACGATACCAAACTAATGTTCCAATGTCAAGTCACAGACACGCCCTTTAATACGAGCCCAGGCGCCCAACCACGCCCTTTTCCTAGTTACCCCTCACCCTAACCCTCTCCCGCTGCGCGGGAGAGGGGACTCGCCGCCCTACTTGGCTTGGAGTTCCTCTATTCGCTCGATGATCCGAGCGATACCAGTGGAGAGGTCCTCGGGGGAGGAGGCCAGCGAGATGCGCACCGAGTCCTTGGCCGTCTGGCCGAACGCCGTCCCCGGCGCAACCGCCACCTGCTTCGACTTCACCAGGTCGAACGCGAAGTCCCGCGAGTTCATCCCCGACCCCGACACGTCCGCCATGATGTAAAACGCCCCCTGCGGCCGGCTGATCAGCATCCGCGCCTCCTCGAGCAGCCCCACGCACAGATCCCGCCGCTCGCGATACGCGTCGACCATCCTCTTCAGCGGCGCCCGCGGCCCATCCAGCGCCGCCTCCGCCGCCTTCTGACAGATCGTCGGCAGACACGACGAGTTCGACTCCAGCACCTTCGTGATCGAGTCCGACAGCTCCCCGTTCGCGACGACGTAACCCACGCGCCACCCCGTCATCGCGTACGTCTTCGAGAACGTGTACGCCGAGATCACCCGACCGTCGTCGCAGAAGGACCCCGGGCTCACGTGCTCACCGTCGAGGATCACCTCGTCGTAGCACTCGTCCGACAGCAGGTACAGGTTGTGCCGCACCGCGACCTCGACCAGCTGCTCCAGCAGCTTCCGCGGGAACAGCGCCCCCGTCGGATTGCACGGGCTGTTGACGACGAGCAGCTTCGTCCGCGGCGTGATCAGCTTCTCGATCTCCGCAGGGTCCGGCAGGAACTTGTTCTCGGGCGGGCACGGGTACGGCACGAGCTTTCCGTGCGCCCACGCGAGCATCAGCCGGTAGTTCGGCCACGCCGGATCGGGCAGCAGCACCTCGTCGCCCGGCTCGATCAGCGCCGCGATTGCCGCGGCGATCCCGCCGACGCCACCGACGGTGCAGTTGATGTTCTCGACGCCCGCCTGGATGCCGTTCACGCGCGCGAGCTTCGCGACCAACCGCTCGCGCAGGCTCAGGATGCCCGCCGTCGCGGTGTAGCGGATCGGCGACGTCCGCGCAAACTCGACCGCCGCCTCGACGATGTGCTCCGGGGTTCGGAACGACGGCTCGCCGACCTCGAGCCGGATGCAACCCGGCGTGACGAGGGCGAGATTGACGACCTCGCGGATGCCCGAATGGGCCGCCTCCGCGGGCCCGGCTGAGATCGCTTGAAGTGCTCGAGTCGCCGTGTTCGCCTCCTTGCTAAAGGGCGTGCGCGGCGTCTCGGTCCGGGCCGCTGGGCCATACGCTAGACTCGTGCGGAACGGAGTGTCAAGTGAACGTTCGTTTGTTAGTTGAGGGCGTTGGCTGATGCTCGTGAAGGACATCGCTTATGCGCGGTCTGGGGACAAAGGAGACGTCGTCAACGTCGGCATCCTCGCGCTCGATGACGCAGCGTGGGAGCGTCTCGAAAGGACGCTCACACCCGAGCGCATCAAGGCGCACTTCGGCGACTGGGTCAAGGGCGAGGTCGACGTCTTTCCGATGAAGAACATCAACGCCTTCAACGTCCTGCTGCACAACGCGCTCGGCGGCGGCGCGACCAAGACCCTGCGCTACGACGTGACCGGGAAGGCCTTCAGCACCGCGATGCTCCGCCTGGAGCTCGCAGATTGAAAGCGGAGCCGGAGCAGCCCGAACAGCTCACGCCTGACGACGACCTGCGCGCGCGCCTCGAGAAGGCGAAGCGCGGCGGCGATCCGCGCTACCACGCAAAGCTCAAGGAGCAGAACAAGCTCTTCGTCCGCGAGCGCCTCGACCGCATCCTCGACCCCGGCTGGACCTTCGAGGACGGCCTCCTCGCGCGTCACGTCGACGGCAACCTGCCCGCTGACGCGGTGGTCACCGTCGTCGGCGCCATCGAGGGCCGCCCCGTCTGCGTCATCGCGAACGACATGACCGTGAAGGCCGGCACCTGGGGCCTGCGCACCTTCCAGAAGATCACCGCCATGCAGGAGCTTGCGGGCCGCACGAAGACGCCGCTGCTCTACCTCATCGACTCCGCCGGCGCGCGCATCGACGAACAGCGCGCCAGCTATGCCGGCCGCAAGGCGTGGGGCAACATCTTCTACAACCAGATCCAGCTGTCGGGGGTTGTGCCGCAGGTGTGCGTGCTGCTCGGCCCGTCGCCCGCCGGCACCGCCTACCAGCCCGCGCTCTGCGACGTCTGCATCATGGTCGAGGGCAACGCCACCGCCTACATCGGCTCGCCCCGGATGTCCGAGATGGCCACCGGCGAGAAGGTGACGATGGAGGAGATGGGCGGCGCCGAGATGCACGCCCGCGTCTCCGGCCTCGGCGACTTCCTCTGCAAGGACGAGGAGGAGGCGCTGGCCGTCGCGAAGCAGTACCTCTCCTACTTCCCGGGCCACTGGTCGGAGAAGACGCCGCTCCGCGAATCGGTGCCGCCCGCGCAGGGCAAGTCGATCGCCGACATCGTCCCCGTGAGCCAGCGTGTCGCCTTCAACATGGTCGACCTCATCAAGGCGCTGGTCGACGAGGGCAGCTGGCTCGAGGTCAAGAAGCTGTGGGCGCGCGAGCTCGTCACCGGCTACGCGCGGCTCGGCGGGCGCGCGGTCGGCATCGTCGCCAACCAGTCCCGCTACAAGGGCGGCGTCCTGTTCCCGGACAGCTCGGACAAGGCCGCGCGCTTCATCTGGACCTGCAACGCGTTCAACATCCCGCTGCTCTTCCTGCAGGACATCCCCGGCTTCATGGTCGGGAGCCAGGTCGAGCGCGCGGGCATGATCAGGCACGGCGCGAAGATGCTGTTCGCGGTCGCCGAGTCGCGCGTGCCGCGCATCGCCGTGCTCGTGCGGAAGGCTTACGGCGGCGGCTATCTCGCGATGAGCGGCTCGCCCATGGGGCCCGACGCCGTTCTCGCGCTGCCCACCGCCAAGCCGGCGCTGATGGGCCCCGAGAGCGCCATCAACGCGATCTATCTCAACAAGATCATGGAGCTGCCCGAGGAGGAGCGCGCCGCCTTCATCGACAAGAAGCGGCGCGAGTACGAGGAGGACATCGACGTGTACGAGGTGGCCTCCGACTTCTCCATCGAGGCGGTGATCCCGAGCGACGAATTGCGCGACGAGCTGATCCGCCGCTACGAGATCTACTCGCGCAAGGACGTTCCCCCGCCGAACCGGCGCAACGGCGTCTTCCCGGTATGAGGAAGATTGATCACCCTCACCCCGTCCTCTCCCTGAAGGGAGAGGAGAAGTGAAGAAGATCCGCTTAGGCGCCGGCAGCGCCTACTGGGGCGACCTGATGGAGCCCGCGGTCGAGCTGGCCGACAAGGGCGAGCTCGACTACCTCTGCTTCGACCACCTCTCCGAGCTGACGCTCGCGGTGCTGCAGCGCCAGAAGTCGAAGGACCCGAACGAGGGCTACATCCACGACATCGAGCCGTGGCTCGAGGCGACCCTGCCGCAGGCGCGCAAGCAGGGCTTCAAGATCGTCACGAACGCGGGCGGCGCGAACCCGGAGGCGGCGGCGCGCAAGGTCATCGAGGTCGCGCAGCGCCTGGGGCTCGGCAAGCTGAAGATCGCCGTCGTCACCGGCGACGACATCTTCCCTGACCTCGACGAGATCCGCTCGCAGGGCATCAAGCTCCCGAACCTCGACACCGGCGAGGAGGACATCGACCGCATCCGCAAGGACATCGTCGCGGCGAACGCGTACGTCGGCGGCGACTACATCGCGCGCGGCCTGGCCGAGGGAGCGGACGTCGTCGTGTGCGGCCGCGTCTCGGACACGGCGCTCTTCGTCGGGCCGATGATGCACGAGTTCGGCTGGACCTACGACGCGAAGGACAACGACAGGCTCGGCGCCGCGATCACCATCGGCCACACCGTCGAGTGCGCAGCGCTGGCGACGGGCGCGGTGTCGAACCTCTGGCGCCAGGCGAAGGACCCCTGGCGCCCGGGCTACCCGATCGCCGAGGTCAGCGAGGACGCGACCGCGGTGATCAGCAAGGTGCCCGGCTCGGGCGGAATCCTCAACGACTGGACCGTCAAGGAGCAACTGGTCTACGAGATCGGCGACCCCAACAACTACTTCATGCCCGACGGCATCGCCGACTTCACGACGGTGAAGGTCGAGGAGATCGGCCCCGAGCGCGTGAAGCTCTCGAACATGAGCGGGAAGGGACTGCCCGAGAAGCTCAAGGTCTGCATCGGCTTCCGAGAGGGGTGGGAGGGGGAGGGCACGCTGCTCTTCAGCTGGCCCGACGCGTACGAGAAGGCCAAGCGCGGCGAGCGGATCATCCGCGAGCGCCTGAAGCTGCTCAAGGTCGAGCCCATGGAGCTCCACTTCGACTACATCGGCGTGAATGCGCTCCACGGCCCGACGGCGCCGGAGCCGGGCGACCTCAACGAGGTCGGGTTGCGCGTCGCGGCGCGCACCCACACCAAGGAGGACGCGGACACCGTGAAGCGCGAGTCCACGCATCTCTGGACGCTGGGCGGCATCGGAACCGGCTACCTGTCGCCCGCGCAGCCGCGGCCGTCGGTGTCGCTCTGGCCGACGCTCGTGCCACGCGACCAGGTGCAGATGAAGCTGACCATGGTGGAGACGCCGTGAAGCTCGGGCTCGGCGTGTACAGCTCCGAGTGGATCCCCGAGGAGGGCATCTCGCACCACGAGGTGTACGCGCACGACCTGGCGCAGGCCAAGCTCGCGGAGGACGTCGGGCTCGACTCGATCTGGTACACCGAGCACCACTTCCTCAACTGGAACCCCAACGTGATGGGCATGTGCGCGGCCGTGGCCGCGATCACGAACCGGATCACGCTTGGCCCGTCGGTCGTCCTCGCGCCGCTGCACAACCCGATCAAGCTCGCCGAGGAGTGCGCGATGGTCGACGTCCTCTCCAACGGCCGCTTCACGATCGGCGTGGGCCTCGGCTATCGCGACGTCGAGTACGCGGGCTTCAACGTCGCCCGCAAGGTGCGCGCGCCGATGACCGAGGAGCTCGTCCAGGTCATGAAGCTCGCGTGGCGCGACGAGCCGGTGACGTTCCACGGCAAGCACTGGAGCTTCGACAACGTCGACGTGCACCCGAAGCCGCTGCAGAAGGGCGGCCCGCCGGTCTGGATCGCGGGCTATGTCGACGCGTCGGTCGACCGCGCGGCGCGGCTCGGCGACGGTTTCATCATGGACGGCGGCACGGACTCGAAGTCGTTCGGCGCGAGCGGTTACAACCGCGACATCTACTGGCGCGTCGGCGACATGGTGCAGAAGTACAAGGACGCGCTCGCGCGGCACGGCCGCCGGTACGAGGACCAGGAGTTCGCGATGACGCTCGGCGGCTTCATCTCGGAGGACGGCGCGGACGACGCGTGGGACCAGGTGAAGGAGGCGTACATGCTGACGCGCCGTACGTACGGCTCGTGGTACGGCCTGCCGCCGCAGGACTACGCGGACTGGTACCCGAGCCGGATGAGCGCGGAGGAGCTGGCGGCACGGCGGAGCGAGATCATGCTCGGGACGCCGGAGGAGATCGCCGCGAACCTGCGGCGGCTGCGCGACATCGCGGGAGAGCGCCTGCACGTGATGTTCCGGGTCAAGTACCCGGGGGTCACGCACGACCGGGTGTCGAAAGCGATCCGCCTGCTCGGCCAGGTCCGCGACCTGGTGAAGACGCCGACTAGGGTCTAGCTGCCCCCTCGAGGGGGACCATCTCGCCATCCCGGATGGTCCACAGGCTCACCGGCGCCGCGATGCGGTCGCCGTGCTCGTCGAACCGGATCCGTCCCGCGATGCCCTGCATGTCGGTTTGCGCGATCGCGTCGCGGACCTCGGCGCGCGTGCTCGCGCCCTTCTCGATCGCAGCCGCGATCACGCTGACCGCGTCGTAGCACTCGACCATGTACGACGGCGTCTCTCCGAACTCCGCGCGGCAGCGGCGCACGAGGGCCTCCGACTCGGGCGTGCCGGTCGGGTCCGCGCCCGCGTACGTGTGCACCATGCCCTCGCCCGCGGGACCCGCGAGGCGGACGATCGGGTTGTCAGGGCCCCCCTCTGAACCGATCGCCAGCGCGGTCACGCCGCCCGCGCGCAGCGCGCGCATGAGCTTGCCGTCCTCGATCTCCGTGGCGCCGATGTCGATGACGTCGGGTTCCGCCGCGCGCACGACCTCGACGATCTCGCTGAAATCCTCCTGCCCGACCTGGATTCCGAGCACGCGCACCGCCCGTCCCGAGACTTCCTCGAAGCGCTTCGCGAACGCCTCGATCAGCGGCCGGCCGTAATCCGTGCTGTCGTGGATCCCGATCGCGCTGCCGCGCGGCGCGCGCGAATGCGCGAACTCCGCGGCCACCGCGGCCTGCCGCTCGTTGTCCGCGCACATGCGGAAGAACGTGCGCCAGCCGAAGCGGCTCAGCGAGTTGTCCGTGGAGCACTGCGTGACCTGGGCGAGCCCCGCGGCCGCGTAGATGGGCGCGGCGGCCTTGCTCGGTCCGCTGTTCTTGTGGCCGACGACCGCGATGACGCTCTGGTCGCTGACGATCGCCGCTGCGACCTGCGCCGCGACGCTCTCGCCCTCCTTGTCGTCGAAGGCCTTGACGTGAAGGTCGATGCCGCGCGCGCGAGCGTCCGCGGCGGCGAGCTCGACCGTCTTCAGCATCGGCAGGCCGACGATCGCCTGCGGGGTGCTGAGCGGCGCGGGGAACGCGATAGAAAAACGCACGTTCGTTCGCCAGTATGATGCCCGCGTGGCCGGGCTGTCCACCTACCGGCGGCTCATGCGCCGCGACCTCCTCGACGTCTGCGCGCTCATCTTCATCGCGGACATCGTCGTCGGCGTGCAGAGCCCGATCTTCTCGCTGTTCGCGACCAGCCTCGGCGCCTCCCTCGGCACCCTCGGCCTCATCACCTCGGTGCTCGGACTGTCGCGCCTTGCGAGTGCTGTGCCGGCGGGGCTGGTGTCGGACCGGTTCGGCCCGAAGACCGTGCTGGTGGCGGGCATGGTCCTGTACGCCATCTCGTTCGTGCTCTACGCGCTGGCGCCGTCGCCTGGCTGGCTGGTCGTGCCGAGGATCCTGCAGGCGGTCGCGATGGTCTCGACCTTCCCGACCGGCATCGCGTACATCGGCGACGTCATCGAGGAGCGCGACCGGGCCGCCGCGATCGGCATCTACACCGCCGCGATGGGTTCCGGGTTTGCGGTCGGGCCGTTGATCGGCACCTGGGCCGGCAGCACCTCGGGCTACCCGGCGGCGTACGTCGCCGGCGCGGTCATCGCGGTCGCGGGCGCCGTCTTCGGCGCCGTGCGCCTCGCGGGCAAGAAGCCCGCCTCCGCGGAGAGCAAGCCGCGCCGCTTTGTCGATCGCAACGCGCTCACGCTGCTCGCGCGCCATCCCGCGATCGTCATGGCGTGCGTGGCCAACATCGCGATGACAGTCTCGCAGACCGGCGCGGTGTTCACGTACTTCCCGGTGTACGCGAGGAGCGTGGGGATCGGGACGCTGACGATCGGCACGATCTTCGCGTGGCGCGCCCTCGCTTCGGCGACGGGGCGTGTGCCGATGGGCCCGCTGTCGAGCCGCCTTCCCGCGACGTGGACGCTCGCGCTCGTGCTCCTCGTCGAGGCCGCCATCGATTTCTCCATGGCGCACACGACCTCGCCGCTCACGTTGACCCTCCTGCTCGTGCTCGAGGGCATCGGGTTCGGCATCTTCCTGGTGTCGAGCCAGGCGGCGGTGTCGGCCGCGGGCGGCGCCGAGTCGCGCGGCGCAGCGGTAGGGATCTTCTGGATGGCGGGCGCGGCGGGCGAGGTGATCGGCCTCGTCTTCCTCGGCGCCGTCGCGCAGTCGATGGGCCTGATCGCGGTGTTCGGCGCCGTCGCGGCGACCTCGCTGATCAGCTGCGTCGTCGTGGTCGGGCTACGACTCCTCGCCGTTCAGAATGCGCGCCAGCACGGCCGGGTCGAGGTTGCCGCCGGAGACCACGCACACGACTCGTCGAAATGACCCACCGTGCCTGAGCGCCGCCGCCACCGGCGTCGCGCCGGCGCCCTCGGCGACGATGGCGCAGCGTGCGACCAGCAGGCGGATGGCCGCCTCGACGTCCGCGAGCGGCACGACGAGCGCTCCCGCGAGCAGCCGCTTCGCCGGCCGCCACATCTCCTCGAGCACGCCCTTGCCGCCGATGCCGTCGACGAAGGTGGGTATGCGGTCGACGTCGACGGCGCGGTCCTGGGCGATGGACGCGGCGAGCGGCGCCGCCGTTTCGACCTCGCATCCGTACACTGGCACGTGCGGGTGCGTCGCCTTCACCGCCGTCGCGATGCCGCTGCTGAGCCCGCCGCCGCCGAAGGGCACGAGCACGGCGTCGACGTCCGGCACGTCCTCGAGGATCTCGAGCCCGATCGTGCCGTTCCCGGCCATCATGCCGACGTCCGCGACCGGGTGGACGAAGCGCATCGACTCGAGCGGCGCGAAGCGATGGGTGACGAAGACGTCCCACCACTGCTCGTACGTCACCTTCACGATCTCGGCGCCGAGCCGGCGGATGCCGTCGAGCTTGATCGCGGGCGCGTTGTCGGGCACGACCACGGCGCACGGCACGCCGCGGCGCCGCGCCGCCCACGCGAGCCCCTGCGCCATGTTGCCGGCGCTCGCGGTGTACACGCCGTTCGCGACCTCTTCGTCGGACAGAAGCGCGACGGCGTTGTACGCGCCGCGCAGCTTGAACGAGCGCACCGGCTGCAGGCACTCGAGCTTCAACCACAGCTCGCGCTCGTCCACCTCGAGGCGGATCACCGGCGTGCGCACGACCACGCCGTCGAGACGGTCGCGCGCGGCGAGCACGTCGTCGGCGGTTATCGAGTCGGGCTCGCGCATGGGGTCATAACCTAGCGCCATGAAGGTCGGCGTGACGCTGAAGATGTACGACTACCGCACCCTGGCGCCGAAGTCGGTGGCGGACATCGCGCGCGAGGCGGCGCACGCCGAGGCGCTCGGCTACGACTCGGTGTGGGTGATGGACCACGTGTTCATCCAGCGCGGCGAGCGGCGAGTCATGGCGCACGAACCGCTCGTGTGCCTCGCGGCCGTGGCCGCTGCGACGCGCACCGTCACGATCGGTTCTCTCGTCCTGTGCAGCCCGTTCAGGGGCACGGCGCAGCTCGCGCGCGAGGCGGCCGCGCTCGCCGACCTCGCGGGCGGCCGTTTCGTGCTCGGGATCGGGTGCGGATGGCACCAACCCGAGTTCGACGCGCTCTACTTCCCGTTCGACCACCTCGTCTCGCGCTTCGAGGAGACGGTGGGACCGCTCCAGGCCCTCCTGCGCGGCGAGCGCGTCGACTACGCCGGCCGGTGGCTGCGCCTCAACGACGCGACCGTGCCCGTCACGGCCGCGCCGCCGCCGCTGTGGATCGCGGCCGACGGGCCGCGGATGATGCGGGCGGCAGCGCGCGCCGAGGGCTGGTCGCACGCCAACTGGGGCGGAGGCGACCCGTCGGCCTTCCGCGCCGCCTCAGCGCGCTTCGACGAGGCACTCCAGGAGGCCGGTCGCGACCCCGCGAGCATCGAGCGCTCCGCCTCGATCGCGTGCGTGCCCGGTGGGTGGGAGCCGGTGCCGGGCGGCTTCAGCGAGGCGGAGGTAGAGACGGGCGGCGTGGCCCGGCTCGCCGAGGTGATCCGCGACTACGGCGCCGCCGGTGCGGACCACGTGATCCTCTCGCTCTCGCCGGACCCGTTTGGCGAGCTCGACCCGGCCCTGCTCGAGAGCAGCGCCGCGGTGCTGGAGCTGATTTAAGGCTCCCTCAGCGCGTTTGTCGACAAACGCGCCCCGATTTGCTCGCAGGGAGGCGCGGATGACGTCAAACGCCGCTCACTGGCGCGGGTCTAGACCCCGACCGGCTGCCGCGCCGCCGCCGCGCCCTGGCCGACGCGGCGCAGGTGCGACTCGAGCTTGCCCGCGGCGGGGTTCCAGATGCCGCGGAGCACCTGTGACGTGTAGATCTCGGCGATCTCCTCGAGGGACAGGCGGCCGCGCGACGAGTACCACGCCGAGACCCACGTCGTCATGGCCAGGATCCCGTAAGCGGTCACCTGCACGTCGACGGGCAGGAACTTGCCCTGGCGGATGCCGTCCTGCAGCTCGTTCTGAAACATCAGCTCGTACTCGTTGCGCAGCGCGACGATGCGGCTCCGCTGCGCGCGGTTCAGCGATCGCAGCTCACTGTTCCCGACGAAGACCTCCTCGGCGCGCTCGCCGTGGAACTTCACGTGGTGATAGACGAGGAGGCGCATCCGTTCGACCACGTCGGGCGTGTCGGCGAACTGCCGCTGCTCCTCGAGGAGGTCGAGCATGATGTTTTCCATGATCTCGAAGAGCAGGTCGCCCTTCGAGGCGATGTGGTTGTACAGGCTTCCGACCTGGATGCCGACCTTCGCCGCGATGTCGCGCAGCGTGGTCGCCTGGAAGCCGCGCTTGTAGAAGAGGTCGAGCGCGACGGAGCGGATCTCGTCCGACGTGTTCTCGCCGGCGCTCCGGCCCCGACGGCGTGATTCGCCCTTGGGCGCTTTATCCCCGAGCGAACGCACGTCTGTGACCTTAGTGGCGGCCGTCGTGGGTGTCAATCCGCCTTGCGGAATCCGGCCACTTGAGGGGCACCTTCGACTGCGACATGACGCGCGGGAAATAGGGCATGCCAACCTCCGGGGCCAGGTGCCGCGAGACGTTGATCATCAGGTCCTCGACCGGCGCGTCCGGAAGGTCGATGAAGAGGTGTGTGAAGCCCGCCCGGGCCCACGCGCCGACGCGCTCGCGGTCGCGCGCGACGTCGCCCGAGATCGCGTCTCGAGCCGGCTGCACGAAACCGCCGTCGCCCGCCTGATCGACGCTGATGGCGAGCCGTGGAATCCGCTGGGCCGCCGCAACCTTCGCCGCCGCCTCGCCCATTACCCAGAACGGGACCTCGAGCTGCGGCGGTTTCGGCGTCACCGCGATCATGTCGGGCGACTGCGGGTTCGCGGGCAGGCCCGCGGGCACCTTCCACACCGGCCCGGCGTGCTGGATCGGCCGGCCGGCCAGCGACTCGCGGAGGACCGCGACCTCGTCCTCGGCCGCCGCCTCGTCGAGGTGGCCGGTGTCGGCGAGGACGATCGTGCGGCCGTTGTTCACGTTGTCGAGCACGGCGATCTCCTCGGCGATGAACACCGGGTGCTCGAGGCCGAGCGTGACGCGGACGACGACCCGCGCAAACTCGGTCGCGGTCGACGCGTACGTGGCCGCGGTCACGGCGGTGAGCGGATTGCCCGCGCCGGCCACGACGCCGAAGAGACCGTGCGCCTCGGCGAGCTTCGCCAGCTCGGCCTCGCGGCCGTCGGCGAGGACGATGCCGAGCCTCATGCGGTCACCTTCGTCCGCAGGTGCGGCAGGACGTCGCGCGCCAGGCGGCGGATCTGCGACTGGATCGCGTCGCGCGGCGCCCCGTCGAGCATCAGCCGGAACGCGATGTGGTCGATGCCCATCTCGTCGAACTCGCGCAGCTGCGCGACGACCTCCTCGGCGGTGCCGGTGATCGTCGTGGCCACGGTCTCCTCGGTCGTCTTGTCGGGCTCGTTCGCGTAGTCCTGCTGCGCGTGCTCGCCGATGGCGGGGAGCGTCCAGCCCAGGCCCGCGTACTGCACGTAGCTCGCGCGGACCCAGTCCCGCGCGGCCTCGAGCTCCGCCTTGTCCTCGGTCAGCCAGATGTTCCGCAGCGCGCCGAGGGACGGCCGCTCGCCCTTGCCGCCGGCCTCGCGCCAGCCCTCCTCCCAGATCGCCGCGAGCGTCCGGCAGCGTTCCTTCGGCAGCGCGGCCGAGAACAGGATGCGGTGCCCGTGCTGCCCGGCGCGCTTGACCGGGTCGGTGAGCTGCGCGCCCATCCACAGCGTCGCGCCGCCCTGCCGCTGCTCCTCCTCGAGGACCTCGAGCGCCCGCAGCATCCTCGGCAGGCGCTGCTTGCGCGAGATGCCGTGGCCGTCGAACTCGATGTCGCGGTAGCCCATGCCGACTCCCAGGTCGAGCCGCCCGCCGGACCTCGTATTGAGGTCGTGCGACACGACCGCGAGGCGGTGCGGCTCCTGCATCGGGCCGAGCAGCATGCCGGTGCCGACGCGGAGCTGCGAAGTGACCGAGAGCACGGACGCGGCCGCCGGCAGCAGGGCCGGGCAGTAGCCGTCGTAGAAGAAGTGATGCTCCGAAAGCCAGAGCTCGTCGTAGCCGAGCTCCTCCATCATCACGGCGTAGTTGCGCATGTCCCGATACTGTTCCGCCCAGTGGGTCGGCAGCATCGCAGTGTTCTGAAGGCTGAAAAGCCCGACCCCGAACCGCAACTTGGTGAAGGATAATAACTCGGCTCTAACAAACATGCGTTAGTTCGTTCACGCACTGGAGGTGCCGCAGTGGGGGTTGCCATCGTCACGGGGGCAGGCTCGGGTATCGGCGCCGCCACGGCCCGCGCTCTCGCCGCGCGTGGCGACAGCGTTGTCTGCGCGGACGTCGTCGAGGACGCCGCGAAGGCGACCGCAGCGCATCTCAAGAGCGCGATAGGCGTGCGCGTGGACGTGAGTGACGGCGCGTCGAACGACGCGATGGTCAAGAGCGCGATCGACGCGTTCGGCGCGGTCGATTCGATCGCGACGTGCGCCGGCATCGAGAAGCACGGCAGCGCGCACGAGTTCTCGGAGGACGACTTCGACCGCATCATCGACGTGAACCTAAAGGGCACCTGGCTCTCGGCGCGAGCGGTGGCGCGCTGGCAGATCGCAAACCAGCGGCGAGGCACGGTCGTGATGATCGGTTCCATCAACTCGATCGTTGCGAACGCCGGCGCCAGCGCCTACTGCGCGTCGAAGGGCGGCGTGCTGATGCTCGGGCGCACGCTGGCGCTCGACTGGGCGCCTCACGGCATCCGCGTCAACATCGTCGGCCCCGGCGTCGTCGACACCCCGATGTCGGCGAAGAGCCTGGCCGATCCCGTGAAGCGCGAGCGGATGATGGACCGCACTCCCATCGGCCGGCCCGCGTCGCCCGACGAGATCGCGTCGGTCATCGCCTTCCTGCTGAGCGACGCCTCTTCGTTCATGACGGGTGCGTACGTGCCGGTCGACGGCGGGTCGCTGGCCGCCTGGTGAGGCTCGGGGCCAAGCTGCCGCACAGCGGGGAGATCGCCCTGCGCCGCGCGCCGGCGGACATGGCGCGCGAGCTGGAGGAGGCCGGGTTCGACTCCATCTGGGTGAGCGACCACATCGTCTTCCCGGTCGAGACGACCTCGCGCTACCCGTTCGCAGAGGACGGAAGGCCGACGTGGCCCTTCGACGCGCCCTACCTCGAACCGATGGTGGTGCTGGCGGCGGTGACCGCGACGACGCGGCGCGCGACCATCGGCACCAGCGTGACGATCGCGCCGATGCGGAACCCCGTCCTGCTCGCCAAGCAGGCGGCAAGCATCGACGTGATGTCGGGCGGCCGGCTCGTGCTCGGCGTCGGCACCGGATGGCTGCGCGAGGAGTTCGAGGCCCTCGGCGCCGACTTCGAGCACCGCGGCGCGGTGCTCGACGAATGGATCGAGATCGCCCGCGCGTGCTGGACGGGCCGCGCCGGCCCGTACCAGGGCAAGCACTACACGATCCCGGTCGCGATCCACTCCCAGCCGACGCCGGCGGGACCGCTGCCGGTGCTGATCGGCGGCATGTCGCGGCACGCGCTGCGCCGCGCGGGCGCGGTCGCGAATGGCTGGCTCGGGCAGTATGCGCTCGACACGATGTCGGAGCGCGACGTGGGGGCGTCGGTGGACGTCATGCGGCACCACGCCTCCGAGGCCGGGCGGCCGGACGCCGACCTGCGCGTCGTGATCCGCATAACCGGCGCCACGACGAAGCCGGAGGCGGTGGCGGCGCGGCTCGGCAACCTCGCCGAGGCGGGAGTGACGGACGTCGTGGTGGACGTCGACTGGAACGACGGCGGCGGGCCCGCGCGCGCCCATCGGGCGCTGACCGCGGGATTGAACTGACCAGGAGGGATGACGTGAGCAGAGACGACGCGATCACCATCGACAAGGCGCCCGTGCCGCGGGGCCCGTACGTGCACGCGCGCAAGCACGGAGGCCTTGTCTACGTGACCGGGCAGATCGGCCGCGACGCCAAGACCGGCGAGTTCGTCGAAGGCGGTTTCGAGGCCGAGTTCAACCAGGCGATCGACAACCTCGAGGAGATCCTCAAGGCCGCGGGCAGCGGGCTCGACCGGGTGGTCCGCGCGCAGATCGAGTTCATCGACGAGAAGGACCTCGACGCGATGAACCGCATCTACGGCGAGCGGTTCAAGGAGCCCCTGCCGGCGCGCACGAGCTTCGGCGTGAAGTTCCTGTGGAAGGGCGCGAAAGTGCAGATCGACTGCGTCGCCTCCGTGGATGACTGAGCGCCGCGCGGTCGTCAGCACGCGCGGTCCGCAGCCGACCGCGACGTACCCGCACGCCAACGTGGACGCGGGCTACGTGTGGGTCACCGCGCAGGCGGGCCGCGACCCGTCGAACGGCGAGATCGTCGCCGGCGGCTTCGAGGGCCAGCTCGAGCGCGCGATCTCGAACCTCGAGGCGATCCTCGCGGACTGCGGCAGCTCGCTCGACCGCGTGATCAAGACGATGGTGATGGTCGTGGGCGAACCGGACGAGGAGCTCATCGGAGAGGTCTTCGGCCGCCGGTTCCCGAACCAGCCGGCGCGCACGGTGTTCGGCGTCGCGTTCCTCGCCGCCGAGCCCGGCCACGAAGCCGTGCGCGTGCAGCTCGACTGCGTGGCGTGGCTCTGATGGGCTACTCGGAGCTCTGGAACGCCGGCCTCGAGCGCATCCGATCGATCGGCATGGAGCCGTACCTCGACCTCGGGGCGGAGACGCGGTCGCAGAACCGCCTCAACCGCCGCAACCTCGACTCCTTCACGTTCGAGATGCGCTTCCTCGACTCGGTCGAGGCAGACACGTCGACGACGCTCTTCGGCGTGAAGCTGGCGGCGCCGATCATCGCCGCGGCCATCTGCGAATCGCGAATCCTCAAGCGCCTCGGACCGTGGGACGAACCGTACCTCGAGCAGATCGCGACGGGCCTCGCGGAGGCGGGCAGCATGATGTCGACCGGCATGGTCACGCTCGAGGAGCTCGCTCGCATCGTCGACCGCGGGGCGCCCGTCCTGCACATCGTCAAGCCGTTCAAGGACGACGACCGCGTGCTCAAGAACCTCGACCGCGCCGCGGAGCTCGGCTGCGTCGCCGTCGGGATGGACGTCGACGTGATGTTCCTCGAGAAGGCGTGGGACGAGGTCCCGGGGCCGGACGTCCTCGGCCACAAGACGCTCGACGAGCTGCGCGCGTATCGAGCGGCGACGAAGCTGCCGTTCGTGGTCAAGGGCGTGCTCAGCGCCCACGACGCGCGGCTGGCGCGTGACATCGGCGCGGATGCGCTGATCGTCAGCTTCCACGGCGGCGAGGCGATCGATTACTCGATGCCGATCCTCGACGCGCTGCAGATCGCGCGCAAGGAATGCCCCGACCTGCCGATCCTGGTCGACAGCGGCTTCCGCCGCGGCGCCGACGTGCTGAAGGCGCTGGCCCTCGGCGCCAACGGCGTCGGCGTGGCGACCCTGCTGGTGGTGGCGTGCGCGGGCGGCGGGAAGGACGGCGTCGCGGCCATGATGCGAGCCGTCCAGGCCGAGCTCCAGCGGACGATGTCGATCACGGGCTGCCGCTCCGTCGACCGCATCGATCCCACGATCGTCCACCGGGTGCCGGCGTGAGCCGGTTCGACGGCAGGATCGCCGTCGTCACGGGCGGCGGCCGGGGCATGGGCCGCGCCGTCTCGCTGCGGCTCGCCTCGGAGGGCGCGCACGTCGTCGTCGCCGAGCTCGTCCCCGAGCATGGGGAGCAGGTCGCGCGGGAGATCGTCGCGGCCGGCGGCCGCGCCCTCGCCGTGCCGACCGACGTCTCCCATCTCGGCGCGATCCAGCACCTCTTCGACGAGACCGCAAAACGATTCGGCGGCTGCGACATCCTGGTCAACAACGCCGGCATCGGCGTCGGCAAGCCGGCGCTCGATTACACAGAGGCCGACTGGGACCGCCAGATGGCCGTGAACGTAAAGGCCGTGTTCTTCTGCTCGCAGGCCGCGGTGCGGCAGATGGTCCCGAAGCGTAAGGGCAAGATCGTGAACTTCGCGTCGACGTCGGCGTTCGTGTCGTCGTCGAAGCCGAGCGTCGCCTACGACGTGAGCAAGGGCGCCGTGCGGCAGATGACGATCTCGCTGGCGGCGGAGGTCGCGCCGCTGGGGATCAACGTGAACGCGGTCGCACCGGGCACCGTCGAGACCGAGATGACGCGCTCGAGCATCAGCACCGAGGAGGGGCGCGCCTGGCAGCTCGCGCGAATCCCGATCGGCCGGCTCGGCAAGCCGGACGACATCGCGGGCGTGGTCGCGTTCCTGTGCTCGAGCGAGGCGGACTACATCACCGGCCACGTCCTGGTCGCCGACGGCGGCTGGACGTTGTTCTAGTCTGCGCGTCGATGCCTGACGCCCTGCTCGAGCTCAAGGACGTGCACAAGTCCTTCGGTCACATCGACGTGATCAAGGGCGTCTCGCTCTCGGTCCGCAAGGGCGAGCACATGGTGATCTTCGGCCCGAGCGGCGGCGGCAAGAGCACCCTGCTGCGGATGATGAACCTGCTCGAGGTCCCGGACCGGGGGACGGTCTCCTTCGAGGGTCGCTCGTATTTTCCGGACGAGGGCAACCGGTTCACCCGGCAGCGCCACCTCAGGCAGCTGCGCAGCCAGATCGGCATGGTCTTCCAGCGCTTCAACCTCTACCCGCACCTCACGGCTCTCGACAACGTGACGCTCGCCCTCACCGACGTGAAGAAGCTGAGTCGGAAGGAGGCGAAGGAGAGGGCCGAGGAGCGGCTGGCCGACGTCGGCCTCAAGGAGAGGATCAGCCACTACCCGGCGCAGCTCTCGGGCGGGCAGCAGCAGCGCGTCGCGATCGCCCGTGCGCTGGCGATGGACCCGAAGCTCATGCTCTTCGACGAGCCGACGTCCGCCCTCGACCCCGAGCTCATCGGCGAGGTGCTCGGAGTGATGGAGCGGCTGGCGAAGGCGGGGATGACGATGGTCGTGGTGACCCACGAGATGGGCTTCGCCCGGCGAGTCGGCGACCACCTCGTCTTCGTGGAGGGCGGCGTGATCGCGGAGAGCGGTGGCAAGGAGGTCCTGACCGACCCGCAGCAGGAGCGCACGAAGGCGTTCCTCGAGGCCGTCCTTTAGAACGAACGCTTGTTAGATTCCCGCTTGACAAGCGGGCCTGATTCGGTGAGGCTTCCCCCAACGTGTACCTGTTCACCTGGAACCCGAACAACTACGAGTTCGACTGGGCCGTGGTTGCGGAGTACCGGGGGTGGCTGATCGCCGGCATCGGCCTGTCGCTGCAGATCGCGGCGACGGCGATGTTCCTCGCCATGATCCTCGGCCTGGTCGTCGCGCTGCTGCGGATGTCGCCCATGTGGCCGGTGCGCACAGTTGCCTCCGTCTACGTGGCGGTGCTGCGCGCGATCCCGCTCCTACCGTTCATCCTCTGGGCGTACTACGGGGTGACGCTCGTCACCGGCCTGAACATCGACGCGTTCTGGGCCGGCGTCGTGTGCCTGACCCTCCAGTACGGCGCGTGGCTGGCGGAGATCTACCGCGCTGGGCTCCAGGCGATCGACAAGGGCCAGCGCGAGGCCGCGCTGTCAACCGGCCTGAGCCGCTCGCGCGCATTCGCGAGGGTGGTCTGGCCGCAGGCGTGGCGGATCATCATCCCGCCGATGGCCAACAACTTCGTCGGGATCATCAAGGACTCGTCACTGGTCGGAGTCATCGGACTCGACGAGCTGATGAGGCAGAGCCAGATCGCGACATCGCTCACGTTTCGACCGTTCGAGCTGTACACCGCGGCGCTCGTCATCTACATCGTCCTGTCGCTCGCCATCTCTCGTGTGGCGAGCGTCCTCGAGCGGCGAGCCGCGCGCAGCACGAGGGTCATCGTCTCGCGCGTCCCTTGGGGCGTGCGGATATTCAAGTCGGCCGCCTGAGCCGGCGCCACACATTGGGGAGGTTGTAAGCATGTCCGTCGACGCAGAGAAGCCAGAGAGGCCTGACCGGCTGCTCAAGCGGCTCAGCTCAGGTATCAGTCGCCGCAGGCTGCTCGGGGGCGCGGCACTCGCTGTCGGCGGCGCGGCCCTGGCCGCCTGCAGCACGAGCACGAACGGCGGCAACGTCGCCGCCTCGGCGAGCGGCACCTCGTTGCTCAAGACGATCCAGGACCGCAAGCAGCTGAACGTCACCACGTCGCTGCTCTACAAGCCCGAGTTCTACAAGGACGCGAACGGGCAGCCGGCAGGGTTCGACATCGACATCCTGAAGATGCTCGCGGCGGACCTTGGCGCGACCCTGAACGTCATCGACGTGCCCGACAACGCCGCGAACATCGCGAACGTGCAGTCCGGCAAGGCCGACATGGTCAGCGCGGGCCTGGTCAACACGCCGAAGCGCTCGCTGGTCCTGAACTTCACGCGCGGCTACGTGCCGTACACGCAGGTCATCGTCGTGCCGACCAACGGCGCGAACTCCGTCTCCGACCTGAACCAGCCCGGCAAGGTGATCACCGCCCTGCAGGCTTCGACCGCGTTCTTCCGCGCACAGCTGCTCTTTCCGAAGGCGACGGTCAAGCCGCTCGCCCAGGACGAGGCGTTGCTCGACGTGGCGACCGGCAAGGCCGACGGCTGCCTCCTCGAGATCTATCTCGCGACACCGTTCATCGCGCAGCACTCGAACGTCAAGCTCATGAACAACGGGCAGGGCGTGGCCACCGAGTTTGGCTGCTGGGGCATCCTCGCCGGCGACTTCCTTTTCTGGGAGTACCTGGACAACTGGATCCGGTACAACACCGACAACGCGACCATCCCGGGCAACTTCACGAAGACCATCGGTCTGCCCTGGGTCCAGCCGAGCTGATCGGCTAGCTCGAACTTCTCTGCAGCCACCGCGGGGCCTCGCCTCGCGGTGGTTGCTCTTTCTTAGACGGGTGCTCACCCGGGCTGAGCTAATCTCTCTTTAGAAGGGTGGGGACCACCAAGCCACGCGCGCCCATGCGACGTGGCCGGCCGCTTTCGGCAACCTCGAACGGCCAGGCAACCGTCGATAAGTCACGCCCTCAGCCGGTCGTGAAGCTGGCCGGCGTCCGGAAGGCTTTCGGCAAGCGGACGGTCATCGAGAAGGTCGACCTCGACGTCTCGCCGGGCGAGATGATCGAGATCACCGGCCCCAGCGGCGCGGGCAAGACGACGCTCCTCCGCCTGATCCACGGGCAGCTCCGGCCGAACGACGGCGAGGTGTGGGTAGAGGGCCGGGCGCTCCATCGCTGGTGGCGCCGCGACCTCGACCGCGTCCGGCGGGACGTCGCCTTCATCTTCCAGGACCAGCGGCTGCTTCCGCGGCTGACCGCCTTCGAGAACGTGGCGCTCGGCCTGACGGTCAACGATCCCACCGTCCCCCAGGGCGCGATCCGCCGGCGCGCGCTCGCCGCCCTCGAGGCGCTCGGAGTCGCGCACCGCAGGTCGGCGTTCCCCAGCGAGCTGTCCGCCGGCGAGAAGCAGCGAGTCGTCGTGGCGCGCGCACTGGCGAGCGCGCCGCGGGTGGTGCTCGCGGACGAGCCGTTCACGTCGATCGACCGCGGCAACGCGCAGGTCGTCGCGAGGATGCTCGAGGAGGCGGCCGCGCATGGCGCCGCGGTGGTCGTCGCGACGCATCACCCGACGGGCCGCGCGCGCCGCGTGCTGCAGCTTCCCGAGGGCGGCATGACGCACGTGAACGCGAAGGCCGCTCCCGCGACCGGGGCTCGCGCAGCGCGGGCCGGATGGCGGCGGCTGCTGGAGTCGAGCGCGCCGCTGACAGCGCCGGCCAACGGGCACACGAACGGCAACGGCAACGGCCACGCGAACGGACATGCCAACGGCTACGGCCACCGGAATGCGAACGGCAACGGAGCCGCCGCCGCTATAAGAGGACGCGCGAAGCGGAGCCCGGCGATGCCGAAGGCCCTGCGGCGCGCGGGCGCGCTGTTCGCGAACAGCTTCCGCCTCGTCGTCCTGGACGGCCTCCAGAGCTGGCGCCGCGACCTCCGGTTCAACGCGCCGGCCATGCAGACGATGGCGCTGCTCCTCGTCATGGCGGGCCTGCTGGGCCTGGTCTTCGCCGCCCTCGCGCCGGCGATCGGGCGCGCGCAGTCCGACGCGTCGATCCTGCGCGTGTACCTGGCGCAGAGCGCGACCGACCAGCAGGTCGCCGACCTCGAGCAACGCCTTCGCGCCGACCCGCGGGTGGCGTCGATCACCTACCGGTCCGCGGCGCAGGCGCTGAAGGACGCGTCCGCCGAGCCGGGCCTCAGCAGCTTCGCGGGCCTCACCGGGTCCAATCCGTTCCCGGCGAGCCTGGTCGTGCGCACGAAGCTCGCGACCGAGGTCGGCGCGGTGTCGAGGCTCGTCGCGCACGATCCCGCCGTCGACCCGGCCTACCCGACCTCCTACGACCCGACGCTGTACGGCAGGCTGCGCAACATCGCGGTCGGGGTCGGCGTCGTCGGCGGCGCGCTGATCGCGCTGCTCGCGTTCATCGCGTACGCCGTCGCCGCGAACGCCATGCGGGCGACCGCGGCCGCCCGGCGCGAGGAGCTGAAGACGCTCCAGCTGCTCGGCGCGCGGACCTGGATGCTGCGCGACCCCTTCATCATCGAGGGCCTTATGACCGGCGCCGTCGCCGGCGCCGCGGCGGCGGCGATCGTCGCGGGCGCCTGGTACCTCGCCTCGGAGTTCACGCGCGCGACCTATGTCGTGCTGCTCCCGGGGGTCGGCCTCACCTCGATGCGCTACATCGCGGCGGCCGTGATCGGCGCCGGCATCGCGATCGGCGTCGTGACCTCACTGCTCAACTTCCGGCGCGTCCGAGCATGAACCGCATGCGGGCTGGGCTCGCCGCGCTGATCGTCGCCGCGGCCGTCGCGCTCTCGGGCTCGCCGGCCGTCATCGCGTCGACCCCGCCCTGCCCGACGACGAACGCGGCGTCGAGCTCCCGCACCTGCGTGAACCCGAGCTCCGGCGGCGACCCGTACCAGGCGCTGGCGAAGCGGCTCGGCGGCGACCTCGCCAACGCGCTTCTCACCCAGGAGAGGCTCGGCCAGGCGCTCGCCGGCGCCGAGGGGACGGAGCTCAGCCTCACGAACGAGGTGACGGCAGAGCAGCACCGCGTGCTCGACCTGCAGGACCAGATCGCCCAGCTCAACGCCGAGATCGCGAGCCTGCAGACGAGGATCGAGCAGGAGAAGCAGCAGCTCACCGCGCTCGCCCGCGCCATGTACGAGCGGCCGGCCACCCTGTTCGACCTGATTGCCAGCTCGGGCAGCGTCTCGGACATGCTCAACCGCGCGACGACCACCGTGATCGCCGGGCAGCGCGCGCAGGCGCTCGAGAACAGCCTCCAGGCGGACCTCGCGCGCGAGCAGGCCGACCTCGACGCACGCCAGTCCGCCCTCGACCAGGAGAACGCCACCCTGGCGCAGGAGCAGGCAGACATGGCCCAGCTGTCCGGCGTGCTGGTCGAGCTCAACTCGCTGTCGGCGCAGATGGTGACGCTCATCGGCCATATCCACTCGGCCTCGGCCAACGTCGCGCACGTGGCGCCGGACGTGACGGCGCAGCTCGCGCAGCTGCTCGAGACCGAGGAGGCGAACCTGGCCCAGCAGGAGCAGGCCGCGGCGTGGGCGCAGGCGAGCGTCGGCGCCGGGACGCAGTCGACGGCGAACATGCTGCCGACCGGCACCGGACCCGCGGCAGGCGGCGTGCCCCTGACCTGGCCGATGCGCGGAGGCGCGATCACGCAGCCGTTCGGTCCGACGACCTTCGTGCTCGAGCCGCCGCTCGGCCAGTACGCCCACTTCCACACCGGGATCGACATCGCGGCGCCGCTCGGCACGCCCGTCAACGCTGCGGCCGCCGGCGTGGTGATCGTCGTCGCGCACACCGCGACCGGCTACGGGAACTACGTGATCGTCGCCCACGGCTACGGCGTGATGACCCTGTACGGCCACCTCCTGGAGACGCTGGCGTACCCCGGCGAGGTCGTGAGCCAGGGCCAGACGATCGGGAGGGAGGGGGCGACCGGATGGGCCACCGGGCCGCACGTCCACTTCGAGGTCCGGATCAACGGGCAGTTCGTCAACCCGATGAGGTTCCTGCCGCCCGTCTGATTTCCGCTCCAGAGGCTGGACCGCGGAGGCTGATTGAATTGACACATGAGTGACAGGACGTCCGCCCCTTCCGACAGCGCGGCACTCGAACTCGTGCCTCCGCAACCGGTGGCGATCGTGACTGCCGCGCAGGCGGCCACTCAGGCTCAGAACATCGACGCGGCTGCTGCAAAGCAGATCGAGGCGACCGTGACCGCGTACGTGGATGCCATTGTCGCGGCCGATCCGCATTCCCCTGGTTTCGAACAACGTTTGAGCTCGGTGCGCACACTTGGCGACACCGACGTCCGCGCATCAGCCGCGGTTTCGAACCGCCTGCTCGAGCGGCCCGCCGCTTCGATGTCGTCGGGCGCGCTCGACCCGAAGTCCAGCATCTCGAACAATCTCGCAAAGCTTCGGCGCACGGTCGAGGACCTCGACCCCACGCAGCAGGGCGTGTTCGGCAAGAAGCACCGATGGGGCTCGCTGCCGTTTGGCAATTCGGTGCGCGACTACTTCCATAAGTTTGAGTCCGGCCAGAAGAACCTCGATGCGATCATCCAGTCGCTGTACGCGGCCCAGGACCAACTGCAGAAGGACAACGCGTCGCTCGAGCAGGAGAAGACCAACATCTGGTCGATCAAGGCGCGCCTCGAGCAGTACATCTACATGGCCACCACCCTCGACACGCAATTGAGCGCGAGGATCGACTCGTTGCGTGCCTCGGACCCTGGTCGTGCGAAAGACCTCGAGCAGGACGTTCTCTTCCCCGTGCGGCAGAAGCGGCAGGATCTGCTCACGCAGCTCGCCGTCAACATCCAGGGCTACCTCGCGATTGACCTCGTGAAGAAGAACAACCTCGAGCTCATCAAGGGTGTCGATCGCGCGGCCACCACGACGGTCTCAGCGCTGCGGACTGCGGTGGTCGTGGCGCAGGGTCTTAACAACCAGAAGCTTGTCCTGGACCAGATCGATGCGCTGAACACGACCACGAGCATCCTGATCGAGTCCTCGTCGGAGATGCTCAAGGAACAGTCCGCGCAGGTGTACGACCAGGCCGCCGGCTCCGCCGTGCAGCTCGAGAGCCTGCATGCCGCGTTCAGAAACATCTACGCGTCGATCGATGCCATCGACGGCTACAAGGCGCAAGCGCTCGACAACATGAAGAAGACGATCGATGCGCTCGCGTCGGAGGTGAACAAAGCGCAGGCGTATCTCGAGCGCGCGCACGCCGGCCCGGCGCCCGCCGAAGCAGCCATGAATGTGCTCACCGTCCCGGCGGCCAACAAGCCTGGACCGGGCTGAGCGGAGCCTAGCCGGTTCGCAGCGGCGCGTCGATCCGGCTTCCTATGAGCCGGGCGCATTCGCGCATGAGGGCGAGGAGCTCCGGCTCGATGTGGACCGGCTCCTTACTCGCGCCGCACAGCGTCCCGAACCAGTGACCATCGGCGGCGAAGACCGGGTAGGAGACGAACGTGCGGATGTCGAGCAGGCGCGCGACCGTGCTGCTCGGGAAGGTCTTCTGCGCATCGGACGTGTAGTGCGGCCCGCCCTCGACGACGAAGCGGCAGACGCCCTCGGACCACGGCAGCGTGATGTCCTCCGGGATGTGGAACAGCTCGCTCGTGTTGTGCGCGAAGACGATGTACTGCACGTCCTCGATGAGGCGCGTCTCGGCGAGGTAGGTCGAGCTGAGCCCGGTGAGCTCGGCGAGCCGGCCGAGCAGGGTTCGGGCGACGGTCTCCAGGTCCTCGGTCGATGCCGCGACCTCCTCGAGCAGGGACGCCGGGTCGCCCGTGGTCTCGCTCATCCCTCTAGCGGCAGCGGCTCGGCGACCGGGCGCTCGGCGCGCGGCGCCGCGGGAGCGGGGTAGAGGAACAGCGGCAGCGACAGGACGACCGCGATCGGCAGCACCCACACGGCCGTGTCGAACCCGACGCGCGCCGCGGCGAGGCCGATCGCCGTCCCTCCGAGGGACGAGCCGAGGTCGATGCCGCTGTTCCACAGCGCGCTGATCGCGCCCGTGTCGCGCGGCATCCCACGCTCGAGCATGCCCACATAGGCGGCGGTCTGCACCGCGCCGTAGCCGGCGCCGTAGAACACGCCGGCCAGGATGACAAGCAGCGCATTGCTGTGGAGCGCAAGCGCCACGAGCCCGGCGAGGCAGAGCACCATCCCGCCGACCAGCACGCCGCGCACCGGGAAGCGGTCCGCGATCAGGCCGGCAAACCAGCGGCCGGCGGCCCGGGTCGCGCCGTGGACGAGCAGGTACGTGGCCGCGGAACCCAGGCCCGCGAGGGGCAGGGCGACCGGCACGAAGGTGAGGCCCCCGCCGAAGCTGAGGCTCACGAGCACGTAACCGGCGAAGATGGCGCCCACCCCCGGCCGGCGGAGCGCGGCGAACAGGTTGGTCGCGGAGTCGCGGGTGTGCCGCGGCCGGTCCGGGATCCTGAGCGCGGCCACGAGGCCGACGATGCTGGCGACGAACCCGATCGCCGCGTCGGCCTCCGGGTGGCCGGCGGCCAGGAGCGATACGCCGACGGAGGGGATGAAGATGCCGGGCACGCTCATCGCGAGGCCGAAGGCGCCGATCGAGGCGCCGCGGCGTGAGGGCGGCGCCAGCTCCGAGATGAGGGCTGTCGCGATCACGATCGCAAGGCCCATGCCGAGGCCCCGCACCGCGGCGGCTCCGATCATCACGGTGGTGCCGACGTTCGGCGTCACGTAGGCCAGGCTCGAGAGCGCGGTGATGAGCTGGCCGGCGACCATGAGCCGCCGCGACGCCCATACCCGCATCAGCCACGGCGAGGTCAGTTCGCCGGCGACCGCGCCGAGAAACAGCGCGGCGACGGCGGCGCCGGCGATGCCGTGCGGTCCCTGCCGCTCGACCATCACGGGCACCACCGGGAGCAGGATCTGGAACGTCAGCGAGATCGACACGGCGAGCACGCCGAGCAGCACCGCGGGGCGCTCCAGGAGGGCAGCCGTGGGCTTCAGGGAGGCGATCAGGAAAGTCTAGAGTTGGGCCTCATGAGCGAGACAAGGACCGGGCTCACATTGGACGAGCTCGCGGACCGAGATCCCGACGAGCTGATGGAGATGTACCGCAACGCGCGCACGCCGGCGCTCGAAGACCTCGACGGCAAGATGGTCGGGCGCATGCTCGCCGTGCCTCGCCTCCAGAAGCCCGAGGTGAAGGAGTTCCTCGAGCGCTTCTCGCGCTCCAAGGTCTTCCCGTGGCAGGGCAAGACGTTCTCGCACGAGGGCGCTAACCACGGCCACGGCGTCAACCGCCTGCTCGGCGAACGCGTGACCTGGTTCCGGTTCCACACCTTCGTGGGCCGGTCCAACGCCGGCGACTTCGACGCAGTGCACCTCGACTACAGCCATGACGGCAACCCGCCCGTCGTGCGCCAGGTGAAGGACGAGGTCCGCGAGGTGGCGCCGGGCGTCTGGCTCGGGCTCGCCTATCTCAAGCGGCGCGACGGCCTCCACCTGGCGTGCTTCTTCGGCATTGCGCGCCCCGTTTGAGTCGCTCGACTACCTCTACACGCCGAGCGCGGACGTCGCGGCGGACATGCGGTGGTTCGCCGAGAAGCTTGGCGGGCGCATTGCCTTCGCGATCGACGCCATGGGCGCCCGGGTGGCGAAGGTCGAGCTCACCACCGGACCGCCGCACGTACTGCTGACGGATCACCTCGAGGGCGACCGCGCGGTCCTCGTCTACCGGGTCAAGGACCTCGACGCGGCCGTCAAGGCGATGCGCGAGCGCGGGTTCAGGAGGGGACGAAACGTCGAGCTTCCGATGGGCACCGCGCGCTCGTTCTCAGGACCCGGCGGCCACCGCATCGCGATCTACGAGCTGACCCGGCCCGGGGTCGCGGACCACTTCGAGGGCCGCCGCGACTTCTAGGGCTTCTTGAAGCGCAGCGCGGTCCAGGTCTCGTTGATCTTCAGGAAGGCGATCGGCTTGTAGCCGGACTGGCCGGTCAATTCGCCGAGCAGGTCGCTGCGGTTCCACGCCGGGGTCGCCGGCAGGTCGCTCTTGCCCGCGGTCGGGTAAGCGATCCACAGCAGCCCGTCCGGCTTCACCGCGTGCACCGCGTCGCCGCCCATCGCGCGCAGCTCGGCGGCGTCGTTCACGAACAGCTGGACCGCGTCGTACGTCTCGTCCGGCTTCGACACGGTGAGGATCGTCGCCGGCCCGGGCTCGAGGAACTCGAGATAGCCGGCCGGCGAGTTGAGGACGAGAAGGACGTGCTCCGGCTTGAGGCGCAGCTTTTTCGCGAGCGGGCTCAGGGCGCGCTCCTTGGGGTTCGTCGGGAGGGAGGAATACGACTGGAGCTGGCGCATCGTCGCGCGCCTACTCTAGATCACGCGCGTGCGAACCCGGACCTTCATCGCGCCCACGGCCGATCCGACGTAGACGCCGCGTGTCGGGGCGGCGTCGCTGTAGTCGCGGCCGACCGCAAGGCGGACGTGGTGCTCCGAGGTGCGAACCGGCCGCGTCGCGTCGAAGCCGATCCAGCCCTTCTCCGGCACCCACGCCTCGGCCCAGGCGTGCGAGGCGGTCGTCTCGGCGCCGTCGCCCTGCAGGTGCAGGTAGCCGCTGACGTAGCGCGCGGGGATGCCCATCGCGCGGGCGACCGCGACGAAGAGGTGCGCGAAGTCCTGGCACACGCCGCCGCGAAGCTCGAGCACCTCGTCGACGGTGCTGTAGACGTTCGTGATCGTGCGGTCGTACGCGAAGTCGCGTGAGATCGTCATGGTCAGCGCGTCGAGCGCAGCCTCGATGGCCGCGTGCCCGTCCTCTTTGCCGACCGCGTGCGCGGCCGCGAGCTTCTGCACGCCGGGCACGTCGTTGACCGGGCTGCGGAAGCGGAGGAAGTCCTGCACCAGCTCCTCGCCCTGCACGTCCGGGGCAAGCCCTGTCTCCACGACGGAGCGGCTCGTGATGCCGAGCCTGGTGTGGCGCTTGACGAGGTTGAAGTAGTGGACGTGGTTGCCGTAGCCGTCCATGTAGTGGCGCGTCCTGATGCCCGGGTTCACGTCGAGCTTGAACTCGACGCAGCGCTGGCCGGCCCCGTCCATCGGCTGCAGGCGCAGCTCCATCACCGACTCTGCGATCGGGCCGGTGTAGCGATAGCTGGTCGTGTGCACGATCTCGAGCTTCACCTCCCCACCTCCCCACCGTGTGGGGAGGACGGCCCGGCCGCGAAGCGGCCCGGCCGGGTGGGGACGTGCCCGCGTCTCCAGCTTCCTCCAACCTGCTGCTGCTGCTGCGGCATCGCCTGGCCCTCCTCACCCGTGACCGAGGACGACACCTTGCTCGGGTGGAAGTACGTCTCACGCATGGCGATCTCGAGCTGCCGCAGCACCGCGCGGCACTCGGCCTCGAACTCCAGCGGCGCGTGCGCGATCGAGTCTGTCTTCGCGCGCTCGAACATGGCGCGGAACCGGCCCAGCAGCCGGCGCGGCCGCGACCGGTGCCCGGCGCCGTCGATCCGCTCGACAGCGTGCAGTGCTGCGGTCGCCGAGAAGCGCGCCGAGCGCGGGAGCGCCTCGTCGAGCACGAGGCACTCGATCACCCGGTCGGCGGTCACACCACCGGAGTAGCGGGACTGGTACGTCTCGAACGCGAAGCACGACTTCAGCACCGCGGCCCACTCGAGCGCGTTCTCCGGCGAGTCCACGAGCTCCGCCGATTTGCGGGCGACGATCGCCGTCACGTTGGCCGCCCGTTCGACGAACTTGCCCAGGCGCACGAAGTCGCGCGCCTCGTCGTGCGTCATGGTCTCCTCGAGCAGGCCGTCGGCAAGCCGGATCGACATCTGGACGTCGTTGAGATACGGGAACAGGTCCGGCTGCCAGCCGTCCTTCTGCACCCGCCAGTGCAGCGCGTTCACGTGCTCGTAGAGCTCGGACGGCAGCGACGGACGCACCGCCTGCGCCGCGACGCGAGCCGCCGCGACGCTCGCGCGCACCGACGGCCCGAGCGTGCCGGCGATCACGAGCTCGACGGCCTGGTCCCGGTTGCGCGTGTCCGCCGCCCGCCACCCGGCGAGGCGCATGAACTTGAGCCAGAACTCGGCGTCCGGTTCGACCGAGCGGTCGAGCGACAGAGCGACGTTCACCCCGAGGATGCGCGCCAGGTGGTCGGCGCGCTCGAGGTGGCGGCCGAAGAGCGTGAGCGAGGTCGCGGCGCGGCTAAGCATCGGGCTCCGCCGGTGTGTCCTCGGACATCACCCACGTGTCCCGGCTGCCGCCGCCCTGCGAGCTGTTGACCACGAGCGAGCCCGGCCTAAGCGCCACGCGGGTCAGACCGCCGGCGGTGACGCGGATGTCGCGGCCGGTGAGCACGAACGGCCGCAGGTCCTGGTGGCCCGGCCGCAGGCGGCCGCCCTCGAACACGGGCTGCACGGACAGCGCGACCACCGGCTGGGCGATGAACGCGCGCGGCCTGGCCTCGATGCGGCGCCGGAACTCGTCGCGCTCCTCGCGCGTCGAGACCGGGCCGATGAGCATCCCGTACCCGCCGGAGGCGTCGGTCGTCTTGACCACGAGCGACTCGAGGTGATCGAGCACGTGGCGGCGGTCCGCCTCGATCGCGCACAGGTAGGTCTCGACGTTCGGCAGGATCGGATCCTCGCCGAGGTAGTAGCGGACGATCTTCGGCACCAGCGCGTAGACCGCCTTGTCGTCCGCGACGCCGTTGCCGGGGGCGTTGGCCAGGGTGACGCTGCCGGCGCGGTACGCGTTCATCAGGCCGGCCACGCCGACGAGCGACTCCTGCCGTCCGAAGATCGGGTCGAGCCATTCGTCGTCGATGCGGCGGTAGATCACGTGCACCGGCTTGAGCCCGCGGGTCGTCCTCATGAAGACGCGGTCCTCGTCGACCACGAGGTCGGTGCCCTCGACGAGCTCGATTCCCAGCTGCTTGGCGAGGTAGAGGTGCTCGTAGTAGGCGGAGTTGTGTATGCCCGGCGTCAGCAGCACCACGGTCGGGTCGTCGACGCCGTCGGGCGCGAGCGATCGGAGGTGGTTGAGCAGGTCGTGGACGTAGCCCTCGACCGGCCGCACCGGGTAGCCCGCGAAGAGGTCGGGGAGGACGCGCTTCATGACCTGGCGGTTCGCGAGCACGTACGAGGCGCCCGAGGGCGTGCGCAGGTTGTCCTCGAGGACGAAGAACTCGCCCTTGGCGTCGCGCACCAGGTCGATCCCCGCGATGTGACAGTGGATGCCGAGCGGCACCCGAAGGCCCTCGATCTCGCGCACGTACAGCGAGCTGGTGAGCACGATCTCGGGTGGGATCGCGCGCTGCTTGAGGATCAGCTTGCGGCTGTAAACGTCTTCGAGGAAGAGGTTCAGCGCGGCCAGCCGCTGCTTGAGGCCGGCCTCGAGGTGCCGCCAGGTCTCGGCCGAGATGAGCCTCGGGATGATGTCGAACGGGAAGACCTTCTCGGTGCCCTGCTCGTCGGGATACACCGCGAACGTGATGCCGTGGTCCAGGAACATCTGGGTCGCCAGCGAGTGCCGGCGCTGGAGCTCCTCCGGGCCGAGCCGGTTGAGGTGTTCGTACAGCCGCCGGTAGGCTGGTCTGGGTTGGCCCGGAGCGACCAGCATCTCGTCGAAAAAGCCGTCGAACCGGTACCCGGAATCAAGAGAACCCGAGGGGGGCACCGCTATAGTTTCTGCGCCATCCCGACCCCTGGAAACGTGATCAGGCTGCGCGTCGGCTGCGAGTTCCGGTACGACGTGGCGTCACCCACTGCGGCAACCGTACAGGTCCGGCCGCGGTCCGACTCGACGCACCGGCTCGTGACCGAGCGGTGGGCGACCGACCCCGCGGTGCCGGTCGACGAGTACGCGGACCTCTACGGGAACCCGGTCAAGCGCCTGCTCATGCCCGCCGGGCCGTTGAGCATCACGTATGACGCCATCGTCGCCGTGCCCGACGAGCCCGACGCCGACGCCTCTGGCTCGCCGCAGGCCGGGCCCGAGGAGGTGCCGGGCGACCTCCTGCACTTCACGCTGCCGAGCCGGTACTGCCTGTCCGACGAGCTGATGGACACGGCCTGGAAGCTCTTCGGCCAGACCGAGCCGGGCGGCGCCCGCGTGCAGGCGATCTGCGACTGGGTCCACGACAACATCCAGTTCCAGTACGGCACCAGCAACCCGCTGACCACGGCGCTCGACGTCCTGAACAACCGGAAGGGCGTGTGCCGCGACCTGACTCACCTGGCGGTGAGCTTCTGCCGTGCCCTGAACATCCCGGCCCGCTACGTGTTCGGCTACCTGCCGGACCTCTATGTGCCCGCCAACCCCAGCCCGATGGACTTCGCGGCGTGGATGGAGGTGTGGCTCGGCGGCCGCTGGTGGACGTTCGACCCGCGCAACAACGAGCGGCGGGTGGGGCGCGTGCTGATCGGGCGCGGGCGCGATGCGCTCGACGTCGCGATGCTCACGACGTTCGGCGCCGCTAAGTTCGAGTCGATGAAGGTCTGGGCCGACGTCGCGGAGGCCTCGTGATGGCGACCTACAGCGTCCGCCAGACCTTTCGCTACGACTACCCGGAGCCGATCCAGGACCTGAACCACCGGCTGATCGTCATCCCGCCCGCGCGGTTCGGCGACCAGCGCCGCATGTACCACGACATCCTCGTCGAGCTGGAGGAGGTGCGCCTGAGCACTCGCCACGACCGCTTCGGAAACGAGGTGGTCGAGGTGTTCGCGCCCGAGGTGCCGAGGTCGATCGAGTTCGTCGCGGAGGTGCTGGTCGAGCGGTCGTCGGACGAGCCGCACATCATCGAGGGCGGATGGCCCGCGGCGGACTACCTCCTCGAGCCGACGCCGCTGACCGCGGCGGATCGGCGGATCGCCGCCGAGGCCGCAGTGCTCGCCGGCAACGCCGAGTGGGGCGTGCCGCTCGCCGACCGCATCAACGACTGGGTGTACGGGTCGCTGACGTACCGGCACGGCGCGACCGGCGTGCGGACCAGCGCCGCCGAGGCGCTCGAGATCGGGGCCGGCGTGTGCCAGGACTACGCCCACCTGATGCTCGCGATGTGCCGCGCGTGCGGACTGCCGTCGCGCTACGTGAGCGGGCACCTGCTGGGGCAGGGCGGCACGCACGCGTGGGTCGAGGTGATCCTGCCGAACGGCGACGGGCGCGACGCGCTCGCGCACGCCTTCGACCCGACGCACGCGGGTCGGGCCGGGCTCGGGTACATCACGATCGCGGTCGGCCGCGACTACGCCGACGTCGCGCCGACGTCGGGCACCTACCGCAGCGGCGGTGGGCAGGGCCGGCTGACCACGAGCAAGCAGGTCACGCTGGCTTCGGCCAAGTAGCCAGGACGCGGCTCCGGCAGCGGGCTCATACGTCGAAGCCCGGCACGTTTTCGAGCAGCACCCAAACGACCACCGCGACGCCAATCGCGGTGAGGGCGCCGTCAAAGGCGGCCTGCTGCAGGGAGGTGTGCTGGAGCGACAGGTAGAACACCGCTGAGCCCACTCCGGCGAGCGCGGCCGCCAGCGCCGCAAAACCGTGCGTCGTCCGAAACGGTCGCGGCAGATGGTCGATCCAGCGCTTTCCAGTCATCGCCGGTCTGTGCATCGGCAGGTTAGACGAAGAGCGGTTCCTGCGCGGAGCGCCGCACCATCTCCTGCATCGCCGCGCCGTCCGGGCGCGATTCGAACCGGCTCGCCGCGTCGAGCACCTTCGGCAGCAGGTTCACGTCACCGACCGTGTTGACGAAGACGTTCGGGTTGCCGAGCGCCCACCACACCGCGAGGTCGATGTCGTCCTGCGATTCGAGCGGCTCGTACCACGTCGTCCGCGCATGCTCGCGGCCGCGCCAGGGCGCGAGCGCGATCGACTTGATGGTCTGGATCGCGACGCCGCGCTCCACGCAAGTCCGCTCGAGGGCCGTGAAGTTCTCGGCGTAGTAAGGCATCTGCATCGTGATGAAGTTGTAGGGAAGCAGCACGGAGTCGAAGGCGAATCGCTCGAGGCTCCGGCGGTGGTTGGCCGCGATCTGCGCGCCGTGCCCGGTGACGCCGATGAAGCGCACGAGCCCCTCTTCACGCGCCGCCACCGCCGCCTCGATCACGCCTCCAGGACTCAGCGCGATGTCCCACTCGATCGGGTCGGCGAGGTTGTGCAGCTGCCACAGGTCGACGTGGTCCACGCCCATGCGGTCCAGCGAGCGGTGCAGCTCCTCGCGCGCCTCGCGCGCGCGCCGCTGGCCGGTCTTCGTCGCGACGAAGAAGCGACCGCGGTCGCGCTTGAGCCACGGCGCGATTCGCAGCTCCGCGTCGCCATAGCTCGCGGCGACGTCGATGTGATTGACGCCATGCCTCTCGAGCACCTCGAGCGTGCGATCGGCGGTCGCCTGGTCGACGCTCCCGAGGGCGGCGGCGCCGAAAAGCGTGCGCGTGCTTTCGTGTCCCGTGCTGCCGAACGGCTTCTTTGCGATGGCCATGTGGTCAGTATGATTCGGCCGCGATGACGCGCCTTGGCGGCATGTACGGCCCCGACGTCACGTTCCTCGGCGTCGATCGCTGCGACCTCGAAGACCCCGAGCAGCTCAAGGGCGCGGACGCGATCATCATCGGCGCGCCCTACGACGCGGGCGCGTCGTACCGCGGGGGCGCGCGCTTCGGCCCGAAGATGATCCGGACCACCGACTACCTGCCGTTCGACGGCTCGCGGCCGCACCTCGCGCTGCGCGTGGACCCGCTCAAGGAGCTGCGTGTCCTCGACGCCGGCGACGTCGAGATGCCCGGCGTCGAGCAGAAGCTGCCGCTCGACAACCTCGAGAACGCAGTGCGCGCGGCCGCGGAGGCCGGCGCGATCCCGATCATCCTGGGCGGCGACCACACCATCACGTGGCCCGACGTGACCGGCGTCGCGCGCGTCGTCGGCTGGGGCCGCGTGTCGGTGATCCACTTCGACGCGCACGCCGACACCGGCGACGTGCAGTGGGGAAGCCTCATCGGCCACGGCCTGCCGATGCGCCGGCTGATCGAGTCCGGCGCCTGTCGCGGCGATCGCTTCCTGCAGATCGGCCTGCGTGGCTACTGGCCCGAGCCGCCGACGCTCCGGTGGATGGCCGAGCAGGGCATGCGCTCGTTCGAGATGCACGAGGTCGTGCAGCGCGGTCTCGACGCCGTGCTGGAGGAGGCGTTCGCGATCGCCACCGACGACTGCGACGGCGTCTTCGTCTCGGTGGACGTCGACGTGGTCGACCCCGGCACGGCTCCGGGCACCGGCACGCCCGAGCCGGGCGGCCTCACCGGCCGCCAGCTGCTCGACACCGTGCGCCGGATCGCGATCGAGCTGCCGGTGGTCGGGATCGACGTGGTGGAGGTCTCGCCGCCCTACGACACCGCGGAGATCACGGCGTTCCTCGCCAACCGCGTCGTCCTGGAGATGCTGTCGGGCATCGCGTACCGGCGCAAGGGCGGCACGTGGGCGTCGATCCCGCCGACGCTCCTCGAGGACCGGCTCTAGCCCAGGAGCCCCGCGACCGCGCCGAGGGAGCGGAGCACCGGCGCGACGATGCCCTCGTGGCGCTCGACCGGCTCCCGCTCCGCCGCCGGCAGCGTGGCCGCGAACGCGTCGACGACGGCGCCGTCCCACTGCGTGCCGCGCCCGCGCATGAGCTCCGCGAGCGCGACCGACTCCGGCAGCGCGGCGCGGTAGGGCCGGTCCGACGTCATCGCGTCCCACGCATCGGCGACCGCGATGATCCGCGCGCCGAGCGGGATCGCGTCACCGCGCAGGCCGCGCGGGTAACCGCGCCCGTCGATCCGCTCGTGGTGGGCCAGGACGAGCTCGCGTCCCCGCCGGTACTCCGGGAACTTGGCGAGGATCTCCGCGCCGTCGTTCGGGTGCTTCTTCATCACCGCGAACTCCTCGTCGGTCAGCCGTCCCGCCTTGTGGAGCACGGCGTCGGGCGTCGCGATCTTGCCGAGGTCGTGCACGCGCGCCGCGAGGCCGATCAGCTCGATCTCGCCCTCCGGCAGCTTCAGGCGCCGGGCGATCGTCACCGCGTGCTCGGCCACGCTGCGCGAGTGCTGGAACGTGTACGGGTCACGCCGGTCGACGAGGTCGGCCATCGACTCGACGGCCGCGACGGTCTGTTCGCGCAGCTGCATGGAGCGCTTGAGCGAGAGATGCACGCCGCCGATGGGCACCATCATCACCGCGGCGAGCCACGGGCTGCGCCAGGCCAGGACCATCAGCAGGAAGCCGGCCACGTAGAGCGCCGCGGCCTGCCTGTACTCGCCGGCCACCATCTCGCCGAGGATGTCGCGCAGCCGCCGAGAGTGGTGCATCGCAACGGCGATGCCGACGAGGACGGTGCTGACCGCGTACATCGCGCAGGCGGCGAGAGCGCCGGCCGGGATCATGGTCAGGTCGCTCTTGACGGCTGACTCAATCCAGCCGAAAACCAGGGCGCCCGCGGCCGCGGACAGCATGAGCTGGCCTGTGTTGAACACGACGTCGACCGGCGCGCGGCGGCGCCGCAGCATGAGCAACGCCTCGCCGCCCAATGCGCCGAGGCCCACGAGCGCAACCGCCGCCGCCGGCGGGTACAGCAGCACCATCGCGAAGTAGACGGCCGGCCCCGTGTCGGCCTTGTACCGCGGCGTGACCATCACCTGGTAGTTCGCCGCGACCACCGCAAGGGCGACGAGGACCAGCGCCAGCACGGGGTCGCCGGCCCTGCCCGCGGACCCGATTGCGAGCAGCAGCGCGGCGGCCCCGGCCGGGACCGAGATCCCGAGAAGATAGCGGCGGAGACCAGGCCTCATCGCGCGGCTATGGGACGTACACGCCCCCGCCGAACGTCGTCGACGAGCCCGTCCCGCTCGCGTACGCGGTCGAGCCCAGCACCTTGACGTCGACGCTGTACTTCACGAGCGGCACGCCGGCGCCGACGGTCGGGTCGAGCGAGCAGTACGTCCCGGCGCTCACGTTCGTGGCGCCGCCGATCAGGGCCCCGACGACAAGGACGAACACGACCACCATTCGCTTCATCTCCGCTCCCACCCTTTGACGATTCAGCCTTGAAGGGCCGATTCCTGAAACGTAGGCGGACGTTTGTGGACGTAGGTCAAGAAGTTGTTAAGAGTTGCGTACGCAATGGCGGCAACTTTGACGCTCGGCCGGCGGCTAAGGTTCTGACGATGAGCACTTTTCGTGACGAGATCGGGCAGCAGCCCGACCTGGCCCGGAACCTGATCGCGTCGAGCGGCGCCGCGCTGGACGCGATCGCCTCCGCGTATCGCGAGCGCCGGCCCGCCGGGTTCGTCATCGCGGCCCGCGGAAGCTCGGACCACGCCGCCGACTACGCCCGCTACCTCCTCGGCAACCGCGAGCGGGCGCTCGTCGCGCTGGCTGCGCCGTCGCTGTTCACGAGCTACGGGACGCCGCCGGTGCTCGCCGGCCAGTGCGTGATCGGAATCTCCCAGTCGGGCGCCTCCCCGGACGTCATCGCGGTGGTCGAGGAGGCCGCCCGCCAGGGCGCGATGACCGTCGCCATCACCAACGACGCCGGCTCTCCGCTCGCGAAGACGGCGGGCCTCGTGCTTCCTCTGCTGGCCGGCGCCGAGCGCAGCGTGCCGGCGTCCAAGACGTACCTGCTCAGCGTCCTCGCGATGGCGCTCATGTCCGCCGCATTCGACCCGGACCCCGCGTTCGATGCGGCGATCCGCGCGGTGCCGGATGCGCTGGCCGCGGCCCTCGAGCGCGAGCGCGAGCTCGCCCCGATCGCGAAGGCGCTGAGCGGTCCGCGCGCCATCGTGCTCGGGCGCGGCTACAACCTCTGCACGGCCGAGGAGCTGGCGCTCAAGCTGACCGAGACGAGCTACGTGCTCGCCCGCGCATGGTCGGTGGCGGACTTCCTCCACGGGCCCATCGCGGTCGTAGAGCCCGACTTCCCGGTGCTCGTCGTCGGCGCCGGCGGCTCCGTCGCGAAGGACGTCGATTCGATCGCGGCGCGGCTGCTCGAAGGCGGCTGCCGCGTCGTCGGCCTGCTCGACGGGCCGGGCGGAGCGCCGGCCGCGATGCCGGCGGTGCACCTCGATTCACACCTCCCCGAGGCGCTCACGCCGCTGCCGCTGACGGTCCTCGGGCAGCTGCTCGCGCACGAGGTCGCGAAGGCCCGCGGCATCGACCCCGACGCGCCGCGCTCCCTCCGCAAGATCACCCGCACCTGGTGACGCGCGTTCTATAGGCAGATGCTCTTCGTCGGCACGTCCGGGTGGCAGTACCGGCACTGGCGCGGTTCGTTCTATCCGCACAAGCTCGCTCAGCGGGCCTGGCTCGAGCACTTCGCGTCGCGCTTCCAGACCGCGGAGGTGAACAACACCTTCTACAACCTGCCCGCGGCGAGCGTCTTCAAGCACTGGGCCGAGCGCACGCCTGAGGACTTCGTCTTCGCGCTGAAGGTCAGCCGCTTCCTCACCCACATCCGCCGGCTGCGCGACCCCGAAGAGCCGGTCGAGCTGTTTCTCGACCGGGCGCGCGAGCTCGGATCCAAGCGAGGTCCGTCGCTGATCCAGCTTCCGCCGCAGATGCAGGTCGACACCGGCCGCCTGGACGCCGTGCTCTCGGCGTTTCCGGCGCACGACCGGGTTGCGGTCGAGTTCCGGCACGACAGCTGGTTCGTGCCCGAGGTGAGATCCGTGCTCGAGAAGCACGGCGCCGCGCTGTGCCTGGTCGACCGCAAAGGCATGCGCACGCCGCGCTGGCAAACGGCGGACTGGGGCTACGTGCGTTTCCACCAGGGCCGCGCGTTGCCGCCCTCCTGCTACGGGCGCACTGCGCTGGCGTCGTGGGTCGACGTCGTCGTCGAGATGTGGTCGCGCGAAGCGGACGTGTTCGTCTACTTCAACAACGACGCTTTCGGCTGCGCCGTTCGCGACGCCATCGTCTTCGCGCACCTCGCCGCGGAGCGCGGGCTGCGTCCCACGCGAGTCGGCGACACGTCCGACGTCACGCTCGGGGCGGCGTGAACTACCCTCCCTTTCGATGCGAGGTCGGTTGGCAGCCGGCTTCATCCTCCTGTGCGTCGTCGCGCTGCTCGCATGGAATTACCTCCGTCCGTATCCGCCCGCGACGGCGGTCCTGAAGCTCGCGGTCGAGCAGACGGTCCCCGGCACGCCTCCGTCGCTGCCCTGGCCGGCGGCGGGTTCCGGCGCCGTCGCGGTGAGCGGGCTGGGCGCGATCGCGTCGTCAGGCAACGAGCAGCCGCTGCCGGCCGCGAGCGTGACGAAGGTCATGACGGCGCTGATCGTGCTGACGGACAAGCCGCTGGCGGCGGGCGAAAGCGGCCCGGCGATAACGATCACGGACGTCGACGTGCAGGCTTACCGGAACGACTACGCCCAGGACCAGTCGGTGGTTCGCGTCGCGGCGGGCGAGAAGCTCAGCGAGTACGAGGCGCTCGAGGGCCTGCTCATACCGTCCGGCAACAACATCGCCGAGACGCTCGCGCGCTGGGACGCGGGCTCGATCGCCTCGTTCGTCGCGAAGATGAACGCGCGCGCCCAGGGCCTCGGCCTCGACCACACGCGGTTCGCGGACCCGGCCGGCGCCAACCCAGGGTCGACGAGCACTCCCAGCGACCTGGTCAGGCTCGGCATGGAGGCGATGAAGCTGCCGGCGTTCGCGCAGATCGTCGGCCTCCAATCCGCGGTGCTGCCGGTCGCCGGCGCGGTGTTCAACGTCGACCGCGCGCTCGGCAAGGACGGGATCGCCGGCATCAAGACCGGCTCGGGCTTCAACGGCGGCGCGAACTTCCTCTTCGCCGCGGTGGTTAAGGTGGCGGGCCACCCGGTGACGATCTTCGGGTGCGTGATGGGGTTGCCGACGCTCGACGCCACCTTCGACGCGGCGCGCGCCCTGGTGCGCGCGATGGCGCCGGTCCTGACGGTGAAGCAGATCCTCGCGCGCAACCAGACCGTCGGCACCTACGAGACCGCGTGGGGCGAGAGCGCGGACGTCGTGTCGACGGTAGACGTGCTCGTCGTCCAGTGGCCGGCCATGGTCATGCGCAACCGGCTCGACGCGCCAGACCTCGCGGTTGCGAAGCCGGTTGCGCCGGGCGTGGCGGCCGGCACGCTGCACGTCGTGCTGGGCGACTACGCCCTCGACGTGCCGCTGGTCACCGCGAGCGGCTTGTTTCCTCCATCGAAGCTCTGGCGTGTGAGCCGGCTGCCGGGGTCGTAGCGAGCAGCCCCCACGACCGCAATTGCTCGCCGAGCGCCTCCTTGGCGCGCGCGTCGAAGGGCGCGATCGGCTTCGCCGGGTAGGACGAGCAGACTCCCTGGAGCTCGAGCGCGGCCTTGATCGCCGCCGGAAACACGCCGGCGCGCAGCCGGATCAGGAGGTCGACCAGGGCATCCTGGTGCTCGCGGGCGGCGTCGAGGTCGCCCTTTCGCCAGTCGTCATAGATCCGCACCACCCAGCCCGGCGCGACGTTCGCGGCGCCGCAGATCGTCCCGGCGCCGCCCATCGCCAGCGAGGCGAGCAGCATGGTGTCGCTGCCGGTGAAGATGCGAAAGTCGGGCAGGTCGCGCGTGGCGCCGCAGACGAATTCGAAGTACTCGAAGTCGCGGCTCGAGTCCTTGATCCCCTGGATCGTGCCCTCGCGGGCCAGCGTGGCGACGGTCCCGGGCTCGGCGACGACCTTCGTGTACTGCGGGATGTTGTAGAGGAAGATCGGGATCGAGCTCGCTGCCGCGAGGCTGCGGTAGAACGCGAGCACCGTCTGCTGGTCGATCAGGTAGTAGAAGGGCGGGGCGACGAGCGCGGCGTCGGCGCCGGCGGCCGCGGCGGCATCGACCTCGGCCTGCGACGCCGCGAGATGGCTCTGGGCGACGCCGCAGATCACGGGCACCCGGCCGCGCGCCGCCCTGATGGTGGCGGTGAGCATCGTGCGGCGCGAGCGCTCGTCGAGGGACGCCGTCTCGCCGGTCGAACCGAGCGGCAGGAGGCCGTTCACGCCACCGGCCAGGACGTGCTCGATGAGGCGCTCGACGGCGGGCTCGTCGACCTCGCCCTCCGCGGTCAGCGGAGTGACGAGCGCGGGCAGGACGCCGGTCAGCTGCTTCAGGTCTCTGGCCACCCGATCAGGCTACCGTTATGCGCGAAGCGCGATGAAGCTCCTGATGTTCGAGCACGCCGGCGAGCGTCACCTCGGCGCCCTGCGGCCGGGGAGCGAGGACGAGGTCGTCGAGCTCACGCCGCTCGCGCACGACCTGCTGGCGCTGATCGATGCCGGAGCGTCCATCCTCGACGAGGCGCGCGACATCGCCGAGCACGGACGAGCGCCCCTGCGACCGCTGTCGGACGTGCGAGTGCTGCCGCCGCTCGACCCGCCGCGCGGGAACGTCATTGCGCTGGGGCGCAACTACCAGAAGCACGCGGAGGAGTCGGCGATGGGCGGCGAGGTGTCGCCGCCGACGGTTTTCACGAAGGCGATCACGTCTCTGACCGGGCCCTACGACGACATCGCGATCGACCCCGCGCTGAGCGCGGAGATCGACTGGGAGGTCGAGCTCGCGGTCGTCATCGGGCGGCGCGGAGTCAACATCCGCAGCGGCGAGGCGCTCGGGCACGTGTTCGGGTTCCTCGCGCTCAACGACGTCAGCGCGCGCGACATCCAGCGGGATTGGGGCGGCCAGTTCTTCAAGGGCAAGAGCCTCGATCGCACGGCCCCGATCGGGCCGTGGGTCGTGACCCGCGACGAGATACCTGACCCGCAGGCGCTGGGCCTCTCGCTGCGCGTGAACGGCGTCGTGAAGCAGGACGGAAACACCGCCGACATGATCTATTCGGTCGAGTCGACGATCGAGTGGGTGTCGCGCGGGATGACGCTGCTGCCGGGGGCGATCATCACGACCGGGACGCCCGATGGCGTCGGGTTTGCGCGCAAGCCGCCGGAGTTCCTGAAGCGCGGCGACGTGATGGAAACCGAGATCGAGCGAATCGGGGTGCTGCGCAACCGCTTCATCTAAAAAGTCCCGGCCGCTTCAGCGGCCCGGACGGGTGAGGGCGGGGTGGCTTACAGCAGCGCCTTCCCGGTGGCGGGGTCGAACAGGTGCAGGCGGCGGGTGTCGACCGACAGGCGCAGCCGGTCGCCCGGCTCGACCTTCAGCTGCGGGTCGACGCGCGCGGTCATCGCGTCGCCGCCGACCGTCCCGTAGACGAACTGGTCGGCGCCGAGGATCTCGGTCACCTCGACCTTCATGTCCAGCTCGGGCGCGCCGTTCGCGGCGGGCTTCTCGCTCATCGCCTCGGGCCGGATGCCGAGCACGCCCTTCTCGACCCCGGGCGCCTCGGGCAGCTGCATGTTGAACCCCGCCGCGGCCGCGGTGTGACCGGCCAGCGTGACGGGCACGAAGTTCATCGTCGGGCTGCCGATGAAGCCGGCCACGTACATGTTCGCGGGCTGGTCGTAGATCACACGCGGCGGCCCGACCTGCTGCAGGACGCCGTCGCGCATGACCGCGATCCGGTCGCCCATCGTCATCGCCTCGACCTGGTCGTGGGTGACGTAGATGAACGTCGCGTGCAGCTCGCGGTGCTGCTTCTGGAGCTCGATGCGCGTCTGCACGCGGAGCTTCGCGTCGAGGTTCGAGAGCGGCTCGTCGAGGAGGAACGCCTGCGGCTCGCGCACGATTGCGCGGCCGAGCGCGACGCGCTGCCGCTGGCCGCCGGACAGCTGGCGCGGCTTCCGCTTCAGCAGCGGTCCGAGCTCCAGGATCTCGGCCGCGCGCTTGACCCGCTCGACGATGCTCGCGCGCTCCATGCCGCGCATGCGCAGGCCGAACGCCATGTTGTCCTCGACCGACATGTGCGGGTACAGCGCGTACGACTGAAAGACCATCGCGATGTCGCGGTCGCGCGGCGGCATGTCGTTGACGACCGTGTCGCCGATGCGGATCTCGCCCTCGCTGATCTCCTCTAGCCCCGCCAGCATCCGCAGCGCGGTCGACTTGCCGCAGCCCGACGGACCGACCAGGACCATGAACTCCGTGTCCTTGACATCGAGGTTGAAGTCGTTGACGGCGAGCGTGCCGCCGGCGAAGCGCTTCGAAACGTGGTCGTAGGTGACTGATGCCATCGTGTCCCGCAGATCCTAAGCGGGAACCGGCCGCTTGGCCATTCCGGCTTCGATTGCGTTGCGCAGGTGGGCGGCCGTCGCCTCGGGTTTCGTGTCGTTCACGAAGGTCCCGGCGCCCAGCTCGACGCCCGCGAGGTACTTGAGGCGATCCGGTCTTCGGTGGGGCGGGTAGAACTCGAAGTGCAGGTGCGCCTCCGGCCACTCGCGGCCGTCGGTGGGGGCCTGGTGCTGCGCCATCACGTATGGCGTCGAGAAGCCGAAGTGCCGGTCGTAGGCGCCGGTCACGGCCAGCAGCGATGCCGCCAGCGCGTCGCGCTCGGGGGCGTCCAGCTCGGCGATCGAGGCGACGTGCCTCCGCGGATACACGTGCACCTCGTACGGCCAGCGGGCCGCGTTGGGCACGAACGCGGCGATGCTCGACGTCGTCGAGATGGCTCGCGGGCCGGCCGCCTCGCGCCCGATCTGCTCGCAGTGGAGGCAGCGCCCGGTCGTGTCGAGGTGCTCGCGCGCCGACGCCAGCTCGGCCTGCGCGAACGGCGGCACGAACGGCATGGCGTAGATCTGTCCGTGCGGGTGGTGGAGGGTCACGCCGACCTCCGGGCCCTTGTTCTCGAAGATGTAGACGTACTGCACCTCAGGCCTCGAGCCGAGGTCTGCGTAGCGCTCGGCCCACACGTCCACGAGCAGCCGCACGCGCTCGAGCGGGAGCTGCGCGAGCTGCACGGAGTGCTCGGGCGTGTAGACGACGACCTCGCAACCGGTCGTCGGCGGCCGTACCGGCCGGCCGCGGACGCGGTCGGGGCCGAACGCGGGGAAGCGGTTCTCGAAAACGACGACCTCGAACGTTTCGAGCGGCACCTCCGACGTGCCACCCGGACCGCTGGGGCACAGCGGGCAGAACGAGGTGGGGAGGAACGTGCGGTCGTTGCGCTCGGTCGCGAAGGCGACCCATTCCCGGCGCAGCGGGTCGAAGCGGAGCTCAGGCACGCGGCTTGCGCGAATAGACGAGCAGATAGCGGCCGTCGGCGAGCTCGAGGTCGAGCCGTTTCACGGCGTCGACGTTTCCCTTCGGCGCAGCGCGCCGCTCAGACCGCCGCGGCGCGGGCTCTTTCATTCTCGGCAACCTCGGCGACCCGGACCTCAACCCCGGCCTCGCGGATCGCGTCCAGGTCGCGCGGCTTGGCGTGCGAGTCGGTGATGAGCATGTCGACGCGCGCGGCGGGGACCGTCTGGCACATCGTCTCCTGCCCGATCTTCGTGTGGTCGAGGAGGACCACCACCTGCTGCGCGGCCCCGGCGAGCGCACGGTCGGTCGCTGCGACGAGCGGGCTCGGCGTGCTGAGCCCGCGCTCGGCGCTGAAGCCGTTGCCCGAGATGAAAGCCTGGGACGCCCTCAGCGCGCGCACCGAATCCTCGGCCGCCGGCCCGACGAGGGCGTGGATCGAGCGGCGGAGCGTGCCGCCCGTGAGGATGACCTCCACGTGCGGAGCCTCCATCAGGGCCTCCGCCACGAGCAGCGAGTTCGTCACGACCGTCAGCTCGGGCGACGAGACGAGCAGGCGCGCGAGCGCGAGCGTCGTCGTGCCCGGGCCGAGCAGGATCGAGTCGCCGGGCCTGACGAGGCTCACCGCGAGCTGCGCGATGGCGGACTTCTCGGCCGCCGCCTGCTGCGCCTTCTCCGAATAGCTCGGCTCGTGGCCGAGCACGGCCGGGAGGACCGCCCCGCCGTGGGTCCGCACGAGCAGGCCCTCGCGCGCCATCGAGCGGAGGTCGCGGCGCACCGTGATCTCCGTCGTACCGAGGGCCTGGGCGAGCTCGTTGACCGCCACGACGCCCCGGGAGCGGATCGAATCCGCGATGACGCGCCGTCGCTCCGCCGCCAGCATTTCCGGTGGATCGTACTCCAGCGATCAAAAACGAGCAATATCGGACAGAAACGAAAGTCAACAGTTGACAAACGTGACCGAATGAGTATCTTTCCGCTCAGCGCGCGGAGTTCGCGCGCCTTGTGGTGATCAAAACCCGTCCGCGGGAAAAGGCAGAGGAGGAAGCCAATGGGTGATTCAAGAGACGCGAAGCGAGTGGCCCGGAGGCTGCAGGCCGAGGGCCTCTCCGACCCGGTGAAGCTCGCGCAGTCGCTGGGCCTCGACCTGAGCCGCCGCGACGTCCTGAAGCTTGCCGGCTACGGCAGCCTCGCGGCGTTCCTCGCGGCCTGCGGCTCGAGCACGTCGACCGGCGGCGGCAGCAACGGCATCTTCGCGACGGGCGGCAAGCTGTCGCTCGGCAGCAACGGCTCCGACCCCAACTCGAAGGCGGGCATCCAGGCCCTGGCGGACGCCTTCTCGTCGGCCAACGGCGGCACGAAGGTGAGCGTCAACACGCAGGACCACGGCACGTTCCAGAACCAGATCAGCCAGTACCTCGGCGGCACGCCGGAGGACGTATTCACCTGGTTCTCCGGACACCGCATGCGGTTCTTCGCCGACAAGGGCCTCGTGACCGCGATCGACGACGTGTGGAACACGCAGGGCGTCGGCTCGAACTACACCGCCGGGTTTGCCTCTTCGGTCAAGGGCAACGACGGCCATGTCTACGCCATCCCGACCGACTACTACCCGTGGGCGGTCTTCTACCGCAAGGACGTCTGGAGCGCCAAGGGGTACACGGTCCCGACCAACTGGGACGACTTCAAGGCCCTGTGCCAGAAGATGAAGAAGGACGGCCTCACGCCGATCGCCTTCGCGGACAAGGACGGCTGGCCCGCGCAGGGCACGTTCGACATCCTCAACCTCCGGATGAACGGCTACGACTTCCACGTCAACCTGCTGACGGGCGCCAACGGCACCAAGTGGACGGACCCCAAGGTCGCCGCGGTGTTCAAGAAGTGGGCCGAGATCACGCCGTACTACTCCCCGGCCTTCGCGGGGCTCACGTGGGAGCAGGGCGCGGACCAGCTGCTGCAGAAGAAGGCGGGCATGTACCTCCTCGGCCTGTTCGTCTCGGACGAGTTCAAGGCCAGCGGCAGCCAGGCCGACGTCGACCAGCTCGACTTCTTCCCGTTCCCGGACCTAGGCACCCAGTACGACGCCGAGAAGGCCCTCGACGCGCCGATCGACGTCTACATGGTCAGCAAGAAGTCGCCGACGCTGAGCAACGACTCGGGCCAGGCGAAGGCGTTCATGCAGTTCATGTCCAAGGGCTCATCGCAGGTCCTCTACTTCCAGCACGCACCCGGCTCCATCCCGACCGCGACCGACGCGGACACGAGCCAGTACCCCGCGCTGACGAAGAAGGCGGTCCAGATCGTGAGCCAGGCGCAGAAGATCACGCAGTACTTCGACCGCGACTCGCGGCCGGACTTCGCGGGCGCGCAGGGCATGCAGTCGTTCCTGCTCAGGTTCCTCGCCAACCCGACCGCCGACACCACGCAGCTCCAGCAGCAGATGCAGAGCTACTGGGACTCGCTTCCCGCCGAGTAAATCGCCAATAGAATCTGACGGTGGCTATTTCCCCGCGAAATCGGAGGCTTCGCCGAGATTTCGCGGGGACCCTGTTTTAGTGGGCGCGCGAGGCGCGACACGCGCAGCCCCCGCCCGGGTGATCGTGCCCGAGGCGGGGGCCGCCGTTTCCAGGCGGCGGAGGCGTCGCTACAGCGTCCTCACGCGGCGGGACAAGGTCCTCCTGGCGCTCATGGTCGGGATCCCGCTCGCGCTCGACGTGATCCTCATCTGGGGGCCGACGATCGTTTCGATCCTGCTGTCGTTCACCGACTGGGACGGGATCAGCGACCTGACGAGCAAGAACATCATCGGCATCAAGAACTACCAGTTCCTCTTCACCGGCTACACGCTGTTCTGGCCGGCGGTGGCGCACAACCTCATCTGGCTCGGTTGGCTTGCCCTGATCGCAACGCCGATCGGCATCCTCTTCGCGGTGCTGCTCGACCGCGACCTGCGCGGGACGCGCATCTACCAGAGCGTCTTCTTCCTGCCCGTCGTGCTCGCACTCGCGGTCGTCGCGCTCATCTGGGAGATCCAGTACACCCCAACCGATGGCTTCATCAACAACCTGCTCGGCAACGCGAAGACGTCGCATCCCATCGACTGGCTCGGTGATCCGCACATCAACCTGTACGCCGCGCTCGTGGCCGCGAGCTGGCGCCACATCGGCTACGTGATGATCCTGTACCTCGCAGGCCTGAAGAGCGTCGACCCCTCGCTGCGCGAAGCTGCGCGCGTCGACGGCGCAACCGAGGTGCAGACCTTCTTCAACATCGTCCTGCCGGTGATGGCGCCGATCAACGTCGTCATCGTCGTGGTGACGGCCATCGAATCGCTGCGCGCGTTCGACATCGCGTTCATCATCAATCAGGGCAAGAACGGCCTCGAGCTCCTGTCCATCCTCATCACGAGCAACAGCGTCAGCGAGGCCACGCTCGTCGGCCGCGGGTCGGCGATCGCGGTGGTCCTGCTCGTGATCTCCCTCGGCCCGATCATCGCCTTCCTTTCGCGAGTCATGAGGCAGAACGCATGAGCGCAGTCGCAACGACCACCGCGGAGCGGCCGGCCGCGCGTCGCGCCGCCAGGCCGCCGCGCCTCAAGCCGGGACGCGTGATCCTGCACGTGTTCCTCATCGTCATGGCGGCGGTGTGGCTGTTCCCGCTCGTCTGGGCGCTCTTCACGTCGCTGCGGCCCTACGGCGACACGGCGAAGCACGGGTACATCTCGTGGCCGACCAGCCTGGGCTTCGCGAACTACGCGGAGTTCATCACGCAGGCGCAGCTGCCGCTCTACTACGTCAACACGCTGATCGTCGTCATCCCCGGCGTGATCTTCACGCTGGCGCTCGCGTCGATGGTCGCGTATGCGTGCACGCAGTACAGCTGGAAGTTCAACCTCATCGTGCTGATGCTCTTCACCGCCGGCAACCTGCTGCCGCCGCAGGTCATCATCGTTCCGCTGTACTACCTGTACCTGCACACGCCGATCCCGTTCCTCGGCGAGTTCGATTACGGCTCGTTCTCGTTCGCGTTCTTCAGCGACAACAACCTGCTGTACGACCAGTACATCGGCATCATCCTGATCCAGGTCGTCTTCCAGACCGGCTTCGCGACCTTCGTCCTCAGCAACTACATGAAGACGATCACCAAGGAGATCACCGAGTCGGCGCTGGTCGACGGCGCGAACGTCTTCACGATCTGGTGGAGCATCATCCTGCCGCTGTGCCGGCCCGCCCTCGCGGCCATGGCGACGCTGCTGTTCACCTTCATGTACAACGACTTCTTCTGGGCGCTGGTGCTCATGAAGTCGGGCGCGAAACGGCCGATCACGACCGCGCTCAACAACCTTCAGGGTGAGTTCTTCACCAACAACAACCTGATCGCGGCCGGCGCGCTGCTCGCGTGCATCCCGCCGATCCTCGTCTACATCGTGCTGCAGAAGCAGTTCGTCTCCGGCCTGACGCTCGGATCGACAAAAGGCTGAGCGACACAGAGAACCGGCCGCTTCTCGGCGACCGGCTGCCGCACATCCTCTACGGCGGGGACTACAACCCCGACCAGTGGCCCGAGCGCGTCTGGGCGGAGGACGTGCGGCTCATGCAGGAGGCGTGCGTCAATCTTGTGTCGCTCGGGATCTTCTCGTGGGCGCGCATCGAGCCGACCGAGGGCGCGTACGACTTCGAATGGCTCGACCGGATCATGGACATGCTGCACGAGGGCGGCATCTCGGTCGACCTGGCGACCGCCTCGGCCTCGCCCCCGCCGTGGCTTTCGCACAAGCACCCGGAGATGCTGCCGGTCACCGCGGATGGCGTGACCCTGTGGCACGGGGCAAGGCAGCAGTACTGCCCCAGCAGCCCCGTCTACCGCGACGCCACGCGCAGGCTGGTCGAGAAGATCGCCGAGCGCTACGCGAAGCACCCGGCGCTGGCGATGTGGCACGTGGGCAACGAGTTCGGCTGCCACGTCGCGGCCTGCTACTGCGACGTGTCCGCGGCGGCGTTCCGCACGTGGCTGCAGGAGCGGTACGCGTCGATCGAGGATCTCAACCGCGCGTGGGGCACGTCGTTCTGGTCGCAGCGCTACTCGAGCTGGGACGAGATCATCCCGCCCCGCCGCACGCCGACCTGGCCGAACCCGAGCCAGCAGCTCGACTTCATGCGCTTCTCGTCAGACGAGCTGCTCGCCTGCTACGAGGTCGAGCGCGCCGTGCTGCGCGAGAAGACGCCGGACGTGCCGATCACGACCAACTTCATGCGCTTGTTCAAGCCGCTCGACTACTGGAAGTGGGCGGAGCGCGAGGACATCGTCAGCAACGACGTGTACCAGGACCCGTCCGATCCGGCCGAGGACATGCGCCCGGCGATGTCCGGGGACCTCATGCGCTCACTCGGACACGGCCGCCCGTGGGTGCTGATGGAGCAGACCAGCAGCCGCGTCAACTGGCGCGAGGTGAATGTCGCCAAGGCGCCGGGTCAGATGCGGCTCTGGAGCTACCAGGCGATCGCGCGCGGCGCCGACGGCGTGCTGTTCTTCCAGTGGCGGCAGTCACAGGCCGGCGCCGAGAAGTTCCACAGCGCGATGGTCCCGCACGGCGGAGCCGAGTACTCGCCCGTGTGGCGCGAGGTGAAGCAGCTGGGCGCGGAGCTCCGGCGTCTCGACGCCGTCTGCGGGAGCAGGGTCAAGGCCGAGGTCGCGATCATCCTCGACTGGCATTCGTGGTGGGCGCTCGAGCTGCCCTCCAAGCCGTCGACGCGCATCCGCCAGGTCGAGCAGCTCGAGGACTACTACCGGCCGCTGTACGACGCGAACATCGTCGCCGACTTCGCGCGTCCGGACTCGGACCTGTCCGGCTACAAGCTCGTGCTCGTGCCGAACCTGTACCTCGTCGACGACGCCGGCGCCGCGAACCTCAACCGGTTCGTGAGCGAGGGCGGCACGCTCGTGATGTCGTACTTCAGCGGCATCGCGGACGAGTTCGAGCACATCCGGCTGGGCGGTTACCCCGCGCCGTTCCGGCGCATGCTCGGGCTCCAGGTCATCGACTGGATGCCGCTCGCGGACGGCGCGACTCTCGAGCTCGACTACCGCGACGGCACCCAGGGGCACGGCCGCGACTGGAGCGAGCTCATCCACCTCGAGGGCGCGCAGGCGGTCGCGACGTTCAAGGGGCCGCAGGGCGCAACGCGGCCCGCGATCACGCGCCACGACTTCGGCGAGGGCCTCGCGATCTACCTTGGAACGCGGCTCGACCCGGCCGCGATGGCGCGGCTGATCCGCTCGGCGTGCGCCGACGCGTCGGTCGAGCCGGACATCGACGTGCCGGGTGGGGTGGAGGCCGTGCGCCGCCACGTCCGCCACAGCTCGATCCTGTTCCTGCTGAACCACCGCGACGTGAGCGTCGACGTGCCCATCGTGGAGGCCGGCGTGAACCTCGTCGACGGCACCCAGGTCCACGCCGGCCTCCTGAAGATCGGGCCCTACGGCGCGGCCGTCATCCGCGAGGGCTGGTAGCCACGACCGTCAGGTAGTCGTTGGTCGACGTCTCCTCGAAGAGCGACCATGCATCGCGCTCGAGCCCGTCGTACGCGCCGGCCGGCAGCATCGCCTTCATCGCCATCAGCGGCGGGTTCGCGCCGGCAAACCCGACTCGCCAGTCGTCGAGCGAGGCGAACGCGAGGCGCAGCGTGCCGCGCTCGATTTCGACGGACGAGGCGTACGGCGCGAAGCGCCGGCGCACCTCGTCCTCGTCGCCCCACAGGAACGGGCTCGGGAGCGATGGCGCATCGGTCCGCGAGAAACGCCCGATGAGCTCGGCCAGGCGCTGGAAGTAGCCGCCCGCGTAGTTCACCATCGCGACCGTTCCGCCCGGGCGAACGACCCTGAACATCTCCGCGGCGACGAGCTCTGGGCGCGGCGCGAAGATCGCGCCGAAGACCGACGCGCAGACGTCGAAGGCTGCGGTCGGAAACGCGAGGGACTCGGCGTCCGCCTCCTCCCACGCGATGCTGACGCCCTCGCGCTCTGAGCGCGCCCGCCCCAGCTCGACCATGCGCGGCGAGAAGTCCGTGGCGGTCACCGATGCTTCGCGCCGCGCCGCCGCGATGGCGAAGTTGCCGTCGCCGGCGGCGACGTCGAGCACGTTCGCACCCGGCGAGACGGTGCGTCGCGCGAGCTCGAGCGCGGGGACTTCGAGCAACCTGGCGATGGCCGGGTAGTCGCCCTGCGACCACAGCCACCTGGAACCCTGCTTGATCCGGTCGATCTCGGACGCAGAGATATTCTTCATCTTCAATTATATAACAAATTACATCGTCGTTGTCAAGTTGGCGACCCGTGACAACTGTCATCGGAGCGTGCCGGTCCGGCGTCACTTCCATCCGTGCGGCCCGCCCACCTAAGCTGCCCCTGATGCAGAACCGGCGGCGCTGGGAGCTCGGCGGGCGCCTGTTCATGTGCCTGTGGGTGCTGTTCGCGGTGCCCTCGGAGGTCGAGCTGCTCCGGGCGGGGAACGCGGAGGCGTACGCGGGCGCGACCGCGTTCTTCGTGTGGGCGGTCCTGTGGGTCTGGTTCTGGCTGCGCCTGCTCGGCCGCGACCACACCGGCGAGGTCGTCGCATGCGCCGGCGTGACCGTGATCCTCGGCCTGGCCGCGCTCGTGTCACCGTCGCCGGTCGGCGCCGGTGGCATCCTCGTCTTCGCGTTCATCATGGCCGGCGCGGCGTTCCCGTGGCGCCAGGCGCTGTGGGCGATCGGCGCGCTTGCCCTGCTGCAGGCGGCGCTGCAGCTGATCCGTTTCGAGGACCCGAGCCAGCAGGTCGGCAGCCTCGTGAACAGCCTGCTCGTGGGCGGCGTCGGAATTGGGACGCGCCTGCTCTGGACGGCCTACGCCGACCTGACCGAGGCCCGCGAGGAGATAGCCCGCCTGGCGGTGAGCGAGGAGCGGCTCCGCTTCGCGCGCGACGTCCACGACCTGCTGGGCCAGAGCCTCGCGACGATCGTCCTGAAAACCGAGCTGATCGGCCGCCAGCTGCCGGCGGACGCAGACGAATCGCTTCGCCACGAGCTCGAGGATGTCGTGGCTGTCAGCCGCAAGTCGCTCACCGACCTGAGGGAAGCCGTCACGGGCTACCGCCAGGCGACGCTCCCGAGCGAGATCTCGAGCGCGCGCGCGACCCTCCGGTCCGCCGGGATCGCGTTCTCGGTCGACGATCGCGTGGGCCGGATCTCTGGCGAATCCGATTCCGTGCTCGCGTGGTGCCTGCGCGAGGCGGTGACCAACGTCGTGAAGCACAGCGGCGCGAGGCGATGCGACCTGTCGCTGTCGCGTGAAAACGGCTTGGTCCATCTCTCGATCGCCGACGACGGCCGCGGCGCATCGTCGCTCGACGGAGGCCACGGCCTGGCGGGCATGAGGGAGCGCGTGTCGCGCGCCGGCGGGAGTGTCTCGGTGAACGGCGCCGGACACGGCGTCACGGTCGAGGTCACCGTGCCGGCGTGATCCGCGTCCTTCTTGCTGAGGACCAGGCGATGATCCGGGGCGCGCTTGCGGCGCTGCTCGCGGCCGAGGAGGACATCGAGATCGTGGCGCAGGTCGACCGGGGCGACCGCGTGCTCGCCGAGGCGACGCGCGTCAACCCGGACGTCGCGCTGCTCGACATCGAGATGCCCGGAATGGACGGGATCGCGGCGGCCGCCGAGCTTCGCGACAACCTGCCACACGTCCGCGTGCTGATCCTGACGGTCTTCGGGCGCCCGGGCTATCTGCGCAAGGCGGTCGACGCGGGCGTGACCGGCTTTCTGCTGAAGGACGCCCCATCAGCCGAGCTCGCGTCCGCGATCCGGCGCACCGCGAAGGGCGAAAAGGTCGTCGACCCGGCGCTGGCGCTGGCGGCGTTGAGCGAGGGCTCGAGCCCGCTGACGCCGCGCGAGCGTGACGTCCTCGGGATGAGCGTTCGCGGCGCGTCGGTCGAAGAGGTCGCGAGATCGCTCCATCTCACCAACGGCACCGTGCGCAACCACCTCTCCATCGCGATTCAGAAGCTCAACGCACGCAACCGCCACGAGGCCGCGCGCATCGCCGAGGAGAAGGGCTGGCTCTGACAAAAGTCACGGCGCAGCGCTGACCCGCCTCAGCGCCAGGCCGTGACCCGCGCGACTGGTACGGAGCTCGGTTGAAGAAGACGCTCTTCTCACCACCAAACAGGAGAGGAGAGCCATGAAAGAAACCGTTCGGAACGTCACCCGCAGGAAGCTCCGCAGCTTCCTCACCATCAGCGGAATCGTCATCGGCATAGTCGCGCTGACGACGATGGGCGCGCTCGCCAACAACTTCAACGCGCTGCTCGACGGCGGCGCGAAGTACTACGCAGGCTACGTGCCTGTCGGCGACGCGAACTCCAACGGCGTGAGTGGCGGTGGTGTGCTGCCGCTGTCCAGGGCCGCTGAGATCGCACGCGTCTCCGGCGTCGCGCGCGTCTTCCCGACCATCACCGTCCAGGCGAAGCCCGGCGCCCTCAACGTGGTCAACCTCGGCCTGCCGGACTACATCTCGAGCTACGACCCCGCCGAGAACGACTACTCCGCGCTTCGCACGACCTTCGCGGCCGGGAAGGCGCTGGACCCGGCCGGAACAGGGGAGATCGTCCTCGGATCGAGCTTTGCCGCCGAGTTCAAGAAGAACGTTGGTGACTCGATCACGCTTCCGGTCAAGCCCGCGGACGCGGCGCCCGATTTCGTGCAGCACCAGTACGTCGTCGTGGGAATTCTCGGCCGCACCCTCACCGCGCCGGACACCGGCGCTTTCGTCAGCCTGGCGGACGCGCAGCAGCTGATGAAGGAACAGCTGCCCGCGGCGCTGCGCGAGTCGTTCGATGCGTCGCAGTTCGCGGCCGGCTTCGACGTGTACGGAACCGCGGGCACGAACCTCGATCAGCTCGCCGACCGCATCAACGCCGAGGTGCCTGGCGTGAAGGCGCAGAAGCCGTCGAAGATCGTGGCGGCACTGGCCGCGGGCGGTCAGCTCTTCACCGAGATCACGACGGCGGCGGCGCTCCTGGCGCTGATCATCGGCGGCCTCGCCGTCATCAACACGATGATCATGGCGGTCAGCGAACGGGTCCGCGAGATCGGGCTCAAGAAGGCCATAGGCGCGACGACCGGCGCGGTCGCGCGCGAGTTCCTGCTCGAGTCGACGTTCATCGGCCTGGCCGGCGGAGTGATCGGCTTCGCGCTGGGCTTCGGGATCACCACGCTGGTCAACGCCACCATGCCCGCGTCGCAGGGCGCGATCTTCCTGGTCACCCCCGGGCTGGCCGTGCTCTGCATCGGCTTCGCCGTCGCGCTCGGCGCGACCGCGGGCATCCTGCCCGCGCTGCGGGCCGCGAACCTCGACCCGGTCACCGCGCTGCGCGCGAGCTGACCATCCACTTTCAGAAGGAGAACAACCATGATCCAGATCGAGAACCTCACCAAGCACTACCGGCAGGGACAGGCGGTCGTCCGCGCCCTGGACGGCGTCAACCTGACGCTCGAGGACGGCGAGTTCGTGTCGGTCGTCGGCCGGTCCGGCTCCGGCAAGACGACGCTCCTCGACAGCGTCGGGCTGCTCGTGCGGCCGACCGCGGGCAGGGTCGTCATCGACGGGGTCGACACCGCGGCGGCCAGGGATGGCCGGAAGGCAGAGCTCCGCAGCGACAAGATCGGCTTCGTCTTCCAGGAGTACAACCTCCTGCCGGCGTTCGACGCGCTGGAGAACGTCATGCTCCCGCTGCGCTACGCGGCGAGGCCGAAGGGCGACCGCGCCTGGGCCGAGGCGCTGCTGCGCGAGGTCGGGCTCGGCGACCGCATGCACCACCGGCCCGACCAGCTCTCCGGGGGCCAGCAGCAGCGCGTCGCGATCGCGCGGTCGCTCGTGAACCGCCCGGCCGTAGTGCTTGGCGACGAGCCGACGGGCGCGGTCGACAGCGAGACAAGCGCCCAGCTGCTGGCGATCATGCGCCGCATGAACCGCGAGCACGGGGTCACCTTCATGATCGTGACCCACGACCTCGACCTGGCCGCGCACACCGACCGGATGATCCGGCTGAAGGACGGGAAGGTGGCCGTCGACGTGACGGCCGCGGCGGCCGTCGCCTGACGGCCGGGAAGGGACCAACCGCCGCCGGTCCAGCGTTGAAGGACGTGAACGGGACCGGCGGCGGAGCGCGCTCCGGGAGGGCGGCACGAATGGCGATGTGGCCTCAGGTCGGCGAAAGTGGACATGATGGACGGGTGGCCCAGCTGGCGATGGACATCGGCCGGCAGCTGCGGATGCCTCCCGCCGAGCTCGAGGTGCTCGGCCGCGCCGGCCTCCTGCACGACGTCGGCAAGCTCGGCATCCCGGCATCGATCCTCGAGAAGCCCGCGGCCCTCACGGAATCCGAATGGCAGGTCATGCGGACTCACCCCGAGCTTGGGCTCGCGATCCTCGGCGCGACGGGCCGGATCACGCGCGAGATGCTCGCGGTGCTGCACCACCACGAGCGGATGGACGGCGGCGGCTACCCGTACGGGCTGGCCGCGAGCGAGATCCCGATCGAGGCGCGGATCGTGGCCGTCGCCGATACCTTCGACGCGCTGACCTCCGACCGCCCGTACCGCCGCGGCTTCACCCAGGTGGAGGCGATGGCGCGGGTGCGCGTGGAGGCGGGCCCGCACCTCGACCCGACCATCGTCGCCAGCCTTATCGACGTGCTTGACCTGAGTCCTACCAGCAGCATGTCGCATAGGGCCTAGCCCGTGTTCAGTCTGTGGTGGGTGACCTTACGCGAAGCCCGCCTTACTTCTCCCATAGTCGGTCGTAGTGATCAATAACGGGCTGCAGCGTAAATTTCGGGTGGTCGAATCGCAGGACAGTCTCGAGTTCCGTCAGCTTGCGTCCAAGCAGACCGTATTGCTGCTCGGTCAGTCCGAATGACCGAGGTTGTTCTTTCAACGGTCGCGCTCGGATCTCGTTTAATTTCGCGTCTACCAACTCGATGAAATCCGGTGATCCCATGTCGACTTCGGCGGTTGCCAGCACCCAGAGGTCGTAGAAGTCCCGAATTGCCGGGTCTTCCCGGGTAAATGCCGCTCGTACCTTTTCGGCGCGCACCTCGGAGTAGTCGAGCGCCCAACAGTATGCCGATCCATAGCCTGAGATGAGCTCGGGCGGGATCAGCTGGCGCAAGCCGACCTTACGGACATCTCGGTGGGCTGGGCGAATGACGGCCTCAACGCTAATCAGGGCCTTCTCCCCGGGCAGGAAAGCCGACTCGTATTTCACTTCCCAAATTGCATGCGCCGCCCGATCGAACCGCTCCCCATCGAAGTTGACGAGCTGTGCTCCCACGACCGGCCCGATTTCCAGCAGCGACTGCGCCACCCTGTTGATGTGAATGACATTGGTCGACTGGTATTCCGTGGCGACGCCAGGGATGGTGAGATCGACGTCCTCACTCATTCGTCTGTAACCAAGATCAACTTTGTACAGGCAAGTGCCACCCTTGAGAAGGAGCGTTTGGCTATGAACCTGAGCGAGCGCCCAGATCAGACGCGTCAGGTAGAAGTCTTTTTCAACAGTCCACGGTTGCAGATGCTCGACCGCGGCCGTCTCTCTGCAGGAGTCAGCCAGCGAGTCGGTATCAGGTAGCGGCGGAAGGTCGACCATCGTTTTCGCTTTCGTCGTTCTCGAAGATCCGCCATCGGGAGTTGAATCGGCCACGCCGCGGTCCCGGGATCATCGCAGGAAGATTTCTTGTGCCCTGGATCGCCACCCAAATGCGATCCTGCTGATCATCGTCTGCATCCCGTCGCTGAAGTAGCACGCCGAGACGCTGGAGGGTCGAGGTCGGGCTAAGTTGGAGGGCATACGTCACAAGTTTCGGTAGATCAATTCGGTCAATAGCTCGGTCCACAACTCTTAGCCCGAGAACTGATCCACCGAACGCCGATGGATGATTGAGCGCGTCGAGAATTGTGCGTTCAGGATCGGAGACGTGGACAGCAACTCTCTCGATCATCACGATGGAGGAGCCGATCGCGATCTCTGACGCTGGAGTTGAGTGAAACCTTACATTCGCGTTTGCGAGAGAACGTGCCCGGCGTCTCCCCGAAATAAAGACATCGACCACTGATGAGTTCAGTTGCTCAGTAAGACGGTGGATTGTCAATGCTGCTAATCCGCCGATGTAATGAGGCTGGTCGCTCAACGCAAGCTCAACCGCCGCAATCGCCGAAATCGACCACGGCCGACCGATTGCACGCAATGGCCGAGTGAGATAGATTCCCCGACCGACACGGTCAAGCACTCGTTTACGCGCCAGACTTGCCAAAAGCACCCCGGCGTTTGCACCGACGAGCGCATTAGCCTGCGCTACTGTGACGCGGTTAGACCTCTGGCGATCGAGAACCGCTAGTAAAGCGAGTTCGCGACTCGTTAAACCGGGATTATAGTAAGACACGCATCAATAAATGGGTTTGTCAGAGGTATTGATGCGTATGTTACTACGAACGGTCGTTTGGCGCGATCCCTCAACCGTCTGGCCACGCCGAGCCCGGCCGCATCAGTTTCGGTTAGTGACCGTGCCGTAGCCTTCGGCTTGGATGCGATGCGCGGACTGTCTTTAGCGGCTTCGACTGCCCATTGACCGCGAGGACCATCCAGCGTATGAGGTCCTACTTGTTGAGGGGAAGGCGCAACACGTCGCAAACGGCGCACGAGGTCAACGTGTGCACGGCGCACGTTGTCCTGACGGAGTTATAAGTGGGCCCGCACCTCGACCCGACCGTCGTCGACGCCTTGATGCGGACCCTCGCCGCCTAGCCCACGAACGGCTGCCGGATCACGGTCCGCAGCTTCTCGGGCTTCGACCTCCGCGGGTCGCCCAGGTAGATCTCGTGGTGCTTCTGCACCCGGCCGTCGAACGCGCCCCCGTGCTCGCGGATGAACGCGTGCAGCCGCTCGATCGTCGGCCCCTCCGCCGCGTACGGACCGACGTGCATCACCTGCGCGGCGCGGCCCTCGTGGAAGCGCTCGAGCCGCAGCAGCTCGACCGCGGGAGAGGGATGCTTCTCGCGGAGCGCGTCTAGCGCGTGCTCGAAGTCGGCCGCGGTCACGACGTCCGGGAGCCGGATCATCGCCGTCCACCGCCACTCATGCTTCCGGGATGCCGAGAACGCAAGCATGTCCGGCCCCCACCAGAGTCCCTCGAGGGGACCGATCGGAAAATCGAGGCCACGCTCCTTCTTGAGCGCGAAGTGCATCCCGTAAGCCACGCCGTACAGCGCCTCGATCGCCTGGTGATACGCGTTCGAGGTGTTGGGGTCCCCGCTGCCGTCCACCATCGCGAACTGCATCGCCGGGACGTCGACGACCACCGGAGTCGTCGCCGGCGGACGGTTCAGGTCCGCCGGCGCCGCCCGCGCGGTCACCGGCGCGACCCCTGCGGTCTCGCACCGGCGACGACGTGCTCGGGTTCTCGGTGCAGCTGGACCACGCCGGCGGCATGCTGCGGCGGCGCGTAGACCGTGAACAGCTTCATCGAAGCGTGGTCCGTGTTGACGATGTTGTGATGCGCGCCGGCCGGGACGAAAACGATCGATCCCTTGTCGATCCGCTGGCGAGCTCCGTTGATGAAGGCGAGCCCGCTGCCCTCGACGATGTAGAGCACCTGGTCGCCGTCGTGCACCTCGGCTCCGATCTCCTCGCCCGGAAGGATTGACATCAGGACGAGCTGGCTCTTGCCGGCCGTCACCAGAACGCGCCGGAACGCGTCGTTCTCCTTCGCGGCCTTCTTGATGTCGATGACGTACCCGTTGGTCATTTCACACACCTCCATCGCCACGGTGGCAGGCCGTCGCGCGCACGGCCAGGGCCGGCTAGCCCGTGTTCTGGAGGCCCGCCGACACCCCGTTCACGGTCAGCAGCAGCAGGCGCTCGGCGCTCGCACCGCCGTGCCCCGCTCGCAGCGCCCGGAGCGCTCGCAGCTGCAGGTGCGAGAGCGCGTCCACGTACGGGTTGCGCAGCTCGATGGCCCAGGAGAGCACCCGGCGGTCCTCAAGGAGCCGCGCGTGCCCGGTCACGGAGAGCACCGCCTCGAGGGTGCGGTCGTACTCGTCGAGGATGCGATCCGTGAGGTCGCGCCGCTCGCCCAGCGCGAGGTAGCGGGCGGCGATCTGCCGGTCCGTCTTGGCCAGGCTCATCTCGGCGTTGTCGACCATCACGTTGAAGAGCGGCCACGAGCGGTAGGCGTCCCGCAGCTTCGGAAGCGGCGCCGCGGCGAAGCCGCTGCCGAGGCCGTACCAGCCGGGGAGGTTGAGCCGCATCTGCGACCAGGCGAAGACCCACGGGATCGCGCGCAGCTCCTCGAACCTTCGGCCGCCGCCGCGGCGGGCTGGGCGTGAGCCGATCCGCATCCGGCCGAGCTCGTCGATCGGGCTGACCCGCGCGAACCATTCGTCGAAGCCCTCGGTCTCGACGAGAGCGCGGTAGGTGTCTCGCGAGGTGGGGCTAACGAGCGCGGCCACCGGCCCGAAGCGGGCGGCGGCCCGCGCGGCGCGCTGCTGGACGCGAGGCGTGGACGCCTCGATCACCGCCGACGTGACCTGCTCGAGGTGGCGGCGGGCGATCGCCGGGTTGCCGTAGCGGGCGAAGATGACCTCACCCTGCTCGGTCACCTTGAACCGCCCGGCCACCGAGCCCGGCGCCTGGGCGAGGATCGCGCGGTTGGCGGGCCCGCCGCCGCGGCCCAGCGCGCCGCCGCGGCCGTGGAAGATGGTGAGCCGGATCCTCCTTTTCGCGGCCCACTGCACCATCGCCGCCTGCGCGTCGTACAGCGAAAGCGTCGCCGCCACCGGGCCGACCTCTTTGGCCGAGTCCGAGTAGCCGAGCATCACCTCGACGTCTCTCGCGGGCCGCGCCTCGATCATCTCGTCGAGCACGTCGACCGCGCGCTCGAGGTCGGCCTGCGTCTCGAACAGCGGGATGACGTCGAGGACCGGCGGGCTGCCTCCGGTGGCGAGCGCCGCGAGCTCGTAGACCTTCGCGATGTCGGCCGCGCCACGGGTGAAGCTCACGATGAACCGCCGGCACGCGTCGACGCCGTGCCGCTGCTGGATGCGCGCGATCCCGCGAAACGTCTCGAGCATTTCGTCGGTGGGCTCGAGCTGTGAGCTGTGCTGCCTCACCTCGAGGCTTGCGAGGTGGAAGCCGAACGTTGCGACCTGCGAGATGAGCCCGTGCAGCTCACCGCGCGCCTCGCGGCGCGCGCCGGCCTTCTCGAGCGAGGCCTGGACGATGAGGAGGTCATGCCTCAGATGCAGGGCCTGCTGGTACGGGTGCTCACCGCCGGTCCGCGTCGCGCGAATCCGGTCCGCGACGTAGAGGAGGAACTGCCGGTGTGGCTCCGACGGCGACCGTTTCGCGATGTCGGCCATGCGCGTGGCGTCGGCGAGGGCGAGCCGGCGCCGGAGAGCTCGGCTCGGCGGAGTCGTCGTCTCGTCGAGCGTGAGCGATCGCCCGATCCGGGTGGTCGCGTTCTCGAGCGCCAGCAGCACGTGCTCCGCGTGGATCGCCATGGTCTGCTCGGTCACGGCGGCCGTCACGTGGGGGTTGCCGTCGCGGTCGCCACCGACCCAGCTGCCGAACCGCAGGAAGCCGTCGTGGCCGCCGAGCGCGCTCTGCACCGAGCGGTAGAACTCCGGGACGAGGCGGAACAGCGTCTCGTCGAAGATAGCCATGAGGGCGCGCACCTCATCGAGCGGGTGGAGCTCGGTCGATCGCAGCTGCCCGGTGCGCCACAGGATGTCGATCTCCTCGAGCAGCCGGCCCTCATCGCCGGCGTCCATCCGTTCGGCGATGCGCCTTATGGCCGTGACGACGGCGCGGCGCCGCGCCTCGGTCGGGTGCGCGGTGAACACCGGCATCACGAGCATGTCCTTGATCCGCGTGCGCCGCGCCGTGGCGGCCGGCGACTCCGGCACCGGCAGCCCGCTCTGCTCGCGCTCGCGCAGGACGCGTTCGCGGTGCCGCTCCTCGGCGAGGTTCGCGAGGTGGAAGTAGCACGTGAACGCGCGCGCGACCTCCTCGGCGCGCTCCACGGACCAGGTGGCGATGAGGCGCTCGGCTGCGCGCTCCTGCCGCGGTGACGTGCGCGCGGCGATCACGAGCTTGCGAAGGCGCTCGACGTCACGCAGCAGCGACGAGCCGCCCTGCTCCGCGATGACCTGGCCGAGCAGCCGGCCGAGCAGCCCGACGTCGCGCCGGAGCGGCTCCGGAATCTCCCTCCTCGCGGTGGCGCGGTCAGCCGAGGCGGGCAAACTCCAGCGCGTCCATGAGCGCCTCCAGCGACGCCTCGATGATGTTCGGCGAGCAGCCGACCGTGGTCCACCGCTTCGAGCCCTTGCCCGACTCGATGAGCACGCGCGTGGTGGCGGCCGTGCCGCTGCCGCCGTCGAGGATGCGCACCTTGTAGTCGAGCAGGCGCACGCCCTTCAGCGCCGGGAAGCGCGGGATGAGCGCCTTGCGCAGCGCCGCGTCGAGCGCGTTCACAGGCCCGTTGCCGCTGGCCGCAGTGTGGAAGACGTCGTCGCCGACCTCGACCTTCACGGTCGCCTCGGCCTGCACGCTCGTCCCGTGGCGGCGCACGAGGGTCGTGAAGTCGACGACCTTCCACGGCGCGCGATAGTCGGGGCGCAGCCGCCGGAGCAGCAGCTCGAACGACGCGTCGGCGGCCTCGTACGAATAGCCGCGGTGCTCGAGCTCCTTCAGGTGGTTGACGAGCCTGCGCGTCTCCGGGTCGTCCCTGTCGAGCTCCAGCCCGAACTCGCGCGCCTTCGACAGCACGTTGCCGCGCCCCGACAGCTCCGAGACGAGCACGCGCTGCCGGTTGCCGACGACGGTCGGGTCGATGTGCTGGTACGCGTCCGCGTCCTTCAGCACCGCGGCCACGTGCTGCCCGCCCTTGTGCGCGAACGCGCCGAGGCCGACGAACGGCTGCTGCACGGGCAGCGCGAGGTTGGCGATCTCCGCGACGGTGCGCGACAGGTCGCTGAACTTCGCGACCGCGCCGGCCGGCATCGCTTCATAGCCCTGCTTGAGGACCAGGTTCGCGACGACGGATATGAGGTTGGCGTTGCCGCAGCGCTCGCCGTAGCCGTTGATCGTCCCCTGCACCATGCCGGCGCCCGCGGCCACGCCCTCGAGCGAGTTGGCGACGGCGAGCTCGCAGTCGTTGTGCGTGTGGATGCCGACCCGCGCGCCCGTGTCTCCGAGGCGCGCCGCCACCGCCTCGACGCCGGCGCGGATGCGGGTGGGCAGGCTCCCGCCGTTGGTGTCGCAGAGGACGACCCATCGCGCCCCGGCCTCGGCCGCGGCGACGCACACGGCGAGCGCGTAGTCGGGATCGCGCGTGAACCCGTCGAAGAAGTGCTCGGCGTCGAAGATGACCTCGCGACCGCGGGCGACCCCGTACGCGACGGACTCGCGGATCATCGCCAGGTTCTCGTCGCGGGTCGTCTGCAGCACGCGCTCCACCTGCCACGTGTCGCTCTTGCCGACCAGCGTCCAGGTGCCGGCGGCGCTCCGCTCGAGCGCCGCCAGGTTGGCGTCGCCCTCACACGTGCCGCCCGCGCGGCGGGTCGCGCCGAACGCGGCGAGCCGAGCGCGCTTGAGAGGCGCGTCGGCGAGCGCAGCGAAGAACTCCTCGTCCTTCGGGTTGGAGCCCGGGAAGCCGCCCTCGACGTAATCGACGCCCGCGCGGTCGAGGGCGCGCGCGACCAGCAGCTTGTCGGAGACCGAGAAGGTGACGCCCGACCCCTGCGAGCCATCGCGAAGCGTCGTGTCATACACGGAGATGCGGCGCGTGCCGGCGCCGCCGCCACGCACGGCCGTCCTCTTCGCTGTCACGGACATAAAAAAACCTCCCAGCCTCTGTGGCCGGGAGGTCTCGCGGCTGCGCCTGGTCGCGCTAGCCCGCGGGACCTCCCCGGGTAATCGCGATGTTGATGGCGATGGCCTTGCTGACCATTGGAGCGGTCAGATTAGCGCACGGCCCGGCGATCTGTTTGTGTTCGAGCGACAAGGTATGGTCACCGCGTGAAGGAGCCGCTGCTGGGCCTGCTCGTGGCCGCGCACGACGAGCCGGGCGTGCTCTACCGCGTGGCGGAGGTCATCTTCCAGCACCGCGCGAACATCGAATACATCGCGGGCGGCGCGCGCACCGGCGAGGAGGCGGAACTTCAGATCGAGGTGTCAGGCGCCGCGGACGAGGCGAGGCTGACCACCGACATCGAGGGGCTGCCGGGGATCACGCGCGTCACCCGCGTGCCGACCTTCGAGCGGATCTACGGCAAGCGCGTGATCGTGATCGGCGGCGGTGCGCAGGTCGGCATGGTCGCCCAGGGCGCGGTCTCCGAGGCCGACCGGCACAACATCCGCGGCGAGCGCATCTCGGTCGACACGATCCCGCTCGTCGGCGAGGACCAGCTGGCGGCGGCGGTGCGCGCCGTCGCGCGCCTGCACCGCGCGCGCGTTCTCGTCCTGGCCGGCGCGCTCATGGGCGGCGACATCACGACCGCGGTGCGCGAGATCAAGGAGGCGGGCATCCTCGTCGTGTGCACGAACATGGCCGGCTCGGTTCCCGACGCCGCCGACCTCGTGGTCAGCGACCCGGTGGAGGCCGGCGTGATGGCCGTCATGCTGGTGGCGGATACGGCGAAGTTCTCGATCGAGCACGTGCGAGGTCGGAGATTCTGAACGGCGCGTCGAGCAGCGCAAACAGCACGACAGCGAGTAGCACCCCGCCGCCGATGTAGTAAGGCCACGGACCGAAGAGGTCCAGCAGGTTGGCGCCGGGCGGCACGCTGCGCAGGAACATGTAGTTCCCGCCGGTCAGCAGGTTCGCGAACGCGTCGACGGCCATGAGCGCCGCCGCCAGCCCCAACGCCCTGACCGCCGCCCACGGCCGCGGAGCGATGCGCAGGCCGACGACCAGGAACAGCGCGGCGCACGGGATGGCGCCGTGCTGCAGGTAGTACTGAAAGAACTCATAGTCGGGAAAGTGGTTGCCGATGTCCGGGCTCACCACGCCGTTGGCGGTGCCGGCGATGCCCCAGAAGTAGGTCAGCTCGACGAGGCTCCGATTGCGGAACCACAGCGCGAGCGGTGCCACGAACGCGATGACGTCGCACGGGAACAGCGGCAGGTCCTGGCGGATGTCAAACCGGTGGTGCGCGGCCTCCCACACCCACCATCCCGCTTCGTTGAGCAGGATCACCAGGCCGAGCGCGATCGCTGCGTGAGCCGTCCAGCCACCGGGCCGGAGCCGTGCCGCGGCGACGAGCGCAGCGATGGAGCACACGATCACCGCGACGGTGATCAGGTGCTCAGCAGAGAAGTTCAACTATCGACAGGATGGGTCCCAACGAACTCCACCATCTTGTCGAAGCGCTCGGCAATCCGCTCGAAGCCGCGATCAAGCCGACGGTAGAAGGTCGCCCGAGTCAGGTGGAGGCGCTCCATGATCACCTCGTGGCTGCCCACCTTCTTCACGTAGTAGTCGCGGAGCACCTTGCCCGCCTCTGCGTCGCGCGGCTCTGGCGCCTGCGCCAGCTCGGTGATCATGTCAATGAGCACCGCACGCAGGTCGGCGGCCGCGTTGCCTCCCGTTGAGATTCCCGGCAGCCTGCTGAGCGGGCTGCGGCCGAGGGCCTCGGGCGTACCCAGGTCGTCGAGAGCGGCGTGCACCAACGCATACCGGACGGGGCTCTTCGGGTCGGGCGACCACCGGTCCTGTCGGACTTCGCTCGGGACGGGCGCCGGCGGCGCCTCCTGCGGCGTGACGATCGAAGTCGGCAGGCCTGCCCGCAAAAGGCGGCCGGTGAACCAGCACAGCATCCCGGTGGCGACGATCGTGCCCAGCCAGATCGAGGCACCCCAATCGCTTCCCAGCACCGCCACCTCAACGGTGTAGGCGGCGGCGAAGGTGGTGCCCACAACCGCGCACAGGGACGCGGACGGGAGACCCGGGCGCCGCCTCGACCACAGCAGCCATGCGTCGCCTGCAAGCCCGGCGGCGAGCATCACCGGAAGCCACTCGTAATGAAGCTTGGTCGTGGCCACGAGGGCGCCATTGACGAGGAAGACGAACGTCAACGACCCGGTCGGCAGCCGGAACCCGCTGTTCAGCAGCAACGCCGTGCCGGCGAGGATGAGCGCCTGGGCGAGTATCGACGCCACGCCGATGTTCTCGCGGACCCAGCTGGCGCCGCTCGCCCGGAACTCGTAGCTGTTCAATCCCCAGGGGTCGATCACGGGATGCATGAACTGGGTGGCGAAGGTGATCACCGACAGAAGCAGGGCGGCCGACAGAAGGACGACGAAGCCGGCTCTGGTGTCACCGCGGCGCGCCGCCGCCCGTAGCGGTCCGCTGACGATGACCGCCGCGGCCGCGATCTCCACCAGGTGGGGAGGGGTGAACAACGCGTCAAGGCCGAGCGCCGTGGGGGCCTCGAGGTCAGGCGTCCAGTACTGCGTGTCGACGAGCCAGGCCACACCGAAGATCAGGGCCGCTGCCAGCGAACCCACGTAGCCGTCCGGAAGAGCCTGGTTCCACGGCCTGCCGCTGCGGGCGCTGGAGAGAAACTCCGCGAGCATGAGAGCGGCCACCGCCAGCAGCGCGGCCAGCACCGTCGACTGCCCGATGGTCGCCGCCGGCTGCACCACCGATCCCTGCTTGATCACGTACGCATAGGCCGTGAAGTACGCGCCGAACAGCAGGACGGCCGACATCGCGACGACCAGCCAGTCGAAGACGTGCGGGTTGCGGATGAGCCGGTGGGTGGCTTTCAAGCTCGGTTCCGGGTTGGCGAAACCATAAACCCATCGCTTGCCGGTGCTGAGACCGATTTCGAGAGCCCGCTGAGACTGACCCTGAGACGGCTTGTGCGGAGGATGAGCCGCGTCGCCGGCCATCTTCATCCAGGAGTCCATCGCAATGGGCATCGATTCGCAGGAGCTCGCAGTCGTGGAGCCCATGCAGGCCGAACCTGCATTCCCGGCTCCGTCCGCACCGCCGGTCTACGCACCGCCGGTCTACGCGCCGCCGTTCGAAACGGTGGCCGCGGCGCCGACGCCGGTGGCGGTTGCCGCAAAGCGCGGCGGGCGGGGCTGGATCGTCCCGGCGGCCATCGCGGTCGTCGGAGTGATCGCATCGGGTTCGCTCGGGTATCTCCTCTACTCGACGAACAACCGGCTCGAGGCGACGCGCCACTCGTTGACCGAGACGCAGCTGACGCTCGATTCGACGAAGAAGGATCTCGCCGCGGACCTCGCCGCGCAGAAGGAGCAGGCCGCGTACGTCAACCTCTACGAGACGGACCTCGGCCGGTTGAGCGACGACTACACGCAGCTCGCCGGCTGCGACAGCTTCAGCCTCTGCAAGACCGCGACCACGACCATGCTCGGCGACGCCGAGTCGTTTCAGCAGGACCGCCAGGCGGCGAAGGTTCCCGCGGCGTACACGAACGTCGACGCCATGCTCGGCGACGGGCTCACGGCCGACATCGCGGCGCTCAAGGAGCTCTCGGCCGCGCTCTCCAGCAAGAACTCCGACCGGGTCCAGAACGGGTTCAGCGACGTCAACGACGCGACGCTGAGCATCTTCAAGACCGAGGCGGCGCTCGGCAAGCAGATCGGGTAGATGCGATTCCTCGGCGTCAATCGCCTCGGGGTCGCGTCAATGGTGGCGGCGCTCGCGCTGGGCGCCGCCGCCGGCGCGGACCAGCTGCACGCCAGCCGCTCGGACGCCGGTGCCGACGCGCTCGCGGCGCAGGCCCGCACGATCGCGGCGCTGCAGGCCGAGGTCGACGCCCTGAACGCGAAGGAACCGGACTGGGCGTCCGTCGCGGCGCGCCTCGAGGCCTCGGTGGTCACGGTCGAGACCCACGAGGACCTCGGATCGGGCTGGGTCGCGAAGTCGTCCGAGTCGGGGTCCGACATCGTGACTAACTTCCACGTGGTCGCTGCGGCGGTTGACAACGGCGAGAACGACATCCAGGTGACGCAGTTCGACCGGACGATGCCCGCGGGCGTCGAGCGCATCGATCGCCTCGACGACCTCGCCGTGCTCCACGTCGCGCGCCGCCTTCAGCCGCTCGCGACCGCGGCGCAGCGGCCGCGGGTCGGCACTCTGGTGATGGCCCTCGGCTCGCCCCTCGGCCTGAAGGGCACAATCAGCGTCGGCGTCGTGTCGGCGTATCGGAGCATCTTCGGCAGCGACTACCTGCAGTTCACCGCGCCGATCAGCCCGGGCAACAGCGGCGGCCCGGTCGTCGACGGTCGCGGCCGGGTCGTCGGCATCGCAACGGCAAAGCTCGTCTACGACGGCGCCGAATCGCTCGCCTTCGCGATTCCGGTGCAGATCGCGTGCTCCGCGGTCATGGATTGCGCGCAAGCTTGAGCGCCGTGAGCGCAGCACCGGGGGTCGAGCCCGCCGCGATCAGCGTGGTGCCGGAGGCGCCCCGGATGACGACCCGCAGGCTGCTGTCGATCAACGCGCTGTGGCTCGGCCAGGGCGCGCACTGGCCGCCGATCTCGTTCCAGCTCGTGCCCGTCGCGGCCTTCATGATCGCGGGCGGCTCCGCGGATCTGCTCATCGGCCGCGTGTACTCGGCCGGCCAGGTCTTCGCCCTCATTGCGCCGGTGCTCGCGGGCTGGCTTAGCGACCGCACGAGCACGCGGTGGGGCCGCCGTCGACCGTGGATCGTGGCCGGCACCGCGGTCAACCTCGCGGGGATCGGCCTCCTCGCGGTGGCCGGAAGCCCGCTGACCCTCGCCTTCGCCTACATGCTCGTGCAGCTCGCGTTCAACCTCGCCGGCGGAGCCTTCGCCGCGGTCATCCCGGACGTGGTGCCGGCCGCCGACCGCGGCCGGGCGTCGGGGTTGCTCGGGATGATGAACGCACTCGGCGCGGTGGTCGGGCTCGCGGCCGTGACCGCGACGCTCGCGGTCTTTCACGAGACGCGCACGGGCATCGTCATCGGCTACGCGGCCGTCGCGACGGTGCTTGCGATCACGGCGACGATCAGCGTGCTGGCGATCAAGGAGCCGGCGTACCCGCCGGTCCACCACGAGCCGATGCAGCTCGGCGGCGGCGTCGCGGTCACCGCCGTCGCCGCCACCGTCGCGGTCGTCGCGTGGATCGCCTTTCTCATCGTGCCGCTCGGATCGCTCATGGTCCCGATCGGCCTCCTCGCGGCGGGCGCGCTCGCGGTCGCCGTTGCGTGGGGACTCCGCGAAGCCCCGATCCGCGGGTTCTTCGCGGCGTTCACCAACCGCGACTTCTTCTGGACGTTCGCGACCCGCGCCTTCGTGATGATGGGCATAGCGACGATCCAGCCCTTCCTCGCCGTCTACTTCCGCGAGGCGATCCACGCCAAGAACCCCGGGACGCTCGCCGGGGAGTGGGGGCTGGCGCTTCTCGCCGGGGCGATCATCCCGGCGGTCGCCGGCGGCCACCTGTCCGACCGCGTCGGCCGCCGCAAACCGTTCGTCTACGCGGCCGGGACGCTGCAGGCGCTCGTGGCGTCCGTGCTCCTGTTCGGCCTGCTCCGCTCGATCCCGCTGATCTTCGTGCTCGGCGTCGTCTTCGGCATCGGGTACGGCCTCTACGTCGCAGTGGACTGGGCGCTCGCCGTCGACGTGCTACCGGACCGGCAGCGCGCGTCGGGGCGCGACATGGGGTTATGGCACATCGCGTTCACCTTGCCGCCCGCGCTCGCGCCCGGGCTCTTCGCGCCGATCCTCCACGCGTTCAACGAGCCGGGGCAAGTGATCCTCGGGTTGACGACTGGCGACTTCCTCGGCTTCCGCCTCGTGTTCGCGGGGTCGGCGGTGTGGTTCGTGCTCGGCACGGTGTTCGTGAGCCGCATCCGCGGCGTCCGGTGAATCGCCTGTAACGCATCGGCCGCTCGCGACACCAAGCAGCGGTGGTCGCGTGCATGTCTGTACTGTCGCCGCTGATGGACCGCCGCCGCGATCCCGACTACGAGGCACTGACGTCGAACGACGAGGCCGCGTTCAGCGACCTGGTGACCCGCATGCACGGGCCGCTCATGCGGCTGGCGAGCGGCTACGTCCGAGACCGCCAGGTGGCTGAGGACGTGGTGCAGGAGACGTGGATGACGTGCCTCGACCGCGCCGCGTCCTTCGAGGGCAGGTCGACCTTCAAGACCTGGCTCTTCGGGATCGCGCTCAACGTCGCGCGCGCGAGGCAGCGCCGCGAGCGGCGATGGCTCCCTTTCACGGTGTGGAACCGCGACAGCTCCGATTCCCGAGGGCCGACCGTCGATCCCTCGCGCTTCGGCGCTGATCGCATGTGGAAGGAGCCGCCGGACGCGTGGACGAACGTGCCCGAGCAGACGCTGCTCGGAGCCGAGACGATGCAGCGGCTGCGCGCCGCCATCGACTCGCTTCCGGCCAGGCAGCGCGAGGTGATCGTGCTGCGGGACGTCGCCGGGCTCGACGCGGGCGAGGTCGCGCGACTGCTCGGGATCAGCGCCGAGAACGAGAGAGTCCGCCTGCATCGGGCGCGAGCCGGCGTCCGTAAGATGCTCGAGGACTATCTGCGATGAGGTGCAAGGAGGTCGTCGAGCTGATGACCGATTACCTCGAGGGCGCGCTCTCGCGCGAAGACGCCGCCCGCTTCGAGGAGCACATCGCGGGCTGCGACGGCTGCACCGCCTACCTCGAGCAGATGCGCGCGACGCGTCGCCTCACCGGGCGGCTCGCGGTAGAGCCTGTGCCGGACGGCCTGCGCGACGAGCTCGTCGCCGCCTTCCGGAACTGGCGCCGGCGCTGAGCCTGTAACGCGCGCGCCACCGGGCGCACGAGATGCATGAGCGGCCGGCTGCGGCCGCACAGCCCAAGGAGAGAAACCTTTGTTGAGGTTATCGCTACGCGTCGCCGCATCCGCCGGTCTCGCAACCATGTTCGCCGCGGCGTTCTCGGCAGCGCCGCTGCAGGTCGCCGCGCAGACGCATGCAAGCCATGTCTACGTGAATGACAACACCGCGGGGACGAACACGATCGCCGCGTTCACGGTCAACGCCGACGGCTCGCTCACACCGGTCGCCGGCTCGCCCTTCGCCACCGGCGGCGCCGGCAAGGGCGCGATCGTCGGCTCGCAGGGCTCGATCCAGGCGACCGCCGACGGCCGGTTCATCATCGCGGTCGACGCGGGCAGCAACGAGGTCTCGGCGCTGCGCGTGAGGCCGGACGGCTCGCTCGCGCAGGTGCCCGGCGGCACCGTTCCATCGGGCGGCATCGAGCCCGTCAGCGTCGCTGTCCATGGCAGCCTCGTCTACGTCGCCAACGAGGGCGACGGGACGACCGGTGCGAGCTACAGCGGCTTCCGGCTGCTGCCGGCGGGGCGGCTGATGCCGATCGCCGGATCGACGGTGGCGCTGCCCGCGACCGCGAACCCCGGTGACGTCCTGTTCAACTCGACCGGCACGAACCTCGTCGGCGTCGAGGTCGGCACCACCGACCCGAGCACATTCCGGATCGACAGCTTCAGCGTCGGCGCGGACGGCCTCCTCACCGCGGCGCCGGGCTCGCCCTTCGCGGCCCAGTCGGCGGGACCGTTCGGCAGCGAGTTCTCGCCCGCCGATCCCACGCACCTTTACGTCTCGAACGCGCACGCGGGCGCGGGCAACGGCACCGTGTCGGCCTTCGACGTCGCGGCGGACGGGACGCTCACTTCCATCGGCGCATCCCCCTACGCCGACTCGCAGACAGCGCCGTGCTGGGTCGAGATCTCACACGACGGGCGCTACCTCTTCACCGTCAACACCGGCAGCACCACGATCTCGAGCTACGCGATCAACGCCGACGGCTCGCTGTCGCTGGTGGGCAGCACGCCGTTGAGCAACGGCACCGGCATCCGGCCGTTCGACGCCAGGCTCGACCCCAGCGGCCGCTACCTCTACGTCGTCGACGCAGCCCTCGATGCGGTGAGCGCGTTCGCGGTCTCGGGCGGCTCGCTGCAAGAGCTGCCGCAGTCGGCATTCGCCCTCCCGTCGGGCGCGACCCCGTTCGGCGTCGTTTCGATCTGATCCTCCGGCGGTGCGGCGGCCTCGCATGGCCGCCGCATCGCTCGACCCGTGGTCTTAGGCTTCACCCAGCGACAAGGAGGGCGAATGGCATTCATATCTCGCGGCTTTCGGGGCAAGCGGCGCGACGACGCAAGCAGCTCGCGCGTGCCGCCGGGCCAGCACCTCGTCGACGACTTCCCGGTCCTCTCCGCCGGCCCGACGCCGCGTCCCGACCTCGCGAAGTGGAGCTTCAACATCGTCGGCGAGATCGACCAGCCGCGGCAGTGGACGTGGGACGAGTTCCGCAAGCTGCCGGCGGAGGAGATCACCGTCGACATTCACTGCGTGACGAAATGGACGAAGCTCGACACGAAGTGGAAGGGCGTCTCCGTGGACACCCTCCTCGACGGCGTCGACACCTCGGCCGAGTACGCCGTCGCCGTTAGCGACGGCGGGTACACAACGAACATGCCCCTCGACGAGATCACCGACCACAAGGCGTGGGTTGCGTACGAGTACGACGGCCAGCCCCTGCACCCTGAGCACGGCGGCCCCGCGCGCCTGCTCGTCCCTCACCTTTATCTATGGAAGAGCGCCAAGTGGGTGCGCGGGCTGAAGCTCGTGAAGGAAGACGAGCCGGGCTTCTGGGAGACCAACGGGTACAACAACCACGGCGACCCCTGGAAGGAAGAGCGCTATTGGGGCGACTGAGCTGAGCCGTTGATCCTCCGCTGGCAGGTCTCGAAGGTCGCGTCGATCACGCCGGAGACGGCGCGCGTGTCCAGCCTCGCGTTCGAGGTGCCTGGCTGGCCCGGCCACGCCGCGGGGCAGCACGTCGACGTGCGCCTCACCGCCGAGGACGGCTACCAGGCGCAGCGAAGCTACTCGATCGCGTCGGCGCCCGAGGACGCCGCCGTCGCCATCACTGTCGAGCGCCTGGACGACGGCGAGGTCTCCCCGTTCCTGGTCGGCGAGGTGCGCGCGGGCGACTCGCTCGAGCTCCGCGGGCCGATCGGCGGCTACTTCGTGTGGCACGCAACCGACGCGCGGCCGGTGCTTCTCATCGGCGGCGGCTCGGGCGTCGTGCCGCTGATGGCGATGATCCGCCACCGTGCGCGCGCGAACTCGTCGACGCCGATGCGGCTGCTCTATTCCTCGCGCACCTACGACGACGTGATCTACCGCGACGAGCTGGAGCGGCTCGCGGGAGGCGGCCTGACCGTGTCGCACACCCTGACGCGCTCGCAGCCCGCGGGCTGGAAGGGATACGCGCGGCGCCTGGACCGGGAGATGATCGCCGACGTCGCGTGGCCGGTCGCGGAACAGCCGGTCGTCTTCATCTGCGGGCCCACGCCGTTCGTGGAGGCGGCGGCGAGCCTGCTGGTCGACCATGGCTACGATCCCGGTTGGGTCAGGACCGAGCGCTTCGGCGCGACAGGAGGATGAGCGTGAAGGAACAGTCGGAGCTCAAGCTCGACGGCAACGCGATCGGCGGCCTGCTCCGCGAGATCTTCGCAATGGAGATGACGTCGGCGACCGGCAAGTGCGCGGGCTGCGGCGCCGTCAACGCGATCGGCCGCGTGCACGTGTACATGAACGCGCCCGGCGCGGTAGTGCGGTGCCCCGACTGCACGTCTGTGCTCATGCGCATCGTGCACGGCGACGGCCGCTACTGGATCGACCTGTCCGGCCTCCGGGTGCTGGAGTTCGCCGAGGGCTAGGCGGCGCCGCGCGCGGCCGTGGACGCGGCGGGCTCGACCGGTCTCGCCGCCACCGGCGACTGCTCGCCCGGAAGCCACACGTCGAAGATCGTCCCCGCGCCCTCGGCGCTCGTGAAGCGGATGAACCCGCCCATCGCCTCGACGAGCCGCTTGGCCAGCGCGAGGCCGAGGCCCGTGCCTTCCGACTTCTGCTTGCCGAGCTGGGCGAACTCCGTGAAGACGAGGTGCTGGCGGTCGGCGGGGATGCCGATGCCGGTGTCGATCACGGAGATCCGCACGCCGTTGGTGCCGCCCGCGACCTCGATGCTGACGTGGCCGTTCGCCGGCGTGAACTTGATGGCGTTGGACAGCAGGTTCATGACGACCTGGCGCAGGCGCAGGCGGTCGGCGCGCGCGACGACGTTGCGCGCCACCTTCGAGTGCAGCATCACGTGCTTGGCTTCGGCGGTCGGCCCGAGCAGCGCGACGACCGCGTCGACCTCCTCCGCGACCGTGACCGGTCCGGTCTCGACCGGAAGCGCATCGCTCATCACCTTCGCGAGGTCGAGGTAGTCGTTGACCAGCCCGAGCAGGTGGTGGCTGCCCTCGTCGACCCTGCGCAGGTAGTTCAGCTGCTTCTCGGTCAGCGGTCCGGCGGCGCCGCTCAGGAGCAGGTCGGTGAACCCGAGCATTGCGTTGAGCGGGTTGCGGATCTCATGGCTGACCGTGTGGAGCGCCTTGGACTTCGCCTCGCTCTCGTGCCGGGCCTTCTCGGCGTTGGTCCGCTGCAACGACTCGCCCAGGGCGGTCGCGACCGCCTCCATCATCGTGACCGTCACGCTGGTGATCTGCGCGCCGGGGCGGGCGACACCGACCATGACGCCGATCGGGTTCGGCGTGCCGGCGAGCGGCACGAACACGGCCGCGCCGGACGCGGCGCCGTCGCTCGCCTCCCAGTAGCGGCTGCCCTGGCCGAGCCCATCCGCGAGGACCGGTCGCCGGCCCTGAGCGGCCGCGCGCGCGAGCGCGCCGAGCCAGATCGGGAGCCTGGCCTCGGTGTTCGAGCCGTCGTGCGGCCCGGCGCCCTCGATGACGCTGATGCGTCCGCCGGCGTCGACCAGGAAGCAGCGCTCCAGGTCTCCGGCCTCCCGTGTGATCTCGAGCGCCCTGCGCGTGAGCTGGACCGGCTCGACGCCCTCGAGTGCTAGCTGCCCGAGCTCACTGACCACGGTGTCTGCGCGCTCGTGCTCGGCGAGGTCGTGCAGCTTGTGGTCGAGGTTTCGCGCGAGGTTGAACAGCTCGTCGCGTCCGGGAGGCTCGAGCCCCTCGGAGAGGCGCACGGGCTCAACGGTCTTGCCGAAGAGGTCCATGACGTGGGCGATCCGCCGGATGCGGCGCAGCGTGCCGCCCTCGAGAAGCGCGATCAGCGCGGCGAGCTCGACGGCGCAGATCAGGACCGCGACGATCAGCGCCGAGATGATCCGGGTTCGGTAGGCGCCACTCTCGCCGGCAAGGGACGTCACGACAATGACGGCGTAGGCGTTGCCCCTCACCGGTGAGATGGTCTCGAGGGTTCCGTCGACGCCGCCCGCGCGGAGCTGCTCATGCGTGGTGAGGCCCGCCTCGACGGTCTCGACCTCATGCGGGTTGAGGAGCCCGCTCCGCCCGATGTCCTCGGCGTTCGAGCTGGAGATCACCGGCTGCCCCGGCAGCACCATGTTGACCACCCAGATGCTCTGCACGTTGGGCATCGTCCTCGCCAGGTCCGTCAGGTACGAGTCCACGCCTTCGGGGTGCGAGATCGAGTTGTAGAAGGCGGTCGCCGCCGCGTCGGCCGCGCCGTCGGCCGCGATCTCGTACTTCGCCTGCACCTCCTGGTTCGTCTGCTGCGCCTCGATGAGGCCCATGGCGCCGGTCCCGATCAGCGTGATCGCGACCACGGGGACGATGAGCTTGACGCCGAGCGAGATGTTGCGGTCGAGGGCACGCCAGAACGCGGGAATGCGAAGCCGCGGATCGACCGCGTTCAGGGATACGACACCACCCTCGCGGCGCTCGTCGAGGATCATTTCCCGCGCACCGAGTCGAGGATCGTGGGCGCCGCGTCGTGCAGCAGGTCCTTCTCCACGCAGCGCGCGCCGAGCGCCTTCATCCGCGAAACCAACGCGTCGTCGACGCCCGTCGTGATGACGATGACGGCCGACTTCGGCGAGCTTGCGCGGAGGTCGCGCACCGCGGACTCGACGTTCTCGCGCCCTATCCGGTGGTCGAGGAGAACGAGGTCTGGCCGCTCGTGCCGCACGATCGTCACCGCCTCGGCGACGCTCCGCGCCGTGAGCACGGGCAGGCCGCCGTTGGCCTCGGCGAAGAGGTCTGCAATCGCCTCGGCGAGAAGGTCGTTGCCCTCGGCCACGAGGATCTTCACGGCGTGCCGGCCCATGAGGGCAACGGTAGGGATGGGGCGGCTCACGCTTCGATTCCCCGGAAGCAGGTTTTGAGCTCTACCAATCGGTAGAGGCTCGGCCTCCTGGAGGCTCCCTCGCGCCGCGGGCTATCCATCGACGAGCCCGGCTTTGCGAGCCTCCGCGACAGCCTGCAGCCGCGTGTGCGCGCCGAACTTCTCGAGCACTCCGCGCACGTGGCCTCTGACCGTCCCGTACCCGATGCCGAGCTCATCCGCGATCTCGAAGTTGTCGAGGCCGCGCGCCATCAGCCGCAGCACGTCGCGCTCTTGTGCCGTCATCCCACCTTCCATCTGCGCCTTCCCGCTCGCGGCATGCTGGTCCACGCGCTTCCGCTCCAGCAGCCGCGCCATCGTGGCGGCCTCGAGGAGGAACTCGCCCGCCGCGGCCTTGCGGATGCTGCTGACCAGAAGCTCAGCGGACGCGGCCTTCGACACGAACCCCGCGGCGCCGGCCTCGACCGCGCGCATCATCGCCGACTCCGAGGGGTCGGCCGAGAGGAACAGGATCGCGATGTCCGGCTGCGCGGCCCGAATGCGTTCGCTGGCCTGGGCGCCGTCTCCATCCGGCAGCCGGTAATCCATGAGCACAAGGTCGGGCTTGAGCAAGGCCGCCTTCTCGATCGCGTCCGCGACGGTCGTGGCGACGCCGAGCACGTTGATGTCGGGGTACTCGGCCAGGAGCGACGACAGGCCCTCGAACATGAGGCGGTGGTCCTCGACGAGCAGCACCTTGATCTGGCCGCTCATCCCACCCCCTCGGCAACGCGGAGGTTGCCATCGACCGCGGGGGCGTCGGGCGCGTGCGGCATCCAGAACTCGACGGTCGTGCCGCCTTTCGGAGGGCACTTGATCGTCCACCAGCCACCCCCGATCTGGGCCCGCTCGCGCATGGAGATCAATCCGAGGTGCCCCGGTTTCGCCTCGATCGCCGCGACGTCGAACCCGCGGCCCTCGTCCGCGATGATGACCTGGCAGCCACCCGCGACGGTCCGAAGCTCGATGGTCACGTTCGTCGCGCCCGAATGCTTCCTGACGTTGACGAGCGCTTCCTGCGCGATCCGGTAGAGCGCGGTCCGGATGCCACCCTCGGGCTCGATGGAGAGCTGGTTCACGACCACGAAATTGATCGGCGTCTCGTCGTGCAGGCGGTCCGTGAGCTCGCGCAGCGCGGCCGCCAGGCCCGATCGGTCGAGCGAAGCCGGCCGGAGGTCGAACATGAGGCGGCGAAGCCGCACGATCGACTCGCGGACCGCGTCCTCGAGGCGCGTCAGCAGCTCGACCTGGTCCGGTGCCGTGAGGTGGCGGCGCAGCTGCTGCATCCGCAGGCTCGTCGCCGTCATGGCCTGCACGGTGTCGTCGTGGATGTCGGAGGCGATGCGCAGCCGCTCCTCCTCCTGGGCCGCGATGAGGCGCGCGAAGATGCGCTGGCGCTCCGCGACCGCAACGCTTTCGTCCAGCTTCTTCTGCGCCTCGCGCCGCTCGCTCAGGTCGCGGATCGCGGCCATGACGAGAAGGCCGGCGTCGGACTGCATCGGGCTGAGCGAGATGTCGATGGGGACCTCGGTCCCGTCCTTTCGCCGCCCGTAGAGCTCCTTGCTGGCGCCCATCGGGCGGGTCATCGGCTTTGACAGGTAGCCGGCGCGGTGGCGGACGTGGACGGACCGGAATCTCTCCGGCACGAGGAGGTCGACCGGCTGGTGGTGCAGCTCGGTCCTCGAGTAGCCGAAGAGGCGCTCTGCCTGGACGTTGACGATCTGGATCAGGCCGGACGTGTCGACGATGACCATCGCGTCGGGAGCGGCGTCGAGCAGGCCGCGGAAGAGCTGCTCGCTCTTCTCTCGCGCGCGTTCGGCGATGCTCCGCGCAGTGACGTCTCTGATGGCGGCGATCACCTTCGTGCCGTCGTCGGTCTCGAGCGGGGAGAGGCTGATGTCGACGGGGGTCTCGCTCCCGTCCTTGCGCAGACCGGTCAGGTGCAGGCCCGAGTCCATCGGGCGCAGGTGCGGGTTGCTGATGAACGAGCCGCGCATGCTCGCGTGCACATGCCGGTAGCGCTCCGGCACGAGCACCTCGATCGACTGGCCGGTCAGCTCGCCGCGCTCATAGCCGAAGAGCGCGTCGGCCTGCCGGTTGACGCGTTCGATGATGCCGTGCGTGTCGATGATCACCATCGCGTCGGGCACCGCCTCGAGGATGGCCATCGTCCGCTGCTCGCTCCTGCGGAGCACGCTCTCGGAGCGTTCGCGCTCGGCCAGCTCGCGGACGAGGTCTTTGATCAGCGATGAGCCGAGGTCGGACGGGATGCTCATCTGCCCGCGGTGGGCACGCCGGATGGCCTCGGTGATCTCGCCCTCGTCGACGCCCTTCACGACGTACGCGATCGCGCCGGCCTCGAGCATTCGCTGGGCGCTCTTCGCGTCCTCATGCGCCGAGAGCACGACGATCTGCGCCTGCGGCAGCGCACGCGCGATCTCCTGGGTCGCCGTCAGGCCGCCGCCGCCCGGCATTCGGGCGTCCATCACGACGACGTCGGGCCGCACGGCGAGCGCGACCGCGACCGCCTGGGCGCTGTCGGTGGCCGTGCCGACCACCTCGAGGTCCGGCGCGGCGGCCACGGTGTCGCCAAGGGCCGCGAGAAGGCCCTCGTCGTCGTCGGCGAGCATCACGTGAATCTTTGGCGCACTCATAGGGCGCCCCACCCGGTTCCCAGCCGCGTTGATTGTCAGCTATACGGGTGGGAACCAGCCTTACTTAAGTCACACCGAAGGTGATCTCGGAGAGGCCTTGCTCGTCGACTATCTCGATCTGCCGTGGCGACACGGTGACCAGGCCCTCGTCGCGCAGGTCGTGCAGCGTCCGCGCGACGACCTCGCGCACTGTGCCGATCGAGCCCGCCAGCTCCTGCTGCGTGGCCCGCACCACGCGGCGGCCGTGCTCACCGCCGACGGCGATCGCAAGCAGGTGGCCGGCCAGCCGCTGGCGGACGGTCATGAACGCGAGCTGCCCCGCGGTGTCAGTCAGGACGCTCGCCGAATCGGCGAGGCTGCGCGCGATGTGCAGCGCGACGCCGGCGTTCGCCGTCGCGACGCGAAGGAGCGTTCCGGGGTCGAAGAGGATCACGGTCGAGGTCTCGAGGGCCACGACGCTCCGCTCTACCCGGACCGGGTTGCGCTGCGAGTCGAAAAGGCTCACGAGGCCGAACATCGATCCCTGGCCCGGCGCGCGCACCGTCGCCTCGCGGCCGTCGGCCGCGTGGACCGTCAGCCGGACGGCGCCCTCGGCCACGAGCGCCGGCACCAGCGGCGCATCCGGGGCGAGGACCGTCTCTCCGCGCTTGTAGGTCGCCGCTCGCGCTGATGCAGCGAGCTCGGCGGCGACGCGCGCCGTCAGGCCGGGGATGAAGCGCTGAAGCACGAGCGGGTCGACCGCGGTGCTACGCATTGGCTACGGGACTCTCCACGAGCACGACGGCGGCCGTCTGCGACTTACGTTACGTCCCCCTGCTCAGCCCTGGACCGGCAGCGTGAACTGGAAGTTCGAGCCCTCGCCGGGCTTGCTCTCGACCCAGATCTTGCCGCCGTGCAGCTCGACGATCTGGCGGGTGATGGCCAGGCCAAGCCCGGTGCCGACCACCTGGCTCGTGCGGTTGCTTTCAAAGCGTTCGTAGCGGCCGAAGAGCCGTCCGACGAACTCCGGCGCGATGCCGATGCCGTGGTCGATGACGCTGACGTGCACGCTGCCTTCCTCGGCCTGCGTCTTCACGAGGATCTCTCCGCCGTCCGGCGAGTACTTGATGGCGTTGGTCAGCAGGTTGCTGATGACCTGGACGAGCCGGTCGGCGTCGCCCGAGACGATCGGCAGCGCCCGGTCGAGCTGAGTCGTCAGCCGGTGCTGCTCGGTCGCCGCCTGCAGGCGCTCGACGGTGTCGGTGACGAGCCCGTTGAGGTCGACGGGGCGAGGGTGGAGCTGGATCTTGCCCGCCTCCATGCGATCGAGGTCGAGCATCTCGCCGATCATCCGGTTCAGGCGCTGGGCGTCGTTGTTGATGTCCGTCGCGAGGTTGACGACGTCCAGCGGCGCGTTGTCGCCGCTCTGGAGCAGCTCGCTGAAGCCCTGGATGCCCACGAGCGCCGTGCGGAACTCGTGGCTGACCATGGAGACGAACTCGCTCTTGAGCTTGCTCAGCCGCTCGAGCGCGGCCAGGTTCGCCATCGTCGTTTCCTGCGCCTCGTGCTTCGCTGTGATGTCCTCGAACATGGCGAGGAAGTAGTCGATCATGCCGTTCGGCCTGCGCACCGCCGCGACGATGTAGTGCAGCCAGACCTCCGAACCGTCGGCGCGGCGGGTCGGCGTGTCCCCCTCGATGGTGTCGACCTGGCCATCCCAGAGCGGCTTCGAATGCTCGAGCAGGTTCTGGAGGGCTTCCGGCGACAGGAAGTCGCCCACGAGTGAACCGACCATGACCTTCGCCGGCGCATGCAGCAGCGCGCCGAGGCGCGGGTTCGCGTCGAGGATCCGGAGGTCCACGCCGACTCGCGCGACGCCGAGGGGCGCGTGGGTGATGACCTGGGTCAGGATCTCGGTGCGCTGGGCGAGCTGCGCCTCGGAGTGCGCGGTCAGGTTGAACAACCGCGCCGAGTCGCGATGCGAAAGGATGGTGCTGACCACGAGCAGCATGCCCAGCGAGCCGCCGGCGGCCGTGAGGAATGTGTCGAGGGCGCGCCCGGTCAGGGCGTAGATCAGCGTGATAAGGGAGGCCGCGAACAGCGAGACCCACGGGACGGCCTCCTGCCAGACGTCGACCGGCCCTTCGGCGGGGGACGGTTCGCTCATCGTCGCGGGCCAAAGGGGCGCGAGCGCGATCAGCAGGAAGCCCACGACCCAGCCGGCGTCGAGCAGGCTGCCGAGCGCGCCGTACTGCCCCGCGGCGGTGAGGAACGCGAACGCGCTGTCGGCCACCGCGTTGGAGGCGAAGCCGAGCACGACCAGCACCATCGACCCGCGCTGTGCCATCGTCGCCCGCCGCATCACGAGCAGCAGGACTCCGATGATCACCACGTCGCTCGCCGGGTAGGCGGCGCCGATCAGCTGCGCGACCGGTTCGTCGGCCGAGGTGCGGTAGACGTTCCCGAGGCCGAGAGCCCAGCTGACGAAGATCAGCGAAAGGGTGACGATGATCGCGTCGACGATCGCCTTGCCGCGGGTCGTGATCCGGCCCGGCGCGGATGGGAACGCGAGCACGCCGCCGACGGCGAGCGGGATCGCGAGCAGGAAGCCCGCGTCGGCCGCGGACGGGAACGGCACGCTCATGCCGAGGCCGACCTCGTAGATCGACCAGACGACCTCGCCGGCAAACCAGCTGAGGGCCGAAAGGCCGATCAGCCCCCAGGCCACGCGCACCCTGCCGGCGGCCCGGTACGCCGCCAGCCCGCAGCTCGCCGCGGCGATGAGCGCCGCCACCGCCTCGCCGATGTCGTCGACGGCGGTCGTGACGGTGTCGCCGCCGATCCGCAGCGACGTGTCGACGATGAAGATGGCGCTCAGCGCGACGACCACGATCAATCCGGCCAGGAACCGCCGGCCGGCCCGGGTTGCGAGCCGCGGGCGGCCGCGCGGCGGGGCAGGCGCAAGATCGAAGGCAAGAGGGTTCGCCGTGGTCGTGCTCACGGCGGTCACCCGGCTGCCCGCGCGATCGGGTTGCGAGTGGGTCGGTTCATAGCGCCTGAAGGCACCCGGGCCTGCTGGGCATATTAATCGCGGGCTTTAGGGTTTCCGCCGTCTTAGACCGCGGCCTCCGCGCCGGTTTCGTCGACGACCCGGCGGAGAAGTCCGACGAGGTCCGAAGCGCCCACGGAGCCGCGGCTCAGGATCGTGGAGACGTGGCCGTTCAGCTCGCGCTTGTCGTCGTCGGTCAGATGCCGCGCGGTCAGGATCAGGATCGGCGTCTCCCTGGTGCGCGTGTCGGCGCGCAGCGCCTTGACGACGTCGAAGCCCGTGACCTCGGGCATCATCAGGTCGAGGATCACCACGTCGGGCGGTGTTGACCTCGCATGGTCGATGGCCTCGCGGCCCCCGGACGCGAGGGTGATGTCGAAGCCGGCGGGCTCGAGGATCCGCGAGAGCCAGTGGCGGTTTGCGGCCTCATCGTCGACCACGAGGACGGTCGGCGGCCGGTCGCCGCTCTCGGCGCGCTTGATGCGCCGCAGCCTCTCGACGAGCTGTCTGCCGTCGACCGGCTTGACGAAGTAGTCGAGCGCGCCCAGAGCCATGCCGAGGTCCGGGTTGTCGATCACGCTGACGACGATCACCGGGATGTCGCTGGTGGCCGGGTCGGCCTTGAGCCGCGACATGACCTCCCAGCCGTCGACGTCGGGCAGCAGGATGTCGAGGGTGATCGCAGCCGGGTGCAGCGCTCGGGCGCTCGCGAGCGCGTCATTGCCCGAGCGGATGACGCTGGTGCGGAAGCCGCCGAGTGAGAGCTGACGGGTGAGGAGCTCGGCGGCGCCGGGGTCGTCCTCGATGACGAGCACCAGCGGGGCCGTCGACAGGCCGGCGGCGCCGGGCACCGAGCCGCCGCCGAGCGCGTCGCCGGTCTTCTCCGGGGTTCCGATCGGCAGGTGCAGCGTGAAGATGCTGCCATGGCCGAGGTCGCTCGACACGGTCACGTCGCCGCCGTGCAGCTGCGCGAACCGGCGCGTCAGGGCGAGGCCCAGACCGGTGCCCTGCTCGCGCCGCCCTGGCCCGGTGTCGAGCTGCTGGAACTCGCGGAAGATCCGCGGCTGGTCCTCTTTCGCGATGCCGATCCCGGTGTCGGTGACCGCGATGTCGATCGCGTTCGCGCCGCGCGTGGCTTTGATGGTCACGGAGCCGCCGTCAGCCGTGAACTTGATGGCGTTGGACAGCAGGTTGAGCAGCATCTGCTTGAGCTTGCCGCCGTCGACGGTGATCTCCCCGGCGCCCGCGGCGTCCGCGACGACGGTGATCTGCTTCTGCGCCGCGAGGGGCTCGATCGTGCTGACGACCTGGGCCACCACGCCATCGACCGCAAGCGTCTGCAGGCGCAGCTCCATCTGCCCGGCCTCGACCTTCGACAGGTCGAGGATGTCGTTGATCAGCCCGAGCAGGTGCTTCCCGCTCGTATGGATCTGGGCGAGGAAGCGTGTCTGCGTGGCCTCGTCGAAATGCGATTCGGCGGAGTCGAGCAGCAGCTCCGAGAACCCGATGATCGCGTTGAGCGGAGTGCGCAGCTCGTGGCTCATGTTGGCCAGGAACACGCTCTTGTGCTCGCTCGCCTCCTTGAGCTGGACGTTCGTGGCCTTCAGCTCTTCGACCAGGCGCTTGCGCTCGCTGCCGGCGACGACCGCGGTCATGAACTGCTGGACGCGGTTCAGCTCCTCGCCGCCGAACGAGGGGGAGAACGGGCCGGCGATCAGGACGAGCCGCTCGGCCCCCTGGGCGGCGACGATCGTCATCGTCGCCACGGTCACCGCGCCCCTGCCCAGGTCTGCGCGATCGACGCCGTCCCGGAGCGAGCCGACCGCGCGCTGCAGCGCCTGCACCGTCGCGGCGTCCGCGCCGGCAGACGCCCGGACGCGGCTCAGCGAATCGAACGTGACCGCGCCTCCGGCGCCGGTGAGGCGCATGGCCCACCCGAGCGCGCTCTCCGCGTTGGCGTCGCCGCCGTCGCGGAGGACGGAAGCCTCCAGGTACTCGCGGAGGCCCTGCTCCTCGGCGGCGCGCCACCCGCGCCGCAGCCAGGCGGGCGGCGAGAAGCCGGCGTAGAGGAGAGGGACCGCGAGCAGGATCGCGACCTGCACCGCGATGACGACGGCGGGCGGGGCCGATGTCGCGTGCGCTCCCGCGAGCACCGTCGCGAAGAGAAATACGCACACGATGCCGGCGAACGCGATGGCGACCGAGCGCAGCCGCCACGCCTGCACGGCGGGCAGGCCCTGGGCGACCAGCAAGAAGCGAACGATCGATTCGAGGACGACCGCCGCCCACGCGAGCAGCAGCGCGATGGCGATCCACAGCGATACGGCCGCCGGCGCATTCGCGAGGGTCGCGACCGCAAAAGCGGCGGTCGGCAGCGCGATCGCCACCGCGCCCGTGACATGCCACGTGCGCGAGAGCGGAATCAGCGTCGAGCGGTACCTCAGCAGCGCGTAGGCGGCGCCGGCGAGGAACACGAGGTCGAGGTCCGACAGCACCGGCACGTTCGCCTTGAGCAGCGCGAGCAGCTGGCCGAGCACGAAGACCGCTGAAAGCAGCACGATCGCGCCCGCGAGCCAGGCGGCGCTTTCGTCGCGGCGCCGCAGCCACGCGATCGCGATTCCCACGCCGAGCACGAGGAACGCCCCGGCGTCGACATTCTGCATCGCGCCGATGAAGTCGTTCATCCGGTGATGCCGACCGGGCCGGCCTTCCCGGCGACGAGCACCGCGACGGCCTCTCCGTCCCACTGCCGGTCGGCGCCGTCCTGCAGGATCGCCAGCGCCTCGTCGGCGGACTTCGCCTTGCGATACGGACGGTCGCTGGTCAGGGCGTCGAACGCGTCGCAGACGGCGACGATGCGGGCGAGGTGGGGGATGGCGCGTCCCTTCAGGCCGTCCGGGTAACCCGTGCCGTCGACGCGCTCGTGGTGGTGGCGCACGATCGGGCGGAGCGGGACTCCCGAGCGCAGCGGCTGCACGATGCTCTCGCCGATGAGCGGGTGCGTGCGCATGATCCGCAACTGGTCGCTGTCCAGCGGGCCCGGCTTCTGAAGGATGTTGTCGGGCACGCCGATCTTCCCGATGTCGTGGATGATGCCGCCCCGGTAGAGGGCGTCCTTCGCGCGCTCGGGCAGCCCCATCTGCTCGCCGATCATCCGCGCGGTCTCGGCCACCCGATGCGTGTGCCGCTCGGTGTACGAGTCTTTCGCCTCGACCGCGGCGGCGAGCGTGAAGATCACGTGCTCCGCGCTGTCGAGCGTGTCGTAGAGGGCCTTGAGGCGAAGCGCCGAGCGCACGCGCGCGACGAGCTCGACGCGGTCGACCGGCTTGGACATGAAGTCGTCGGCGCCGGCTTCGAGCGCGAGAACGCGGTCGTTCGCGTGGTCCAGCGCGGTGAGCATCACGACCGGCAGGAGGCGGCCGCGGGGCAGCTCCTTGATCCGCCGGCAGACGTCGTAGCCGTTCATGCCCGGCATCTGGACGTCGAGCAGGACCAGGTCGGGCATCTCATCCTGGATCACCGCGAGAGCCGCCGGGCCGTCCGCGGCCATGCGCAGCCGGCAGTCGATCTCCGACAGGTACGCCTTGACCAGCTCCCGGTTAGTCTCGCCGTCGTCGACCACCAGCACGATCGGCGCGCCGTATGACGGTCTCCGAGGCGCCGTCAACTTCCGGCGCGCGTCAGCGCGAACACTCGCGGTAACACCTCCGATATCCCCCCGACCGATTTCGGCCGCCTGGGCGTCACCGCCCGGTCCCAATCCGATCTTAGCCCTCGCAGGGCGTGGCGGTGCAGCGCTGGCGCGCGGTCGAGCATGGCGAAGCCGGTGGCGGGCGTTCATGGGGTGTTGTTAAGTGACGTTGGCGAGCGTCAAGTATATTCAGGCCCCGCGGTAGCCGATCCTGAATACGGACCGAGCTTCCAGAATTGTGTTATTCATCACTTGACAACTGCACCTGACCGGTATTCACTTCCCTCCACATCGGCCCCCTCGGGCGGAACTGCGGAGGAGTCAAAACATGCGCCGCTTTCTCATCTCGTTTGCGATCGCCGTGTCCGCCGTCGTCGTCACCGCCGCCGGCACCATGGCGACCAACTGGCCCGGCAACTGACCTGTTAAGGACGCTGTTGCCGTAATTCGCTTTCGCGCGGCGTTTGCCGTTATCCGGTGATAGGCTTGCTGCCGGTGTGGTAGTCAGCTCACCCGGGTTCGGCAAGCGCCGCCGCCTGCCCGGTCTCGACGTGCGTCCCGGCTCGATCCGGCAGGCGCGCCAGGAGGCCGGCTTGTCGCTCGGCCAGGTCGCGTCCGGCCAGATCAGCCGGACCGCCATCTTCCTTGCGGAGAGCGGGAAGACCCGGCCCACCCTGCCGACGCTGCAGCTCATCGCCAGCCGCACCGGGAAGCCCGTCGAGTACTTCCTCGAGGGCAACGCGGCGGGTGGCGCGGCCATGCGGCCGGACCTCAACCGTCTGGAGGAGCTCAGCGTGCACGAGCGCTGGGAGGAGCTGCGCGAGGCGGCCGAGTCGCAGCGGGACAGGGCCGTCGACCAGCTCGACCGCGCGTGGGTCGGGTATTACCTCGGCCGCGCGCTCGTGCGGATGACGAAGCCCTACGCGGGCCTGCCGGAGGTTCGCAAGGCGAAGGCGGCGTTCGAGGACGCAGGCGATCGCTGGATGGTCGCCGAGTGCATCATCCTCGAGGCGAACGCGCTGCATCTGCTCGACGACTCCTCCGCGCTGCACGTCGCGGAGGCCGCGCTCGAGGCCTGCCGTTCGCTGACGCCCCCGAATCCTTCGCTGGAGGCGCGCGTCCTCGGCCACATCGGGTCGATCCACGTCGCGCATCACCGGTACGCCGCCGCGGTGGAGTACTACAGCCTCGCGGTCGAGGCGGCCAAGGAGATGAAGGACCTGGGCCGCGTCGGCGTCATGTACAACGACCTCGGCATCGCGTACGAGCACCTGGGCGACCTGACGCGCTCTCGCGCGTATGCGCAGAAGGCGATCACGATCCACGAGCTGATGCGCGACCGCATCGCGGTTGCGCGCGCCGAGAACAACCTCGGGCTGGTGCTCATGAAGCAGGGTCAGCACGACCAGGCGAAGGAGCATCTCGAGCGCTCGCTCGACATCTGCGAGGAGACGGGCGTCGAGGTCGGGAAGGGCCACGTGCTGCTGAGCCTCGCCGAGCTCGCGCTCAACGGCGGCGACCCGGATGGGGCCGGCCGCCGGACGCGCCAGGCGATGGAGCTGGCCGAGCGGACGCGCGAGAACGCGATGCTCGCCAGCGCGCATGAGATGCTGGGCCAGGTCTTCGACGCCGACGGCGACGTCCGCGGCGCGGACCAGGAGTTCGCGACGGCCATCGCGATGTTCGACGCCGAGAACCTTCGCGACCGGCTCATGACCTGTCGGGCGAAGTACGCATCGATCCTGGAGGGGCGGGGCAACACCGCCGCAGCGCTCGAGCAGCTCAAGCTGGCGGTCGCCGCGACCCGTCCCGATCTCGCCGCCCGGCGGGCGCGAGAGGCCGCCGAAGCCGCAGGCAGCGCCTAGCCCCGACTCGTCGCGCCTCGCTCGGGCCGCTCAACCCTTATCGATTTCTCACCCCGGACGGCTATAACTCCCACCATGCCTGCAGGTTCGCGCGTGCTCGTCGTCGAGGACGATGCGCGCCTGGCCGCGACGCTCGAGCGGATGCTGACCGCCGAGGGCCACGACGTCGAGGTCGCGGGCGACGGGCTTGAAGCGTTGAAGAGCGCACGCTCCCGCGCGCCGGACCTCGCCGTGCTGGACGTGATGCTGCCCGGAGTCGACGGCATCACCGTCTGCCGGCGCCTCCGCGAGACCGCGCAGTTTCCGATCCTCATGCTGACCGCGCTCAGCGGGACGGAGGAGCGCGTACGCGGCCTCGACAGCGGCGCCGACGACTACCTGGTTAAGCCGTTCGCCTACCAGGAGCTGCTCGCGCGCGTGCGCGCCCTTCTGCGGCGCACGCGGCCGGCCGACCGGCTTCGATTCGCCGACGTCGTTCTCGAGCCGGCGGAACGGGCGGCGTGGCGCGGGACCCGTGAGCTCGGGCTCACGGCCACGGAGTTCGAGCTCCTCACCGCGTTCATGCGCCATCCGCGGCAGGTGCTGACCCGCGAGCAGCTCCTCGCGGCGGTCTGGGGCGACACCGAGCCGGAGACGGACAACGTCGTCGCCGTGTACGTCGGCTACCTGCGCCAGAAGCTCGAGGAGCGCGGCGAGGCGCGCCTGCTGCAGACCGTCCGCGGTGCGGGCTACGCGCTCCGCGAGGAGTCGTAGCTGCCGCTTCGCCTGAGGCTGGCCCTCTTCGGCACCGGCGTGGTTGCGGCCGCGCTCGTCATCTTCGGCGGCCTCTTCTACCTCCTGATCGCACACGGCGCGACGACGAACCAGGACGACGCGTTGAGCGCTCGCGCGCGGCAGGCCGCCGCGGTGACGTCGGCCTCGGCGCTGCCGGGTGCGGCGCCGGTCGCGCCGGCCGACGTCTCGAAGAGCACCGACGTCTTCATCGAGGTCGTCGGCGCGTCCGGGAAGGTTCTGTACTCGACCGGAGAGCTTGACGGCGCGCCGCCTCCGGCGCCGGCGTCGCTGCTGGATGACGCGACGGCGCATGGCGGCGCGTTCGCGACCGTGCGCGGTCTGCGGCTCTACGCGGTGCCGGTGAGCGGAGGCTTCGTGATCGCCGGGCAGTCGACGCGCGTGCCCGCGTCGAACTCGTCCGGCGTCGCCGTCTTTCTCGTCATCTCTGCGATCCCGACGCTCATCGCCGCCATGGTCGCCTCATGGCTCGTGGCCGGGAGGGCGCTGCGACCGCTGCGCCAGGTTGCGAACACGGCCGGGGAGATCGGCCGCACGCGCGACTTCGGCCGCCGGCTGCCTCGGGCGTCGAGCCAGGACGAGGTGGCGGGGCTGACCGGCAGCTTCAACTCGATGCTCGACGCGTTGCAGAGCGCGCTCGACGCGCAGCGGCGCTTCGTCGCTGATGCGTCGCACGAGCTGCGGACGCCGCTCGCGACCATCCAGGGCAACGCCGGGATGCTGGCGCACGGGCCGGAGGTGAGCGACGACGTCAGGCGCGCAGCCGCGGCCGACATCGCGGGCGAAAGCGAGCGCATGGCGCGCCTGACCGACCGACTGCTGACGCTCGCGCGCGCCGACGCGGGCCTCGACCTGAGGCTCGCGCAGATCGAGCTCCGGCCGCTGATCGCCGAGGTCGTGCGGCAGGCGTCCGCGGTGCACCCGGACCTCGCGCTCGAGCTCGACGCCGAGGAGGTCTCGGTGACCGGCGATCCGGACGCTCTGCGGCAGCTGCTGTGGATCCTGCTCGACAACGCGTCGCGACACGCGAAGAGGACGATCGCGGTCAGTCTCCGTCGCGAGGGCGACTGGGCGCGCGTGATGGTGGCGGACGACGGCGAGGGCGTGCCGGCCGAGGAGCGGGAGAAGATCTTTGAGCGTTTCTACAAGCGCGAGGCGGCGCGCAGCGGCGGCGGGGCGGGCCTGGGCCTTGCGATCGCGCGCTGGATCGCGGACCAGCACCACGGGCGGATCATCGCCGCCGATGGGCCGCACGGCGGCGCCGGGTTCTTCGTCGACATTCCTCTCGTCGAGGCTGCCGTCTTACCCAATTCATAAATAGACGCGCGAGGCTCTGTCCCATGTGGGACATCGCCCCGGATCACGCACCCGGCCTTATCGCCGGCCTCGTCATGCTGCCGATGGCGCTCGTCGCGCTGTTCCTGCGGCGATCACGCCGCCGCGTCCCCGGGACCGTGCAGGCGGCCTCGGTGATGATGGCCGTCGCGGGCGCCATCCACCTCGGACTCGTGCCGAGCCACCTCGAGGAACCGCTCTCCGCGGTTCTCTTCGTCCTCAACGGAATCGCCTATCTCGTGCTGTCGCAGGCGTTCACGTGGCGCTGGTGGCGGATCGCGTCGGCGTCGCTCATCACGGCCACGCTGCTTGGCTACCTCCTGTGGATCGCGATCGGCCTCGACCAGCCGGACCAGGTCGCGCTCACGACCAAGCTGGTCGAGCTGACAGCGCTGGGGCTCGTCATCGTCCCGGTCCGCGGCCGCGCGGCGCCGCGCGATCCCGCGTCGCGGTGGGCTCTCCTCGTCGCGGGACTGCCGCTCTTCACGATGATCGTCGGCGGAACGGTCTGGGCGATTGACATCCGAAACCCCGACGCTGCGCACGCGCACCTCGGCGCCATCCTGCAATCGACCAACGAGGCCGCTACGCCGGAGCAGGTCGCGGCGGCGCAGCGTCTCTACGACGACACTGCCGCGGCGATCGCACCGTATCGCGACTGGCACGCGGCGTGGGCGGCCGGCTACCGGCCCACCGGTTCCACGCAGGCGGACTCGACGCACTGGATCAACGAGGCGTACGTGAAGGCGGGCTACGTCCTCGACCCGCAGCGTCCGCAGGGCCTTGTGTACGCGAACACGCACCACGGTCCCGTGCTGCTCGGGGCGATGTTTCAGATGAAGAAGCTGGGTGATTTCGGCCCGGATCCCGGGGGGCCGCTGACGGCGTGGCACCAGCACCTCAACATCTGCTTCACGCCGCTCGGCCTCGGCGAGTTCAGCCTGATGACGCCGTTCGCGACGTGCCCGCTCGGGGCGATCGACATCAGCGCGCCGGCGATGCTCCACGTGTGGATCGTCGACAACCCGCAGGGCGGCCGCTTCGCGGTCGACATCGACCCCGACGTCGTGAGGAGGATCGACAGGTCATGAAGGAAGAGTCGAGCCGCCCGGAGGCGGCCTTCGTGCTGCTGCTAATGCAGGCCACGTTCTGGTTCGCGGCGGGGCTCGCGGCGATGCCGTTCGCTCTCGCGCATGAGGTCTTCGAGGCGGGCATCGGGTCGGCGTCGTTTGGGTTGGCCGCGGCCGCGGTTGCGCTCGGCATCGGCCTGGTCTATCGCCGGCGTGGCGCGCGACGCTGGACGATCGCGCTCGAGGCCGTCTGCCTTGCCGGCGGTCTGCTCCAGCAGGTGCTGCCGATCGGGGCCAACCATGGGTCGGTTTCGCTGCTCGTCAACATCGGGCTGCCGGCGGCGTTGCTGGTGGTGCTGTTTCGTCCCCTCCCGACCTCCCTTTATGGGCTGGAGTAGCTGGTTTGTCCCCTCCCGACCTCCCCGCAAGCGGGGAGGGGTGTGGAGTACGGTTCGGTTGTGATCGACCCGAGGCACCAGGTGACGATCGAGTTCTGCGTCCCTTGAGACTATCTGGACCGGGCCGTGAGCCTGGCGAGCGAGATCCTCGACGGATGGGCGCCCGTGCTGAGCGGGCTCGAGCTCAAGGGTGGCACCAAGGGCCGGTTTGAGGTCACGCTCGACGGCGACCTGATCTTCAGCAAAGCGTCGCTCGGGCGGCACGCCGAACCGGGCGAGATCAAATCAGAGGTCGAGCGGAGGATCGGGAAGCCGATCGAGTGGAGGGGTTAGCGCAGCGCGCCATCGCCGAGCCATAACCCCGCCCTGGCCCTCCCCCGCTTTCGCGAGGGAGGGGACTCTTTAAGGCCTGACCGTCGGTATTACCAGTAATACCAACGACCGCCGCCCTCGGCTGAGCGGAAGAAGAAGCCGAGCACCCAGAGCACGAGCCCGATGATGAGGATCCACCACAGGAAGTTCAGGCCCGCGGAGAGAAAGCCGCCGCCTCCAAAGATCAGGAGCAGCAGCACGAGAACGATGATGGCTACGAGCATTCGCTTTTACCTCCTTTCGCGGACTGCCGGGGTCCGGCGTACGCGTAATCGCTTCTACCTCGAAAACCCGCGAGCCAGAGCGGTTACTTATGCGGGCGGATGTGCCCCCTGGAGCAGTCGCGTGCTGCGCAACGCCCAGCCGATGAGCGCGCCTATGCCGGTTCCGGTCGCCGCGCCGACGGCCACGTCGCTCGGGAAGTGATGGCCGAGATAGACGCGCGAGACGCCAACGGCCGAAGCCAGCGTGAACACCAGCGGCGCCGCGGCCGGATAGAACGCGGTGATCGCAGCCGCCCCGGCGAACGATGACGCCGTGTGCCCGGACGGGAACGACGCGTCCAGCGGCTTGACCCCGACGACGAGGACCTCGCGGTCGACGAACGGCCGCTTGCGCCGGAAAACCGGCTTGACGAGGCGCTGCACGAGGTAGGTCGCCGACAGAGACGCGAGCGCCGTCGCGATGCCGGCGCGCCGCCCGCGTTCGCCGCCGACCCATGCCAGGCCCGCCCCCGCGACGACCCAGCCGAGGCCCTCGCCGACGTCCGACAGCATGCTGCCGTAGCGGTCGCTGTACGGCGAATGCGGAAGGCCGTGGATCGTCATGAAGAGCTTGCGGTCGAGCGATCCGGGCAGGTGGCGGACGGGGTCCTTCGCGGCTTCCACCTCTATAGAACGCGGAGAACGGCCCGGCCGCGCGTTCATCGATTGCCATGGGAGTAACACCAAGCGATTTCGAGCCGCAGGCGGAGATGGTGATGGAGCGTGTCGAGCGCGGTCTCGAGATGCTGGAGGAGTACGGTGCGCCGCTGCTCGAGCGCTACGGGCGCCGGGCGCTGATCGTCGGCGTCGCGGTCGTCGCGGTGGCCGGAGTGGCGATCGTCGTCGCCCGCCGCAGCAGGCGGCGGACGCTCAAGGACCGCCTCCAGGGCGCGGTGCCCGAGGTCAGGTCGCGGCTCGAGAAGCCGATCTCGACCATTCGTTCCGCGGCCGACCGCATCTCGCGCTGACCGGAACCCGCGCGTACAGGTAAGCGACCTGCGCGTTTCTTCTCTGGACGCGCCAAACAGGGCGCAAACAATCCAGAAGGAGGTCAGTGCGGGAGTTGGGAACGCTGCTTTTCATCATCCTTGTCGTGATCGTCCTCGCCGCGCTCCTCGGCGCGGGGGGCTATAGCGTGCGCAGGTACTGGAGCCCGGCCGGCTCCGAGGTCGTGGAGACCAGTGGCGACACCGCGGGGGCGGGGGCGGGCATCGCGGCCGCGCTCATCGCTCTCATCGTCCTGGTGTTGCTGTTCTTCGGCTTCACGCGGTGGAACTGGTTCGGCTCGACGGGCATCAGCACGCAGCCGACTTCACCGACCGTCAGCTCGCCGGCGCCGAGTGGCGGCGGTTCATCGCCGGCAAGCTCGCCATCGGCTGCGGCTTCACCGAGCCAGTAGCAAGCGAGTCTTCTGCCTCTCCGACTCACAGGGCCGGCACCGCGCCGGCCCTTTTTTGTTGCTGCCACCATTACGGGTTGTGAAGTTCGGCATCGCGATCTTTCCCACCGAGTACGCGATCTCGATGGACGAGCTCGCGCCGGCGGTCGAGCAGGCCGGGTTCGAGTCGCTGTGGGTCGCCGAGCATTCGCACATTCCCACGAGCCGCCAGTCGCCATACCCGGCGGGTGGCGAGCTGCCGCGCCACTACTTCCACACGCTGGACCCGTTCGTCGCGCTGACGGTCGCGGCGATGGCCTCGAAGCGCTTGCTCGTCGGCACCGGCATCTGCCTGCTTATCCAGCGCGACCCAATTCACACCGCCAAGGAGGCGGCGAGCGTGGACGTCGTATCGCGCGGCCGCTTCCTGTTCGGGATCGGGGGCGGGTGGAACCGCGAGGAGATGGCCGATCACGGGACCGCGTTCGAGACGCGCTGGAAGCTGCTGCGCGAGCGCGCCGAGGCGATCAAGGCGATGTGGACGGAGGATGAGCCGCAGTACCACGGCGAGATGGTGGACTTCGGTCCCATGTGGGCGTGGCCCAAGCCCGTGCAGAAGCCGCACCCGCCGATCATCCTCGGCGGCAACGGCCCGAACACGCTGAAGAGGGTGGTCGCGTACGCCGACGGGTGGATGCCGAACCGCGGCCAGGCGCTCGAGCGGATCCCGGAGCTGCGGCAGATGGCGGAGGCTGCCGGGCGCGGCCATATCCCGGTGACGTTCTATCCCCGCGCGGACCGCGAGAGCATCGAGCGCGCGGCGGCGGCGGGGGTGGAGCGGTGCATCTTCTACGTACCTCCGGACGGGCGGGCGGCGGCGCTCGCGAAGCTCGACGAGTTGACCAAGCTGGTCGCGGCTTTTGCCTGAGTAGTTGGTTCGTCCCCTCCCGGCCTCCCCGCGAGCGGGGAGGTGACAGGGTTTTGGGCCTAATACCTCGCATTTGCTACAGTCGGCGCCATGACACGACTTCGCATTGGACAGGCCGCTGAGCTCCTTCGCGTCAGCCCCGACACGGTCAGGCGGCTGGTCGACTCGGGCCAGGTCAAGACCGTGCGCTCGAGCGGAGGTCAGCGGCGCATCGACAGCGCCGCGCTCGCCCGCTACATGGCGGCGCAGCCGCGCCAGGCGCCGCCGCCGGTGGTCAGCGAGTCCGCGCGCAACCGGTTCCCCGGCATCGTCACCCGCGTCGTCAAGGACACCGTCATGGCGCAGGTCGAGATGCAGGCCGGCCCGCACCGGATCGTGTCCCTGATCTCGCGCGAGTCTGCGGACGACCTCGGCCTCAAGCCCGGCGTGATGGCGGTCGCATCTGTGAAGTCGACGAACGTGGTCATCGAGCTGGCGCGCGAGTAGGCGGAAAAACAAAGAGGACCGCATGCGCGGCCCTCTTTGCGTTGGAAGGGGTTGGTTCCTTTTGCGGGTCAGTCGTCGTGCGAATCGCCCGATCCGTCGCCGCCCTGGCCGCCGTCGTGCTGGTCGTTCTGGTTGTGATTGTCAGTTCCGTTGTTGTCGTCGTTCGCCTCCGGCGACTCGCGCGGCTCCGGTGAGGGCGACGCTTCGGGAGTCTCGGCCGGCTCCGGCGATTCCGAGGGCTCGGGCGAAGGCGATGCCTCGGGGCTCTCGCTCGGCTCGGGGCTTTCCGAGGGCTCGGCCGACGGCGTCGAGTCGCTGTGCAGGCCGGCGAAGTTGCCGCTGAGCCCGCCCTGCTGCACGTTGTGCGCGGCGACCGCGGCCGCGATGAGGACGACTCCCGCGATCGCAAGCACGACGCTGAACATTCGCTTCCGCATTCGATGGCTCTCCTTGGTCAGTCTCTGCGCTGGTTGCGCGACTCAGACAACGCTGGGTTGCGGGAAAGTCGGAAGTGGAGCCTCAGTGGCTCCCGCCGTCGGTGCCACCATCGCTGCCGCCGTCGCTGCCGCCGCCCTCGCTGGGCGATGGGCTCGGCGACGATCCGCCGTGGTCGCCGTCGGGCGACTGCGACGGCTGCGGCGACTCGTGCGACTCCGGCGACTCGGACGGCTCTGGCGACTGGGACGGCTCCGGCGACTCAGACGGCTCCGGCGACTCCGAGGGCTCGGGCGACTCGGACGGCTCGGGTGACTCGTGCGGCGTCGGCGTGCTCGACGGCTGCTGAGCCGGCGACCGCTGAGGCGAGGGCGACGGCGCGCCTCCGCCGGTCGACCGCTGCACGTCGTGCGCGAGCGTTGTCACCGATTGCCCGATCCACTCGCGGGCCTGCGGCGGCCCGGCCAGCGCGGTCACCGCGATGAGCGCCGCCGCGGCGCCGGCGGCCGAAACGAGCCGCCAGCGGGCGAAGCCCGGCGCAACCGGGGAGGTCGCGGTGGCGTAGCGCGCCTGGGCCGGCAGCGGCGAGGTCAGCGGCGCGCCGCCGGTCAGCTCCCGGTCGAGCTGCGCCTTCAGGTGCTCGGGCAGCTCGCGGTCAGGCATCGCCGGCTCCTGTCGACTCACGTTGAACAACAACGCCTGCAAGCGGCGAAGTCGGAAGCTCGCCGAGCCATTCGGGCCCGAGGGTGCGCGCCAGCTGCTCGCGCGCCTGGCTCAGGCGAAGGCCGACCATGCGCTCTGACACGCCCTCGAGCCGCGCGATCTCGCGGTTGGTGAAGCCGTGGTGGTACCGCAGCACGAAGTCCGCCGCGACCTTGGGCGGCAGCATCGACAGAGCGCGGACGACGTCAGGCCGCGTCGCGGTTTCCGCGGGATCGCCGCTCGCGCCCGGCCGGCCGAGCCGGCGCAGCACCTCGCCGACCGTGCGCAGCTTCGCCCGCCGCCGGTACGAGATCGCGGTGTTGACCGCAATCTGGTGCATCCACGCCTCGGCAGGCTTGTCCGGCCGGTAGCGCGGCCATGCCCGATAGGCGCGGACGAAGGCCTCCTGGACGCAGTCCTCGGCCGCGGCCGCATCGCCCGCGATGGCGTACAGGACCCGAAGCAGACGCGAGTACATCGTCCGGTACAGGCGGTCGAAGTCGTCGCGGTCGCCGGGCCGGTAACCGTCCACGCTCAGCACTGACGACGCGGTCTACGCGCCTGGGTTACCGGCATGGCCGCGCCTACACTAGCCCCGTGAGCGAGCGCGAGATCGGCGTGGTCGGCCTGGCGACGATGGGCATGAACCTCGCTCGCAACCTCGCGTCGCACGGGGCGCGCGTCGCGGTCTACAACCGCACCCGCAAGCGAACGGACGACTTCATGGCCGAGTTCGGCGGCACCGGCGACTTCGTCCCCACCTTCTCGCTCGAGGAGCTCGTCAAGGCACTCAAGCCGCCGCGCGCGATCCTGATCATGGTCAAGGCCGGCGCGCCCGTCGACGAAGCGATCGACGAGCTCGCACCGCTGCTGGAGCACGGCGACACGCTCATCGACGGCGGCAACTCGCTGTTCCACGACACCCGCCGCCGCGCCGCGATGATGGAGCAGCGAAACCTCGGTTTTCTCGGGTCCGGCGTATCGGGCGGGGAGGAGGGCGCGCTCCACGGGCCGAGCCTGATGCCAGGCGGAACGCGAGAGTCTTATGGGCGCGTCGAATCGATGCTGACCGCGATCGCGGCGCAGGTCGACGGCGAGCCGTGCTGCACGTACATCGGGCCCGACGGCGCCGGCCACTTCGTGAAGATGGTGCACAACGGCATCGAGTACGCGGATATCCAGCTAATCGCCGAGAGCTACGACTTCATGCGCCAGGCGATGGGCCTCGACGCGTCGGACCTTGCCGCGATCTTCCGCGAGTGGAACCAGGGCGAGCTGCAGTCGTACCTCATCGAGATCACCGCCGAGGTGCTCGCGAAGCGAGACGGGTCGAACCACGCCGCGCTGGTCGACGCGATCGAGGACGAGGCGGAGCAGAAGGGCACCGGCCGGTGGACCAGCGAGTCCGCGCTCGAGCTCGGCGTGCCGCTCACCGGGATCACCGAGGCGGTCTTCGCGCGCATGCTGTCGAGCCAGAAGGCGGCGCGGGTTCGCGCGTCGTCGACGCTCAGCGGGCCGCGGCTCGTGCGCGGCGCGCGTGACGCGTCGCTCATCGACGACGTTCGCGAGGCGCTTTACGCGGCCAAGATCGTCGCGTACGCGCAGGGCTTCGAGCACCTCGCCGCTGGGTCGCGCGAGTACTCGTGGAACCTCGACCTCGGATCGCTCGCAAAGATCTGGCGTGGCGGCTGCATCATCCGCGCGCGCTTCCTCGGCCGGATGCACGACGCGTACACCGAGCAACCCGACCTCGGCAACCTGATGCTGGCGCCGTTCTTCACCGAAGCGCTGGCGTCGGCGCAGGACGCCTGGCGGCGCGTCGTGGCGCGCGCCGTGGAGGCCGGCGTCCCCGTGCCCGCGTTCACGTCATCGCTCGCGTACTACGACGGGTACCGCAGCGCGCGCGGGCCGGCCAACCTGATCCAGGGGCTGCGCGACTACTTCGGCGCGCACACGTATCACCGCGTCGACCGCGAGGGTGCGTACCACACGAGGTGGGCTCAGGACGGGAGCGAGGTCAGGACCGACTAGCGCCGGCCTCGACGTTTGAATCGCTGGGGTCCTGGCCCACGAACAGGAACACCAGCCCAAGCACGAGCGCCAGCGCCGGCGGGCCCCAGTCCACGATTGGACCCTGGACGAAGAAGATGCGAACGATCGCGTTCGCGAAGACGTAGATGCCCCCGAGCACGAGGACGATGCGAAGTCGCCGCGCCGCGAATCGAAGCTGGCGGCGCAGGCCGCCCGGCCGCAGCGAGAGCACCGTCGTGCTTACGAACACGAGGACGACCAGGCCGAGGACGAAGCTTCTCAGCTCAGGCCGCGTTGAGTCGCGCGCGCCTGGCGAGCGCGGCGTCGGCGTCCGCGGCGGTCACGAACGGACGCCTGAAGTTCCGCAGCGCGAAGCGGTCGCACGCCGTCTCCGCTGACGAGCCGCGCTGCAGCTCCTCGTACAGGTACCAGTGCATCCACTCGTGGCAATAGAGAAAGCGCAGGACGTCGCGCCGAGATCGGAACGCGACGTTCTCGGACAGCCACGTGAAGTTCATCGCGCGGCCGCGCTTGCGGCGCGCGCCGTGGAACACGAGCTCCTTGAACGGCCGGAACGGCTTCGGAACCTGCAGCGTGATCGTCCGTCCGTCGAAGTCGCAGAGCGCCGCGAGGTGCGGCGCGGTGCGGTAGCGGAGCGGCTTGACGACCACCTCGTAGTTGGTCCGCGGCAGGCCCGCGAGGGCGCGCCGGACCGCGGCCGCCGTCATGTCGGGGAGCTCGCTTCTTACGACCATGTCCGGGGGCCGGAAGCTTACCCCCTGGCTGCCTCGTCAGGCGCCTGCGGCTCCAGCCGGATCGACGCGCTGTTGATGCAGTAGCGCAGCCCTGTCGGCGCCGGTCCGTCGTCGAAAACGTGGCCGAGGTGGCCGCCGCACTCGCCGCACGTGACCTCGGTGCGGAGCATCCACAGGCTCCGGTCGGTGTGCTCCTCGATGGGGGCGCCCTCCGCCGGCTGGTAGAAGCTCGGCCAGCCGCAGTGGGCGTCGAACTTCGTCTCGGACTCGAACAGCACCGCTCCGCATCCTGCACACCGGTACTGGCCCGGCGTACTGGTGTCCCAGTACTCGCCCGTGAACGGCCGCTCGGTGCCCTTCTCGCGCAGCACGTGGTACTGCTCCGGCGTCAGCTCGCGCCGCCACTCCGCCTCGCTCTTCTTGACCTTCTGGCTCATCTCGACTCCTCTCTCCAGGGACTTGTGGGAGCCCAGTCTACGAGCCTCAAACCGCCGCCCACGCCCAGCCCGCGACGGGCCGGGCGCGCTCGCGCCGGACGGTAAGCCTGACCACGGTTCCGGTCGCGTACGAGCGGACCTGGACGAGGTCGCACAGCTGGTTGGCGAGCCACAAACCGGCGGGCGACCCGAGGTTCCGCGGCCGCTCGCGGCCGGCCAGCGGGCTGGCGAAGCGACCGCGGTCGCGCACCTCGCAGAGGACGCTCACCGCGTCGTGCCACGTCAGGGCGTGGCCGCCACCTCCGCCGTGCCGGAGGCTGTTCGTGGCGACCTCCGTGACGGCGGCGACGAGGTCGACAGTCGACTCCGGATCGAGCCCGGCCGCGGCGCATTCGCGGGCTACCAGCGCGCGGACTTCGCGCAGGCCGCCGGTCGCGAACGACACGCCGCGCGCGTCGCCCGGCGGCGCGGTGAGCCGGCCGTCAAACAGCGCCGCCGGGACCGCGCGGCCGCGAAACGCCGCGCTCGGCAGCTCGACCTGCCGCTCGATCACGAACGCGTGGCTGCGCCGCGCCTCGTCGATGACGGACTTCGGAAGCGACGCGCTGTCGTACGGGCACAACAGCCGCCACGGCCTCCCGCCCGAGAACGCGACGTTCATCAGCGATTCGTGGACCTGGCACTCGGCCAGCTCGTCCTCCGGCCGCGAGCTCCAGATCGGCTCACCGATGCCGCGGACCTCGGTGCCACCGCCCGCGTGCTCCTCGAGAAAGTCGCGCCAGGCCGCGATCAGCCGCGCCGGGTTCGCGCCGATCGCCTCCATCCGGGCGAACCTGACGAGCTGCGCATCCTCGCCGAGCTCGCGGCGGAGAAGGGCGATCTTGTCGGCGCGCTCGACGACGAGGACAGGCTCGCGGAGCTCCAGCCCGCGGCGGATGTACGGAAGCGTGCCGGCGAGGAATTCGGCGGCGTTGGCGTGGAGCAACGCCGCATGCAACAGCCCGGCGCGCATCAAATCTCGGGCTTGCAGCCGCAGAACGACAATCCCGGCGCCTCCGCCCAACCGGTGAGGTTGAGGATCTTCTCGAGCTGCGCAGGAATGCCGTGCAGGACGATTGGCCGCTCGCGCGCCGACGAGACGACGGCGCGCATGCCGCTCACGTCGCAGAACGTCACCTCGCTCACGTCGAGATGAAGCGGGCGGCGACCGTCGCGGTGCTCGGCAAGCGCCGCCGCGACCTGGTCGACGTTCGACTCGTCTATCTCGCCGGTCAGCCGCAGCCCGGCCGGCGCCGCGGTCCGCGTGACGAGGAGTGGCGGCGAGCCCACCTACCTCTAACGGCGGCCGCGCTCGAAGGCCTCAGGTAACTGCGTCAATTTCGGCGTTGATGTGATGGGGCGCTCGGGCCGCAAGGTCTGAGCGCTCCACCATTTTTCTGGCGAGAATGAGTCGTCGTGGGCGATTACCGGACGATCATCGAGCCGTTCAAGATCAAGTCCGTCGAGCCGCTGCGCATGACGACGCGGCGGCAGCGCGAGGCCCACCTCGAGGCGGCCGGCTACAACCTCTTCAAGCTGGCGTCGGAGGACGTCCTGATCGACCTCCTGACCGATTCCGGCACCGGCGCGATGAGCTCGGAGCAGTGGGCGGGGATCATGCGCGGCGACGAGGCGTACGCCGGCTCGAGCAGCTTCGCGCGCTTCGAGTCGGTGATCCGCGAGCTGACCGGCTTCAAGCACATAATCCCGACGCACCAGGGCCGCGCCGCCGAGCGCATCCTGTTCGCGGTCACCGCGGGCAAGGGCAAGGTCATTCCCGGCAACCATCACTTCGACACCACGCGCGCCAACATCGAGGCGACCGGCGCCGAGGCGCTCGACCTCCCCGGGCCCACGGCCGCGGATCCGTCGAGCCCCGCGCCGTTCAAGGGCGACATCGACCTCGACCGGCTGGAGGCGCTGCTCAAGGAGCGCGAGCGCGACGTGCCGCTGTGCATCATCACGATCACCGACAACAGCGGTGGCGGCCAGCCCGTGTCGCTGCAGAACCTGCGCGATGCGCGCCGCCTGCTGCGCAATCACGGCGTGCCGCTGCTCCTCGACGCCGCGCGCTTTGCGGAGAACGCGATGTTCGTGAAGCTGCGCGAGCCGGGCAACGAGCACCGCACGCCGCGCGAGATCGCCAAGGAGCAGTTCTCGCTCGCGGACGGCTGCACGATGAGCGCGAAGAAGGACGGCATCGCCAACATCGGCGGCTTCCTCGCGCTCAACAGCGACGCGTGGTCCGCCGCCGCGCGGCAGCTGTTGATCCTCACCGAGGGGTTCACGACCTACGGCGGTCTCGCGGGCCGTGACCTCGAGGCGGTCGCGCAGGGCCTCGAGGAGGTGCTCCACGAGGACTACCTCCGCTACCGCCTGCGGAGCGCCGAGTACCTCGGCGACGGCATCCGCGCCGCCGGAATCCCGATCGTCGAGCCGCCGGGCGGCCACGCGGTGTATGTCGACGCGCGCGCGGCGCTGAGCCACATCGCGCCAGAGGACCTTCCCGGGCAGGCGTTCAGCTGCGCGCTGTACCTCGAGGGCGGCGTGCGCACGGTGGAGGTCGGCACCGTGATGTTCGGCCACACCGACCCGGCGACCGGACGCCAGGTGCCCGGCGAGCACGACCTCGTGCGGCTCGCCCTGCCGCGACGCGTCTACACGCAGAGCCACATCGACTACGTCATCGAGGTGGTCCAGCACCTGGCCCAGAAGCGGGAGACGATCGGCGGCTATCGCATCGTGTCCGAGCCGTCCGCGCTCCGCCATTTCAGCGCCGTCTTCGAGCCCCTGGAGCCGGTCGCGAACACGCGATGAACCCGCACGATCCCGGGTTCGAGCACGCCGCGACGCTCGCGGCGCCGGTCGACGACGCGGCGGCGAAGCCGATCCACATCGCGCGAGGCGGCGAGGTGCGCACGGGCACGGCGTCCTGGACCGATCCGACGATGACCGCGCGCGGCGTCTTCTACCCCGAGGGCGCGACGACCGCGGAGGAGCGCCTGCGCTACTACGCGACGAAGTTCCCCGTGGTCGAGGTCGACTCGACGTACTACGCGCTGCCGCGCGAGCAGCAGGCGAAGCTGTGGGTCGAGCGCACACCGGACGACTTCGTGATGGACGTGAAGGCCCACGCGCTCATGACGGGGCAGCCGAGCGAGGTCAAGCGCCTTCCGAAGGACATCCGCGACGCGCTGCCCGACGCCCTCAAGGAGAAGACGCGCATCTACGGCAAGGACCTGCCGAAGGAGCTCGACGACCAGGTCTGGGAGCAATTCAAGCAGGGCGTCGATCCGCTGCGCAAGGCGGGCAAGCTGGGCGCGGTCTTCCTGCAGTTTCCGCGCTGGGTGTTCCCCTCGAGCGAGGCGAGGGAGCGGATCCTAATCGCCGCGGAACGGCTCGGCGAGATTCCGCTGACGGTCGAGTTTCGCAACGGTTCGTGGTTCAACGAGAAGAATGCCGAGCGGACGCTGCGCTTCCTGACCGACAACAAGATCCCTTACGTCATCGTCGACGAGCCCCAGGGGTTCAAAAGCTCGGTGCCGCCAGTCGCGGCGGTCACGTCACCGGAGCTCGCGGTGTTCCGCTTTCACGGCCGGCGCGGCGACCTGTGGGAGAAGCCGAACATCCCGCCGAACGAGCGCTTCCGCTACCTCTACGACGAGGACGAGCTCGCGGACTGGGCGCCGCGCATCGCGCAGGCGGCGCGTTCGACGAAGAACGTGCACGCGCTCATGAACAACTGCTCCGGCAACTACGGGACCACGAACGCGCTGCAGCTCGCCGAGCTGGTCAAGCAGTACATGGCCGACTAGCGCCGGGAGGCGAGCGGGGTCTTCGCGAGCTCCTTGCGCAGCCGCTCCTTCGCGGCCGGCTTCGCCTTCAGCGCGTCCAGGCCGAGCAGCGCGGCGCCGACAACAGGCGGCGCGTCGAGCCGGCGCATCGTCGCGCCGGGCGCGACGGCGTTGATGCCGTCGCGGATGCGCGCCGTGAACGCGCCGTCGTGGTTGCGGAAGATTCCGCCGCCGAGCACGACGTCGAACGTCAGGCGCGTGAGCCGCAGCCGCCGGATCGCGGCATTCGCCGTCGCGATGATCTCGTCGGCGAGCTCGTCGATCAGGCGCCGCGACTCGACGTCACCGCCGGCCGCCGCCTTGAAAACGATCGGGGCAAGCTCGAGCATGCGCTGCGAATCGAGCTCGAGCGTGTAGAGCGCCTCCATCACCGATTCCGGGCGCTTCACCTTGAAATGCTCCGGCACCATCTTCTCGAGCGACGTGTGAGGGCCGCGTCCGTCGCGGCCGCGCAGCGCGGCGCCGAGCGCGGCTCGCCCGAGCCAGCCGCCGCCGTGAGCGAGGTCGCCGGAAAGCTCGCCCAGCGCGGGGAAGCGCACGATGCGGCCGTCCGGTCCGACCGCGGCGCAGTTCAACCCGCTGCCACACACGACGCCGACGCCCCAGCCGCGATCCGTCCCGGCTCGGAGGATCGCGAAGGTGTCGTTGCGCAGCATCACGTCATCCACCCACGACCGGCCCTTCACCTGCCTCGTGATCCGGCGATCGTCGAGTGGAAGGTCCGCGCCCGCGAGACAGAAGAGGCCCACCTTCGCGACCGGCTGTGAGTCGAGCGTGATCCCGGCCTGCGCCGCCACGCGCCGGATCGCCTCACCCAGGGAATCGAGCGGCGGCTCGTGCCCGAAGTTGAAGTTCGCGTACGCGCGGTGACGCACCGAGCCGAGCACCGCTCCGTCGACGGACACAAGCGCGGCATCGATCTTCGAGGCGCCTCCGTCGACCGCGAGCAGCGCCGGTCTCCTGTCCCCACGAAGACTTCGACTTCGCGGGGGCCCCGGGAGTGAGTCAGGAAACTTCCCTAACAATTCCCCGCTATTTTGCCGTACGATGCCGCGTCGTGGCGCTCAAAGTTGCCGTCATCGGCGGCGGGAGCACCTACACGCCCGAGCTGGTCGAGGGCTTTCTGAGCCACGCCGACCGGCTGCCCGTCGACGAGCTCGTGCTGCACGACATCGACCCCGAGCGGCTTGACGTCGTCGGCGGCCTCGCGCGCCGGATCATGACCCGCCGCGAGTGGCCCGGCAAGCTGGTGCTGACGTCCGACCGCACCGAGGCCATCGACGGCTCGAGCTTCGTCATCGTGCAGCTTCGCGTCGGCGGCCAGGCCGCCCGGCTGCAGGACGAGACGCTTCCGCTCGAGTTCGGCTGCATCGGCCAGGAGACGACCGGCCCCGGCGGTTTTGCGAAGGCGCTGCGCACGGTTCCGGTGGTCCTCGACATCGCCGAGCAGACCGCCGAGCGCGGGGCGAAGGACGCGTGGGTCGTCGACTTCACCAACCCCGTCGGCATCGTCAGCCAGGCGCTGCTCGACGACGGTCACCGCGCGATCGGGCTGTGCAACGTGGCGATTGGTTTCCAGCGCCGCTTCGCTGCGCGCTACGGCGTGACGCCCGACCGAGTCGCCCTCGAGCACGTCGGGTTAAACCATCTGACGTGGGAGCGAGCGGTGCGCGTCGACGGCAGGGATGTGCTGCCCGACCTGATCGAGACAGCCGCTGACGAGATCGGCGCCGAGATCGAGAGCCCCGGCGAGCTCATCCGCCTCCTGGGCGCGATCCCGTCGTCCTACCTGCAGTACTTCTACTTCACCGACGCGATCCTGGCCCGCCAGCTGAGCGGCGCCAAGCACTCGCGGGCGGCCGAGGTGATGGCCATCGAGAAGACGCTCCTCGAGATGTACCGCGACCCCGAGCTCGCCGAGAAGCCGAAGCTGCTCGAGAAGCGCGGCGGGGCGTACTACAGCGAGGCCGCGGCCCAGCTCATCGCCTCGCTCCACGCCGGCACCGGCGACGAGCAGGTGGTGGACATTCGCAACAACGGAGCGCTGCCCGGCCTCCCGGACGACGCCGTCGTCGAGATCCCGGCCCGGGTCGGCAAGGACGGGGCCACCGCGGCGCGGTTCGAGCCCCTGGCGCCCGAACTGCTTGGCCTTGTCCAGCAGGTGAAGGCATACGAGCGGCTCACGGTGCAGGCCGCAGTCCACGGCGATCGCAAGGCCGCGCTGAAGGCGCTGCTCGCCAACCCGCTGGTCGCGCGCTGGGACGTCGCGACACAGCTTCTGGACGCGCTGCTCGAGGCCAACCGCAACCACCTCCCGCGCTTTTTCGCGCGGGGCTGATTCAAGACTTGACGGGCGCGAGGCCCGCGGCTACTGTTCGGTAAGGAATTCTTCCTAACTATGGAAGTTCTGACCAAGCCGGGCCGTCGTGGCGCCGGTGGCGCACACTCCGACGGGCGGGTCACCGCCGGCACGCCAAGCCTCCTCCGCGCCATCAACGAACGCTCGATCCTCGACCTGATCCATGACCGCGGGCCGCTGTCGCGGGCCCAGGTCGCGAGGGTCAGCGGGCTCTCGAAACCGACGGTCTCGCTCGCGCTGACCGGCCTTCTCGACGCCCGCCTGGTGCGCGAGGTCGGGCGCTCGCGCGGAGAGCGGGGGCCCAGCGCGCTCCTGTACGAGGTCAACCCGAGCGCGGCCTACGTGGTCGGCCTCGACATCGGGCGGAGGTGGACGCGAGCCGCGATCGCCGACGTCGCGGGCACGGTGCTTGGCCGGCTCGACGAGCGGGCTAAGGTCGGCAGCGCGCGGACGCTGGTGGCGCAGATCGGCGCGCTGGCGCGTCGCCTCGCCGCCGACGCGAACGTCGACTGGGGCCAGGTGACGCAGACCGTCCTCGGGAGCCCCGGTGTCTTCGACCCCGCGCGCGACCATGTCGCGATGGCGCCGAACCTCCCGGGCTGGAGCCGCCACGGCCTGGTCGACGCGGTGCGCGCACAGCTTGGAAGCAACGTGACCTTCGAGAACGACGTCAACCTCGCGGCGCTCGCCGAGCGTGAGCACGGGCACGGCCGCAACGTCGACAGCTTCGTCTTCATGAGCGTCGGGACCGGCGTCGGCATGGCGCTCGTGATCGACGGCCGGCTCTACCGCGGCGCCCATGGCGCGGCGGGCGAGATTGCGTACCTGCCCATCGGCGTCGGGGATCCGCACGACCCCGCAAACCGCCGGCGCGGCGCCTTCGAGGAGGCCGCCTCCGCGGCCGGCGTGGTGCGCGCGGCCCGCGAGGAGGGAATGCCGGCCTCGGTGACGCCAGAGTCGCTCTTCGCGTCGGCTCGCCGGGGCGACCCTGCGGCGCGGAGGGCGGTCGACGTCGAGGCGCGGCGCCTCGCGATGGCGATCGCAACGGTCACCCCGATGCTCGACCCCGAGCTCGTCATCCTCGGCGGCGGCATCGGCCGCAACGGCGACCTGCTGCTCGACCCGATCGAGCAGGAGCTGCGCCGGCTTGTTCCATTTCGCCCGCGCGTCGTCGTCTCGGCCCTCGGCCAGGACGCGGTGCTGCAGGGCGCCGTCGCGACCGCCCTGGAGGTCGCACGCGAGAAGGTGTTCCACCGCGCGCCAGGGCGGCAGATCCAGCAGGTCGGTTGATCAGGACGAGGAAGCAATGATGCAGACGGACCACGAAAACGCATGGAGGAGTCGGATATGAGGGGACATCGCTCGGGAATCGCCGCCGCGCTGGCCGCGCTGGCGATGATCGCGCCGGCCTGTGGTTCGTCCACGACCACGGGCAACATGACATCGCAGCCGAAGGTCGGCGGCACTCTGACCATCGACAACGAAAGCGGTGGCCTGTGGACGTGTGACTTCAACCCGTTCAACGGCTCGGTGAACGGGCTTTCGACGGGCATCATCTACGAGCCGCTCGTCTACGACAACCTGTTGACGGACAAGAAGACCCCGCTGCTCGCGACCGAGTACAAGTGGAACTCCGACAACACGCAGCTCACGTTCACCATCCGCTCTGGCGTGAAGTGGACCGACGGCCAGCCGTTCTCGGCCGATGACGTCGTGTTCACCTTCAACATGCTCAAGCAGTTTCCGGCGACCGACCTGCAGTCCGTGTGGTCGCTGCTTTCGAGCGTGACCAAGAGCGGCAGCGACCAGGTCGTCCTCACGTTCACGCAGGCCGCCGCGCCCGCATTCTTCCAGGTCGCGAACCAGGTCAGCATCGTGCCGCAGCACATCTGGTCCACCTACAAGGACCCGTCGACGCAGGTCGTCAACCAGCCGGTTGCGACCGGCCCGTTCACGCTCGGCCAGTGCACCCCGCAGAACATCTCGTACTCGCGCAACCCGAACTACTGGCAGAAGGGCCTGCCCTACATCCAGACCGTGAACTATCCGGCGTTCACCGACAACGACCCTGCCAACCAGTACCTGGCGGCCGGCCAGGCGCAGTGGGGCGGCCAGTTCATCCCGAACATCGACACCTACTACGTCGCCAAGGACCCCCAGCACAACCACTACTGGTTCCCGCCGATCGCGAACGTCGACCTGTGGTTCAACACCACGCGCGCGCCGTTCGACAACAAGGCGGTGCGACAGGCCTTCGCGTTTGCCATCAACCGCCCTGACGTTTCCCAGAAGGGCGAGTTCGGCTACCAGCCGGCGGGCAACCAGACCGGCGTCGTGCTGCCGACCTTCAAGGACTGGTACGACCAGTCGACCGCGGACAAGTACGGCTACAAGTTCGACACGTCGAAGGCGCAGTCGTTGCTGCAGTCCGCGAACTTCCCGACGGGAAGGACCTTCAACATCATCACGATCGCCGGCTACACCGACTGGGACGCATCGCTGCAGGTGATCCAGGACAACCTGAAGGCGGCGGGCGTCAAGGTGAAGATCCTCGACCAGTCAGGCGACGACTACTTCAACAACCTGTTCACCGGCAACTTCGACCTGGCCTACGGCTCGCTCAACACGCAGCCCGGGCCGAACCCCTACTACGAGCTGCGCAACTCGGTCGACAGCGCCACGTCGGCGGCGATCGGGCAGACCGCGGCCGGTGACTACGGCCGCTACAAGAACCCCGCGGTCGACACGCTGTTCGACCAGTTCGCGGGGACGACGGACTCGGCCAAGCAGCACGACCTGATCAAGCAGATCCAGGCCGTCGTGCTCGAGGACGTGCCGATGATCCCGACCACGGAGAGCGTCTCCTGGTACGAGTACAGCACCAAGGATTTCGCCGGCTGGCCGACCCAGCAGGATCCGTACGCGGCGCCGGCGCCGTGGAACCTGCCCGACATCGAGATCGTGCTCACGCACCTGTACAAGACGACGTAGCGGTTGCCTTGAACCCCACCCTAACCCTCCCCCGCATGCGCGGGGGAGGGGCATCCTTTCTGAGATGAGGTACGCGCTCCGGCGCCTCGAGTTCTTCGCGATCACGCTGTGGGCGGCGCTCACGCTGAACTTCATCCTGCCCCGCCTCATGCCGGGCAACCCGGCCGAGGCGATGCTCGTGCGCTTCCGCGGCCGGGTGAGCCTGAAAGCCGTGGAGGAGATGGAGGCGGCCTTCGGCCTGCACCCGCACACGAGCATCTTTCAGCAGTACTTCGAGTACCTGTCGAACACCGCGCACGGCGAGCTCGGCACTTCGCTGAGCTTCTTTCCGACGCCGGTCGGGAAGGTGATCATGCTCGCGCTGCCCTGGACCGTCGGCCTCGTCGGCACCGCGACCGTGATCGCGTTCCTGCTCGGCACGCTCATCGGCATGCTCGCCGCCTGGCGCCGCGGCGGCATCTTCGACGCCCTGCTGCCGCCGACGTTCATCGTCGTCGGCGCGATCCCGTATTTCTGGATCGGGCTGCTGCTGCTGCTCGTGTTCTCGTTCACGCTGCAGTGGTTCCCGCTCGGCTTCGGCTATGACCTGACCGACCAGATCAACCTCTCCTGGTCGTTCGCGAGCCAGGTGGTCGTCCACGGCTTCCTGCCGGCGCTCACGATCGTCATCACTTCGATCGGCGGCTGGATCCTGACGATGCGCAACACGATGGTCACGACGCTCGCGGAGGACTACGTAAAGATGGCGCGCGCGAAGGGGCTCTCGCCGGTCCGGATCATGCTCAACTACGCCGGCCGCAACGCGATCCTCCCGAACCTCACCGGGTTCGCGATGTCGCTCGGCTTCGTCATCAGCGGCGCGATCGCCGTCGAGATCGTCTTCAACTACCCAGGCCTCGGCTTCATGCTCCTGACCGCGGTCAACAACGAGGACTTCGCGCTCATGCAGGGCCTGTTCCTGCTGATCACCGTCGCAGTGCTCGTCGCCATCCTCATCGCCGACGTGGTGACCGCCATCCTGGACCCGCGCACGAGGGAGTCCAGCTGATGGCGGTGCAGGTCCTCACCAAGCAGGACATCGCTGCGCCGGAGCCGCAGGAGAACGTCCTCCGCAACCTGGTGAGCGCGATCGGCAGCAACCGCAAGGCCGTGGCCGGCGTCGTGCTGCTCGTGTTCTTCGCGCTCGTCGCGTTGCTGGCGCCGTTCATCTCGCCCTACGACCCGAACAAGCTCGAGTTCCAGCAGATGCTGCAGCCCTCGACGCAGCACCTGCTCGGCACGACGGGCGCGGGGCAGGACATCTTCTCGCAGCTCATCTGGAGCAGCCGCGAGACGCTCGTGCTCGCGGTCATCGCGGGCGTCATGACGACCGCGATCTCCGTCGTCATCGGCGTGACCGCGGCCTACCTCGGGGGATTCTGGGACCACGTGCTGAACCTCTTCACCGACGTGTTCCTCGTCATCCCGACGCTGCCGCTGATGATCGTCATCTCCGCGTACGCGCAGAACCACGGGCTCGGAGTCCTGATTGGCGTCATCGTCGTGACCGGTTGGTCGTACGGCGCGCGTCAGCTGCGCGCGCAGGCGCTCGCGCTGCGCAACCGCGACTTCCTCGAAGCGGCGCGTGTCCGAGGCGAGCGCGTCAGCTACATCGTCCTGTTCGAGGTCCTGCCCAACATGACCTCGCTGATCGTCGCGATCTTCCTCGGCGCGGCGCTCTACTCGGTGCTCGCGGCGGCGGTCCTCCAGTACATCGGGCTCGGCGACTCGAGCGACCTGAGCTGGGGCAACATGCTCTACTGGGCGCAGCACAACGGCGCCCTGCTCGCCGGCTCGCCGTGGTGGGTGCTCGCGCCCGGCCTCTGCATCGCCCTCCTCGGCGGCGCGTTCGCGCTGGTCAACTACGCGTTCGACGAGATCAGCAACCCGGCGCTCAGGCCGGTCAAGAAGTCGTGATCGCGACCCGCCCGATCCTCCAGGTGAAGGACCTCGTGGTCGAGTACGCGACGGCGGGCACGCCCGTGCGCGCGGTCGACCGCGTCTCCCTGGACGTCGCACCCGGCGAGTTTCTCGGCATCGTCGGCGAGTCCGGGTGCGGCAAGTCGACGCTGCTCTTCGCGATCGCGCGGCTGCTGAGCCCGCCGGCGTCGATCGTGTCCGGCGAGGTCCGTTTTCAGGGCAACGACATGGTCACGCTCGACGCCGAGGAGCTGCGGCACGTCCGCTGGCGCCAGGTCTCGGTCGTGATGCAGAGCGCGATGAACGCGCTCAACCCCGTGCTCACGGTGGGCGACCAGCTGCGCGACGCGATGGAGGCGCACGAGGAGACGAACCGGCGCCGGATCCGCGAGCGCTCGGAGGAGGTGATGCGCCTCGTCGGCATCGACCCGATCCACCTCAAGAGCTACCCGCACCAGCTCAGCGGCGGCATGCGGCAGCGCGCGATGATCGCGATGGCGCTCGTCTTCACGCCGGAGCTCGTGATCATGGACGAGCCGACGTCGGCGCTGGACGTCGTGGCGCAGCGCTCGCTGATGCTGCAGATCAAGGAGCTGCAGAGAAAGATCGGCTTCGCCGCGATCTTCGTCACGCACGACATGTCGCTCGTTAGCAACTTCTCGGACCGGCTCGCGATCATGTACGCGGGGCAGGTCATGGAGCTCGGCGAGACGAGGAAGATCTTCGCCGACCCGAAGCATCCCTACTCCGTCGGGCTGCTCGCGTCGTTCCCCTCGATCCACGGGCCGAAGGTGCCGCTCAAGGGCATCCCCGGAGCGCCGCCCGACCTCGCGCATCCGCCGGGCGGGTGTCCGTTCCACCCTCGCTGCCCGCGCGTCATGCCCCACTGCCGCACGGTCGAGCCGCCCGCCTACGTCCGGGACGGCACCCTGATCCGCTGCCACCTGTTCGCCGATGGCGCTTGAGCGCGAGGCTCCCATCGAGGAGCCCGGGACGGGAGTCGAGGCCGCCGAGACGATCCTCGAGACCAGGGGCCTCACGCGCCACTTCGGCGTCGGCGGCCTCTTCTCGCGCAAACAGCTGCACGCCGTCGACTCAGTCGACCTCGCGATCGGCGCGCGGGAGATCGTGGCGCTGGTGGGGGAGAGTGGCAGCGGCAAGAGCACGATCGCGCGCCTGATCGCGCGCGTGTACTCGCCGACGAGCGGGCGCATCCTGTATCACGGCCGCGACGTGACGCGGCTGCGCTCGCGGCGCGAGCGGCTTGAATTCGCCGGGCGCGTGCCGATGGTGTTCCAGGACCCGTACGGCTCGTTGAGCCCCGTCTACCGCGTCTCGCATGGGGTCGAGCGCGCGCTCAAGCTCCACCAGCCGGCGCTCACGCGTGCGGCAAGGCGCCGCGAGGCGGAGCGCCTCTTCGACGCCGTCGGGCTGAGCCCGGCGACCGACTTCCTGGTCAAGTACCCGTACGAGCTGAGCGGCGGCCAGCGTCAGCGCGTCGGCTTCGCGCAGGCGCTCGCGTGCCGGCCGGAGCTGATCCTCGCCGACGAGCCCGTCTCGATGCTCGACGTGTCGGTGCGCATCGGCGTCCTCAACCTGATGGCAGACCTGCGCCGCGACATGGGCGTCTCGATCCTCTACATCACGCACGACATCGCGAGCGCGCGCTACGTCGCGGACCGCCTGATCGTCATGTACGCCGGGCAGATCGCCGAGAGCGGTCCGACCGAGGACGTGCTGGCCAACCCGAAGCATCCGTACACGCAGCTGCTTCTCTCAGCGGTTCCCGACCCGCGCGCGCCGGTGGCGCTGCCCTCGTCTTCGACCGTGGCGGAGCCGCCGCGAGTCATCGATCCGGGCGAGGGCTGCCGGTTCCGGTCGCGCTGCCCGCTCGCCATCGATCGCTGCGCGACGGAGACGCCGCGGCTGCGGACGCTGCGGCCGCGGCACGACGCCGCGTGCCACGTGGCCGGCTAGGGCCGGGCGACCACGAAGGCGACGGTACCCGACGCCGCGGCGGCCGCCTTGGCGATGACGAGCAGGGCCAGGATGCTCACCACCACCTGAGGCGGCGTCACGGGGAACACGCCGACGGCGGCTGCAGCGCCCAATGTCATCCCCGCGAGCGCGGCGACGATCACCCCTACCGCTTCGACTCGCTGCAGCCACGTCACGAGACGAGCATCGGCGCCGCCGGCGTCGCCGCTCGATCGGTGCCGCGTGAGGGCGCGGGCGGTTCGGGGTCATTTAGCAGTCATGGCTGAAATCGCAAAGGGCGCGCTTAACATCTCGGCCGTGGCCGGCAAGCGTGGAACGGTGCTGGTCGTCGACGACAACCCCGACTCCGCCGAGGTCCTGGTCGCGTTCGTCGAGCGCGAGGGGTTCAAGGCGGTCACACGCGACACCGCCGAGTCGGCCCTCGCGGCGTTCTCCAGCGAATGCCCGGTCGCGGTTCTCCTCGACTGGGTGCTCCCCGACGCTCCCGGGACCGAGGTCTGCCGCGCGATCCGCGATCGCGACGCTGTGGTGCCGATCATCTTCGTCAGCGGACGCGACGACGAGACGAGCGTCGTGCGCGGCCTCGACGCCGGGGCTGACGACTACCTGGCGAAGCCCGTGCGCGGCGCCGAGCTCATCGCTCGGCTGGACGCGCACCTGCGCAAGCTCGCGGCGGCTCGCGGCGCGCGTGCTCCGCACCCGCACGAGGACACGCGGATGTCGTTCGGCGAGGTCATGCTCGACCTCGACGCGCGCGAGGTCTCGGTTGCAGGGGAGAGGGTCAAGCTCGGCGCGCTCGAGTTCAAGCTGCTCGAATACCTGATGCGCAACACCGGCATTGCGTTGTCGCGCGACCAGATCATGGCCGAGGTCTACGGCTACGACGCCGAGATCGGCACGGAGCGCGTCGACCTCCTCGTGCGCCGCGTGCGCGGCAAGCTCGGAGACGACGACGGCGGGTTCATCGTCGCGGTGCCGGGCTTCGGCTACCGCCTGAATCGCAGGGCTCGCGCCTGACACGAGCGGCCGCCGCGCTAACGTTGCGGTCGCGATGAGGGCAGTCCTCCTGTGGTGCGCGTCGAACCCGTGGCTCGCCACCCACGTGCCCCGCTGGCGCTTCGTGAAGCGCGCCCTCCGCCGCTTCATGCCCGGTGAGGAGTTCGCGAGCGCGCTCGCCTCGGCGGTCGAGTTTCGCTCGCGCGGAATCGAGGCGATCTTCACGCGCCTGGGAGAGAACGTGAAAGACCTCGCCGAAGCCGGCGCCGTGGTCGAGCACTACGAGGCGGTGCTTCAGCAGGCCCGCGACGCGGGCGTTGACGCCGAGATCTCGGTGAAGCCCACGCAGCTCGGCCTGGACATCGACCCCGAGGCCGCGCTCGCGAACCTCAACCGGCTCGCGCGCGCCGCGGCACATGCGAAGTCGTTCATGTGGATCGACATGGAGGGCAGCGCCTACACCGACGCGACCATCGACCTCTACACGAAGGTCCGCGCGCACCACCGCGAGACGGGCCTGGCGCTGCAGGCCTACCTCCACCGCACTGCGGCGGACCTGGGCCGGCTGATGCCGGACGGCGTCGCGGTGCGCCTCGTCAAGGGCGCGTACGCGGAGCCGCCCGACAAGGCCTTCCAGGCGAAGCGCGAGGTGGATTCCAACTACCTCGCTCTCTGCACCCTGATGCTCCCCGAGGTCAAGCGCGGCAAGGTCCGCCTGGTCCTCGGCACGCACGACGTGGAGCTCGTGCACCGCGTCGCCGATCTCGGTGCGGCGATCGGAGTGGGGAAGGCGCAGATCGAGGTCGCGATGCTCTACGGCATCCGCACCGGCGAGCTCGTGAAGCTCGCGGCGGACGGGCATCCGTGCCGCGACCTCATCGCGTACGGCCACGCCTGGTACCCGTGGTACGTCCGCCGGCTGGCCGAACGGCCGGCCAACGTCTGGTTCGTGGCCCGCCAGCTCCTGCCGTAGCGGCCGCGTGCCCCTCGTGGGCGGGCGAGCGTTACTCCTTTATCTATGCCAGCCGGCGATCGGTCTCTCAGCGAGCTCTCAGCCTCCTCTCAGGCGCGGTTCAGGCCGGCCGCGGAGCATGGGGCCATGCCAATCAACGACAGCGTCGCGGTCAGGATGCGGGCGCGCGACCGCGCGACGAGCCTCGTCAACGAGCTGACGGCGGGCGCCGTCATCGCAGGGCTGGGCGCGCTGGGCGTGTTCGGCGTCGTGGACGCCATCACGGTGCCGGGCTCGGCGTCCAGCCCCACTGCATCGACGAGCACGCCGTCGAGCACGTCAAGCTCCGCGAGCAGCAGCACCTCGACTCAGGCCGGCCTGCAACCCTCGAGCGGCTCGATCTCCTCGAGCTCCTCCGGCTCGGGCATCGTCGTCACCGGCGGCTCCTAGACCGTCCCGGCCGTGGGCGACCAGTTCCTCTGGTACGTGACGCGCGCCGCCGGCGCCGTGAGCATGATCCTGCTCACCGCAGTCGTCGTCCTCGGCGTGATGGCTGCGCTCCGCTCGACGCCGCGCGGCCTGCCGCGGTTCTTCACGCCCGCGCTGCACCGCAACCTCGCGCTCGTCGCGATCTCGTTCCTTGCGCTTCACGTCGTCACCGCCGTGGTCGACCCGTTCACCAGCCTCGGCTGGGGCGCAGCGGTCATCCCGTTCTCGTCCTACTACCGGACGTTCTGGCTCGGTCTCGGCACGATCGCATTCGAGCTGCTGCTCGCGATCGTGATCACGAGCCTGGTCCGCGGAGCGCTCGGACACGGCGCGTGGCGCGCGATCCACTGGCTCACGTACGCGGCGTGGCCGCTGGCGATCGTGCACGGCCTCGGCACCGGGACCGACGCGTGGTCGTTGTGGCTGTTCGCCCTGACGTGCGGGTGCATCGCCGCGGTCGGGTTCGCGGTGGTGTACCGATTCGCGGCGGGCGGCGCGGACCCACTCGCCGCGCAGCGCGCGTCCTTCCGCGCGCATGTCGACCGGAGGCCCGATCGATGACGCGCCTTCGCCTGCTCGCGGGCCCGGATCTCTCGCTGGGCGCCGAGCCCCTGCACTCGCACGTCCAGCGGCTCGGGCCGCCTCCGGTCGGGCGTCCGGCCCTGATCGGCGCGCTCGAGCACTCCGGTCTGCGCGGTCGGGGAGGCGCGGGCTTCCCGGTCGCGGCCAAGTGGCGAGCGGTCGCGCAGCGCGGCGGCGCTCCCGCGCTCGTCGTCAACGGAGCCGAGGGCGAGCCGCAGAGCCTCAAGGATCGCGTGCTCATGGGCACGAGGCCTCACCTCGTCCTCGACGGCGCGCTGCTCGCAGCGCGCACGCTCCGCGCGGCGGACGTCGCGATCTACGTCGGGGAGCATCACCACGCCGCGCACGCCGCGATGGCCGCCGCGCTCGCCGAGCGGCCGGAACCCGAGCTCCGTCGCGCCCGGATCGTCCCGGCGCCCGCGCGCTATGTGGCGGGCGAGTCGAGCGCGGCGGTGCACTTCCTCAACGAGTACGTGGCGACGCCGACCTCGCGGCCGCCGTCGCCCCACGCGGCGGGCGTCGGCGGAGAACCGACGCTCGTGCAGAACGTCGAGACCCTCGCGCACGTCGCGCTCATCGCGCGCTACGGGGCTGAATGGTTCCGGGCGGCGGGCCGCGGCGGCGCCGCCGGCACGGTCCTGCTCACCGCCGCCGGCGCCGTCCGTTCGCCCGGCGTGCTGGAGGTGGAGGCGGGCACCACGGCCGGCGAGGTGCTCGAGCTGTGCGGCGGCGTGCTGGGAACGCCGCGGGCCGTCCTGGTCGGCGGCTATTTCGGCAGGTGGATCAATGCATCCGAGGCGTTCGGGGTCCGGCTGGACGGCGGCCCGGGTCTCGGCTGCGGCGTGGTCGGCGTCATCTCCACCGCGGCGTGCGGCGTGTGCGAGACGGCTCGGATCATGGCCTACCTGGCCGGCGAGAGCTCGGCGCAGTGCGGGCCGTGCTTCTTCGGGCTGCGCGCGATCAGCGACGCGTGCGCGCGCATCGCCGCCCGCGGCACGAACCCGGATGACCTCGAGCGCCTGAGCCGCTGGTCGAACGAGGTGCGCGGCCGCGGCGCGTGCCGGCACCCGGACGGCGCCGTCCTGTTTCTGCAGTCCGCGCTGCAAACCTTCGCGGCCGAGTTCGCAGCACACCCGGCCCACTGGCGCTCGCATGTCACGGCGGTGCAGAGCGCGTGAGCGAGCGCGTGACTCTCACAGTGGATCGCATCCGCTGCGACGGGCGCGGCCTCTGCGCCGAGCTGCTGCCTGAACTCGTACGACTCGACGACTGGGGCTATCCGATCGTGGCGCCGGGCGCGGTTCCGGAGCACCTGCTGCCGCTGGCGCAGCGAGCAGTGGGGCGCTGCCCCGTGCTCGCGTTGGCCTTGCGCCGCGACGAGCGACACGCATGAGCGCGCTCGTCCTCGGCATCGCCGACGGCCGGGCGCTCGGCACGTCGTACCGGCTCGTCGCGACGCGGCCGGAGCGCATCGCCGCGGCGCGGTCGGCGCTCGAGGCGCTCCTGCGCGACGTCGACGCGGCCGCGAGCCGCTTCCGCGCCGACAGCGAGCTCTCTCGGCTCAACGCGCAGGCCGGTCGCGAGGTCCGCGTGGGTCGCCTGCTCGGCCGCGCCATCGCCGAGGCGCTGCGCGCGGCGCAGCTGACGGACGGCGCGGTCGACCCCACCGTCGGGCGCGCCATCCGCATCGCGGGCTACGACGGTGACTTTGCCTCGGTCGCGCGCGTGGGCGCGCCGCTCCACATCGCAGTCGAGCGCGTCGCCGGCTGGCGTGCGGTGCAGTTCGACGCGTCATCGAGGACGGTGCTCGTGCCGCGCGGAGTCGAGCTCGACCTCGGCGCGACCGCGAAGGCGCTCGCCTCGGACCTCTGCGCCGCCGCCGCGCTCGACGCCGCCGGTGGCGGCGGGGTCCTCGTCAGCCTCGGCGGCGACGTCGCGGCCGCGGGCTCGAGTCCCGAGGGCGGGTGGCCGGTCCAGGTCAGCGAGGACAGCGCGGCGCCGCTCGACGACGGCGAGGAGACGATCGCGATCACGACCGGCGGCCTCGCGACGTCGAGCACGACGGTGCGGCGCTGGACGCGTGGGGGAGTGGAGCTGCACCACATCATCGACCCCGAAACCGGGCGGCCGGCCGCCGGTCCGTGGCGGACGGCGACCGTCGTCGCGGCCACCTGCGTCGACGCCAACATCGCCGCGACCGCGGCGATCGTCAAGGGCGAGGGCGCGGTGTCATGGCTCGAGGGGCAGGGGCTTCCGGCCCGGCTCGTCGACCGCGCCGGGCGCGTGACGAGGCTTGCCGGGTGGCCCTCGTCGCAGCAAGCTGACAGAGGCTTCTCAGCAAACTCACAGGAAACCTGATCACGATTGGGCTCGTGAACGGGGTTCCACCGAACGCGCCCAGGGTCCTGGTCGTCGACGACGAACCGAACATCACCGAGCTCGTCGCGATGGCCCTGCGCTACGAGGGCTTCAGCGTGAAGACGGCGGCGACCGGTCGGGGCGCGCTTACGGCGGTCAGCCAGTTCGACCCCGCCGTCGTGATCCTCGACATCATGCTGCCGGACATCGACGGCATGGAGGTGCTCAAGCGCCTCAACAGCAGCGGCCGCAAGGTCCCGATCATCTTCCTGACCGCGAAGGACGCCACCGAGGACAAGGTCCACGGCCTGACCATCGGCGGCGACGATTACGTGACCAAGCCGTTCAGCGTCGAGGAGCTCATGGCGAGGGTGCGCGTCGTGCTGCGCCGCCACGGTGGGGGCGAGCACGAGAGCGGGCGCCTGACCCTCGCCGACCTCGAGCTGGACGACGAGGCGCACGAGGTGCGGCGCGCGGGCCAGGTCATCGCGCTGACGACGACCGAGTACCGCCTGCTGCGCTACCTCCTGATCAACGCCGGCCGCGTCCTGACGCGGAGCCAGATCCTCGACCACGTGTGGCACTACGACTTCGGCGGCGACGCGAGCGTCCTCGAGACCTACATCAGCTACCTGCGC
>Ga0070741_10000690_pt1 | contig 116125 bp, 95 predicted proteins | sample Coa_R1_4_FD_66440 | JGI IMG/M metagenome (GOLD analysis project Ga0070741, IMG submission 66440) | Surface soil microbial communities from Centralia Pennsylvania, which are recovering from an underground coalmine fire - Coalmine... | ecosystem: Environmental > Terrestrial > Soil > Unclassified... | reverse complement strand
TCTGATCGCGGACGAGCCGACCACCGCGCTCGACGTGACCCTGCAGGCGCAGGTGCTCGACCTGATGCGCGAGCTGAAGGCCACCAGCGGTGCGGCGATCATCCTGATCACGCATGACCTCGGCGTGGTCGCCGAGGTCTGCGACGAGGTCGCGGTGATGTATGCCGGCGAGATCGTCGAGCGCGCAGCCGTCGACGAATTATTCGCCTCGCCCCAGCATCCCTACACTGTCGGCCTGCTCGGCTCGATCCCGCGGCTCGACCGCCGCACCGATCATCTCGCCACCATCGAAGGCATGGTGCCGAACATGACCAAGCCGCCAGTGGGCTGCCGCTTTGCGGCCCGCTGCCCCTTTGTCAGTGATATCTGCACCAAGGCACCGCCGCCGCTGGTCGAGGTCAGCGCCGGCCACGCATCGCGCTGCATCAAGGCGCCGCTGGAAAGGCTGGTGTCGTGACCGCGCTGCTCGAAGCCGAAGGCCTCGTAAAGCACTTCCCGGCCGCGCGCTCGCTGTTCGGCCGGCCGACCGCCTTCGTGCGCGCGGTCGAAAGCGTGAGCTTTTCCGTGAAGCCAGGCGAGACGCTGGCGCTGGTCGGCGAATCCGGCTGCGGCAAGTCGACCGTGAGCCGGCTGGTGCTGCGCCTGATCGAGCCGGACGCGGGCGCCATCCGCTTCGAAGGCCGCGATCTGCTCGCGCTCGATGCAGCGGAGCTACGCGCGTTCCGCCGCAAGGCCCAGCTGATTTTCCAGGATCCCTATGCCTCGCTCAATCCGCGCATGACCGTCGGGCAGATCCTGGCCGAGCCGCTGGCGCTGCATGATCTGGTGCCGGCCCCCGCACGTCGCGAGCGGGTCGAGAAGATCCTGCGCATGGTCGGGCTCGAGCCGCGTGTGGCGCGGCGTTACCCGCACGAGTTCTCCGGCGGTCAGCGCCAGCGCATCGCCATTGCGCGCGCGCTCGCGGTCGAGCCGAAGCTGATCATCTGCGACGAGCCGGTGTCGGCGCTCGACGTCTCCATCCGCTCGCAGATATTGAACCTGCTGCGCGACCTGCAGCAGCGGCTTGGCCTCGCCTATATTTTCGTCTCCCACGACCTCGCGGTGGTCAAGCATATCGCCGACCGGGTCGCGGTCATGAATCTCGGCCAGATCGTCGAAACTGCCGCGACCGAGACGCTGTTCGCCGCGCCACGCCACCCTTACACGCGGGCGCTGCTTTCGGCGATTCCCGTCCCCCGGCCACAGGCCAGGCGGAGCCGTATCGTGCTGCAGGGCGAGCTGCCGAGCGCGCTCAATCCGCCGGCGGGCTGCCGTTTCCATACCCGGTGCGCGTACGCGATCGATCGCTGCCGTGCCGAGGCTCCAGCCTTGATCCCCGACAGGACGGGTCACGCGACCGCCTGCCATCGCGTCGCGGAACTGCCGCCGGCCGATGCGATCGTGCCGCACGACGGCGGCTTCTCGCCGGCATTGGAGAAGCTCGTCGCCGCTTTCAGCCTTTCGGCGGAAGGACCGGCGCGGGATGGTGTTGATATAGTCGGCGCAAGCAGGCCAGCGGGTTGAGACAGGGATGAGATCGATGAAGATGTGGCGTTTGGTGCCGGTATTGGCAGCTCTGTTGTTTTCGCTGAACGCGGCCGCGCAGGCGCAGACTACGCTGCGCATCGGCCTTGCCGAGGATCCCGACATCCTCGATCCCACATTGGCGCGCACCTATGTCGGGCGCATCGTCTTTGCCGCCCTCTGCGACAAGCTGTTCGATATCGACGACAAGCTCAATATCGTGCCGCAGCTTGCGCTGTCGCATGAGACCTCCGCAGATGGCAAGGAAGTCACCATCAAGCTGCGGCCCGGCGTCAAGTTCCAGGATGGCGAGCCGCTCGATGCAGAGGCCGCCAAGTTCTCGCTGGAGCGGCATCTGACCATGCAGGGCTCGTTCCGCAAGCCGGAGCTGGCCTCGCTCGACCATGTCAGTGTCATCGATCCCCTCACTATCAAGCTGGTGCTGAAGGCACCGTTCTCGCCGCTGATCGCCCAGCTCACCGATCGCGCCGGCATGATGGTGTCGCCCAAGGCCGCGAAAGCCGAGGGCGACAAGTTCGGCCTGCATCCGGTCTGCGCCGGCCCCTACAAATTCGTCGAGCGCGTGCAGCAGGACCGCATCGTGCTCGAGAAGTTCAACGACTACTGGAACAAGGACAACATCTTCATCGGCCACATTGTGTATCTGCCAATCGTCGATCCCACGGTCCGCCTGGCCAATCTCAAATCCGGCGGGCTCGATCTGATCGAGCGGGTGCTTGCGACCGACATCAAGGATGTGCGCGCCGATCCCAACCTGACGCTGTCAAAGGCCAACGAACTCGGCTACCAGGGCATCACGCTCAACATCGGCAATGACAAGGCCAAGGGCGCGCTCAGCCAGTCGGCCAAGGTGCGGCAGGCGCTCGATCTGTCGATCGATCGCGAGGCGCTGAACCAGGTGGTGTTCAACGGCGAGTTCGTCCCCGGCAATCAATGGGTCAGCCCCGACCATCCCTATTACCAGAAGGCGTTCCCGGTTCCGGGCCGCGACGTCGAGAAGGCCAAGGCGCTTCTGAAAGAGGCCGGCGTCACACCGCCGGTCAGCGTCGATTTCATGGTGCCGAAAAATCCCGAAGTGGAGGCCGCCGCACAGGTGATCCAGTCGATGGCGGCAGAGGCCGGATTCGACCTGAAGATCAGGGTCACCGAATTCGCGACCTCGCTGAAGCAGGCCGAGGCCGGCGAGTACCAGGCCTATATGCTGAACTGGAGCGGCCGCATCGACCCTGACGGCAACAGCTACATTTTCCTCCACTCCAATGCACCGCAGAATTACAGCGCCTGGAGCAACGCCGAGGCCGACAAGGTGCTCGAAGATGCGCGGCGCATCACCGACATGGCCCAGCGCAAGGCGCTGTATGAAAAGCTGACCGGGCTCGTGCTGCAGGACGAGCCGATCCTCTATATCTATCACCGCGGCATCCTGATCGCGCACACCAGGAAGCTCGAAGGCTACAAGCAGATGCCCGATGGCCTCGTGCGTGTGGTCGGGCTGAAGCTGAAATGAGCATGGCCGGCCTCGCCCCGGCGCGTGGAGACTTGAGCGCGCCATGCTGAATTTTCTCGCCCGCCGCATCGCGCAGCTGATCCCGACGCTGTTTTTCGTGTCGCTGCTGATCTTCTCCTTGCAGCACCTGTTGCCCGGCGATCCTGCGCTGGTGATGGCGGGCGAAGAGCACGACCCGGCGGTGATCGCGCAGATCCGGAAGCAATACCGGCTCGATCGGCCGATCCCGGTGCAATATGTCTATTGGATCAAGGGAGTCCTCTCGGGCGATTTTGGGGAGTCGCTGCGTATCAAGGTTCCGGTGCGCGACCTGATCGCGCAAAAGCTGCCGGTTACCCTGCAGCTTGCGGCGATGGCGATTGTGATCGCGTTCCTGATCGGCATCCCCGCGGGGATCATTTCCGCGGTGAAGAAAGGTACCGCCTGGGACTATGGCGCCAACCTGTTCGCCCTCTGGGGCATTTCTACGCCGAACTTCTGGCTCGGCATCATGCTGATCTTCTTCTTCTCCATCAAGCTCGGCTGGCTGCCGGCTTCCGGCTTCGTGCCGTTGACCGAGAACTGGCGCGCAAGCCTCGCGTCCACCATCATGCCCGCCTTCGTGCTCGGCAATGCGATCGCGGCGATTCTGATGCGGCATACCCGCAGCGCCATGCTGCAGGTGTTGGAAAGTGATTACGTGCGCACGGCGCGCGCCAAGGGGCTCTCGGAGCGTTCGGTCATCCTGAAGCACGCTATGCGCAATGCGCTGACACCGGTGATCACGCTGGGCGCGCTCGAGCTCGGGACGCTGTTATCTGGCGCGGTGCTGACCGAGCAGATCTTCACCATTCCCGGCTTTGGCAAGCTGATCGTGGATGCCGTGTTCAACCGCGACTATGCGGTGGTGCAAGGCGTGGTGCTGGTGACGGCGACGATCTACATCACACTGAACCTGATCGCCGACATCGCCTACATCCTCGTCAATCCGCGGCTGAGGGGATAGGCGCATGAGCGACGCCGCCCTCCCCGCGATTGCCGCCGCCGGTGCCGAGGAGGTGCTCGAGAGCCCGGCACGCCGCGCGCTACGGCGGCTGATCAAGCGCAAGGGCGCGGTGATTGGCCTTGCCGTGCTCTCGCTCTTTATCGCGCTGGCGGTTTTTGCGCCGCTGATCTCGCCTTACGATGCCATCGCGACCAGCTGGTCGCTGGTGCGCAAGCCGCCGTCCGCGCTGCACTGGTTCGGCACCGACGAACTCGGCCGCGACATTCTTGCCCGCGTCATCTATGGCGCACGCGCCTCGCTGCTTGCCGGCCTGATCTCGGTCACCCTTGCGATGTCGATCGGCGTGCCGCTCGGCCTGCTCGCCGGTTACCGTGGCGGCCTTGTCGACGCGCTGATCAGCCGCATGACCGATGCCATGCTGGCCTGTCCGTTCCTGATCCTGGCGATCGCGCTCGCCGCATTCCTGGGGCCGAGCCTCGGTAATGCCATGATCGCGATCGGCGTCTCCGCGACGCCGGTGTTCATTCGCCTGACCCGCGCGCAGGTGATGGGCGTCAAGGTCGAGGACTATGTCGAGGCGGCGCGCTCGATCGGCAATCCGCCGTGGCGGATAGCGCTGGTGCACATCCTGCCGAACATCCTGCCCGCGCTGCTGGTGCAGGCGACGCTGTCGATTGCGGCAGCGATCATTGCCGAAGCCGCCCTGTCCTTCCTCGGGTTGGGCCAGCAGCCGCCCGCGCCGTCCTGGGGCAGCATGCTCAACGCCGCGCAACGCTTCCTCACCAATGCGCCATGGATGGCGATCTGGCCGGGTTTGGCCATCTTCCTCGTCGTGCTATCGCTCAACCTGGTCGGCGACGGCCTGCGCGACGCGCTTGACCCGCGCGAGAGATAAAATCGCCGCGAGCACAACTCTCGCACCGTCATCCTGAGGTGCCGTCGCGAAGCGGCGGCCTCGAAGGGCGACGGCCCGAGTGGCGGCAGCGGGGCCGTGCATCCTTCGAGGCTCGCTGGCGCTCGCGCCTCAGGATGACGGAACAAGCAGTGCGGATGCGAGAATAATCAAATCACCACCTCCCGCAACACGCGGCGGCAATCCATCTCGTATTCCAGGTCGATCACCGGCGGGCGGGCGAAGTGCCAGGTCAGGCCTGAGCGCGCGGCCCCCCGGCGGACGAGCTCGTCGCCGAGCACGGGATGGAAATCGCGGATGGAATAGGCCTGCACGCCGGTCGTGTCCGTCCAGCCAAAGCCAAACGCGGCAAGGCGCTGCTCCATTGCACCTGCGGTGAACCGGACCTTGTCCCTGATTCCGTCAGGCGACAGATCGCGATAGCGAACGATGCGCTCGGCATAGGGGCCGGTGCCCTCACGAGCCTCGGCGCCGCCGGCAATGACAAAGCTCGGCGACGTGATCTGGCTCGGCCGGGTGAAGGAGAAGGCGTAGAACGACGGCTCGGCCGGCGGATCGATCTCGGGGCAGACATTGCTGCGTGCCACCGGATTGGTCGTGCCGTCATAGATGCCCCATTCGGCCAGCGTCTTCACATAATGCAGGTTGAAGGCGCGAAAGCCCTCGTCGGTGAAGGCGGCCGGCGAGCGCAGCTCGCACCCGCAAAAGGATGTGAGCGGCCGGCCCGCGGCCTGGATATAGCTCGCGATTCGCGCAAAGCCGTCCGCCAGCGGCACCAGGCTATCGAAGCGCACACGCTCGATCTCGAAGCCCTCGTCGGCGGCGGCGCCGCTCGAATATTGAAACACGGCGGGAATGAAGCGGTAGTTGCCGGCTGCGAAGGCGCTGACCATTCTTCTCCTCGTATTCTATTCCAGCTGCATGCGGACGCCCTTGGCGCCATTCAACAATCGCCTGAGGTGAAACCCGGCGAGCGGATCGTCCGAGTGCGATCCGACCAGGGCGGCAAAGGCCGGCATGGCGGTGATATCGCCGGCCTCCAGCCTGGCGAACGCTTCGGAATATTGTGCGATAGCCGGCGCCTGAAAGTCGGCAGGCTGCAGCGGCTCGAAGGCGCGCAACGGCTCGCTGCGGCCGCGCAGCATCAGGTCGCCGACCGGGCGGCCCTGGAAATCCGGCACGCTGGCTGCGATCGCCGCACTGACGCAGATGCGCGTGCCCAGAAACTTGTTCGCGGCTTCAAGCCGCGCCGCCGTGTTGATGGTGTCGCCATAGGCGGTGTAGTCGAAGAACCGTCCGCCGCCGAAATTGCCGACCAGCGCAGGTCCCGCATGGACGCCGATGCGGGTGGCGCCGAAACTGACGCCCTTCGGTTGCCAGCGCTTGCGAAAGTCCTGCGCCCAGGAATCGAGATCATGCGCGCAGGCGACCGCACGCGACGCAAAATCCGGCTGGTCGCCGGGCGCATTGAACAGCACCTGGATGGCATCCCCGATGATCTTGGCGACCGTGCCTTCATGGGCGAACACGACGTCGGTCATGCCGCCCACGTATTCGTTGAGGAGCGCGCCCAGCACCTCCGGCTTCGCGCTCTCGACCAGTGAGGTGAAACCGGTGATATCGGTGAAGATTGTCGCGACATCGCGCCACTGCACCTCCATGCCGTCACCATCGCCGCCCGCGCAGGCCAGACGGCTGGCGATCTGCGGCGAGAAATAGCGCGACAGCGACGCATGCGCCCGCTCGGCTTCGGCCTGCCGGCGCCGCGCCTCGCGCAACATCTCGACATGGCGGATGGTCTTGTCGATGGTGGTCTCGAGATCGGCGAAATCGATCGGCTTGGTGAGGAAGTCGAACGCGCCGCGGTTCATGGCGGTGCGGATGTTGCTCATGTCGCCATACGCGGAGACGATGATGGTCGACTTCTTGTCCTCGGCTTCCTGCAGCTTGGCAAGCAGCGACAGGCCGTCCATCCGCGGCATATTGATGTCGGAGACCACCAAATCAACATGCGGATGCGCCTCGAGCGACTGCAGGGCCTCGAGGCCGTCATGCGCGAACATGAAGGTGACTGCGCCGTCGCGGATGCGCTTGCGGAACTTCTGCAGCACCAACGCCTCGAGATCAGGCTCATCGTCAACAAACAGGATCGTCGCCGTCATGCCGCCTGCCCGCCTCCAGTGATCGTTTGTGCCGCGAGCTTGCGCGGCAGGGTGATGATGAACTCGGTGAAGGCACCCGGCCTGGTGTCGACGTCGATCGTGCCGCCGTGCTGTTTCACCACGATGTCGTGGCTCATCGACAGACCGAGCCCCGTGCCCTCGCCGGCCGGCTTGGTGGTGAAGAAGGGATTGAACATCTTCTCCTTCACCTCGGGCGGAATACCCGTGCCGTTGTCGCGAATACGGATCTCCACCCTGTTGCCGAGGTTCTTGGTCGATGCGCCGAGCGTCGGCTCAAAACCCTGTTCTCCCGCCTGGTTGCGCTTGGTCGCGGCATAGAAGCCATTCGAGATCAGGTTCAGCAGCACCCGGGTGATCTCCTGCGGATAGAGATCGACCATGCCGGCCGCGGGATCGAGTTCGCGCTTGAGCGTGATGTTGAAGCCGGCCTTTTCCGCCCGCGCCCCATGATAAGCGAGGTTGAGGCTCTCTTCGACAATGGCGTTAATGTCCGCGGGGCGATGCTCGCCGCTGCCCTCGCGCGAATGCAACAGCATGTTCTTGACAATGGAATCGGCACGCTTGCCATGCTGCACGACTTTCTCGAGGTTACCCTTCAGCATATGCGTGAGTTCGTCGATCTCCTCTCGCGTCTTGGCGTCGAGATTGGCCGATTTGAGCACCTCGTTCAATTCGTCGATCAGCTCCCCGGACAGTGCCGAGAAATTGTTGACGAAATTGAGCGGGTTCTTGATCTCATGCGCGATACCGGCGGTCAGCTGGCCAAGGGAAGCAAGCTTCTCGGTCTGAATCAGACGGTCCTGCGCTGTGCGCAAATCATCGAGCGACTGCGACAGCTCCGCCGTGCGGCTCTCCACCTTCTTTTCCAGGTCGGCATAGGATTCCTGCAGCCGCGCGCCCATGTCGTTGAACTGGTTGGCAAGGCCTTCGAGCTCGTCGCCGGTCTTGATCGAGATGCGCTGGGAGAAATCGCCGCCGCCGATCCGCGCAGCGCCTGCGCGGAGTGCCTGGATCGGCCCGACCATCCGGCGGGCCAGGAAGATTCCGGCGAGCACCGCGAAGATCGAGGCCGCAAGCAGCACGATGGCGAGCCGCTGCAGCGCTGCGTAGAGCGAGGCATAGGCCTCCTCGACGGGCATCTCCACGAACATGGTCCAGCGCAGCGGTGGAATCGGCGCGGAGGCGGTCAGGACCTTCTGGCCCTGGATGTTCGGCGCGCCCTGCAACTCGTCGGACATGACTTCCCCGGCCAGCGCCGCCTTGACCTGCACCAGCTTGGACATGTCGGTATTGCGCAACACGAGGCTGATGTCGGGATGGGCAATCAGCTGTCCCCGCCGGTCAACCACATAGGCACGACCGTGCTCGCCGACCTTGATCTGCGAGACCACGTCCCAGATCAGCTTGAGGTTGACCTCGGCGATGCTGACGCCCGCGTCCTTGCGGGTGCCGGCGAGCGCGAGGGTCATGTAGGGCTCGGACTCCCTCCGGAAATAGACCGGGCCGTAATACACCTTGTGCGCGACCGCCTCGGTGAATTTCGGATCGTTCGACAGGTCGATGCCGCTGTCGATCACATCCATGGCAAGCCGCGACACCCGCAGGCGTTCCCTGCCGCTGGAATCGACCTGGGCAAGCTCGGTGATGGCAGGCACCTGGCGCAACAGGCGGAGCGCGTCGAAGCGGCGCTGCTCGATCGAGCCGGCCGACCAGGGCAGCTGGGTGGTCCAGCCGAGCTGGCTCTCGATCTCCTTGACGAACTGGCTGATCTTGGCGGCCGCCGCCACCGCCTGTTCATGCTGGATGCGGATCAGGGCAGCCTTGTGCTCCCGGTAGTAGAAGATGACCTCGAAGATGCCGTTCGAGAGCAGCGCCACGGCGACCACGGCAACGAACAGCGCGACATATTTGATGAACAGCCGGCTCCTGGCCTGCCCCGACGGCCCAGCCTTTGCCAGCACCGCGGCAGCGGCCGGCGACGCCGCCATCGCATGGCCCTCCGAACGGGCTTCGGACCGGGCTTCCGATCGGCCTTGGGGCGTATCGGGGTGCAGGGAAATGGTCATCGGGCACCTTCTAGCAAGAAGGGCCGAACTTGTCTCTTGCCGCAACGCGGTAGGGGTCGCGGTAGGGAGCCCCCCGCACAGAACCGTACGGGCGGCTTTCCCGCATACGGCTCCCACCTTGGATGTGTGACGGCGAAGCGGTCGCTCGGCCAAGGATAGAGGATGATTGGTTTGGGGAGGAAGGCATCCACCAGCTGCGTCATCCGTGTCCATGTGATCCCATCCTTCTGGCTACGACGCTGCAGCGTGCGCCGCCAGAGGTCTGTGACATGGTGCCGGAAGACGCCCAGTGCATGCGCATTGGTCGGCACAGCATGGTAATTGAAGTAGCCGCGGACGACCCGCCCTAGCCATTTCCCTTGTTCGGGGATCGGCCGGTGCATGCGCCGTCGCAACACCGCCTTGATTTCCCGCAGCTTCGCCCGCATGCGGTCCGCTCGGGTCTTCCGTTTGATCTGGAATTTCCCCGCACGAGTTTTGCCGCAGATGAAGGTGAAGCCCAGAAAGTTGAAGGTTTCCGGTTTGCCGAGCCCACGCCGCTTGCGGCGCTCCGCCGCAAAGCGCCCGAACTCGATCAACCGGGTCTTCTCCGGATGCAGCGACAATGCAAACTTCCCCAACCGCTCGCGCATCTCATCTCGAAAGAGCCGGGCGTCGCTCTCGTACTGGAAGCCAATGATAAAATCATCGGCGTAGCGCACGATGATAATGTCGCCCGTGGCCTCGCGCTGTCGCCAGCGCGCGGCCCAGAGGTCGAGGGCGTAGTGCAGGTAGATGTTGGCGAGCAGCGGTGAGATCACCGAGCCCTGCCCTGTCCCCCTGTCACTGATCGTGACGACCCCGTCTTCGAGAATGCCTGCCTTCAGCCATTTCTGGATCAGGCGGATGATGCGCCGGTCGCCGACCCGGTGCTCCAGGAAGCGGATCAGCCATTCCTGACTGATCTCGTCGAAGAACGACCGGATGTCGGCGTCCAGAATGAAGCTCACCTTCTTGCTCTGGATTCCGACGCAGAGCGCGTCCATTGCATCATGGGCACTTCGCCCAGGTCGGAATCCGTAGCTGAACCCGAGGAAATCTTCCTCGTAAATCGCGTTCAGCACCGCAGCCACGGCCCCTTGGACAATCTTGTCTTCCAGGGACGCAACCGCAAGCGGGCGCTGCCGGCCATCCGGCTTGGGAATGTAAACGCGCCGGGACGGCAGTGCCCGATACGCTCCCTGTTGGACCCGGCGGTGCAAGTCCTCAAGATTGCACTCAAGGCCTGCCTCGTAGTCCTTCCACGTTAATCGATCCACGCCGGGTGCAGCATTCGCCTTGAGTTCGAAGAACGCCTCTTCGAGCAGATCGATGTTGATGTGGTGGTAGAGCGCGGTGAACCTCTCCTTCTTCCTTTCCCTTGCTACTTTCCGTATGCGCTCCAGCGCCTGTGACACGCTTGCCCGGCTCTGTGTCCGGCGCGTGCTTTGCTGGCCCGCATTCCCCTTGGTCCCCGCCCTTCGCTCCACCGGCTCCGCTGCGTCGGGCTTCCCTACGGATCGCTCCGCAGAGGGCTGTTCTGCTTTGTTCACCAGCTTCGTTGCTACTATGACAGGGTCCGACTTCTCGGGTCCGTTCATCATCGGCTACGGCTCCTCGCCTTCCCGATGCGGGCCATCCCTCTCACGCGACGCTGACGGCCGGACACGAGATCTCCCAGCTTCCGATGCGTTCCTTTTGCTCGTGATGTGGCCTCCGACCCCGGCAGGGCGTCAGCACCTCGCATAACGGTGCCGCACATATTGCCTTCGAGCGAATAAAAACCCTCGGCCCCTGCAATATCTGATCTTTCGTGGCTCAATCCCACACCCCAGGCAATCGCTGTGTACGCTTCGCAGCCACTGTCGCCAGCGGCCACCCAACACTCGCTACCAAGCGGACGCTACACCTTACTTGGGCCGGACTTTCGCCGGCTGGACCGCACCAGCTTGCGGCTGGCGCACTTATTCAATGACCTCGTCGGCCAGCGCCAGCAGCGTCGGCGGAAAGGTCAGGCCCATGGCCTTGGCGGTCTTGAGATTGAGAACCAGGGGGTAACGGGTCGGCTGCTCGAAGGGCAGATCGGCAGGACTCGTCCCCTGAAATATCCGGGCGATCAGATCGGCGGTCCGTTCGAAGCATTCATTGATGTCGGGGCCGTACGACATCAGCCCGCCGTCGCGGGCGAGGAAATCAAATTCATAGATGGCTGGGAGCTTCCTGGCAGCGGCAAATTCGAACACCCGTTTGCGGTTGAGATTGGTGAGGGAGTCGGCAACCATCAGGATGGCATCCGGCCGCTCGCTATCCATCATCGTGAAGGCCTCGTTGAAATCGTCGGGCTCGCTGACCCCGAGCGCCAGCACGGTGACGCCGAGCTCACGCGCCGCCTTGGCCGAGGCCTCGTAGCGCAAAGTCATACCAAGATCGTCCTTGTTCCAGAGCATCGCCACCTTCTTCAAATGAGGCGACAATTGCGTCAGCAGCGACAGCCGCTTTGCCGAGAGTTCGGCTGCAACATCGGAGATGCCGGTAATGTTGCCGCCGGGATGGGCGAGAGACTGGATCAGCCCGGTCGCAACGGGATCACCGAGGCCGACGGCTGCGACCGTGGGAACGCTGAGCGATTTGGCGGCCAGCGCAGTCGGATAACCGATGACGACGAAGGCATCGACGCCCTGCGCCTTGAGCTCCTGCAGCAGCGTGGGAATTTTGCTCACATCTCCCGACGCACCGCGGGCCTCGATCGCCAGGTTCTGCCCGATCGCATAGCCATGCTTTGCGAGCGCCGCGATCAGGAATTTTCCATAGGGTGTGGCCTCGGTCATGGCGAAAACCGGATTGACCGTGCCGAGGCGAAAGATCCTGGGCTGAGCCCGTATCATCGTGGGCGCAGCCAGCAGGGCCGTCCCGAAACCGGTCAGGAAATCCCGTCGCTTCATCACATGATCCCGCGCCCTTGCCGTCGCTCGGCGGCGCCTTGCCTGAAGCATATCACGGCACAGAGCCCAAACGGGAGCGGGCGGCCACATGGGCCGCCCGCTCTTTGTGCGGTTTTTCTCATTTGCCCGATCAAGTCGGCTTGAGCTGCCGGCCGAGATCGAGCTCCTCGATTTCCCTGGCCCGCTCGGACGTGGCGGCGGCGCGGTGATCGGTGGCGATTGCGACATAGACCGCCGGCAGCACGAACAGCGTGAACAGCGTGCCGATCGACATGCCCGTGACCACGACAAGGCCGATGGAGAAGCGGCTTGCGGCACCGGCGCCGCTCGCGGTCAACAGCGGCAGGAGACCGGTGACCATGGCGGCCGTCGTCATCAGGATGGGACGGAGCCGGACCCGCGCGGCCATCTCGATGGCTGAGCGGCGGTCGAGCCCTTCCTTGATCTGCAGCTCTCTTGCGAACTCAACCATGAGGATGCCGTGCTTGCTGATCAGGCCAACGAGGGTCAACAGGCCGACTTTGGTGTAGATGTTCATCGTAGCCAGCCCGAAGAACAACGGGATCAGGGCGCCGACGATCGCCATCGGCACACTGACCATGATCACGCACGGATCGCGCAGACTTTCGAATTGCGCAGCCAACACCAGGAAGATGATGATCAAAGCGAAGCCCATCGTAATAAGCAGCGCATTTCCTTCCTGCACATATTGGCGGGAGTCGGCGAGATAGTCGTGGCTGAAGCCTTGCGGCAACTTCTTCGCCTCGCCCTCCAGGAAGTCCACCGCCTGGCCGACGGTAACGCCTGGCATCGGGACCGCCGAGAAGGTCGCGGAGTTGAGCTGGTTATAGTGGGTCAGTGAGTTGGGATCGGTCGCGGTCTCGATCGAGACCACGGTCGACAGCGGCAGCTGCGAGCCTGTCGCCGTCGTCACATAGTAATTGCCGAGCATTTCCGGCGTGAGGCGATCCTGGCGCGGCACCTGCGGGATCACCTGGTAGGAGCGGCCCTCCAGGTTGAAGCGGTTGACATAATTGCCGCCGAGCATGGTTGCGAACGCGGCGCCGACGTTCTGCATGTTCACGCCGAGGTCCTGCGCCTTGTTGCGATCGACCTTGATCCGCACCACCGGCTGGTTGAACTCGAGGTCGGAGTCGCTGACGATGAACAGGCCGCTCTTGCGCGCGGCGTCCTTGAGCTTGTTCATCTGCTCATAGACGGATGGGAAGCCCTGCGTCGAGTTGATCACCATCTGTACCGGCAGACCGCCCGGCCCGCCCGGGAGCGGCGGCAGGTTGAAGGCGAACGCGTTGATACCCTCGATCTTGGACAACTCCGCCTGCACCAGCGGTTTCAGCGCGATCGACGAGCGCTTGCGCTCGTCCCACGGCTTGAGCAGCATGCCGGCGATGCCGCCTTGCGGGCCATTGATGCCGTTCAGCACAAAGCGCAGGTCGGTCTCGGGAAACTTCTTGAACGCCTTGTCGAGCTTGTCGCCATAATAATCGAGATAGTCGATATTGGCGTATTTCGGCGCCTTGGTCACCGCGAACACGATGCCCTGGTCCTCCTCGGGCGCAAGCTCGGCGGCCGTATGCATCCACAGGAATCCGACCAGTCCGAGCATCGTCACTGCGAACAACATGGTGATCGGGCGGTAGTCGAGCGAGCGGTCGAGCCTGCGGCCGTACCAGCGGGTCATGGCGCCGAACACGCGATTGACGAATTTTGCAAATCGTCCCTCTTCGGCGCTCTTGAGGAACACCGAGCACATCATCGGCGACAGCGTCAGCGCGATCACGCCCGACACGATCACCGAGCCGGCCAGCGTGAAGGCGAATTCACGGAACAGCGAGCCGGTGAGACCGCCAAGGAAGCCGATCGGCGCATACACGGCCGCGAGCGTGATCGTCATGGAGATGACCGGGCCGACGATTTCGCGCGCGCCCATCATCGCCGCCTGCACCGGCGGCGCGCCCTCCTCGAGATGGCGATGGATGTTCTCCACCACCACGATGGCGTCGTCGACCACGAGGCCGATCGCCAGCACCATGGCGAGCAGCGTCAGCAGGTTGAAGGAGAAACCCAGTGCCAGCATCATGCTGCAGACGCCGACCAGCGACAGCGGGATGGTGACGACGGGAATGATCACCGAACGCAGCGAGGCCAGGAACAGGAAGATCACCACCACGACGATGATGACGGCTTCGCCCAGCGTCTTCTCCACCTCGTCGATCGACGACTGGATGAATTTGGTGGAGTCGTAGGCGACCTTCATCTTCAGCGACGGCGGCAGGTTGCGCTCGAGCTCGGGGAACAGCGCACGCACGCCGCGCACGATGTTCAGCGGGTTGCCCTGCGGGGTTGCCTGCACGCCGATGAAGATCGCGTGTTCGCCGTTGAAGGCGACGCTGGCATCGGTCGATTGCGCGGCGAGCTCGACGGTTGCGATGTCCTCCATGCGGACGAAACCGCCGTCCTTGGCCTTGATGATCATGCGCTTGAACTGGTCGACGTTCTGCAGATCGGTGTTGGCCGAAACGTTGGAGACCATAAAATAGCCCTTGGCCTGACCGGCCGCGGCCTGGAAGTTGTTGGCCGCAATCGCGGCCGACACGTCCGCCGGCGACACGCCGCGGCCCGCCATCTTCACCGGATCAAGCCACAGCCGCATCGCAAAGGTCTGGCCGCCCAGGATGTCGGCCGAGGCCACGCCGTCGACGGTCGAGAGCACCGGCTGCACCACGCGCGTCAGATAGTCGGAGATCGCGCTGCCGTTCAGCTCCTCGCTGGAGAAGCCGATATACATGACCGCGGTGGTCTGGCCGGTGGTCTTGGTGACGATCGGGTCGTTGGATTCCTTCGGGATGAGATATTTGACCGAGTTGACCTTGGCGAGCACCTCGGTGAGCGCCTGGTTCGGATCGAAATTGAGCTTGATGTAGACCTGGATCGTCGAGGTGCCGAGCACCGAGGACGAGGTGATGTAGTCGACGCCCTCGGCGGAGGCCACCGCCTGCTCGATCGGGGTCGTGATGAACCCCTGGATCAGATTCGCAGACGCGCCGGGATAGACGGTCGTGACGTTGACGACCGTGTTCGACAGTTTCGGATATTGCCGGATCGGCAGCACCGTGGCCGCGCGAAGGCCGATCAGAAGGATCAGCAAGCTGACCACGACCGAGAGCACCGGGCGTTTGATGAAGATATCGGTTAAGGCCATCGCGGCGATCTCGTGTTGTTGAGTTCAGACATCACCCGCACGGGTCATGCCGATTGACTTCATTCCGTCATTCCGGGGCGGCGCGGTAGCGGCGAACCCGGAATCTAGAGGTTGCGGCGCGAGATTCCGGGTTCGCCCTCCGAGCGCCCCGGAATGACATCGAGTGAATATTCGTCAGTCACGCGGCGCTTAGTATCGCGGTGGCTGAGCCGGAATCGGCGGCGGCGGATCGGTTGAGATCGCAACCGCAGCACCCGATTGCAGCTTGAGCTGACCCACTGCGACCACCCGGTCACCGGGCTTCACGCCCTTGACGATCTCGGCGCGGCCGTTGATCCGGCGCCCGGTCTGCACGAAGGTGCGCACTGCGGTCAGGCTGGTCTTGCCGTCGTCGGTCTTCTTCTCGGTGATGAGGAAGACGGAATCGCCGTAGAGCGTGTAGTCGACCGCGGTCTCCGACACCGTGACCACCGGCGGCTTGTCGGGCAGCACCACGGTCGTGGAGACGAACATGCCGGGCTTGAGGAGCTCATCGGGGTTTTCGATGGTCGCCTGTACGCGAATGTTGCGCGTATCGGTCGCAATTTGCGGCTCGATGGTGGTGACCTTGCCCTCGAACGTCCGTCCCGGGAAGGCATCGACGCCAAGCCGCACGGTCTGCCCGACCTTGAGCTGGGCAGAGTCCTTCTCCGGCACGGTGAAGTTGGCATAGAGCACCGACAGGTCGGTCAGCGAGACGATGGCGGTGCCGGCGGTCAGATATTGCCCAACCTCGACATGACGCACGCCGAGCTCGCCGCCAAACGGCGCCCGCACCAGCTTCTGCGAGATCAGGGCCTCGGTCTTGGCGATGCCGGCGAGCGCCTGGTCATAGGTCGCCTGCGCCTGGTCGACGGTCGACTGCGGACCGAACTGGCGCTCGGCAAGCTGCTTGGCGCGATCGAGCTGCAGCCGCGCGACGGTTGCCTGCGCCTTGTAGTTGGCGAGATCGCCCTGGTCGGGCGCATCGAACAGCTGCACCAGCGGCGTGCCCTCGGTGACATGGGCGCCCGGCGTGAACTTGATCTCGGTGACACGGCCGGACACATCCGAGGTGACATTGACCTGGTGCACGGCGGCGAGTTCGCCGACCGCGGTCAGCAGGTTGGGCACCACTTCGGACTTCGCCTCGACCACGCTGACGTTCATCGGCGGCGGCTTATTGTTGGCAAAGAACTGCGCGATCATCTGGCTGCGGAAGTGGTTGAACCAGACGAGGCCGCCGACCAGCACGGCGAGCAGGCTCCCCACGATGATGAACCAGCGCACCGGGCGCACCGGACGCTTGCGCGAAGGTTCGTCGATCGGCTTGCCCGATATTTTGGGTTCGGTCGCGATATTCATGTCATGCACTTTCTGCAATCGCCGATTGCGCCACGGCCAGCGTCAATTGGCGGTCCAAATGAGAAGCAATTGCGGCTTCGGTAAGTCCGACACCCCGCAGCAGGAACTCGCAGAGCTGCCGATCAAGGCGGGCGGCGTCGCCGTAGGAGAGGCAATGCGTCGCGGCAAGCCGCGTCATCGCCGCAGACATCACGGTGTGATGCGCGAACCAGAACAGGTTGAGCGGCGCGCCACCGAGGCGTTTTGCCTCGCCGGCGGCAATCGCCCGTTCCAGCGACGTCACGAACACGTCGCCGATCAGCTTTTCGACCTTGGCATAAAGCAGGCGCGCAAATTCGCCGTCATCGAGATGGCTTGTGACCATCAGCCGCAGCCGCTGCGCCTCTTCCTCGTCCGGCCCATCCGCGATCTCGAGGAAATGCCGGACCATTCCCCTGATCAATTCGACCAATGTCGCCGTCGACGGCTCGCGGCCAAGCAGATCGGCAAGCTCGGGATCGGCCTCGCATTCCTCGGCCAGGATCTCGGCATAGAGCGCCGCCTTGGACGGGAAGTGCTTGAACAGCAGCGCTTCCGAAATGGCCGCGGCCGCCGCCACGCTCTTGGTGGTGGTGCCGGCAAAGCCATGGCGGGCGAAGCAGCGCTTGGCGGCGCCCAGAATCAGCTGGCGCCGCAGATCGCCGGTCATGCGAAGTGTGCTCATTTTGTGAGTAAGCACTCACCTATGACAAAAGTCAAGGTTTTCGCTGCGCCGCAACTCTACCACCGCGTGCCGACATATAGTGCCACACAACCAGCGTCAGCTACAAGACTTTGACTGAGCGTGTTTTTTCAGAAGACTGCCGCGCTCAGATCGGCCCTAATCCGAGGTCGCCGCGAAGCCGAGTTAGTATAAAAGTACCATCTCTAACAGGCAACACCCGGTCGAGACTGGCGGAATCGATCTTCACATTGGCAAAGCGGGGGCCGCTGGAGATGTCCTGCATCGCCTTCGCAAACGCCTCCACCTCCGCCATGGTCGAGATCGCGCGGCTGTCCGTGATCCCGCACGCTTTGGCCACGCCGACCAGGTCGGCAACGGAGGCGGTATGGCTCGTCTGTCCGCCGGTCTCGCCGTAGCATTCATTGTCCAGCACGATGATCGAGAGATTGGCCGGCTTCTGCAGGCCGATGGTGGCGAGGCTACCCATGCCCATCAACATCTCGCCATCGCCGGTGATGACCACCACGGGCAGCTTTGGTTGCGCCAGTGCGAGGCCAAGCCCCATCATCGCGGCGCCCCCCATGCCGCCCCAGAGATAGAAGTTGCGCGCGTGATCGCCGGCGGCGGTGATGTCGTTGGTCGAGGCGCCGAGGCCGCCGATCGCGATCGCGTCTTTTCGGTTGGCAAGCAGCGCTTTGACCACGTCGCGGCGGTCGAGGAGATTGGCCTTGCTCATTTCACAAACACCTTGGCGCCGATCAGCCGCTGCGACAGCAACACAGCTGTCGGCGTCAGCGCGTTGTAGGCCTGGCTTGCGGCCGCCTCGACCACCTCACGGACTTCCTGCGCATGCGAGGCGCGCAGCACCCTGATGCCCGAAAGCTCGAGAACGTCTGGTGTCGTCGTGCCCATCGGCACCTGCCAGGGATTGAACTCGCCCCACTCGCCGCGCATGGTCACCAGCATCAGGAAGGGGAAGCGGAAGATTTGCGTCAGCGACAGCATGTTGATGCAATTGCCGACCCCGCTCGATTGCATCAACAGCGCGCAGCGCTCTCCGCCCGCCCAGGCGCCGACCATCAACGCCACGCCCTCCTCTTCCGTCGTCAGCGGAATGCCGCGCATGCTCGAGGAGGCCAGCACGCGCTGGATCAGCCGCGAATGGCCGGCATCCGGTACGTAAGGCACCTGGCGGACATCGAAGCGCTGCAGGATGTCGAAAATCTCGTCAGGCCAACCCGGCGCTTCCGTTGAAGCCGTCCCGGTCGGTGCATCAGCGCGGACGTGCATGTCGTTACCCGTGATCTACCAAAGCGAAGGGACTGTAGACGGCGCCGCGCCATCCCTCAAAGCGCAAATATGGCATGACGCTTTGCGTCCAAGCGGGGTCCACGGCGCTATGCGGGCGGGCCCACGACGCTTCACGGGCAATCCGATCAGATGCGTGTTGCGCGGTCCCGCAGCGCGGTTTAGGGTCGTTGCAAATGAAACCAATTTGATCCGAAGCGGGTTTTGCCGGATGGATGGAAACGCGCGAGAGTTGGCGGCAAGCTTCGATCTGGAGAGGCTGACACCGGAATTCTACACAGATCCCTATCCGACCTATCGTGCATTGCGGGAGAACGAACCAGTCAAGCGCCTGCCGAACGGCTCCTATTTCCTGACGCGCTACGACGATCTGGTCACGGCCTACAAGAACACCAAGGCGTTCTCCTCGGACAAGAAGAAGGAGTTCGCGCCGAAATACGGCAACTCCCTGCTCTACGAGCACCACACCACGAGCCTCGTGTTCAACGATCCGCCATCGCATACCCGCGTGCGGCGCCTGATCATGGGCGCACTGTCGCCCCGCGCCATCGCGGAAATGGAACCGGCACTGGTCGCCTTGGTCGACCGCCTGCTCGATGCGATCGCGGCCAAGGGCGACTTCGAGCTGATCGAGGATTTCGCGTCCGCCATTCCCGTGGAGGTGATCGGCAATCTGCTCGACGTTCCGCATGAGGAGCGCGGGCCGTTGCGCGGCTGGTCGCTGGCGATTTTGGGTGCGCTGGAGCCGGTGATCTCGGCCGAAGCGTTTGCGCGCGGCAACAGGGCCGTTGGGGATTTCCTCGCCTATCTGGAAACGCTGGTGGCACGACGCCGCGCCAAGCCCGGCAATCCCGAACGCGACGTGCTGACGCGGCTGATCCAGGGCGAGACGAACGGCGAGCGGCTGAGCGAGAAGGAGCTTTTGCAGAATTGCATCTTCCTGCTCAACGCCGGGCATGAGACCACCACCAACCTGATCGGCAACGGCCTGGTGACACTGCTTGCGCATCCCGCGCAGAAGCAGCGGCTGATCGACAACCCCGAGCTGATCAGGACCGCGGTCGAGGAAGTGCTGCGCTACGAGAGCTCCAACCAGCTCGGCAATCGCATGACGACCGAACGCGTCGAGCTTGGCGGGGTCGTCATTGAGGAAGGCACCTCGATCACGCTCTGCATCGGCGCCGCCAACCGCGATCCCGCGCAATTTCCCGACCCTGAAACTTTCGACGTCGCGCGCAACCCCAACCGGCATCTCGCCTTCGCCACCGGCGCGCATCAATGCGCCGGCATGGCCCTGGCGCGACTGGAAGGCGCGATCGCGATCGCGCGGTTCCTGGCGCGGTTTCCGAATTATGCACTCAACGGGGAGCCGGTGCGCGGCGGCCGCGTGCGGTTTCGGGGATATTTGCGGGTGCCGTGTGTGACGGGGTAATTTCTCCGTCGTCCCGGCCGAGAGACGCGCGAGCCGGGACCCATAATCCCGGGCAGACGTGTCAGGCACACGCATCGACCGGTCTTTCGCAACGGATCGATACGCATCGAGAGAACATGGCGCATCATCCTCGCGACCGAAATCGTCCGAGCTTTGCATCATCCAATCACCCTCTCTGGAAATAGAGGGCGCAGGGAAGACCGGGTGGCCGCTGCACCCGGGGCTCTCGCGCAGAAAAAACTGCGCAAGCGCGAGTCCACAGGTACGGCGGTGATCACACCGGCCTTCCCTGCGCGATGGTTTACGGCTTATAGGCGCTCTCCCCGGTGAACCTTGCCGATTGCCACCGTCCCCGGCGTGATGCGAAGCATCATCGCCAGGTTAGCGCCAGCCTTTGGGGCGCCAGGACCACACCACTTCGCCGTACGCGTCGCGCCGCTCGTCGGACAGCGCCGCCACGTCCACCGCATCCCCGCCCCACGTGTCGTGACGACCGCGATACGCCCCTCCATGAGCGAGGCGGGATGCGCATCTTTTACGCCAAATCAGAATTTCGGTAAACAGGAATATTTTTGCGCGCCAGGCTTGACACGTATTTCCAGGCCGCAGCCGTCGGGCAAATCAGGCCGTGGGGCGGATTGGCGTGGACACGGAGAGCCGGCGCGGTCAGATGTCGGCCTTGTCCGAAACCGGTGGCGACAGGCAACGGCGAAATGATGCGGTGGGCCAATTGCAGACCTTCCGTCGAAAGTTTCCGATGGATAGCTAATAGTAAACAACTTACAGCTAAGATGAATTGCTGCTGAGGTGAACTCGGCAATCAATTCGCGCTAAGGTCGAGCTGCCGAGGTAGAACACGGACTGGAGACTGGGAAGGTGTGGGTCGCCAAAGCACTTGGCTTGATCGTGGCCGCGGCTGTAGGCCTCGCACTGCTATTCGGCGGATATGAGAACCCGCAAACGCTTTACTTTCCTGCGCTCGCACTTTTTTGGTTCGTAGTTCTCTTCCTGCGCCCCGCTCGCCCCGTCCATCCTTACGTTGTTGTCTTTTTGACATTGTTAGCAACGCTAATTTTCAGCGCACTCTACGGGATATTCGGTATTGGCCTATCTGCCTTGGTCTTATCGGCATTCTTTCTTTTCGTTTGTGTAACGGCAATCGCCATCCCTTTTGGAATAGCCGCAGTTTCGGCTTACGTCCGCAATATGAGGCGCAGGAAGCGATGATCCAAGATTGTCGGCCAAGGGTCATTTTCGACGCGCGGGCAGCTGCAGGTCCTCCATTCAAAGTCTGCTGCGCCCCAGAAGTGACCGATATCGGCGAGAGCGTCACGCGTCACCCGCTTGCGGCCTGCTGGCGTTGCGCTCCCCGCACCGCAAGCGTCGGCTTGATCCGTCCCGCTTGCGTGGAGCGAGCGAAGCCGTTCTCACACCACCGTCCGGTGCCGCTCGATGCAGGTGCGCAGGACCTCCTCCATCGGCTTCTCCCACCAGTCGTTGGAGAAAATTTCGATTTCGGAATAGCCGGCATAGCCTTGTGCCTCGACGGCCGCGCGCACTGAGCGGACGTCGATCACGCCATCGCCCATCATGCCGCGGTCATTGAGGATGTCCCTGGTCGGGACCAGCCAGTCGCAGACATGGAAGGCAAGCAGCCGGTCGCCGCCCGCGCGCGCGATCTGCGGCATCAACTCCGGGTCCCACCAGATGTGATAGACGTCGAGCGCGACGCCGAGCGCGCCGGTACGATCGGGGTCAAGCCGGTCGCAAATGTCGAGAGCCTGTTTGGTGGTGTTGACGCAGGCGCGGTCGGCGGCATAGGCCGGATGCAGCGGCTCGATCGCCAGCGGCAGCTTTGCCTGCTTGGCGTAATCGAGCATCTCGGCAATGGCGTCCTCGACCTGCCCGCGCGCGGCCGCGATATCCTTCGACGCTGCGCTGCCCGGCCGCGAATATTGCGGCAGGCCACCGACCACCAGCACGATGCAGGAGGCGCCAAGCGCCTTGGCCTCGTCAACGGAGCGGCGATTGTCGTCACGCACCTCGGCGCGGTGCGCGGCATCGGAGGTGAACATGCCGCCGCGGCAATAGCCCGAGAGCTCCAGCCCCGCGTCTCGCACGGCGCGCACGGCGCGTTCGAGACCGACTGCGGCGACCTGGTCGCGCCAGGGATCGATGGCGCGGATGCCATGGCGCGCACAGGCATCACAGATGGCGACGAGGTCGCCCTGCTTGCGGACCGTCGCCGTGTTCAGCGACAGCCAGCGATGATCGGCGGAGAAGTCGCGCATCACGCCTCGATCCCGCGCAACCGCAGCACCGCCTTCATGCGCTGCGTCGCCAGTTCAGGATTGGCGAGCAGCCCAGCCTTGTCAGCAAGGCGAAACAGCTCGGCGAGATGCAGCGTCGAGCGCGTACTCTCCTGCCCGCCGACCATCGTGAAATGATCCTGATGGCCGTTGAGATAGGCCATGAACACGACGCCGGTCTTGTAGAAACGGGTCGGCGCCTTGAAGATGTGCCGTGACAGCGGCACCGTCGGGCCCAGCACGTCGTGGAAGCCCGCCTCGTCGCCCGCAGCGAGCCGCGACAGTGCATAGGACGCGGCAGGCGCGATCGCATCGAAGATGCCGAGCAGCGCGTGCGAAAAGCCCTCCTCGTCTCCGGCGATCAGTTCGGCGTAGTTGAAGTCGTCGCCGGTATACATCTTGACGCGTTGGTCAAGGCGGCGGCGCATGTCGATCTCGCGCTGCTTGTCGAGCAGCGAGACCTTGACGCCGTCGACCTTGGCCGCATTGGCGTTGATGATGGCGACTGCCGTGTCCATCGCCTTGTCCAGATCGGCGGTGCCCCAATAGCCGTGCAGCGCCGGATCGAACATGTCGCCCAGCCAATGGATGATCACGGGCTCGCGGACCTGCGACAGCACGCGGTCGTAGACCTTGGCATAGTCTTCCGCATTGCGCCCGAGCCTGGCCAGCGCGCGCGAAGCCATCAGGATGATCCGCCCGCCGACCTTCTCGACCGCGGCGATCTGCTCCTCATAGGCACGGATCACATCATCGAGACTCTTGGCATCTTCCACCGCCAGGTGATCAGTGCCGGCCCCGGAGAACACCAGCGCGCCGCCGCGCGCCTTGGCCGCGGCGACCGAGCGCGTGATCAATTCCAGCGAGGTCGGCCAATCCAGCCCCATGCCGCGCTGCGCGGTGTCCATCGCTTCCGCTACCCCAAGGCCGAGGTCCCAGACATGCTCGCGGAAGGCGATGGTCTTGTCCCAATCGACGGCGGCCGACAGCCACGGATCGACATCGGCCAGCGGATTCGCAACCGTGTGCGCGGCCGAAAAAGCGACGCGGTTCAGCGTGCCCTCGAGCTTTGCTGGAAAGCTCCGCGACGCCGCCAGGCGATAGGTCTCGATCGAGCCATCGGCCTTCGGCAGCTTCAGGGACAATGACGACATCGGCGGCACCGGCTTGTTCATGGCGGGCTCCTAAAGCTTGATCGGCGCCACGTCGACGAAGCGCCGCTCTTTCCAGCTCTGCAATGCGCATTCGGCGAGCTGCACGCCCTTGGCGCCTTCCAGCAGCGTGTATTTGTAAGGCGCATCCTCGCAGACGTGGCGGATGAACATCTCCCACTGTTCCTTGAAGCCGTTGTCGTAAGTCACATTGTCCGGCATCTTCTGCCAGTCGGCGTAGAAGTCGTGCAACCGCTTCTCGTCCGGATTCCACACCGGGCGCGGTGTCGCCTGGCGCGCCTGGATCATGCAGTCGGTGAGACCCGCCACCGCCGAGCCCAGCGTGCCATCGACCTGGAAGGTGACGAGATCGTCGCGATAGACCCGCGTCACCCAGGACATGTTGATATGGGCGATCACGCCGCCCTTCAGGAGAAAGGTCGCATAGGCCGAGTCGTCGGCCGTTGCTTGGTACTTCCTGCCAGCCTCGTCATAGCGCTCTGGGATATCGGTGCTGCCGATACAGCTCACGCTCTCGACCTCCCCGAACAGGTTGTCGAGCACATAGCGCCAGTGACAGACCATATCCAGAATGATGCCACCGCCATCCTCGGCGCGATAATTCCAGGAGGGACGCTGCGCCTCCTGCCAGCCGCCTTCGAAAACCCAATAGCCGAACTCGCCGCGCACCGAGAGCATGCGGCCGAAGAAGCCGGAATCGCGCAGGAAGGCCAGCTTCTTCAGGCCAGCGAGGAACAGCTTGTCCTGCACCGTGCCGTGCTTGACGCCCTTGGCGTTGGCGAGCTTGACCACGGCCAGCGCTTCCTCGAACGAGGTCGCGATCGGCTTCTCGCAATAGATGTGCTTGCCGGCATTGATGGCCTGGGTCAGAAGCGCTGGCCGGGCCTGTGTGGTCGCGGCGTCGAAGAACACCGTGTCGTTCCTGTCGGCGAGCGCCTTGTCGAGATCGGTGGTCCAGCGTTCGACCTTGAACTGCTTTGCGAGCCGCTCGACCTTGTCGGCATTGCGGCCGACCAGGATCGGGTCCGGCATCACGCGATCGCCGTTGCCAAGCTTGACGCCGCCCTGCTCGCGGATCGCGACGATCGAGCGGATCAGATGCTGGTTGAGTCCCATGCGGCCGGTCACGCCGTTCATGATCAGGCCGAGGCGTCGGATGGTCATATCGTTTGCTCCTGCGGGATATCTGGTTTTGTGGCTTTCAGCGGCGAGAGCGCCGACCAGTCCGGATGAACCGATGTCGCAAAGCCCTTTGCGGTCAGCGATCCCGTCAGGAGATCGCCAGCGTGAATGGCGAGGCGGATAGTGCCGCCGTCGTTTCGATAGAGATCGGGATGCGCCTTGAGGAATGCCTGTGCCTCTTCCGCCGGCGTGTCGGCGAAACCGTCGACATAGTGGTGCCCGTTGCGCTCGGCGTGGGTCACCCCGATCAACGCTCCCAGCGCAAGATCCTGCTGCACGGCGAGGCCTGCCTGGCAAGTCAGGTCCTCACCCGAGACGAAGACCATTTGACCGTCGCTGCTCCACTTCGCGGCGCGTGCAGCGTTGACAATCGACTTGTAGAGACCCTTGCACGATTTCGACGAGATGCCGCGGTAGCCGAGCGCCCGCGCCGCCGGGAACGCATCATAGGAATCATCGGCCTCGTCGATGATGAAGTCGCGCGCGGCCAGCAAGCCAAGCGGCGTCTGGCGCGTGATGTCGCGCGGCAAGGGTTGTTCGAGATAGAGCAATTTCGCGGCGATCGGCCGCAACGCGGTGTCGCGGTCCAGCCGCTCGGTCAGCTCGCGCAGCGCGTCGAGATCGGCATATTGCTCATTGGCATCCAGCGTGACCTTGTAGTCATAGGGCAGCCTCGCAAGCTCCTTGCCGATCGCCGCCAGACGCGCCGCATCGCGATCCGGATTGCCGCCGAGCTTGAGCTTGAAGAAGCGCGCGCCGCAATTCTCGTTGGCATCGGCAACGCCGCCTTTGCCTTCGATCATGTCGTCGAGGCCGACGGTGTGGCGCACCGCGACGCGCTCCAGCCGGCTGCGGCCCGATAGGAATGAGGCGAGATCCTCATCCGACAAATCAGCTGACAGCCGCGCATCGAGGCCCGCGATGTTGGTCGCCATGCCCTCGAAGACGTCGAGACCCGCTGCCCGCAACAAGGCGTCCAGTATAGCCTTGTCGATCTCCGCCGGGCCGAACGCTGCCGCCAGCGGCGGAATGTCTTCCCCCGCGCATGCCGCATATTGCGCCGGGATACAGGCCGCATGCAGCGCAAAGGCCGTCCGCAGGCCGGACTGGCCGAGATAAAGCTCGCGCGCGATTAAGAGCGATCGCCGGATTTCGTCAACCGTGCTCTCAGGCGACAATTGCGGCCGCTTGTCGAACCATTTCGGCGCCAGCAGCTCGGCACTCGCGCCGACCACCCTGCCCTTGCCTTCGGCCTCGATCTCGACGCGCACGAAGGCCTGCGACGCTTCGCTGATCGTCACCACGCCAAACCGGAACGGCCGCGCGAACCGCACGGGACGTTCGAACAGCGCGATATCGCGCAGGGCGAGGCGACACGGCATGGTTGCCATCAATCCAGCGCACCTTGAGTGAAAAAATGCTTGCGGATGCGCTGCACGAGCTCGGTGAACAGGGGATCGCCCATCACATCCAGCGAGCGCGGCCGCGGCAGCGGCACGTCGTAGATCGCGGCGATCGCGCCGGGACGCTCGGTCATCACCAGCACGCGATCGGCAAGGAAGACCGCCTCGGGAATCGAGTGGGTGATCAGGAGCACCGTCTTGCCGGTCTCGCGCTGGATGCGGCTCAATTCGACATTCATCCGCTCGCGTGTCATGGCGTCGAGCGCGCCGAACGGCTCGTCCATCAGCATGATCTTGGGATCGTGCACCAGCGCGCGACAGATCGAGGCGCGCTGCTGCATGCCGCCGGACAGCTGCCACGGCAGCTTCTTCTCAAAGCCTTCGAGGCCCACCTGCTTGAGAAGCTCACGTGCACGCGGCAGATATTTGTCACGCGACAGCCGCTTCATGTCGATCGGCAGCATGACATTGGACAGGATGCTGCGCCAGGGCAACAGCAGCGCGTTCTGGAACACGATGCCGACATTGCCATGCGGCTTCGTCACCCGCTCGCCCTCGACCAGGATCTCGCCGGACGACGGCGGCAGCAGGCCGGAGATCATCTTGAGCAGCGTGGACTTGCCGCAGCCGGAGGGGCCGACCACGACAAAGAACTCGCCTTCGTTGATGTGGAAGTCGAGCGGCTGCAGCGACGGCACGTCGCCGTCGCGCGAGCGATAGGTTTTGGAGACGCCCTTGAGCCGGATACCGGGCCTGGCCGTCTCCGCGCGATCCGTCACCAACCGCAAATGCGCGGCGGGCTGATCGGCATTCCGTCTGGTCGCGGGCATTGGAGCGGGTCCCGTCAGGAATCGCCTTTCGGCAGGTAGTCGTTGGTATAGAACGCCTTCGGGTTGTCCTTGGCCTTGGCATCGAGCCCGCCATATTCGACCATCAGGTTGACCGTGTCGGCCATGTTCTGGTCGGTCACCTGGAACGGCCGCCTGGTCTTGGTCTCCGGCGTGCGGTAGAGCGGAATGGTCAGCTCAAACCCTTGCGTCAGCGTGTCGATCTTGCCGCCCTTCGGGTTGGCGTCGAGGATCGACTGCGCCGCTGCTCTCGGATCCTTCTCCGCGGCTTCCACCGCCTTGGTCGTCGCCGACATGAAGCGCTTGACGAGATCAGCATGCGATTTGACGTAGTCGGTATTGGCAATGATGCCCGAGGAGACCATGTTGATGCCGTAGTCGGCGAACTTGATCGGATACACGTCCTTGCCGGTGGCGTCCTTGATCTTCATGGACTGGTCCATGACATAGCCGAGCAGCAGGTCGGCCTGGCCGTTGATCACCGCATTCAGCTTGGTCTGGCCGTCACCGGCGACGGTATTGAAGTCGCTTTCCTTCAGGCCGGTCTTCTTCAGGAACAGCGGCCAGATCTGGGTCATGGAATCCGCCGGCGTGATCGCGACCGTCTTGCCCTTGATGTCTTCGGGCTTGCGGATGTTCTTGTCAGCAAAGCCCATCACCGACATCGGGCTGGTCTGCAGCAGCACGCCGGTCGCGATCACGGGCGCGCCCTTCACGGCCGCCCGCATCATGGTGGGGACGTCGACATAGCCGAAATCGGCGGTCTTGGCGGCAACCGCTTGCGTTGTCGCGGCCGAGCCGCGGCCTTCCTGGATCTCGAGATCGATGCCTTCGGCGGCGTAGATGCCCTTGGCCTTGCCGTAATAGAACGGCGCGTGCTCGCCATAGACGTACCAGTTGAGCATCAGCACGACCTTGTCGGCCGCCGTCGCCGGCGACACGCCCACAAGCCCAGCGGCCAGCGCGGCCACAGCCATCCACTTCTTCATTGCTCTCCTCCCATGCGTGTTCATTGGGCCCAGGCGGGCCGTGTCGTTCATTGCTTCACGAGGCGAAAATGATCTCTTCGCGACGGCTGACATGCCAGGGGATGACCAGCCGTTCGATGCGGTCGACGATCCAGAACAGAATGACGCCGAGCAGCGCCAGGATCACCAGCGCGGCGAACATGGTCGGCAGGTCGAACGTACCGATCGAGCGCTGCATGACGTAGCCGATGCCGGAATTGGAGCCGACGAACTCGCCGACGACGGCGCCGACCACGGCAAGCGTCACCGACACCTTCAGCCCGGAGAAGATCGCCGGCATCGCATGCGGCAGGTTGACGGCGCAGAACACCTGGAAACGGCTGCCCTGCATGGCGCGCGCGAGATCGATCATGTCGCGATCGACCGATTTGAAGCCCTGCACCGCCGAGACGACGACAGGGAAAAAGCCCAGCAGGAACGCCGCGATCACCTTCGGAATGATGCCGAAGCCGAACCAGACCACGAACAGCGGCGCGATCGCGACCTTCGGCACCGACTGCGAGAACACCAGCAGCGGATAGATGTAGCTCTCGACGGTGCGAGAGCCCGCGATCAGCATGGCCACGGGAATGCCAAATGCGGCGGACAGCAGGAATCCCAGCAACGTCGCATAGGTGGTCGGCCACGCCTGGCGCAGCAACTCCGGCCAATCGCTCCATAGCACGGCGACGACATCGGCCGGCGCCGGGATCTGGTAGGCGGGAATCCTGAAGATGCGGATCGCAAGATCCCAGGCGACCACGATGAAGATCAGGAACAGGAACGGCCGCACCCAGGCTGCATTCAGTGCCCTGGTCACGATGCCCTCGGCCTTCGCCTCCGCCACGCGTCACTCTCCCGGTCTGTCGTTTCTTGTTGCAGGCACGAAATTAACCCGTTGGATAAATACTTGTCAAACCCCGTTGTTGCTGCAAATGCAAGGAGCCTCTGCTGCGGCGTCGTATCGACTAAGGTCGTAGCGTGACGCCGAGAAAGCGTGAGGGAAATCGGATCCCAACGCCACGCTCTGCTGTCGTTCCGGCGAAAGCCGGAACCCATAACCACAGGCTGCCGTGGCTATGATGATCGTCGGCCACCGTGTGCCACAGAGAGATTCCGCGGTATGGGCCCCGCCTTCGCCGGGACGACGGGGATGCTTCACACCGTCTGCGCCACCGCGACGCGCCGCTTCGCCGGCCTGCTCCGTCCGAACACCGCCGACGACTTCCCCGTCAGCGCCGCCAGCACGAGGCCGACCATGTGGTCGAGCCGCTCGTCCTTGGCGTCCTGGGCCAGCAGGTCGCGGCCGAAGATCACGCTCAGGGTCGCGCTGTTGGAGAGATAGAAGAAGGCGAGCGCGGCGATGGAGATGTAGAGCTGCACCGGGTCGACCGCGACAGTAAAATCGCCGCTGGCGACGCCGCGATTCACCACGGTGCGGATCATCTCGACAAAGGGCGAGTGCATCGACTTGACCTTGGTCGAGCGCTTCAGATGTTTGGCGCGGGCGAGGTTCTCGGTGTTGAGCAGCGCCAGGAATTCCGGGTTGCGCAGGAAGTAGGTCCAGGTGAACTCGATCAGGCGCCGGATCGCCTCGGGCGGATCGAGATGTTCCAGATCGAGCTCGCGCTCCTCGGCACGGATCTTCTCATAGGCGCCTTCGAGCACCGCAAGATAGAGATCCTCCTTGTTGCCGACGTGGTAGTACAGCATGCGCTTGTTGGCGTCGGCCTTGGCCGCGATGCGATCGACGCGGGCGCCCGCCAGCCCATGATTGGCGAACTCCTGCTTGGCGGCCTCGAGGATGCGAAGCCGCATGCCCTCGGGGTCGCGCTGCCATTTCAGACTTCGTTTTGCCTTCGCCAAGACAATTGCCCATGTTGACCGGTCGTCCGATGTAGCATGCTCGTGCCGCTCCAGGCCAGCAGACTACGCGGCCTGCCGCGGCGTCCGCTCCAGGAACAGCGTGTGGATGCCGCAGGTGCCCGAGCGCACGCTCATCACCCTTGTGCCCGGCTTGCGGCCGGTACGCACCTCGGAGACGTCGATCCCGGCCTCCACGAGGCGCGTCCGCACCGCGTCGATATCGGCGACGCGCCAGCTCAGGCCCCAGAGCCGGTCGTGCAACCGGTCGCCGGTTGCGCCCGGCCGTCGCACCACCTCGACAATGAGGTCGCCGCAACGAAAGAACATCAACTGTCCCCAGTCCTGGTGGGTGCGGTCGAGCGCCATGTCGAGCCCCAGCCGCGCGCCGTACAGCGCAGCGGCCCGTTCGGGGTCCTCGGTCGAGACCACGACATGGTCGAGCCCGAGCACCGGGGTTGTCACCGTCGCGGCCGAGTGCGGGCGCTCGCGGCCGAGCTCGAGGAAGAACATCCGCACGCCACGGGTGAGTTCGGTCGCGGCACGGGTGCGCTTCCAGCGCAGCACGGTGCCCGAGAGGGCATCGCGGGCTTCGACCTCCGTGATCGGCTCGGGCTTGAGCGCGACGCGGTCAAGCCGGCGATGCATCTTGGCAATATCGCTGGTAGCAAAGCCGAGGCTCGCGAGCCCCTCGCCGGTGGCCTTCATGGCCTCGCGGATGCGGTCGCCCGACGGATCGCTGCCGTGGGCTGCCAGCAGCTCCACGGTCATGTTGTCGAGCGTGAACATCACGCGGTCGACACCATCGTCCCTGTTCTGCCAGGACCGGGCGCGACCGAGCAGCGTCTCGTAGGCCAAGGCAGCCGCCTCGATGTCCTTGACCAGGACCACAATGTGATCAAGCCCGCTGATCATGCGCGATACCTCCCCTGATCCACCTCTCGTCCACCCTGGAACCCTAGCGCGGCCGCCACGGTTGACGGACCGGCCGGCAGGACCGACGATGCCCGGGCCCAGCCGCCAGCTCAAGCGATCCGGGCGGCATATTTTGCGAATAATTTCAGCGTTTGTCTGCTTTAACCGGTGCTAATCTGGTTGCGCCGGCCGGGACCACTCGAGCCAAAGACGGATCACTTATGCAGGCCCTCTTTATCGGACAGACCTACATCGACGTCACCTTCATCACCGACCATTTGCCGACCGGCGACGAAAAGCACGTGGCGGATGCCTATGCGGTCTCCTTCGGCGGCAACGCGGTCACCGCGGCGTTCTGCTGCGCCAAGCTCGGCATCGTGCCGGACCTGATCGCGACCGTGGCCAATGACTGGCTCGGGCGCATGTTCCAGGACATGAGCGCGAAGTACGGCATTTCGATCCACCCGCGCAAGGTCAACTCGTCGTCGCTGTCCTTCATCATGCCCAAGGACGGCAAGCGCGCCATCGTCCGCTGCCGCGACGACGCGCATATCCATCCCTTCCCGCTGCTCAATCTCGGCGGCTGCCGCGCGCTGCATGTCGACGGCCATCAGCCCGACGCCGCCATTCACTACGCAAAGCTCTGCCGCGAGTCAGGCATCCTGACCTCGCTCGACGGCGGCGGCTTGCGCACCAACACCCACGAGCTGCTGCAGTTCATCGACGTTGCCATCGTCGCCGAGCGACTGTGCGAGCAGATGGACCTGACGCCGGAGAAGATGATCGAGTACTTGAAGAGCCGCGGCTGCCGGATCGGCGGCATCACCATGGGCGAAAAGGGCCTGCTCTGGTACGACGAAACCGGCGCGGTGCATTCGCTGCCCGCGCTGCCAATCCCGCGCGAAAAGGTGATCGACACCAACGGCGCCGGCGACGTCTTCCACGGCGCCTATATCTACTCCTACCTCGCCAACCCAGGCAAAAGCTGGCACGACCATTTCGACTTCGCCCGCGCCGCCTCGACGTACAAGATCCAGCGGCTCGGCAACGAAGCCGGCCTGCCGACGCTTGCCGACATTGAAAAAGTGCGGCAGGAATTCGAGGTGAGGGTTTAAGGCTCTTGGGGTCAGCAGATGGGGCGCGTCTTCGTCGCCGGCAGCATCAACATGGATGTGGTGGCGACGGCAGAGCGCCATCCGCAGGTCGGCGAAACGGTCGCGGGCAAAGAGGTGCTGTATTTCCCCGGCGGCAAGGGCGCCAATCAGGCGGTCGCCGCCGCCAAGCTCGGAGCGAGCACGGCACTGATCGGCCGGCTGGGCAAGGATGCCTTTGGGGCTGAGCTGCGGGCTTTTCTGGAGGCCCAGGACGTCGATCTCAGCCTGGTTGCCGATACGGCCGACGCGCATACCGGCACGGCGATCATTACGGTTGCCAATGCCGATAACACCATCGTTGTCATTCCCGGCGCGAATGGGCTTGTCAGCCCCGCGGACGTCATCCAACCGGCGCTCGCCAAGGGGGACGTTGCAGTCAGCCAGTTCGAGATACCGCTACCCGCCATCAAAGCTTTCTTCAAAAAGGCCCGTGCCGCCGGCGCGCTCACGATCCTCAATCCGGCGCCGGCGCGCGCGTTCGATTCGGAGCTGCTGGAGCTCGTGGACATCCTCGTGCTCAACGAGACCGAGCTCGGCTTGCTTGCCGGCACCAAACTTCGTGAGGACGAGGATGTCGCGCGCATCGTCGATGCGGCCAAGACCCTGAACGGAGGTCCCGGCAGGGTGATCTGCGTGACCCTCGGCGGCCGGGGCGCACTGGCGGTTGCAGGCGATGAACCCCATCTTGTTCCTGGCCGCAAGGTACAGGCCGTCGACACCACAGGCGCCGGCGACTGCTTTGTCGGAGCGCTGGCCGCGCAGCTCGCGAGTGAGGCCACACTCTACGATGCCCTGATCTACGCCAACGCAGCCGCCTCGATCTCCGTACAACGCATGGGCGCGGCGCCCTCGATGCCGGCCCCGACCGAGGTGAGCGAAGCTCTCGCTCCGGAAAAGGATGATTTGTAGTGTGGGCAAAGCGAAGCGTGCCCACCACCCCGACCTCGGATGACAATGGTGGGCGCGGCGCAAGCGCGGCTTTGCCCATCCTACAAGCTACGCCAGCGCCTTCTTCAGATCGAAACCCTGGTCCGCCGCTTGCTCAGGCGTGATCGAGCGGTGCATGCCGAGCAGCCTGCGGCCGAACATGTGGTCGCCGGCGCGGTTGACGGATTCGATGCCGAGCAGCTTGTCGCCCTGGTAGCAGAACGCTGAGAACGCCTTCTGCGCGGGATCGCCGCGCAGCACCACGCGGTCATAGCCGGTGGTGAGACCTGCGATCTGCAGCTTGTCGTCACCCTGGTCGCTCCAGAACCAGGGCTCGCCATCGTAAGGTTTGTCGTCGCCGGTCAGCCGCGCCGCCACGCAGCGGGCGTGGTCGGTGGCGTTCTGCACCGATTCCAGCCGCAGCGAGCCGCCGAAGCGCGGAGATGCGAACAGCGCGCAATCGCCGATGGCGGAGATATTGGGATCGGCGGTCAACAGATGCTCGTCGACAATGATGCCGGAGGCGACCGGAAGCCCAGCTTCGGCCGCAAGCTCGACATTCGGCAGCACGCCGACACCGACCACCACGAGGTCGGCGGGCAGATGGCGACCGTCACTGAGGCTGACGCCCGTCACCTTGCCGTTTGATGCTTCGATGCCGGTCGCCATCACGCCGAGGTGGATGCGGATGCCCGCGGCGCGATGCCGCTCCTGGAAATATTCCGAGACCTCCGCCGTCACCGCACGTGCCATCACGCGGTTGGCGAGCTCGAGCACATCGACCTCGAGCCCCTTGATGCGGGCGGTGGCGGCAAATTCGAGCCCGATGAAGCCGGCGCCGATCACAACGACGCGGCTGTGTCCGCCGATGCAGGCGCGCAGGGCCTCGCTCTCGTCGAGGATGCGCAGATATTTCACATCAGGCAAATTGGCGTTGGGCAGGTCGATGAGGCGGTTGCGCGCGCCGGTCGCGAGCACGAGATGACCGTAGTCGAGCGCACGGCTAGATGCCAGCTTCACCTTGCACGCGGCGCGATCGATGGCGGTCGCGCGGTCCGACACCAGCTCGATCTTCTGGTCGAGGTAAAATTTTTCCGGGCGGAAGAACAGGCTCTCGGGGCCCGCATTGCCCTTGATATAGGCCTTTGAGAGAGGTGGCCGCTGATAGGGCAGATGCGCCTCGTCATTGATCATGACGACCGGCTCGGCAAAGCCTGCCTGGCGCAGCGAAGCCGCGAGCTGAAAGCCGGCATGCCCGGAACCGACAATCACAACAGGTCCCTTTTTGGCGGATTCTGGCGTCATCGGGACAGCCCAAATGTAACGGTACGGGAGTGACCCATGTCGTTTCCCCTCTTGAGGATCATTTAAGGATTTTGGCTGGCTATTCGCCCGACAGAGCGGCGCTCGTGTCCGTCCCGAACGAAGGCTATCGCCATTTGGCCCGATAATCGGCGAAAGTGCAAGAGCGGCACAACGGCGGCTCAAGTGGAGGTATTGTCACCCCACCCCTTCTGCGATCTATTTGCAGCCCTGATCTCTTGCCGGGATTTTCGCCATGTCGACCCCTGCCGCCACCACGTCCCTGCCCGACGATCCCGCCCTGCTCAAGATCGACGGCGCAGTCGCCACAATCACGCTGAACCGCCCCGCGGCGTTCAATTCCATCAATCTGGCCATCGCCAGGAAGCTTGAGCAGCTTGCCGCGGATGTCGAGGCCTCCGAGGACATCAAGGTGCTGGTGATCGAGGGCGAAGGGAAAGCCTTCTGCGCCGGCGGCGACCTGCAGACCATCGGTGCGGCTGCCGCCGCCGATACCATCGCCCCCGTGGTCGGCGAATTGTTGAAGCACTATCACGCCTTCATCGCCGCATTGCGGCGGATGCCGAAGCTCGTGCTGTCGAGCGTGCACGGTTCCGCAGCCGGCGCCGGTCTCTCGCTTGCCTTCGTCGCCGATCTCTGCATCGCCACTGATGATGCCCGTTTCACGCCGGCCTATTCGAAGATCGGCGTCTCGCCCGATGGCGGCGGCACGGTCGGCGTGGTCGCAGCCGTCGGCGTCCGCCGCGCGCTGCAGATCTTTTTGGCCGAGGACAGTTTTACCGCACAGCAGGCTTACGATTGGGGCCTGGTGGCCAAGGTCGTTCCCGCTGCCGAGCTGAAGGCGGCCACCCGCGAGCTGGCGCTTCGGCTGGCACAAAATGCTCCTGCCGGCCTCGCCGCAACCAAGGCGCTGATCCATCGCGCGCCGACGACGCCGATCGAGCAGCAGCTCGATGCCGAGCGGGACGCGATCATCGACTGCATGCACACCGACGATTTCAAGGTCGCCGTGAAGAAGTTCCTGAGCAAGGGGAAGTGAAGCCAGTTGCGCCACTGTCATCATCCGCGAAGGCGGATGATCCAGTAACCCGCGGCGGAACTAATTGACTGAGGTCTGTGGTTACTGGATGCCCCGCCTTCGCGGGGCATGACAACCATTGGAGGTATCGTCAGTTCGGACAGATATACCCGGTCCCCGCGGGCGACTTGAAGCAGCCGACAGATTCCGGAATCACGTGCTTGGGCAGCCACAGCACCACCTTCGGAAAATAGATGGTGAAGGTGATCGTCACCAGGAACACCACGTAGATCGGCAGCGCCGCCCGCAGTGCTTTCCCAAAACTGATGCCGACGAATTTCGAGGCCATCAACAGCACGAGACCGTAGGGCGGCGTGATCAGGCCGAAGGCGAGCGTTGCGATCAGCACCACGCCCATATGCACGCCGTTGATGTCACCGGCTTGCGTCAGTGCATTCACCAGCGGCATGAAGATGATGATGGTCGGGACCGGCTCGATGAAGTCGCCGACCACGGTGAACAGCAAGACCATCAGGAGCATGATGTGCTCCGGATTGTTGCCGGCGATCGAGGTGATCCAGTCGGCGATCACGGCCGCGCCGCGCAGATAAGCCAGCATCCAGCCGAACGCATTTGCCGCCCCGATGGTGATCAGCGGCAGCGAGAAGATCAGCCCGGCGAGGCAGAAGTCATAAGGGATCCTCCTGATGTGCCCGCGGTTGAGCGCAGGGATCACGACCAGGATGATCCAGACCACCGCGACGACGCCGGCTTCTGTCGGTGTGAACCAGCCGGTCAGGATGCCGCCGAGCAGGATGACGGGGATCATCAGCGGCAGCGCGGCATCGGCCGTGGCAAAGGCGACCTGCTTGAAGCTGGCACGCGGCTTGCGCAGCCCCGAGGGGCCGAAGAAATAGCAATAGATCATCAGCCCGAAGCCGATCATGAACCCGGGCACGACCCCCGCCATGAACAGGCCCGCGATCGAGACATTGCCGACCGCGCCATAGACCACCGCCGTGATGCTCGGCGGCACCAGCGCCGCGATGGTGGAGGCGGACGCAATGATGGCGGCAATGAAAGCGGACTCGTAGCCCTCGCGCCGCATCGGGCCGCCGAGCGCGCGGCTCATCACCGCGACGTCGGCCGTGGTCGAGCCCGACATTTCCGAGAAGAACATGCTGAAGACGACCACGACCTGCGACAGCCCGCCCCTGATATGCCCGACCAGCGACACCGAGAGGTTGGCGATCCGCACCACGACATTGGCCGAGCTCATGAGCTCGCCGACCAGCAGGAAGAACGGAATGGCGAGCAGCGCCTCGGAATCGACGCCGTCGAAAATTTTCTGCACGATCGCGGCCAGCGACACGTCGGCCAGCGTCGCGCCGACGAAGACGCCGGCGAGCAGCGAGAACGGCACGGGCACGCCGAGATAGCCGAAGGAGAGGAAGCAGACCGACATCAGCGCCAGGATGACGGGCGCGCTCACGGCCTAGCTCCGCTCGCTGACTGATGCGATCGGCGGAATCGCATGATCCTCGTCCTGCGGGGCTTCCGGATGATCGAAGCCGTTGATCAGGCCGTTGACCAGCTGCTCGACTGTGAACAGCGCAATCAGGATACCCGAGAGCGGGATGATCGCGTACAGCGACGCGATCGGCGTTCCTGATGGGAGGCGAAAGCTGCCGAAGCCGCGCAAATAGTTGATATAGCCGTACCAGATCAGGCACGCCGCGACTGCAAGCACGATCAGGCGGATCGTCACCTCGATGATCAGGCGCGGTGTGCCATGCATGGCATCCGCGATCGCGGTCAGATAAAGATGATCGTTGCGGCGCGTGGCCGCCGCCGCGCCGATGAAGATGGCATAGATGAACAGCGTCGATGTCACCTCCTGCAACCACAGCCACGGATGGCCGATGGTGCGTGTCACGATGTCGGCTGTCACCGACACCGAGAAGCCGAAGCAGAGCGCGCCGCACAGGATCATCAGCACCAGCTCAAGCCGGTCCAGCGCCCGCCACTTGAGATGACGCTGCCGCTGCAGCACGAGTTTGTCGGCGATGGACATGAGGCTCTCGTCGTCCCGGCGAAGGCCGGGACCCATAGCCACCGGCGCTGGTTGGTTGCAAAGGACGACTACCAGAATCGCCCTATGGATGGGCCTGGGGTTATGGGTCCCGGCCTTCGCCGGGACGACTCGCAGCGCCCTCGCTAATTGACCGCCTTGATCAGGTCCTTGATCTTCTCGGCGTGGGGGCCAAGATCGTGGGCGAGCTTGTCGAGATAGGGATCGGCGATTTTCTGGAAGCCGGCCTTGTCGACATCCTTGACGATCTTCACCCCCATCTTCTCCAGCTTGATCGCGGCGGCATGTTCGAGATCGAAGCCGCGCTTCGGCTCCTCCGTCGACACGTCGTGCGCGGCCGCCATCACCCATTGCTTCTGCTCGGCCGACAGGCTCTGCCACAGCTTGTCGCTGATCCACAGGATCGCGTTGTTCGCCTCGTGCTCGGTCATCGAGATGATGGGCGCGACCTCGTAGTGCCGGTTGATCAGATAGACGTTCATGCCGTTCTCGGCGAAGTCGACCACGCCGGTCTGCAGCGAGGTATAGACGCTGCCGAAGGGCATGTGCACGGTCTGGGCGCCGTAGGCCGGGAACATGGTATCCTCGGTCGCGGTGGCCTGCACCCGGACCTTGTAACCCTTGACGTCGTCGACCTTGTGCACCTCCTTCTTGCCATACATGTAACGGAAGCCCTGGGTGCCGAGGCCGATGGCGTGAATGCCCGGCGCGGTCTGGTCGATCATGTCGCGGATCGCGGCAAACACCTTCTCGTCGCCGAGCGCCTTCGTGATGTGATCCTCATTGCGGAACAGGAAGTGCAGCGACATCACGCCGGCCTGCGGCGAGATGGTGGAGGTGTTGGCGGAGGAAACGATCGCGAAATCGATATCGCCGGATTTGACCAGCTGCAGGATCTGCGGCTCCTGCCCGAGCTGGGCGCCCGGATATTGGTCAACCAGCATCGTGCCCTTGCTCAGGTCCTTGAGCTTCGCCGAGAAGATGTCGTAGGCGACGCTGTAGCCGGAATTGAGCTGCTGGTCATGGGCGAAGCGATAATGCTTGACGTCGTCGGCATGCGCGCTTGCGCTGAGCGCGATGGCCGCAAGGGCTGCCACGCCCCTGATGATGCTGGCCGGAATACGCACGGTTTCCTCCCCCTTATGTTTATTGATTTTGGGGGATCATCCCATCGGCTTTGGCCGATTGTCAATTGAGCGGAGGATTTAACGCGCAGAGTCGTTCCCGGCGAAGGCCGGGACCCATAACCCCAGGCCGTCGTTTGGCGAAGGCAACTGTCGCCGAACGCCACAGAGAGATTCCCGCGGTATGGGCCCCGGCCTTCGCCGGGGCGACGAATACGCGACTACTTCCCTCCCCGCCGCATGAAGTCGAAATCGCAGCCTTCGTCGGCCTGCAGGATGGTCTGGTTGAACAGATAGGCGTAGCCACGATTGGCGTCGGCCGGCGGGGCTGGCAGCTTCAGCGCGGTGTGGCGCCGTTCCAATTCCGCCGGCTCGACCAGAAGATCGATGCTCCGTTTGGCCACATCGAGCCGGATCATGTCGCCGGTCTTCACCAAAGCGAGAGGACCGCCGACCGCGGCTTCCGGGGTGATGTGCAGCACGATGGTGCCGAACGCGGTGCCGCTCATGCGGGCATCGGAAATGCGGACCATGTCCTTCACGCCGCCGCGCGCGAGCTTCTTCGGGATCGGCAGGTAGCCGGCCTCCGGCATGCCCGGCGCGCCCTTCGGTCCCGCATTGCGCAGCACCAGCACGTCGTCGGCTGTCACGTCGAGATCGGGATCGTCGACCCGCAGCGTCATGTCCTCGACCGACTCGAACACCACGGCACGGCCGGTATGCTGCAGCAATTTTGGCGTGGCAGCGGAATGCTTGATGACGGCGCCGCGCGGCGCGAGGTTGCCATGCAGCACGGCCAACCCGCCCTCCGGCTTGATCGGATCGTGGCGATCGCGGATCGCGTCCTGCCCGGGTACCTCCTCGGCGCCGGCGACCACCTCGCGCAAGCTCTGCCCGGTGACCGTGCGGGCATCGAGGTCGATGAGGCTGCCGAGCTGCTTCAAGAGTTTCGGCACCCCGCCGGCATGATGGAAATGCTCCATGTAATGCGCGCCCGATGGCTTCAGATCGACCAGCACCGGCACCTCGCGGCCGAGCCTATCGAAGGCATCGAGATCGATTGTGTGCGGCGTGCGGTTGGCGATCGCGGTGAGATGGATGAGCCCGTTGGTCGAGCCGCCGATCGCCTGCAGCACCACCTGCGCATTGCGGAACGCGCCAGGGGTCAGGATCTCGCTCGGCCGCGGCCCCTTGGCCCTGGCCATCGCGGCGGCGACCCTGCCGCTGGCCTCAGCGAGACGAAAGCGCTCGGCATGCGGCGCGGGGATGGTCGCGCTCATCGGCAGCGACAGGCCGAGCGCCTCGGTGATGCAGGCCATGGTCGAGGCCGTGCCCATCACCATGCAAGTGCCGACGGAGGGCGCAAGCCGGCCGTTCACCGCCTCGATTTCCTGATCGTCGATCTCGCCCGCACGGTATTTGCCCCACAGCCTGCGGCAGTCGGTGCAGGCGCCCAGCACCTCGCCCTTGTGATGGCCAACGACCATCGGCCCGACCGGGATCACCACGGTCGGCAGATCGGCCGAAATCGCGGCCATGATCTGCGCCGGCAGCGTCTTGTCGCAGCCACCGATCACGATCACCGCATCCATCGGCTGGGCGCGGATCATCTCCTCGGTCTCCATCGCCATCAAATTGCGCAGATACATCGAGGTCGGATGCGCAAAACTTTCGGCAATGGAGATGGTCGGAAACTCGAACGGCATCGCGCCCGACAGCATCACGCCGCGCTTCACCGCCTCGATGATGTCAGGCACATTGCCGTGGCAGGGATTGTAGTCGCTGTAGGTGTTGGTGACGCCGACGATGGGGCGATCCAGTGCATCGTCGGAATAGCCCATCGCCTTGATGAAGGCCTTGCGCAGGAACAGCGAAAACCCGGCATCGCCGTAGCTGGTGAGCCCCTTGCGCAGTCCGTCGGTCATGTCGTGTTTCCTCTTGCTCCGTCATTCCGGGGCGATGCGAAGCATCGAACCCGGAATGACGTGCTCAACTCATTCCACGATCCGGCTCTTGTCGCCGGAAAAGCCCATGCTGCAGAACGCGCCGCCCTGGTAGAAGTCGGCGACCGGATCAGGCTTCAGCTTGGCCTGCGCGGCCATCGCATGCACGGCAAAATCCTCCGCCCGCCCCGTGGGCCGATAGCCGAGCTCGTAGGCACGATGATTGTCCCACCAGGAGCGTTCGTTGTTGGAGGCGCCGTAGAGAATCTCGAAATGGATGTCGGGGTGCTCGAGCCCGATGCGGCAGAGCTGCACCATGTCCTCCGGCTTCAGCCAGATCGACAGGCGCCGGTGATCCAGCGGCTTGTCGCCGAAATTGCCGATGCGCAGGCAGGTCACCTTGAGACCGTGCTTGTCGGCATAGAGTGCGCCGATCGATTCGCCAAAGGCCTTGCTCACGCCATAATAGCCATCCGGCCGCGGCGTCACATCGGTGCCGATCCGGTGATAGCGCGGATAGAAGCCGACGGCGTGGTTCGACGAGGCGAACACCACGCGCTTGACGCCCTTCCGCCGGGCGGCTTCGAACAGGTTGTAACAACCGATGATGTTGGACGGCAAAATCGTGTCCCAGGCCCCTTCGACCGAATAGCCGCCGAAATGCAGGATGCCGTCGACGCCCTCGCAGATCGCCTCGACCTGTGCGAGATCGGACAGGTCGGCCGGCTTGAATGTCTCGTGAGGCGCGAGGTCCGCCGGCGTCTTGATGTCGCTGAGCACGAGGTCGGGATAGATCGGCGGCAGCAGCTTGCGCAGCGACGTGCCGATACCTCCCGCAGCACCGGTCATCAAAATACGTGGCATCTCTTCCCTCAACCTCACCGGTTATCCGAAGCGACCGATTTTGCGGTCAGCAATTTGCGATCTCGGACCTGCAATGATAGCAGACTATCTGCCGAGGAAACGCAACAACGAGAACAGCAAATGTCAGATGCATCTTCTCATGGCCACCCCGCGCATGATGTGGGTTGGCGCCCTGCCACCTACTACCCCGACCCGGCCATTCACGCGCTCGATCCGCGCTTTGAGAAGTACTGGCTCAAGCTGTCGGCGGTGGAGCGCATCGCCACCGGGCTGCGCTGGGCCGAGGGCCCGGTCTGGTTCGGCGACGGGCGCTATCTCTTGTGCAGCGATATCCCGAACCAGCGCATCATCAAATGGGAGGAGGAGACCGGCGCGGTCAGCATCTACCGCAAGCCCTCCAATTTCGCCAATGGCAACACCCGCGACCGCCAGGGCCGGCTCGTCACCTGCGAGCATGGTGGCCGCCGCGTGGTGCGCACCGAATATGACGGTTCCATCACCGTGCTGATGGATTCCTTCGACGGCAAGCGGCTGAACTCGCCGAACGATGTCGTGGTCAAGTCCGACGGCTCGATCTGGTTCACCGATCCAACCTTCGGGCTACTGGGCAATTACGAGGGCTACAAGGCCGAGCCCGAGATCGATGCCAACGTCTATCGCATCGACGGCGCGACCGGCAAAGCGAGCATCGTCGCCGAAGGCGTGCTCGGCCCGAACGGGCTGTGCTTCTCGCCGGATGAGACCATCCTCTATCTCGTGGAATCGCGCGGCGTGCCCAACCGGAAGATTCTCGGCTATGACGTCTCCGCCGACGGCACCAGGCTGTCCAACAAGCGCGTCGTCATCGACGCCGGTCCCGGCACGCCCGACGGCATGCGCTGCGATATCAACGGCAATCTCTGGTGCGGCTGGGGCATGGGCTCAAGCGAGCTCGACGGCGTCATGGTCTTCGCGCCCGACGGCGCGCCGATCGGCCGCATTGCGCTACCCGAGCGCTGCGCCAATGTCTGCTTCGGCGGCCTCAAGCGCAACCGCCTGTTCATGGCGGCGAGCCAGTCGATCTATGCGTTGTATGTGAATACGCAGGGGGCGTTGGGGGGATAGTCCGCCCTCATTGCGAAGACGGTCAGAGACGCAGAACTGTAGGGTGGGCAAAGCGAAGCGTGCCCACCGCGACGTGAATGGTGGGCACGCTTTGCTTTGCCCACCCTACAACTCCACAACAAAGGCCGGCGTTCTTTGCGGGAACGCCGGCCTCGAGATCGTGATCTGCTACAGCTTACGCCGCGTTGTAACCAGCCACCGCCTTCACCTCGAGATATTCCTCGAGCCCATAGCGGCCCCATTCGCGGCCGTTGCCGGACTGCTTGTAGCCGCCGAACGGCGCTGAGCGCTCATTGGGCACGCCCTGCAGGTTGACATTGCCGGCGCGGATCTGCCGCGCGACCTTGCGCGCACGGTCGACCGTGCCGGCCGAGACGTAGCCCGCGAGTCCGTATGGCGTGTCGTTGGCGATGCGCACCGCGTCCGCCTCGTCCTTGGCCCCGATGATGGTGAGCACGGGGCCGAAGATCTCCTCCTTCGCGATCGTCATATCCTGGGTGACGTCGGCGAAGATGGTCGGACGGACATAGAAGCCCTTGTTGACACCCTCGGGCAGGCCCGGCCCGCCGGCAACCAGCGTTGCACCTTCGTCGATGCCCTTCTTGATCAGCGCCTGGATCTTGTCCCACTGGGTGCGGTTGACCACCGGGCCGATGGTGGTGCCGTCGGCGCGGGGATCGCCGGCCTTGGTCTTGTCGGCGACGGCCTTCGCGATCGCGGCCACTTCCCTCATCTTCGAGAGCGGCACGATCATGCGCGAGGGCGCATTGCAGGATTGTCCGGAGTTGTTGAACATGTGCGCGACGCCGCCGCTCACCGCCTTCTGCAGGTCGGCATCGTCAAGGATCACGTTCGGCGACTTGCCGCCAAGCTCCTGGCTGACGCGCTTCACCGTGGGCGCGGCGCGCTTGGCGACATCGATGCCGGCGCGGGTCGAGCCGGTGAAGGAGATCATGTCGATATCGGGGTGCTCGCTCATGGCGGCGCCGACCTCGGGCCCGAGGCCGTTGATCAGATTGAACACGCCCTTCGGCACGCCGGCTTCATGCAGGATCTCTGCGAAGATTAGCGCCGAGGTTGGGGTGAACTCGCTCGGCTTGAGGATCATGGTGCAGCCGGCGGCAAGCGCGGGCGCCACCTTGCAGGCGATCTGGTTCAACGGCCAGTTCCAGGGCGTGATCATGCCGACCACGCCGACCGGCTCGCGCACCACCACGGCCGAGCCCATCGGCTCCTCGAACTCATACTTCTTGAGCACGTCGAGCGTGTTCATGAGATGGCCGAGGCCGGCGCCGGCCTGCAGCTTCTCGGCCATCGGCAGCGGCGCGCCCATCTCGTCGGAGACGGCAGCACCGATCTCCTTCATGCGCCCCTTGTAGATCTCGATGATCTTCGAGAGCAGCGCGATGCGCTCCTCTTTGCTGGTCTGGGAATAGGTCTCGAAGGCGCGCTTGGCGGCGGCGACCGCCTTGTCGACATCGGCCTTGGAGCCGAGCGCGACCTCATACATCGCCTCTTCGGTGGCGGGGTTGACGACGGGCGTGGACTTCTTGACGACCGGATCGACCCAGGCGCCATCGATGTAGAATTGCAGACGGTTGACCATCGAAAACCTCGTGATTTCGTAAGCGGAGCTTTGGGATAAGGGAGCGTTCGGCAACCATCCTTGCACGAAAGCCCGCCCCGTTGAACCCGCCATAAGCGGCGGCCAGTGATGCGGCCGGTGCTGGATATAGGGGGTGGAATGTGACGCTGGCAAGATGATCGCAGTCGTCCCGGCGAAGGCAGGGACCCATACCGCGGAATGTCTCCGGTTCGTTCGCGGCCAGTACCGCGCTTGAACAACCGCTCCCTGGGGTTATGGGCCCCGGCTTTCGCCGGGGCGACGATAGATTGTTGCTCGCTTGAGACTACTTCAATCACACCGCCATTTTGCGATGCAGCACGGGTCCGCCTACGGTGAGGCTTTCCGCCGCGTCGATGATGGCGTTCGCGTCGATGCCGTAGGTCCGGTAGAGCTCGTCGATACTGCCGGTCTGGCCGAAATGCTCGACGCCGAGCGCCTCCACCCGGTGACCCCGGACGCTGCCGAGCCAGCCGAGCGCAGCCGGATGGCCGTCGATGACCGTGACGATGCCGCAATCGCGCGGCAACGGCGCCAGCAACTGCTCGATATGGCTGAGATGCTGCACGCCACGCCGCGCGCGGCGCAAATTCCGTGCGGCGGTCCATCCTGCGTGCAAACGATCGACCGAGGTGATCGCGAGTAGCCCGACGTCGCGCCGGCTTTCGCCGATGAAGCCGGTGGCCTCGATCGCCTCGGGAGCAACCGCACCGGTATAGGCGACCACGACCTCGGCATTCGGCCCGGGCTTGCGCAACCAATAGGCGCCGGCCGTGATCTGATCGCGCAAGTCCGGCGACATCAGCCGCTGCGGCTGTTCGATGGTGCGCGTCGACAGCCGCAGATAGACCGAGCCGCCCTCGCCGCTCTCGCGCTGCATGTGCCGGAAGCCCCAGCCCATGATCACCGCGAGTTCGTCGACAAAGCCCGGCTCGAACGAGGCGAGCCCATCCTGCGCCATGCCGATCAGGGGCGTTGCGATCGACTGATGCGCACCGCCTTCCGGCGCGAGCGTAATGCCCGAGGGCGTCGCCGCCACCATGAAGCGCGCATCCTGGTAGCAGGCATAATTGAGCGCATCGAGGCCGCGCTCGATGAAGGGATCGTACAGCGTGCCGACCGGCAATAGCCGCTCGCCATTGATCTGGTGCGACAGGCCGAGCGCGGACAAGAGGATGAACAGGTTCATCTCGGCAATGCCGAGTTCGATGTGCTGACCCTTGGGCGAGGCATCCCAATTGTAGGTCGACGGAATCTTCTCGCTGCGGAATGTGTCGGCCTTCTCGGCGCGCGCGAACACGCCGCGGCGGTTGACCCAGGCGCCGAGATTGGTCGACACCGTCACGTCGGGCGAGGTCGTGACGATGCGCGCGGCGAGTTCGGTCTCGCTGCGGGCGATCTCGTTCAGCACGAGTCCAAAGCCCTGCTGGGTCGACATCTGCGCGGACGGCTTGAACGTCAGCTCACGCGGCACCTCGACCACAGGCGCAGTGAGACGACGGCTGCCGCCACGGGTGAACGGCACGTCGTTCAGGAAGGCTTCGAGCGTGGCCGCATCCTGTGCCAGGCCCTCGAACTTGTCCCACTCGTGTCCGGGTCGGATGTTCTGCGCCGCGCGCCACTTCTCCATCTGCGCGACCGTCATCAGGCCAGCATGATTGTCCTTGTGGCCCTGGAACGGCAGGCCGATGCCCTTGATGGTGTAGGCGATGAAGCAGACCGGGCGATCGTGATCGATCGCCTCGAAGGCCTCGATCATGCTTTCCATGTCATGGCCGCCGAGATTGGACATCAGCGCCAGCAATTCGTCATCGCTGCGCCGCTCGATCAGCTGCGTGACCGGGCCCTGGTCGCCGATTTCGTCCAACAGGTGCTTGCGGAAGGCCGCACCGCCCTGGAAGCACAGCGCCGCATAAAGCGCGTTCGGGCAGTTGTCGATCCAGCGCCTGAGCGCCTCGCCGCCGGGCTCGGCAAACGCCTGCCGCATCAACTTGCCGTATTTCACGATCACCACGTCCCAGCCGAAATTGCGGAACATGGTTTCGAATTTTTCCCAGAGTCCTTCGCGCACGACGGCATCGAGGCTCTGCCGGTTGTAGTCGACCACCCACCAGGTGTTGCGCAGGCCGTGCTTCCACCCTTCCGCCAGCGCCTCGAAGATGTTGCCCTCGTCCATCTCGGCATCCCCAACGAGCGCGATCATGCGGCCCTCGCGGCGGCCCTTCATGCCGCCATGGGCCTTGACGTAGTCCTGCACCAGCGAGGCGAACAGCGTCTGCGCCACGCCGAGACCGACCGAGCCGGTGGAAAAATCGACGTCGTCGGTGTCCTTGGTGCGCGACGGATAGGACTGCGCGCCCTTCAGTCCGCGGAAATTCTCCAGCTTGTCGCGGGTCTGGCGGCCGAACAGGTACTGGATGGCGTGAAACACCGGGCTTGCATGCGGCTTGACCGCGACCCGGTCCTCCGGGCGCAGCACGGAAAAATACAGCGCCGACATGATCGTCGCGAGCGAGGCGGAGGACGCCTGGTGGCCGCCGACCTTCAACCCGTCGGTGTTGGGCCGGATGTGGTTGGCGTGATGGATGGTCCAGGACGACAGCCACAGCACTTTGCGAGAGAGCGCCGACAGCAGCTCCAGACGTTTGGGTTCAATGGCCATGACGTCGCCTCCGGGAGATTCTCGATCAGAGACTTATTTTAATCCTGCGACCGCGCCGATAATTCTCAATTTTTCGCGCCAAACCGCCATCAATTGGTATAAATTACCAAAGTGTGCGCCCTATACGAGAGTTCATCCCAATGCCCGCCCTCGATGCCATCGACCGGAAAATCCTCACCCTGCTGCAATCCGACGGACGCATGACCATGCAGGAGCTCGCCGACAAGGTCGGGCTGTCGGTGTCGCCCTGCCATCGCCGGGTGAAGCTTCTCGAAGAGCGCGGCGTCATCACGCGCTATATCGCCAGCGTCGACCAGAAGTCGGTGGGGCTGCCAGTGTCTGTCTTCATCTCCATCAAGCTCGCGCGGCAGAAGGAGGAGGATCTCGACCGCTTTGCCAAGGCGATCTCCAAATGGGACGAGGTGCTGGAGTGCTATCTGATGACCGGCAACCGCGACTATCTGCTCCGTGTGGTGGCGGCGGATCTGTCCTCCTATGAAGCCTTCCTCAAAACCAAGCTGACACGGCTGGACGGCATTGCCTCGATCGAGTCGAGCTTTGCGCTGAGCCAGGTGAAATATTCGGTGGCGCTGCCGGTGTAAGCGTCTCCGTCGTCCCGGCGAAGGCCGGGACCCATAACCACAGGATACAATTTTTGCGAAGTCGTCTGCCACCTAGCGCCGCAGAAAGATTCCGCGGTATGGGTCCCGGCCTTCGCCGGGACGACGTTGCGGAGGGGTTGTCAGTCCAGTCCCAAAAGCCTCATAGCAGCTTCCGCTTTGCCAAATTCCGCATCAGCGCACCGACGCCCCATGTCCACGGCTCGCACTCATCGCTGGTCCGCATGCGGTTGACGAGCTTACCGAGCTCGGGGGCCGCGATGGTGACGATGTCGTTGCGTTTGTGCGTAAAACCCTGGCCCGGCGCGTCGCGGTCCTTCACGGGCGCGAACATGGTGCCGAGGAACAGCGCAAAGCCGTCGGGATATTGATGCACAGGGCCGATGGTCTGCGCGACCAGATCGGTGGGATCGCGGCTGATCTTGCTGATGGAGGAATGGCCCTCGAGCACAAAGCCGTCCTCGCCCGTCACGGTGAGATCGACCTTCATGTTGCGCACATGATCGAGCGAGAAGCTCTCGTCGAATAGACGGAGCAGCGGGCCGACCGCGCAGGAGGCGTTGTTGTCCTTGGCCTTGGACAGCAACAGCGCCGAGCGGCCCTCGAAGTCGCGCAGATTGACGTCATTGCCGAGCGTGGCCCCGACGATCCTGCCGCGGCTCGAGACGAGCAGCACGACCTCAGGCTCCGGATTGTTCCAGGTTGATTTGGGATGCAGCCCGGCATCCATGCCGGTACCGACGGACGACAGCGTCGGCGCCTTGGTGAAGACCTCCGCATCGGGGCCGATGCCGACCTCGAGATACTGGCTCCAGGCGTTCTGCTCGATCAGCACCTGCTTCAAATGCATCGCCTGCTCGGAGCCCGGCTTGAGCTTGGAGAAATCATCGCCGACCAGCCGCACCACCTCCTTGCGGATGGCATCGGCCGAGGCTGGATTGCCCCGCGCGCGCTCCTCGATCACGCGCTCCAGCATCGAGATCGCAAAGGTGACGCCGGCGGCTTTGAGCACCTGCAGATCGACCGGCGCGAGCAGCCACGGCTTTTGCGTGTTGCGCGTATCGGGCGGCGTGTTGGCGAGGATGTCGGCGAGATCGCCGATGCGCTCGCCGCGGGCCTCGCGCAAGGCGCGGGCCGGCTCGTCCATCTCACAGAGCGCGCTCACGGTCGGGAAAGTCGCGGAGACGTCGAACACGCCGTCGGCGCGGACGGCGACCACGGCAGGCCCGCCGGCCTCGGGCAGGAACACGCGGCCGACCAGGGTGCCGCTCGTGCCGTCTTCGGGAAGGAGGTCTTTTGCTGAGAGTGCGATCATGGGGCTTTCCGGTTTGTTATTTTGAATAGGATTACGATCTGGGTGCACCGTCATTCCGGGGCGCGCTGAAGGCGCGAACCCGGAATCTCGAGATTCTCAGGTGCGCGATTGCGCACCATAGCTCGATGCTTCGCACCGCCTCGGAATGACGACACGCGGGAGCGATCACCGCCACGGCTCGACGATGATCTTGGTGTGCGCTTCGGGGTTGGCGAGATCGGCGAAGGCCTGCGCGACGCCGTCGATGCCGACGGTTGCGGTCACCATCGCGGCCGCATTGACCTCGCCTTCGGCGATCAGCCGCAGGGACGCCGCGAATTCCTCCGGCGTATAGCCCAGCACATATTGCACATTGAGCTCCTTCATGATGCCGAGCATCGGCTCGCTGCGGTCGTTCTCCATGCAGACGCCGACCACGACGATGCGCGCATCGCGCGGTGCGCCTTCGAACAGCTGCTGGATGATGCCGGGCACGCCGACGCATTCGAAAATCAGCGCAGGCTTGAGCGGGGGCAGCATCGCCTGCAGCGGCGGCCGGGCGGCCTTCTCGGCCTCCGACATCGCGGCATGCGCCGCCCAGCTCGTGAAGGGTTGCATGCGGGCAGGATCCACCACGACGTCGGCGCCAAGCTTCTCGGCCATCGCGCGGCGCGCCGGCGAATAATCGGCGGCAACGATCGGATGCAGGCCCTTGATCTTCAGCGCCGCGATGACGGCAAGCCCGACCGGGCCGCAGCCGATCACCAGCGGCACCTCATCGCCCCTGATATTCGCCTTGGCGACTGCATGAACGCCGACCGCCAGCGGCTCGGTCAGCGCGGCATGCTGCGGCGACAGGCCGTTGGGCACCTCGAGCAGCAGCGCCTCGCTGAGCAACATCGCTTCCGCATAGGCGCCGATATTGTCATTGGAATAGCCGATGCCTTGCGGCCCCTCAGGGGTCAGCAGCGCCGGGATCGAGCAGACGCGGGTGCCCGGCTTGAATTTACGTTCGGTCGCGGGGCCATGCTCGACGATCTCGCAAGCGAACTCGTGGCCGAACACGACATCGCGCGACAGGTCCATCGGCTTGCGGCCGACCAGCTTGGCCATCTCCACCATGCGATGGGCATGCTTGCGCGCATGCAGATCGGAGCCGCAGATGCCGCAGGCGAGCGTTTTCACCAGCACCTGCCCGGGACCAGGGGCCGGCTCCGGCAGGGTGTCGACCACGATCTCGCCGTTCCGAAAGATCGCAGCCCGCATCGCCTGGTTCCCCCTGTTATTGGTTGGAGGCTCTCATAGCACAGGAGAAGATGGCTTGCAGCACAGGAACGTGTCAGGCGTTCGGCGCGGGCTCCGCGGCGGCGGCCGCCATTTGCGAGCGGCGCACGCGCTCGCGATGGGCGGTGTAAAGGCCGCTCAGCACGATGAAGGCGGCACCAATGATGGTCCAGGCGTCGGGCACCTCGCCGAAGATGAAGAAGCCGAGCAGGCTCACCACGAGCAGCTGGGTGTAGGAGAACGGCGCCAGCACCGAGGCGTCGCCATAGCGATAGGCCAGCACGATGATCCACTGCCCCAAGGTCGAGGCCAGCCCGACCACGACGCCGAAGAAGATGTCATGCGCCGTCGGCCGCACCCAGGCGAACGGCACCAGCACCGTCATGATGACGACGCCTGCAATGGCCGAATAGGTCATGGTGGTGATGGCGTGCTCGCGGCCGCTCATGATGCGCGTCATCACCAGCGTCAGCGCCCAGCACAGCGCCGAGACGATCGGGAAGAACGCCGCGACGTGAAACGCGCTGGTGCCGGGGCGCAGGATGATCAAGACGCCCATCAGCCCGACCGCGGTCGCGACCCAGCGACGCATGCCGACACGCTCGGAGAGAAAGACGATCGAGAGCGCCGTGACGAACAGCGGAGACACGAAGCCGGTGGCGGAGGCTTCCGCGATCGGGAGATAGCGCAGCCCCGAGATGAAGAACAGCGATGAGCCGAGCAGCGCCGCGCCGCGCAAGAGCTGCAGGCCGAGCCGCTCGGTCCGCAGCGCATAGATCGGCGAAGCCGGCAGCATCGCCGGCACCATGATCAGCGCGTACACAACAAAGCGGATCCAGGTGATCTCGACCGACGGCAGGGTGGCGGACAAATATTTCGAGGTGACGTCGGAGGTGCCGAGAAACACCGTCGACAGCAGGACCAGGGCGATGCCCTTGAACGGATGATCGGCGCGCGCCGGCGCCCGACGAGCGGCGGATGGCTTGTCCGGCAGGGCCTTGTTTTGCGGCAGAGCAACGGAGGCGCGGTCGAGCCTTGCGGCTGCGGCTGGCGGCGGGGTCACGGCAAACTCGAAAGCTGGCAAAAAACGAATCGGGGTCTGCCCTAAAAAACGCCAATCGGCGCGCGCGGACAACAGCTGAAAACAGGACGCCGATATGCGCCCTGCGTTGAAAGGTTTTGTTAGGAAACGTGTCTTGCGCTGCCGCAATGCGGCAACATCAAAGCATTGGCAGGCTGCGCGGCCTCGGCCCGCGTGGAAACGCCGCATCGAGCGCCGCAATCTCGGCTTCGCTCAAGGTGAGATCGCCGGCGCCTGCATTCTCGGCCGCATGTTCCGCGTCGGACGACTTCGGAATCGCAAACACCGTAGATTTGCGGGTGAGGAACGCGAGCGCGACCTGGCGCGGCGTTGCGCCGTGTGCATCGGCGATTGTCCCGAGCACCTCGCCCGCCTTGCTCTTCGCTTGCGGAAAATCGTCATGGCCAAACGGCGAATAGGCGACCACCGCGACCTTGTGCTGCTCGCACCACGGGATCACCGCGTGCTCGATGGCGCGCTCTTTCAAATGATAGAGCACCTGGTTGCAGGCGATCTGGTTTTCGCCCGCGACGTCCAGCAATTCGTCGAGATCGTCAGTGTCGAAATTGCTGACGCCCCAGGAGCGGATTTTCCCGGCCCGCTTCAATTCCTCGAATGCCGCAACCGTTTCGCTCAGCGGATAGGAGCCGCGCCAATGCAGGAGATAACAATCGAGGTGGTCAGTCTTCAGCCGCCTCAGCGAGCGCTCGCAGGCTGCGACCGTGCCCTTGCGCGAGGCATTGCTCGGCAGGACTTTTGACACCAGGAACAGGCGATCGCGCTTGCCCGCGATCGCATCCGCAATCACGAGCTCCGCATCGCCATACATTTCGGCGGTGTCGATATGGGTCATGCCGAGTTCGATGCCTCGGCGCAGCGCGGCGATAGCCGCCTTGCGGTCGCCGCGGTCGAGATACCAGGTGCCCTGCCCAATCACGCTGACATTGACCGAAGTCGGGCCGAAGGGATGGGATTTCATGTGGGAGCCTGTGGCGCGGATCTCTGTTAGTTCATTATGATCGGCAAGCAGGATGGTTCCCGTTGCCGGACAAGAGGCGCGCGCACCATAGAGCAGATGGGACGGTGCGTCGATTGGGACAGCTCCGGCCGTTTGGCAAACCGTCATTCCGGGGCGCCCGCAGGGCGAACCCGGAATGACGGAGAGAAATCAACCCGCCGCGGCCTGCTGCGGCGCTGCCGCCCCTGCTTGCGCGATCAGGCGCTTCATCTCGGGGATGCAGGAGCCGCAATTGGTGCCGGCTTTCAGCCTGGCGCCGATCTCGGCCGCGGTCCTGGCGCCCGCGGCGATGGTGTCGCAGATGGTGCCGCGGCCGACGCCGAAGCAGGCACAGACAATCGGGCCTGCGCTGGTCGCGCCTTCGCTGGCGCGGCCGGAGAGCAGCATGGCGCGCGCATCGACACTCAGCGTCTCGGCCGCGAACCAGTGCTTGACGAGGTCCCAGTCGCCGGCATCGTGCGCGGGGCCGATGAAGAGACACGTCTCGATACGCTCGCCGCGGAACGATGCCGCGCGAAAAACGCCGCCGCCGAAATCGGAATATTCCGCGACGTCATCGCCGGCGCGTTCGCGCAGCCAGGATGACCAGCGCGCGACGTCGCCATTGTCGGCGAACAGATAGCCGTAGCCGCCGGCGACTGCCGCACGCGCCCACCAGACGCTCTTGGGCAATTGCAGCTCGGCGCGCGACAGCAGGAAGCCGCGAAACACATATTCATAAGGCGCGATCGAAGCGGGCGTCGCCTTCGACTCCGGCTGGCCGGAATAAGGATCGGTGAACGGCGCGACCAGCGCGCCGACGCGCGCGCCTGAGGTGTTGGCCTCGCTCCAGTGGATCGGCGCGAACAGCAGGCCGCGCTGCTGGCGCTCGCTCACCACCACCTTGAGGATGCACTGGCCGTGATCCGTGGTGACGCGGGCAAATGAATCGTCGACGACGCCGAACCGGCTGGCGTCATCGGGATGGATCTCGACAAAGGGCTCGGCGAGATGCGCGCCGAGCCGCGGGCTGAGGCCCGTGCGGGTCATGGTGTGCCACTGGTCGCGGATGCGCCCGGTGTTGAGCCGCAGCGGCCGGCCGGCGCTGGTCTCGGTCTTGAGCGCCGGCACTTCCGGCGCAACGAAGCGCGCCTTGCGGTCGTTGGCATAAAAGCGTCCGTCGGTGAAGAAGCGCGCCTGCGGCGCCGCGCCATCGCGCAGCGGCCACAGCACCGGCGACAACGCATCATAGCCTTCGTCCGTGACCTCCTTCAGACCACCAATATCGAAATCGCGGGCACCATCGTTCTCGAAGGCGGAGAGGCTGGCATGCTCGCGGAAGATTTCGGCGGCGGATTTGAAGTCGAACGCCCCGCCGAAACCGAGACGTCGTGCCACCTCGCACATGATCCACCAGTCCGGCCGGGCCTCACCGGGGGCAGGCAAGAACGAGCGCTGGCGCGAGATGCGGCGCTCGGAATTGGTGACAGTGCCGGATTTCTCGCCCCACGCCAAAGCCGGCAGCAGCACCTGCACGCCGGCATCGACGGTGTCGTTGTGACGCACATTCTCCGAGACGATGAACAGCTCGAGCTTCTTCAAAGCGCTACGGACCAGATCCGCATCGGGCAGCGACACCGCGGGGTTGGTGCCCATCACCCACAGCGCCTTGATCTCGCCGCGCGCGATCGCCTCGAACATCTGCACCGCCTTCAGTCCCTCATGGGTGGCGATGCGCGGCGCCTTCCAGAACCGCCTGACCCGATCGATGTCGGGCGGCGTAAACCCCATATGCGCGGCGAGCTGGTTGGCGAGCCCGCCGACCTCGCGCCCGCCCATCGCGTTCGGCTGGCCGGTGAGCGAGAACGGCGCGGCGCCTACCTTGCCGATCCGCCCTGTGGCGAGATGGCAGTTGAGGATGGCGTTGACCTTGTCGGTGCCCTGTGCGGACTGGTTGACGCCCTGCGAATACAGCGTGACCACGCGTTCGGTTGAACGGAATAGCTGGAAGAAGGCCGCGACATCAGCTTCCGACAGTCCCGTCGCAAGTGCGGTCGCGGCCGTGCTGCCCGCGATCTGCCGCGCCCGCGCCAGCGCCTCGTCGAAGCCTGCGGTGTGGAGCTCGATATAGCTCTTGTCGAGCGCGCCGTTGTCGGCGAGATGCACGAACAGGCCCGAGAACAGCGCCGTGTCGGTCCCGGGCTTTAGCCCCAAGAACAGCTCCGCCTCGCTTGCAGAATCGGTGCGGCGCGGATCGATCACCACCATGCGTGCACCGCGCTTCTGCTTGGCAGCAAGCATGCGCTGATACAGCACCGGATGGCACCAGGCGGCGTTGGACCCGACCAGCACCAGAAGATCCGCCTCCTCCAGATCCTCGTAGCAGCCGGGCACGGTATCGGCACCGAAGGCGCGGCGATGGCCGGCGACGGTTGACGACATGCAAAGCCGCGAATTGGTGTCGACATTGGCCGTGCCGATGAACCCCTTCATCAGCTTGTTGGCGACGTAATAGTCCTCGGTGAGGAGCTGGCCGGAGAGATAGAAGGCGACCGCGTCGGCACCGTCGCGGGCGACGATGTGCTGCAGGCGATGGGCGACATGGTCAAGCGCATCGCTCCAGGCGACCCGCTCCAGCGCGCCCTTGCAGCGGATCATCGGATACAAAAGGCGGCTTTCGAGCGCGACGGTCTCGCCAAGCGCCGAGCCCTTGGAGCAGAGCCGACCCAAATTGGCGGGATGCTCGGGATCACCGGCAATAGCGGCGCCGCCGTTACCGTCGGGCGTTGCGAGCACGCCGCAGCCGACGCCGCAATAGGGGCAGGTGGTGCGCGTGGTGCGAAGGGTTGGATCGATTGCGGTCATGGCTACTTGCGCCCTTCACGCGGCCTTCGCGCTGAGCGCCAGCGCGCGGCCGAACATCATGTCCTTGCGAATCCGCGCCACGGGTTCGCGGGAGCGGATCAATTCGAGATACCAGAGGGCATCGGTGACATCGCCGATCAGGACCGCGCCGGTCAGACGTCCGTCGGCAATCACCAGCTTCTTGTAGGCGCCGCGCCTGACGTCGCTCAGCACGATGCTTTCGCTGCCCTCCGCGCCAAGAAAATCGCCCGCCGAGAACACCGCAACGCCGGAGACCTTGAGGTTGGTCGCGACCACGCTGCCCCGGTAGGCGGCTTCGCGGCCGGCGAGATGGCGCGCCAGCATGCGAGCCTGCTCATAGGCCGGCTCGACCAGGCCGTAGCAGATGCCACGATGCTCGGCGCATTCGCCAAGTGCGAAGATTCCTTCCGCGCTGGTCTGCATGACGTCGTCGACGACGATGCCGCGGTTGATCTTGAGGCCCGCTTCGCTCGCGAGCGCAACATTCGGCCGGATGCCGGCGGCGAAGATCACCGCATCGGCCTCGATTTGCCGGCCATCGGCAAGCTCGACGCCTTCGACCTTGCTGTCGCCCAGGATGCGCGCCGTCGAGGCGTTGAGCAGGATGTTGATGCCCTTGCGCTCTACCAGCGATTTCAACAGCTGGGCCGCCGGCAGATCGAGCTGGCGCTCCATCAGGCGGTCCATCAGATGCACCAGCGTCACCGGCGCGCCGGCTTTCGCAAGGCCGTACGCCGCCTCAAGGCCGAGCAGGCCGCCGCCGACCACGACCACGCGCTTCTTCTGCGCGGCGAGCGCCAGCAACAGATCGACATCGCGGGTGTCGCGGAAGGTGTTGACGCCGGAAAGGTCCGCGCCCGGTACGTTGAGCCTCAGTGGCGTCGAGCCGGTCGCCAGCACGAGTTTTGAAAACTCGATGCTTTCGTCGTTCTCGATCTTCAGTTCGCACCGCCCGACATCGATCTCGGTGGCGCGACAGCCGTATTTCAGCGTGACCCCGCGCTCGCGCCACCACGAGGCCGGCTTGAGCTCGATCTCGTGCGACCCGGTCTCGCCGGCCAGCACCGACGACAGCAACACGCGGTTATACGCCAGCCGCGGCTCGTCGCCGATCACGGCGATCGCATAGCGGCCGAGCGAGGATTTGACGAGCTCGTCGATCAGGCGCGCCGCCGCCATTCCATTGCCGACGATGACCAGCGGTTCACTCAACGTTCAATTCCTATTCTGCGGCTTCTTCTTGCGGACGGCCATAGGCCTGTTCGATCATGAAGCCCGACAGCGTGGCGTAGGCGGCAGTCCAGGCGCTCGCGACATCCGCCGTCCAGCCCTCGCCGAGCCCCTTCTCCAGCGTCCAGAGCAGCGCCGAGCCGACGACGGGATAATGTTCGGCCTTGGCGCCATAGGCGACATGACGCTGCGCCAGCGCGCTGGCCGCGGGCAGGATCGATTCGAGATTGGACAGGCCGTTCACGACCACCGCGAGCGTCGCCATCAGTTTCTTGCGCTGCTCGGCCATGTCGGCGGGGAACATCGCCTTCACCTGCGGGGCGATCTCGAAAAGGCGGTCGTAGAACAGCACCGCCGCCTGATCGGCGATCGGGACGACTTTCGAAAAGCTTCTCTGCACCAAACTCACTTGCTCGGGGGTCATCCTGTTCTCCGGTTTTCGGTTGAAGCTCCCCCTCGCCCTTTCCAGGGGCGAGGGGTCACATTCGAAAGATGACTGCTCCAGTCGATGGGCTTTACACGCGCGCTTCGGCGAGGCTGGTGGCGCCTGCGGCAGCCGGCGAGCGGCGCAGGTAGAACCACCAAGTCAGCGCCAGGCAGGCGGCGTAGAAGCCGAGATAGATCACGAGCGCGAGCTGCGGCCCGCCGGTGATGGCGATCGACTTGCCGAAGCCGCTCGGGATCAAGTAGCCGCCGCAGGCACCGATCGCGCCGATGAAGCCGAGCGCCGCACCGCTTTCGATGCCCGCCGCCTTCATCGCGGCGGCGCGGGCGGCATCGCCCTGCCCCTTCACCTTGGCAAGATTCTGCTCGCGGAAGATCGACGGGATCATCCGGTAGGTCGAGCCGTTGCCGATGCCGGTCGTGACAAACAGGATCAGGAACATCACCAGAAAGCCGGCGAAATCCTTCTCACCCACGAAGTAGAGCACGCCGATCGTGGCCGCCGCCATGGCGATGAAATTCCAGAAGGTGATGATAGCGCCGCCGATCCTGTCGGCGAGCAGGCCGCCGAGCGGCCGCGCCAGCGAGCCGACCAGCGGCCCCAGGAATGCGATACCGATGGTGATGGCGGGAAACTGCGTCTTGATCAGCAGCGGAAACGCGGCGGAGTAGCCGATGAAGGAGCCGAAGGTCCCGACATAGATGAAGGACATGATCCAGGTGTGCTTGCGCTTGACGACCGCAAGCTGGTTCTTGATCGAGGCCTTCGCCGTGGTCAGGTTGTTCATGAAGAAGACGGCACCGAACACAGCAATCGCAATCGGCAGCACCCACATCAGGCCGGCGTTCTGCAGGTACACGCCGGCGACTGGCGTCGCCTGGTACAGATTGAAGATGCCGAGCCCCATCAGGATCGGGGTCAAGAGCTGCACGCTGGAGACACCGATATTGCCGCCGGCCGCATTCAGCCCCAGCGCCCAGCCCTTCATGCGGTCGGGATAGAAGAAGGAGATGTTGGTCATGCTGGAGGCGAAGTTGCCGCCGCCGAGGCCTGCGGTGGAGGCGACCAGCAGCATCAGCCAGAACGGCGTCTCCGGATGGCTGACGAAATAGGCCAGCGCCAGCGTCGGGATGAACAGCACCGAGGCCGAGAAGATGGTCCAGTTGCGGCCGCCGAAGGTGGTGACGGCGAAGGTGTAGGGAAAACGCATCAACGAGCCGATCAGCCCGGGCAGCGCCACCAGCTGGAACAGCTCATCCGTTGAATAGTGGAAGCCCGCCTGCGGCAGCTTGGTCGCGACGATGCTCCAGATCAGCCAGACCGAGAACCCGATATGCTCGGCAACGATCGACCAGATGAGATTGCGGCGGGCGATGACCTTGCCCTTGGAATTCCAGAAGGCCTGGTCTTCGGGATTCCAGTCCGAAATCCAGGTCGGGTTCTGATCGCTCATAAAGTCTTCCTTTCATCGTGCAGCGGCGCACGGGCGCGCGTTCCGGGGAGGTCCCGGTTTGGGCGTGGTCAAAATGCGGATGGGAGTTTTGCGAAGGACGGCGTCGATGGCGTCGAAAGCCTTGTTTCAAGCTTCGTGCCAAGTCGGACCGAGGAGAAATTCCTCGAAATAACAGCCGCTTAGACTATGTGCTCTTTTTTTGTGCTGGCCTAGTTGTGCATCACGAATCAGCGAAGCGCTCATTGTTTGAATGACGATTCGCTCATTTCTTGTGCGTTGCACAACAAATGAGCATCGGACTCTCAAACCTCAGTCACCGCCGCTTGGCACGTCAGTTGCTTGTTAAAACGTCAGTCAACGACGACTGCGGTCCACCCAGATGTCTGAGCCAGTTCGGCTACGACACGGGGACAATTCCCGAGCCACTTCGCCGGGCCCCGCCCGGGGCTGTCGTCGTTCTTCGACATAAGCAGCTCGCGTTGCCCTGCTCCTGAGCGGACCGGCTGGAGAACAGCAGCCAAGCCACGACACGCAAAGGAGCCCTAATGTCGTATCTCGCGCCCTCGGAATTCGTCACCAAGATGATAGATGCCGGCGAATCCAAGATATTCATGTCCACCAGGGACACCGTGATCCGCGCCTACATGGCCGGAGCGATCCTCGCTTTGGCGGCCTGGTTCGCCGTTACGATCAATGTCAACACCGGCCAACCGATCATCGGAGCGCTGCTCTTTCCGGTCGGATTTTCCATGCTCTATCTGCTGGGCTTCGATCTCCTGACGGGCGTGTTCGTCCTGTCGCCGCTCGCCCTGATCGACAAGCGTCCCGGTGTCACGCTCGGCGGCGTGTTGCGAAATTGGGGTCTCGTCTTCGTCGGCAATTTTGGCGGTGCGCTCACCGTGGCCTTCATGATGGCATTCGTCACGACCTTCGGCTTCACGCAGGAGCCGGACAAGGTCGGTGCGACCATCGGCAACATCGGCGAGGCACGAACGCTGGGCTATGCGGCGCATGGTGCCGCCGGGATGGCGACGCTGTTTCTTCGCGGAATGCTGTGCAACTGGATGGTCTCCACTGGAGTCGTCGGCGCCATGATCTCAACCACAGTCCCCGGCAAGGTCATCGCGATGTGGATGCCAATCCTGGTGTTCTTCTACATGGTGTTCGAGCATTCCGTCGTGAACATGTTCCTGTTTCCGTCGGGACTGATGCTCCACGCCAAGTTTTCGATTATGGACTATTTCATCTGGAACGAAATCCCGACGGTACTGGGCAACCTCGCCGGCGGATTAGCATTCACGGGCCTCACGCTGTACGCAACTCATGCGCGGACAAAGCCGAAGCGCGAGGTCAGGACCGCCTCTACCCGCGCGGCGGCCTGATTTCGGCCTCAACGAGCGAGCCGCGGCGCGATAGGGTGCGGCTCGCTCTTCCTTTCGGGTGATCCTGGGTCTTCTGATTGTGGTCGTTCTGGCGTCGTGAATGCCGCGCGAGCTGAAAATATCGATTGGGCAGCACTCGGACAAAGGCCGCAAGCCGATCAATCAGGATTTTCACGGCGCTCTGATCCCACGAGAGCCGTTGCTGAGCCTGAAAGGCATCGCCGCGGTCGTTGCCGATGGCATCAGCACCAGCGGCGTCAGCCACATCGCCAGCGAATCCGCCGTCAAGGCATTCCTGTCCGACTACTACTGCACATCCGAATCCTGGTCGGTAAAGACGTCCGTGCAACGCGTGCTGGCCGCGACCAATTCATGGCTCTATTCGCAGACCAGGCGAGGCCCATATGCCTACGACATGGACGGGGGCTATGTCTGCACGCTGAGCGCCCTCGTCATCAAATCGACCACGGCGCATATCTTTCACGTCGGCGATTGCCGGGTCTATCGACTCGCAGGCCATTCCCTGGAACAGCTGACCGAAGATCACCGGATCGCCCTTTCCTCGCAGCAGATCTATCTGGGACGCGCGCTCGGCATCAGCCCCCAGCTCGAGATCGACTATCAAGCCGTTCAGGTCGAAAGGGGCGACGTCCTGGTGCTGGCGACCGACGGCGTCTACGAGCACGTCGACGAGCGCTTCATTGTCGGGACGTTGACGGACCCGTCCCTTGGTCTCGATGACGCAGCGAGAGCAGTGGTCGAGGAAGCCTTACGCCGTGGAAGCGACGACAATCTGACTATCCAGATCGTCCGCGTCGAGGAGCTACCCGACGCGGCGGTTGACGAGGTCTCCGCCAAGGCCAACGAACTGCCGTTACCTCCCCTTCTGAATGCACGGATGACCTTCGACGGCTATGTGATCGTTCGTGACATCCACAGCAGCAGCCGCAGCCACATCTATCTCGCGCTCGATGGCGAGACCAACGGCCTCGTCGCGATCAAGATTCCCTCGATCGACCTGCGGGACAATCCCGCCTATCTCAAGCGGTTCCTGACGGAGGAATGGATCGCACGCCGCATCAATAGTCCTCACGTCCTGAAACCGTGTCCGCCATCCCGTCGCCGCAACTATCTCTACGTCGTCACCGAATTCGTGGACGGGCAAACGCTCGCCCAGTGGATGATCGACAACCCGAAGCCCGATCTGGAGACGGTGCGCGAGATCGTCGAACAGATCGCCAAGGGCCTGCGCGCCTTTCACCGCATGGAGATGTTGCATCAGGACCTCAGGCCCGAAAACATCATGATCGACAAGACCGGCACGGTGAAGATCATTGATTTCGGATCCGTCCGGGTGTCGGGCGTCGCCGAGGCGGCACCGAGCGATGACGAAATCCTTGGCACGGAGCAATACACGGCTCCCGAATATTTCCTGGGCGAAGGCGGCTCGGCGCGCTCGGATATGTTCTCGCTCGGTGTCATCGCCTATCAAATGCTGACAGGCCGACTGCCCTACGGCGCGCAGGCAGCCAGGGTCAGAACGAGAGCGCAATCGAGAAAGCTGAAATACCGCTCCGCACTCGACGACAACTGCGACATCCCGTCCTGGGTCGACGGCGCCCTGAAACGCGCCGTGCATCCGAACCCCGACAGGCGCTATGAAAGCCTGTCGGAGTTTCTGTTCGACCTGCGCCAGCCCAATCCCGACTATCTGCGCGCCTCGATCCCGCTCATCGAACGCAATCCCGCCTTGTTCTGGAAATGTTCAACCGCATTGCTCACGCTGATCCTGATCGCGATGGCGGCTGCCCATCACGCCGGACGCTGGTGACGTGCAAAAGGCTGACTGCCGCGCCAGCGTCACGCCGGCTCGGCGACCTTGGTCCCCAGCGGCTTCGGCGCCTGCCCTCCGCCCGGCTTGACGCGGAATTCGTAAGTCATCAGGTGCCACGGCCCATCGGCCGTCTTGCCATCAGGCATGGTCCCGTCGTTGCGCTTCTCGACCTTGGCAATCAGTTCATCCTTCACCCCGAACACGACGTCGGAATCGATATATTTGTCGCCTTCGATGAAGACGTGGGTGATCAGCGGCTCGTATCCGGGCGCATTGACCAGGAAGTGGATGTGGGCGGGGCGCATCGGATGCCGCCTGGTCTGCACGATCATCTCGCCGACCGGACCGTCGGTCGGAATCGGATAGCTGCAGGGCAGGATGGTGCGGAAGAACAACCGGCCGTCCTGGTCGGTGATGAAGCGCGCCCGCGAGACCGCCCCCTCCGTCGCAAAGGTCGGCTTCTGCGAATCGTAGAAGCCATCACCGTCGGCATGCCAGATGTCGACCGGCACGCCTGCAAGCGGCTTGCCCTTCAGATCGGTGACGCGCGCCTGCACGAACATCCGCTCGCCCTTGAGGGTTTCGGAGATATCGGTGCCGTGCGGCATCACCTTGTGCTCGCCGACATAGAACGGTCCGAGCACCGTGGTCTCGGTGGCGCCGTCGCGGTCGCGATGATTCACCGCGTCCACCAGCATGGAGACGCCGAGCACGTCGGAGAGCAGGATGAACTCCTGGCGGATGTCGGTGCATTTGTGGCCCGTACGGGTCAGGAACTCGATGGCATATTCCCATTCCTCAAAGGTCAGGTTGGTCTTGCGGACATAGTCGTGCAGCGACTTGACCAATTCCTGCAGGAGGAATTTCGCGCGCGCGTTCGGCGTCTGCTCGAAGCTCTTGACGACCGCGGCGGTGAGCTCGGCTTCGTTGAATTGCGTCATGGTGTTTCCTGCCTGAGAGTCTTTAAGCGGAACTTTAAGTCGGAGGGGCGTTCCTCGCCCATAAATCTACACCAGTTGCCCGTTTGCGTAAGCATCTGCTTGGAGGAAGGCGGCTTTATCGGCTATCAAGACTGCTACCCAAAGCCTTGACCCAAAGCCATGAAATACAAAGGCTTGGCAGCAAAACCCGCCAAACAGGAAACGAAGAGTTTCGCCATGCTCGCTCCGACCCTCGCCTCGCCTGAATCTGCCGGCATGTCAAAGACCGCGCTTGAGCGCGTCGAAACCCATCTGAAGGAGCGCTATATCGAGGCCGGCCGCTTTCCGGGGACCCAGCTTGTGGTCTACCGCCGCGGCAAGCTGGTGCACGCCTCGTGTCAGGGCTTTGCCGATCTCGAGCGCCAGGTGCCTGTCAAGCCCGACACCATCTTCCGCATCTATTCCATGACCAAGCCGCTGACCTCCGTCGCCTTCATGATGCTGATGGAGGAAGGCCGCGTCGCGCTCGATGAGCCCGTGCACAGATATATCCCGGAGTGGAAGAACCTCGGCGTATTCGTGGCCGGCACGACGCCGAACTTCCTGACCCGGCCGCCGGCCCGGCCGATGCTGATCATCGACCTGCTGCGCCACACCTCGGGGCTGACCTACGGCTTCCAGCAGCGCTCGAATGTCGATGCGGCCTATCGCGCGGAGAAGATCGGCGAGGTGGAGAAGGCCGGAACGCTGGACACCATGGTCGAGGCGCTGGCCAGGATCCCGCTGGAGTTTTCGCCCGGAGAGGCCTGGAATTACTCGGTTTCGACCGATGTGATCGGCTACCTCATCGGCAAGATCTCGGGTCGCCCGTTCGAGCAGTTTCTCAAGGAGCGCATCCTGGAGCCGCTCGGCATGACCGACACCGGCTTCCATGTGCCGGCCGACAAGGCGCATCGTCTGGCGGCCTGCTACTCGGCCGATCCGGCCGGCGGCATGACCTTCCACGCCGGCCAGCGCCGCGACGGGCTGACGCTGCAGGACGATCCGGCCAAGAGCTCCTTCCTGTCGCCGCCCGCGTTTATTTCCGGCGGTGGCGGCCTGTGTGCGACCGCCTCCGATTATCTCACCTTCTGCCGGGCGCTGCTCAATGGCGGCGAACTCGGCGGCGTCAGGCTGATCGCGCCAAAGACGCTCGCGCTGATGACGGCCAACCACCTGCCGAACGGACTCGACCTGCCCGGCATGTCGCGCTCGCTGTTCTCGGAGGCGACCTATAATGGTATCGGCTTCGGCCTCGGCTTCTCCGTCACCATGGACCCGCCCAAGACGCTGATCCCCGGCAGTCGCGGCGAATATTCCTGGGGCGGCGCGGCAACCACCTCTTTCTGGATCGATCCTGCCGAAGAGTTGATTACGATTTTCATGACCCAGGTGCTGCCATCCAGCGCCTATCCGGTGCGACGCGAGTTGCGCACCATGGTCTATTCGGCGATCACCGACAGCAATCTCTAGAGCAGGGCGACAAGATCAGGTTGCGGTATTTGCACGACTATCCTTTTGATTGAGCGCGATGTTTTGACAAAAGCGCGGTGCATGCACTTTGCGACGACACGGCCCTTCGGCTCGGGAATCAGTTCGGACGGAACCATCGCCTGTTGCAGCGCACGCAGCGGCAGCGGCGCGCGCAGGCGGCGTCGCGCAAAGTGTTTGGCGCAAGCGAACGCTTCTCATATGCTGCTTTCCCGGGCGTGGGCGCCGATCCGGGGAGTTCGGGGAGTTCGTGCCAAAACCTTCACTGCCAGTGCGACTTGTCCTTCTGGTGGCGGGGACCTCGCTGCCGCTGATCATCTTCGCGGCCGGGATCGTCTTCCACGATTACATCAAGGACCGCCGGGAAGCGACGCAACGGGTTCTGGAAACGGTGCGGAGCGTCCGCCTGACGCTGGATGCGGAAATGCGGCGCGTGACGGGCGGCTTGCAGGTGCTGTCGTTGACGGACGCACTGCGATCGGGGGATTTTATCCGCTTTGGCAGCATGGCCTCCGGCTTCCTCGAACAATACGGCAAGGACGGGGTCATTCTGGTCGCCGATCACGACGGCAACATCCTCTTCCCCGCGGCCGAGCCTGACGGCCCGACGCCCAAGCGACGCAACAACCTCGCGATCATCGACAAGGTGTTTGCGACCGGGCAGCCGCAATATTCGAGCCTGTTCTACGGCGTGGTGAAAAAGAAATTGATCATCACCGTGGACGTGCCCGTCATGCGCGATGGCAAGGTGATCTTTGATGTTTCGTTCAGCCCTCCGCTCGACCTTTTCCAAAGTATCGTCGAGAAGCAGCGCCCCAACACGGATTGGACGATCGCGATGCTCGACGGTGACGGCATCATCTTCGCCCGTACCCCCAACCGGGAAGCAACCTTCGGCAAGCACGCAACGCCGTCCCTGTTCGACCAGATGTTCCGGACCGACGAAGCGACGCTCACGGCCACGTCGCTGGACGGCGTGCCGCTGATCACGGCCTATGCGCGCTCACGGCTCACGGGGTGGACGATCGCGGCCGGCATCTCCGAAAGCTCGCTCGTCGCGCCGCTCTGGCGCAACCTGAGCATTGCGAGCGCGATCGGCGGCGTGCTGCTCCTGACCGGGCTTGCGTTTGCCGTTCGCATGGCCACCACCATCGCCCGGGGCGAGATGCTGCATGATCTTCTGATCGAGGAGCTCAACCACCGCGTCAAGAACACCCTTGCGATCCTGCAGGCGATCGCGGTGCAGACCTTCCGCAGCGCGACGCGGGCGGAGCGGCAGAAATTCGAGGGGCGGCTGGGCGCGCTCGCCGAAGCGCACAACCTGCTCTCGAGCGAGAAATGGCAGGGCGCGGAGCTGAAGGACGTGCTCGAGCGCGTGCTGCGGCCTTACGTGATCAGTGCGCCCGAGCGGGTCAAGATGTTCGGTCCGCACGTGCCGCTCGCGCCCCGGCTGGCGGTGGTGCTGTCGATGATCGTGCACGAGATCGCCACCAACGCCGCAAAATATGGCGCGCTGTCCAACGACGGCGGCATCATCGGGATCGACTGGGAGGTTCTGCCGGGCACCACGGGCAAGATCCTTCGCCTGATCTGGACCGAGAGCGGCGGCCCGCCGGTGACCGCGCCCGTTCACCGCGGCTTCGGCTCGCGCCTGATCGAGCGCAGCGCGCGCGACCAGCTCGGCGGCGAAGCCACGGTCGATTTCCTGCCACGCGGCGTGGTCTACACCATCACCTGCGCGCTGGACCAGGCTGAGTAGCGGAGAAATGTAGACCTGTAGAGCGCCGCGAAACCCATTATTGAGACAGAAAGTGGGTTTCGCTCCGATCTACCCACGCTACGAAAGGCTGCGCATCACCCGATATTCTGCAGCGACGGGAACGTCTCCAGCAGCCAGATGCTCACATTCGACACCGCACCGGTGAGAAAGCCGATGCCGGTCACGATCATCAAAACCCCCATCGCCCGCTCGACATTGGCGAGCTGTCCCTTCATCCGGGCAAACAGCGCCGAGAATTGCTCGACCATGAACGCGGCGATCAGGAAGGGAATGCCGAGCCCTGCGGAATAGATCGCAAGCAGGCCCGCGCCCTTGGTCACCGTGGCCTCCGCCGCTGCAATGGACAGGATCGCCGCCAGGATCGGCCCGATGCAGGGGGTCCAGCCGAACGCGAACGCAAGCCCCATCACATAGGCGCCCCACAGCCCGACTGGCTTCGGAATCGGCAAGCGCCCTTCCCGCATCAACAGCCCGATCCGGGTCAGCCCCAGGAAATGCAGCCCCATCACGATGATGACGGCGCCGGCCAGGATGGAGAGCTGTGCCGACCAGGCGCGAATCAGCGATCCGACCAGCGAGGCGCTGGCGCCGAGCGCCACGAACACCGTGGAGAAGCCGAGCACGAACAGCGCGGCCGAGATCATCACCGCCCGCTTGGAGGCTGCGGCAGACTCTTCGCTTTCGAGATGCTCGATGCTGGCGCCCGTAAGATAGATGAGATAGGGCGGAACGAGCGGCAATACGCAAGGCGACAGGAAGCTGACAAGGCCCGCAATCAGCGCCGCCGGTATCGAGACATTCTGGATCATACGCTTAACGTCGTTTCCTCGAGGTGCGCAGCCCGCCAACCTTATACCGGGCGTTGGGCGACTTCATGTAGCGGATGAAGGGATTTGCGCAACAGCGGAGGTCGACGGCGGGGCCCGGCGAAAAACAGCTAGCGGAGGAAGCGCACGAGCTCCAGCGCCCCAGCGCACCACAGCGGAGAAAACAGCATCACAAATGCGGCACCGCTGCTCTGCAACGGCTTCACCGAAATGCGAGACCTACTTGACCACGCGGAGCAGCGGGCGCCGGGGCTCAGCTTGCGCAGACTCGTTCTCATACGAAGGTCTAGCTCTCGCGGAAGACTTGACTTCACGCGGCGCAGCTTCGGCGTCTTCCTTCGCCACCATCGCCTCGCAGAGCAGTTTGAGCTCTGCGTCGCCGATGCAGTTGAGTTTCATCCTGAGATCGAGCGCGGCGACGGAGACAAGATGAGCCGAGTCGCGGTTGCCCGTCGCGGTCAGCGCAGACCGGCATTCCTCCAGCATGGCAAGAACCGCAAGCAATTGTTCGTCTGAATTAGGCACCGGATCCGTTTCCATTCCCTGGCTTGCGGCACGCGGCCACAACCAAATAACCATAGCATGAACGGGGGGAGGACACGAATACCATTTCGCTGCGGCGCCGCTTACGGCTTGGATGGTGGACCCCCGTAAAAGCCCGGATATCGAGAGTGAGGCCGAAGATCATCTCGCACTATTTCCGCACCGATGGACGCCGCCAGTCAAAAAAAACGTGCCTAAAAGTAATCATAAGGCGTCAAAATGCGGGAAGAAGGACCCGTCGTAGTTGTAGTGGGGGCAGTATTCTGCCAAGTTTAGCACCCAGAAAGGGCTTGTATGCATCTCGCGGTGGAAAGGGGCGTTCCTCTTGAGGAACGCAAGGCGACGACCGCCGGTCTCCCGGACTGGGACGCGGCGCGCATCTTCCTCGAAGTCGTTCGCTGCGGCAGCTTCCGCTCCGCGGCCGAGCGACTTGGCTTGTCCATCAACGTGGTGCGGCGACGCATTGACGATTTCGAACGGCAGACCGGCGCAACACTGTTCACGCGCGACGTGCACGGTGCACGGCTCACCGAAGACGGGGCCGCGATGGTGTCCGCGGTCGAGCGCATGGAGGCAGCCTCGTTCGAGTTGCTGCGCGCGAGCGACGGCGTTGCGAACGCACTGTCCGGGGAGATCAGGGTCGCTGTCACCGAAGGGCTCGGGACGTTCTGGTTGGCGCCGCGGCTGGTCGAATTCCAACAGAGCTTTCCCAACATCCTGGTCGATCTCTACTGCGCGATGCGGTCGGCGGACGTGTCGCGCCATGAGGCCGACGTCGCGATCCACCTGTCGCGGCCCTCGGCGCTCGACGTCAAGATGGTCCGGCTCGGACGCATGCACATGAACTTCTTTGCCAGCCAGAAATATCTGGAAACGCGCGAGGCGCCACGCAGCCTTGAAGAGATGCGCCGACACCGGCTAGTGCTGCAGGTCGCCGACGAAGCGGCGGCGAAGGAAGCATTCGAGAGCGTCTTCCCCGGCTATGCGCAACGTGACCTTTTGGTAATGAAGACCAACGTTTCCAGCGCCAACTATTGGGCCGTCGCCAACGGCGCCGGCATTGGCGTCTTCCCCACCTACGCCCTCGCACTCGGCGGCAAGCTCGTACCGCTCGACGTCGACCTGCGCTGGTCATTCGACATCTGGCTGTCCTATCACCCGACAAGCGGCCGCATCCCACGCGTGCGGCAGATGATCGATTGGCTGATAGAGGCCTTCAATCCCGCTAAATACCCGTGGTTCAGAGACGAGTTCATCCATCCACGGGAACTCAAAGCGGTGTATATGGGCACACCCCTGACCCATTTATTCGGGGGCTTTTCGACCGAAGGACGGTGACACCAGAATGAATAAATCAGCGGCAAAGAAGATGAAGCAGCGCAGTGCTGGCAAACCGGACATTGAGCTTGGCAAGCGAATCCGGCTGCGGCGCGTCGAACAGAAGATCTCGCAGGCAGAGCTTGGTGAAAAGCTCGGCGTCAGCTTCCAGCAGGTGCAGAAGTACGAGAAGGGCGTCAACCGCGTCGGCGCAGCCCGGCTTCAGCAGATCGCAAGCGCGCTCGATGTGCCCGTCACGTTCTTCTACGACGGCGACACCAAGTCGCGGGAAGTCGAGAGCCTGTTGTTCCTGGACAGCGCATTCAGCCTGAGGCTCCTGCGAGCCTACAGCAAGATCAAGGACCAGACCGTGCAGCGCCAGCTCGTGTCCTTGATGGAATCGATTGCTGCCAACGAAGAGTAGGCGTCGCTTCGCGAGCTAGAAGAGCGAACGTTGTCGTTTGCGCATGATCTTGCGTGCGGACGCTTGGTGTTTGTCACGCGGAAAGCCGGTTGCCACTTTGCCCAGCGCGGCCCGGTGGTCCGGCATCATGCCCTCATGCTCCGCTGCCCCTACGCGGGCAGTCAAGGCTGCCGGATCGTCCGGCGCCCGATCGCCGCGCCAGGCCACACGCTGGTCCGGCCGCGACAAGACAAGCCTGCCGGCATCAACACCGGCAGCCTGCGTTCGCCCGACGTCCAGATATTTGGCGGCAATTGCCGCTCGCGCGCCGCAGCCCAAAAAGCGCGGCCGCGTCAATTTTTTGTGTCGAAACGTACAATTTTGAGTACCGGCGCCATCGCCGGGCCGTCACCCACGATCGGCTAGTGCATGATCCGGAAAAGTATGAAGCGGTTTTCCGAAAAGATCATGCTCAATCAAAAAGCCAGCGCGATGACGATTCATCCTCATCTCATCGCGCTTTGGTGGGACGAGCTCATTCCGGTTCAATGCCCGCGGCCTTGACGATCCTGGCCCAGCTCTCGAGGCGATTCGACAAACGATTGTTGGGCGACTTTTTGCGAACCAGATTACCCGCTGTTGCGACATATCAGAGCCCACCAAAGTGCGATGCGTTTGTTTGGTGCGCAGCACTCAACAAGAACGCAACCCAAATGGGCTGAACTTGCGACGCTCACAGCTCCCGTCTATTCCCCTTCGCCTCATCCATTGCAAAATCCGCGGCCGTCGACACGACGCCGTGTGCGACCTCTCCCGGGGACTTTTCATGCATCGATTGATGTTCGCAGCCCTTGCCGCGATGTGCATCGCTGGCCCGGCTCTGGCGCAAAGTGCCGCGCCCGCAGGCCAGCCTGCTCCGACAGCCGCGGCCCCCGCCAGGAAGCCGGCCGCAGCCGATGCGGCCCATCCCGCTCACGCCGCGACCGCAAAGCCAACGGATGCCTCGACGCCGGAATCGCGCTCGGCGGCGGCGCTTGCGCTGTCGCACGAGCCGACCTTCGACGAGGGCACCGCGCAGCGGATCAAGGAGGCGGCACTGTCCTATTCCGACATCGCGGTGCGCGGCGGCTGGCCGACCATTCCGGCGGACGCCAAATTCGCCATTGGAGTTGCCGGGGCCAATGACGAGCTCTTGCGCAAGCGGCTGATCGTCACCGGCGACCTCGCCGAGGACAAGGCGACCGGGCCGTTCGACGAGACCGTCGCGGAAGGTCTCAAGCGTTTCCAGGTCCGCAATGGCCTCGCGCCGACCGGCCAGATGACGCCGCGCACGCTTGCCGCGCTCAACGTTCCCGTGCAGAAGCGCATCCGCCAGCTCGAGGCCTCGCTGGAGCGGCTGGAGAACATGAATTTCGGCTTCGGCCAGCGCTATGTCGTGGTCAACATTCCCGCGGCCTTTGCCGAGGCGGTGGAGGACGATCACGTGGTGCGCCGCTATCGCGTCATCGTCGGCAAGACCGAGAAGCCCTCCCCGACGCTCACCGCCGAGATCACCGGCGTCGTGCTCAATCCGACCTGGACGGTGCCCTCCTCGATCGCCAAGACCGAGATATCCGCGCATATGCGCAAGGACCCGACCTATCTCGAGCGCATGCACATGGAGGTGCTCGACGCCCATGACAACCCGATCGATCCGCACTCGGTGGACTGGTCGGGCGCGCATACGCCGAATTTCACCGTGCGCCAGCAGAACGGCAGCTTCAATGCGCTGGGCGCCGTCAAGATCGACATGCCCAATCCCTATTCGGTCTACATGCACGACACCAACCAGAAGAGCCTGTTCAGCGACGACTACCGCTTCGACTCCCATGGCTGCTCACGTGTCGACAATGTCCGCGACCTCGCCGCCTGGCTCTTGCAGGAGGAGATGACGAAATGGAATCGCGCGGCCATCGATGCTGCGATCGCGACGGGTGCGCATCAGGAGATCGCATTGCCAAAGAAGGTGCCGGTCGCGTGGGTGTATCTCACGGCCTGGATGACCCGCGACCAGACCGTGCAGTTCCGCAACGACATCTATAACCAGGACGAGCAGCTGCTGGAGGCGACCGCAGAGGAAGCCGCGTTCTTCAACCAGGCCGCCAACCATCCGCTGACGGCGCATATGGCGCAGTGAGGCCCGTCGGCCATGGCCGGCGCGCGAAGGAATTCCTGCATAGGGGATCGGCGCGAACGCTCGTCCCGCTCGGCATCCCGATAGGCTAAGCTCGCGACCGGCCCCTGGAAGCAGGGCCGGTCCTTTCATTCGAGCCGGAAGCCGCCGCCATGCTGGATACCCCGAACAAGCAGACATCCTACGCCGATGGCAAGATCATGCAGGAGATCGTCGACGGGGTCGGCATCATCACCTTCAACAATCCCGAGAAGCGCAATGCGATGTCGCTGCAGATGTGGGAGGGGTTTGGCGAGGCGCTGACCTCGCTGCGGGACGACGACAGCGTGCGCGTGGTGGTGCTCAAGGGCGCCGGCGACAAGGCCTTTGTATCCGGGGCCGACATCAGCCAGTTCGAGAAGGAACGGCATAACGCGCAAGCCTCGGAGGAATATTCCAGACGCAGCGCCGCCCAGCGGGCGCTGTTCGCCGACTACCCGAAGCCGACCATTGCCTGCATCCGCGGCTTTTGCCTCGGCGGCGGCATGCTGGTCGCCATGCTCTCCGACATTCGCATCGCCGCCGAAAACAGCCAGTTCGGCATCCCCGCGGCCAAGCTCGGCATCGCCTATGGCTATGACGGCCTGAAGCACCTGGTGTCGCTGGTCGGCCCGTCCTGGGCGCGGCTCTTGATGTACACGGGCATGCGGATCAATTCGGCGGAAGCGCTGCGCATCGGCCTCGTCGAGCGCGTGCTACCCGATGCCGAGCTGTGGGAGGCCACGATGGACATCGCGCGGACGATTTCGGGCAATGCCCCGCTCGCGATCAAAGCCGCCAAGCTCACCATCGCTCAGGTGCTGAAAGATGCTGCCGACCGCGACATGGAGGCGGTGAAGGCGATCGGCACCGCCTGTATGGACTCCGAGGATTTCCGCGAGGGCCGCCAGGCCTTCATGGAAAAGCGCAAGCCGCAGTTCAAGGGACGGTAGGCGCGAGCGCGTCAAGCTCGGCAACGTCGGCTTCAAGGGCGGCAACGCGCTGCTTCAGCTTTTGCAGCTCGTCGTCGGGCAGATGCCTGGCACACCCGGCCATGACGCGTTGCGCTAGCGCAGCAAGCAGCGCTCGCTCATCGGTGCGTGCCGTCGTGATCGCGATGTCATGGCAGGCCCGGATCAGCCTCAAGCTCACCGCAAGATCGGCCACGGCATAATGGCGGATTTGATCGAACGCCGTCTCGACCAGCCGGGAGAGCTCGATCCATGGAACGACCAGCCGCAGGACGTGCGGCGGAGCATAGTAACGAGTTTTGGGCGGCTCACGCCCAAGCCAAGAAATGATGATCCGTGACAGCTGATCCACGCAGCTGATCGCCGTCGAGGGATCGTTGACCGCCGGCGACATGGCGCGCAACGCGATGTCCACGATCTGAATGATGCCGAATTCGACATCCTGCTGCAGGGTGCGGGTCGGACCGATGTCGACGGCTGCAAGCAGATGAAGCTGGCGCTCCGGCGGCACGCGCCCGGCTTTCGACACCCGCATCATGGGAACGCCGGCTGGCACGAAATGGCCGGTGCGACGCTGCATCACGATGCAAATGCCGTACTCCCTGGCAAGAACGGTCAGGCGATTGATGTCGACATAGCGAATGTAGCCTGATCGCCGGCTGAGAACGGCCGTGTCCGTTTCGACACGCGACGCGTCGCCGAAATCATCCACGCCGAACGGACCGCGCGCATAGGGCAGGAAATCCGCGATCACGAGCTCCGTTTCGCGCGCTATCCGATCGACGATGTGATTGACGCTGATCGACTGCGAGATGTGATGGATGAAATAGATCAGCCAAGCCACGCAAATCAGGGCCAGCAGCATCGCACCCGAAACCGTTGCGGCGGGAACGAACGGATGCGGCAAGGATCGCGCGGCCGGCAGCGCCGCCATGCAATAGGAGAAGGTGCCGAGAAAGACGCCCAGCGTCCACTGGGTGGTGCGGTCCCTGACGAAGCTGATGAGAATCCGGGGCGAGAACTGCGTCGACGCCAGCGTCAGGGTCATCAGCAGGATCGCAAACACGATCGACACCACGGTCATGATCGAGGTAGCGATGCCGCCGAGAATGATCTGGGCGACACCTGGATCCTCCCGCGAGGGAAAGAGCAGGACAGGAATCCAGTCGCCGACGAAGCTGAACTCCTCCTCCATTGCCGACAGGATGGCGCCGGCGGCGCCGAGCACCAGCGCTATTGCGAGCGGCCGGACCAGAAAGCCTCCGCGCAGGGCATAGACGGCGGAGCGAAACAGAGCTGGGAGGCGCTCAAACATGTTGTTTGACGTGGTCCGTGCCGCGATTAAGGCTACAGTGCCTGAAGCACCGCCCTGGTGACGTCAGCGGTACCATTGTGGCCGCCGAATTCAAACGGCTTGATGCCGTCGGCATAGACCTTGTCGACCGCGCGCTCGATGCGTTCACCGGCTTCCACCGCGGCCTCCAGGCCATGCCTCTCAGCCAGCCAGTCCAGCATCATCGCGACCGACAGGATCATGGCGGTCGGGTTGGCCTTGCCCTGCCCCATGATATCGGGCGCGGTGCCATGGCAGGGTTGGAACACGGCGTAGCGGTCGCCGATGTCGGCTGACGGCGCCATGCCCATGCCGCCGATGATGCCCGCGGTAAGGTCTGACAAAATATCGCCGAACATGTTCTCGGTCACCAGCACATCGAAATCCCAGGGCCGCTTCACCAGCATGGCCGCGCAGGCGTCGATATAGAGGTGATCCGCCGTCACCTGTGGATGATGCTGCGCGACCTCATCGAAAATCCCGCGAAAGAAGGCAAAGGCCTTGAGCACATTGGCCTTGTCGACGCAGGCAAGCCGCCCGGATCGACCACGCGCGCGGCGACGCTCGGCGAGCTTGAACGAGAATTCGAACAGGCGCTCCGAGGTCCTGCGGGTAATATGCATGGTCTCACGCGCGTCCTCGTGGGTAACAATGCCCTTGCCCATCGAGGCGAACAGGCCCTCGGTCGACTCGCGGATGACGACGAGATCGATGCCGCGCGTATCAGCGCCGACGATCGGGCTCGGCACGCCCGGGATGAGCCGCGCCGGGCGCACGCCGGCATAAAGATCGAACAGCATGCGCAGCTCGATCTGCGGCGCGATCTCGGTGTTATCGGGGTAGCGCACCGACGGCAGGCCGCAGGCCCCTAGCAGGATGGCGTCTGCTTCCTCGCACAGGCGGATAGTGCTGTCAGGCATCGACTTGCCGGTCGCCTTGTAATGATTGGCGCCGGCCTCCGCCTCGGTGAAGCGGAATTTGAGGCCCGCTCCCGCCTCCACCTTGCGCAGGATCTGAAGCGCCGGCGCCATCACCTCCGGCCCGATGCCGTCGCCGGGGAGGACTGCGATATGGAGGGCGTCGTTGGCGGACATGGGGATTCCTTCGCAAGTTCACGGGCGTCATTCCGGGGCGCGTCGAAACGCGAACCCGGAATCTCGAAGTCATGGCGCGAGATTCCGGGTTCGCGCTTCGCGTGCCCCGGAATGACGGAAGGCTACGGCACCAGCACGGCGCGGCCGACAAGGCGGCCCTTTTGCAGGTCGACCAGCGCGTCATTGGCCTTGGCAAGCGGCATTGGCGTCACCGGGATCGGCGCGATGTTCTTGGCGCGCACGAGATCGAGCAGCTCCTGGGTCTCGCGCAGATTGCCGACATAGCTGCCCTGGATGGTGACAGCCTTGATCGGAATCAGCGGCAGCGCCCAGGGCGCGCCGCCGCCGAACAGGCCGACGATCACGAGCTTGCCGCCCTTGGTCAGGCAGTCGAAGCCGAGCTGCGCGGTGGCGGCATTGCCGACGAGGTCGATCACGGCGCGGATCGGCTCGCCCGCCTTCTTCGCGAGCTGCTCCAGTGCATCAGGCGCGCTGCCGTCGACGCTCGCGAGCGCGCCGGCCTTTTCCGCCGCCTCGCGCTTCCTCGCGTCGATATCGACCACGATCGCGCCTTTGCCACCCATCGCCTTCAATAGCGAGAGCGCCATCAGGCCGAGCCCACCGGCGCCGAAGATCACGATCGGGGTGCCAAAATCCTTCTCCACCTTCTTCAGCGCGCTGTAGGTGGTGACGCCGGAGCAGGCATAGGGCGCGGCGGTGACGGGATCGAGGCCCTTCAAGTTGAGCAGGTACTTCGGGTGACGCACGGTCATGTGGTCGGCATAGCCGCCGTCGCAATAGACGCCGAGCGACTGCGGCTTCAGACACATGTTTTCATCGCCCGCAAGACACGTGGCGCATTGCCCGCAGCCGATCCAGGGATAGACCAGCGTCACATCGCCGACCTTGAGCCCGCCTTTGTCGGCCTCTGTCACATCGGGCCCGAAGGCCAGGATTTCGCCGACCGTCTCATGACCCATGGTGCGCGGCAGCGACACGCCACGGTCTTTCAGCGACAGCGGCTTGCGGCCATGGCCGAGATCATAGCCGCCCTCCCAGATGTGCAGGTCAGAGTGGCAGACGCCCGCGGCTTTCACCTTGATCAGCACCTGGGTGCCTGACGGAGCCGGCGTCGGCTGCTCGACCTCCTTCAGCGGCGCATTGAATTCGGCGACCTGGAAGCTCTTCATCGCATCTCTCCCACTTTCTTGTTGGCCTTGGTTAGTTAGATCAAGGGATGATGGCAAGCGACGTATTGTCCTGCCGCCACGGACCGCAGTTCCGGCACCTCCGCAGCGCACCTCGCATCCGCGCGCGGGCAGCGGGTACGGAAGCGGCAGCCGGACGGTGGTGCCATCGGTGATGGCGGCTCGCCGACAGCGACGCGCTCCGCAGGCCGCACCTCCGGATCGGGCACCGGGATCGCCTCGATCAGGAGCGCGGTATAGGGATGCGCGGGCGTGTCGAACAATTGCGCTGATGGGCCGACCTCGCAGAGCCGGCCGAGATACATCACCGCAACACGGTCGCTGACGGCTTTGACGACCGCAAGATCATGCGCGATGAACAGCAGCGTGAGCCCGAAGCGCTGCTTCATCTCCTCCAGCAGATTGAGAATCTGGGCGCGGATGGAAACGTCGAGGGCGGAGACCGGCTCGTCGCAGATGATGAATTCCGGATTGAGCACCAGCGCCCGCGCGATGCAGATGCGCTGGCACTGCCCGCCGGAAAATTCATGCGGCAGGCGCGACACCACTGCCGCCGGGTCAAGGCCGACGGCACTCAGGACCTCGTTCACCAGTTCCTGCCGCTTCTTCGCGTCCTTGTAGCCTGCGATCAAGAGCGGCTCGGCTACGATGTCGCCGATCCGGCGTCGCGGATTGAGGGAGGCGATCGGGTCCTGAAAGATCAGCTGCATGCGAGGACGCATCTTGCGCAAAGCGTCGCCTTGCAGTGCCGTCAGGTTCTCGCCGTCGAACAACACGCGGCCGGACGTGGCGCGGCGCAGCTGCAGCACCGCCCGGCCCAGCGTGGACTTGCCGCAGCCGGATTCACCAACCAGCCCCAGCGTCTCGCCGCGGGAAATCGCGAGACTAACATCGGAGACGGCGTGGATGGTGCGCGTGCCGATCGGATATTCGACGACGAGGTTGTCCACTTTCAGCAGCGGATCGCGCGCCGCGGTGGTGGCGTTGCCATGCATCATGCGCTCACACCGGCTGCAATCGTGAGCGGATGGAAGCATGCATAGGAATGCCCCTCGGCTTCCGCGGACGTGAGTGCAGGCTTGCCGCGCAGACATTGATCACTCACATAGCGGCAGCGCGGCGCGAAGGAGCATCCCTTCAGCGGACGGGTCGGGTCCGGCGGCCGGCCCGGAATTGCCGCCAGCGGCGTATGCGGGGCGGCGTCGATCTTCGGGATCGCCGCAAGCAACGCGGCCGTATAGGGCATCTGCATATTCTTGAACAAGGCCCGCGTCGGCGCGCGTTCGACGACGCGGCCCGCATACATCACGGCGACCTCGTCGGTGCGGCCGGCGACCACGCCCAGATCATGGGTGATCAGGATCATCGCCATGTGGCGCCGGCGCTGCTCACGCGCGAGCAGATCGAGAATCTGGGCCTGGATGGTGACGTCGAGCGCCGTGGTCGGCTCGTCCGCGATCAGGAGCTTTGGTTCGCAGGACAGTGCGATCGCGATCGCCACGCGCTGACGCATGCCGCCGGACAGCTGGTGCGGATATTGGTTGAGCCGCTGCTCGGGCGCGGGAATGCCGACGGCGGCAAGCAGCTCGACGCCGCGCCGGCGTGCGGCCGCCACATCGAGCGCGAGATGCTCCTGCAGTGTCTCGATCAGCTGCGTGCCAATGGTCAGCACCGGATTGAGTGACGTCATCGGATCCTGGAACACCACCGCAATCGAGCGCGCCCGCAACTTGCGCAACGCCTCCGCCTTGAGACGAACCAGGTCCTGGCCGTCGAAAATGACGCGTCCCGAAAGCTTCGCCTTCTTCGGCAACAGCTGCAGGATGGCGCGCGACAGCATGGTCTTGCCACAGCCGGACTCGCCGACAATACCGAGTGTTTGCCCGGGACCGAGCGCAAGATCGACATGGTCGACGGCGCGCAAATTGCCGCGGGCCGTCGGCAGCTCGACCGCGACGTCCTCGATCGATAGCAGCGCGGGCCCGCTCACAGCGCGCCCTGCCGCGGATCGGTCAGCGCCCGCAAGGTGTCGCCGACCAGGTTGAACGCGAGCACGGTGAGAAACATGGCGATCGCCGGAATGAAGGCAAGCTGGGGCGCGATCTCCAGGCTTTCGCGTCCCTCCCCGATCATGCTGCCCCAGCTCGAGATCGGCGGCGGCACACCGAGACCCAAGAACGACAGCGCCCCCTCGACCACAATGGTGACAGCGACGCCAAGCAGGAAGAAGGCAAGCAGCGGCAGCGCCACGTTGGGCAACAGCTCGCGCAACAGGATGCGCGCGTGCGTCGCGCCGAGCGCCTGCGCGGCGATGACGAATTCGCGCCGTGCCAGCGTCAGAGTGGAGGCGCGGGCCACCCGCATGAAGGCGGGAATGCCGAGCACGCCCAGAATGCAGGTGAGATTGAGGATGGACTGGCCGAGATAGGCGGTGACGGCGAGCGCCAGGATCAGCGGCGGAAAGGCCAGCAGCACGTCCATGCTGCCGACCACGAAACTTTCGAACCGGCCGCGGAAATAGCCGGCGAGCATGCCGAGGGCGCCGCCGATGGTAAGCCCGATGATCGGCGCGAACAGGCCGACCGTGAGCGAGATGCGCGCGCCATAGACCACGCGCGCCAGCTCGTCGCGCCCGAGTGCATCGGTACCGAGCCAGTGCAGCGCCGAGATCGGTGCGCGCCGCTCCAGCATGTCCATGTCGGTCGGGCTTGGCAGCGGCAGCAGCGGCGCGAGGATTGCCGCCGCCAGGATGAAGATCAACCAGCCGGTGGCCGCCCAGAACAACAGCCCCAACCGGCGTGTCCCCTGCGGGGCGCTTGACGCAATGTCATCGGTGATCTGAAGCTCAAGCGTGGCCATGGCGGATCCTCGGATCGAGCACGGCATAGAGCATGTCGACGACGAAATTGATCAGCACATAGCCTGCGGCCACGCAGAGCACGACGCCCTGCAGAATGATGAGATCGCGGGTGTAGATCGAACCGAGCAGCAGGCGGCCGATGCCGGGCAGCGCGAAGATCGACTCCACGATCACCGTGCCGCCCATCAGGCGTCCGATATTGATGCCGGTGACAGTGACCAGCGTCAGCGACGAAGGCTTCAGCGCATGCACCAGCAGTATGCGCGAGGGTTTCAATCCCTTCGCCCGCGCCATTGCGATATAATCCTCCTGGAGGGTCGCGATCATGTCCGAGCGCAGGACCCGCATCAAAACCGGCCATTCGCCGAGCGCGAGCGTGAGCGCCGGCAGCACGAAGCATCGCAGGTTTCCGAGCGGGTCTTCGGAGAATGGCACGTAGCCGGTCGCCGGCAGCCAGTGCAGCTCGACCGCAAAGAAATAGATCAGCAGGATCGCCGCCAGGAATGCCGGCACCGACAGCATGCTGAACGCGCTGCCGGTGACAATTCGGTCGAACGCGCTGCCGGCACGGACAGCGCAGGCGATCGCGAGCGGAATACCGATCAGAAGCGCGCCGAGTTCGGCCAGCAGCATCAGTTCGAAGGAGACCGGCAGCCGCTCCGCGACGGCCTGCAGAACGGTCTGCCCGGTGCGGAAGGAGCGGCCGAAATCACCCACCAGGACGTGGCCGAGCCAGCCGAGATAGCGCCACCAGATCGGTTGATCGAGCCCCATGTCATGGCGAAGCGCGGCAACCTTGTCGGGCGTCGCCTGGTCGCCCAGGATCACGTAGGCGAGATCGCCGGGAAGCAGCGAGGCGATGAGGAAGGTGAGCAGCGAAACCGCGAGCAAAACCGGCAGCAAATAAAGCAGTCTTCGCGCGACGAAGCCGACCATGGATGGTCATTCCAGCCAGACGTTGGAGACGTCGATCACCCCGCTATACATTTTCGGCAGGCCCTTAAGCTTCGCCGCCGAGATCGCGTAATAGGTGTTCTGGAAGGTCCAGAACCAGATCGCCTCCTTGTTGATGAGGCGGCTGGCGGCGCAATAGTCCTCGGTCCGCTGCGCGACATCGGCGGTGACGCGCGCGTGCTCGAGCAGATGATCGAGGTCCGGATTGGAATAGTTGGCGAGCGCAACCGGGCTTCCGGTATGGAAATTGGCATACATCTGCGGATCGGGATCGGCGAGATCGATGATGCGCCACGGCGTCAATTGAAACTGCCGCATGAAGGCGCGCGGCACCACGCTCGCCTGATCGATTTGCTCGATCTCCATGTTGGCGCCGGCCTGTTTCCAGAACTGCTGCAACACCTGGCCGATGGTGCGCCCGCGCGGCGTCGCGGTGACGATCATCTTGAAATCGACTGGCTTGCCGTAGTCCTTGATCAGCGCCTTCGCCTTTTCGAGATCATAGGGCAGCGCGCCGTCGTCCTTGCATTTGACCCAGGAGCCGTCGCCGTAAGGGTTGCTGGCCGGCTTGGAAAGACCATTGGTGATGGCCTGCGACATCTTCTTGCGGTCGATCGCCATCACCAGCGCTTGCCGCACACGCACATCATCGAATGGCGGCGTCTTGGTGTTGAAGGCGTAGACCTGCGCGCCCGAGCCCGTGTAGCTGTGCACGGCGAGTTTCGGGTCCTTCTGCGCCTTCATGATGTTGTCGGCGTCGTATTCGTCGTCCCAGACGATGTCGGCCTCGCCCGATTGCAGGCTTGCGAAGCGCGATTGCGCATCCGGCAGCGGCTTCAAGACGATGCGATCGAGATAGGGATGGCCCTTGTTCCAGTAGTCCGGATTCCTCTCCAGCACCATGCGGTCGCCGGCGGTCCAGGATTTCAGGATGTACGGACCGGTGCCGACGGGATTGCGGCTGTAGTCGTCGCCCTTGGTCTTCCAGGCGGTCGGCGACTGCACGACGTTGTTTGAGGTCGGCGGGCTGACGAGGGCCGGCAGGTTCACCGAGGGATCATTGAGGTGATAGACCAGCGTCAGATCATCGACCGCCTGCACGTCATGGACGAACGCGATATAGAAGGCGCAGCGGCATTTGTTGGCCGGGTCCTTCTGGCGGTCGAAATTCTCCTTGACGGCTTGTGCATTGAATGGCGTGCCGTCCTGGAATTTCACGCCCTCGCGCAGCTTGAAGGTCCAGGTCTTGTAATCGTCGGAATGGGTCCAGGATACCGCGAGCTTTCCCTGCGGCTCGCCCTTATCATCCAGATAGGTCAGCGTGTCGAAGATCGCGGCCGCCGCAGTCTCGGCGGAGGTATCGAACACACCGACCTTCAGCGGATCGAAGCCGGGAATGTCGAGCTCCAGGCCAACGGTGATGCCGCCGCCGGATTTTTGCGCCTGCGCAGCGCCCACAGAGGAAAACGAAGCAAATGCCGCAACAAGGAAAATTGGCGCAAGCCTGCGCACGCGCGTCGCCGCTATCATCGAGTTCCCTCCCGAGGATCCCTGACGTCCGGTATTCCGGATCGTCATGTCGCAGCTTGAACGGAAAAGCCGGCCCCGGCAAGCCCGCTACTCTGCGGCGACCTGTCCCGTGGAGAAGGCGGCAATCTCCTGCTCGGTGAGCCCGGCCTCCGCCAACAACGCGCGGGTGTGTTCGCCCAGCGTTGCGATCCGCTTGCCAGCGGCGACGCGCGCGCCGGACATGCGGAATGGCAGGTTCATCATCCGGAAGCTGCCGCCGCCATCCTCGACGTCAGCGAGTGCACCGCGATGCGCAAGCTGCGGATCGGCGAGCGCCTGCTTGACGGTGCGATACGCCGATGAGGGCACGCCCTCCCGGTTCAGCCCAGCGAGACATTCTTCCGTCGTCACCGAGCGCGACCACGCCTCGACGCCGTCCATCAATTCGGCCCAGTTGCTGCGCCGATCGGCATAGGCTGCAAAGCGCGGGTCGCTGATCCATTCGGGATGACCGATCACCCTCATCAGCGCCTGAAATGTCTTCTCGCTCGCGATCGCGACCATGACATAGCCGTCGCTGGTCTCGATCGGGCCGAACATGGGCCGCGCGGTCTGCTTGACCGGAAATTGCGACCACTGCACCTCGTTCAAGGTCAGGCTCAGCATCGATTCGAGCATGGAGACATCGATGTGCTGGCCGCGGCCGGTCTGGCTGCGCTGATACAGCGCCGACGTGATGGCGCCGAACGCATAGACTCCGGTGAGCACATCCGCGTGATAGATGCCGCAATAGTCGGGCCGTTCGCGGCCGGGCTGGTAGGCGAGATGCGCCATCTCATAGCCGGATGCGGCGTGAATCACCGGCGCATAGGCCGGCAGCTCCGCGGACGGGCCGGTCTGGCCGTAGCCCGAGATCGAGCAGTAGATCAGTTTTTGATTCGATGGCGCGAGGCTGGCGTAGTCGAGCTTGAGCCGACGCATCACGCCGGGCCGGAAGTTTTCGACCACGATATCGGCGTGCGCGGCCAGCCGGCGCACCACCTCCTTGCCTCCCTCCGATTTCAAATCGAGCACGACGCTCTTCTTGCCGACATTGAGCTGGCCGAAGGCGGTCGAGCAGCCGTTGCGAACGGGAGGGCGCGTGCGCATGGTGTCGCCATCGGCCGCCTCGATCTTGATCACCTCCGCACCCATGTCCGCAAGCATGCGCGCGCAATGCGGGCCGGCAATGGTGGTTGAAAAATCGAGCACGCGAAGCCCGGTGAGCGCACCTGTCAAATGGCTCTCACCGTTCTGCGTTATGGTCATCTCGAGCTCTCCCTGGGCGCAAAGCTTTTTGAGTTGGCGCAACGAGCAGCGACCCTAAAGGGCCTATGGCCCTGAAGGAAGCTTTTCGCCGTGCGGACTATTGGCACACGACGCTTCTAGAGCCAAATTGGACCCTTTCTTGCATGGCAGCATTTGAAAGCGGCGCGCCTTCCCTAGCGGGCACTCCTACGGGGCGTTTATTGAGGGTCCTTTTTGTCACGACGGAAATGGACGATTTCGTCCGCGTGGGCGGACTGGCCGCCGTTTCCGCCGCGCTACCCCGGGCGCTGCGCCCCTGGAGCGACGTCAGGGTGCTGCTTCCCGGCTACCGCGACGTCGTCGAGCAACTCACCCATATCCAGATCGTTGGCCAATCGCCGGCCTTCGCCGAGATGCCGGCCTGTACCCTTGGCCGCGCCGCGACGCGCGACGGGCTGCCGGTCTATGTGCTGCTCTGCCGGGAGCTCTACGACCGGCCGGGCAATCCCTATGGCGACGAGCAGGGCCGCGACTGGAGCGACAACGACATCCGCTTCGGCCGGTTCGCATCCGCCGCTGCCGAGCTTGCGATGGGCAAGCTGGACACAAATTGGGCAGCCGATCTGGTGCACGCCAATGACTGGCAGGCCGCGCTTGTCCCCGCCTATCTCGCCTGGGGCGGCGCGCAGCTTCCATCCATCCTGACCATTCACAACCTCGCCTACCAGGGACTGTTTCCAAGGGAGTCACTGCGCCGGATCGGCGCGCCCGACAATGCCTTCCACATCGACGGGCTGGAATTCTACGACAAGCTGTCCTTCCTCAAGGGCGGCCTGGTCTACGCCTCGCACCTGACCACGGTGAGCTCAACCTACGCCAAGGAGATCACGACTGCCGAGTTCGGCTGCGGACTTGAAGGCCTGCTGCGCATCCGCTCGGCCGCCTCCGAGCTCACCGGAATCCTCAACGGCATCGACGAGAGCTGGGATCCGCGCTTCTGCGCCCAGCTCGCGCAACCCTTCGCGGCCGGCGACTGGCAGGGCAAGCAGGCCAATGCCGATTATGTTCGCAAGCAGTTTGGCCTCGCCGTCTCGCGCGGGCCGATCTTCGGGCTGGTGGCGCGGCTGGTGCACCAGAAGGGCATCGATCTCGTGCTCTCGTCAGCGGACGAGATCATCGAGGCCGGCGGGCAGATCGTGGTGACGGGCTCCGGCGAGCCGCAATTCGAGGATGCGCTGGTCGATGCGCATCGGCGCCGGCCCGATGCGATCGGCGTGACCATCGGCTTCAACGACGCCCAGGCGCGCCGCATCTTTGCGGGCAGCGACTTCACCCTGATGCCCTCGCGGTTCGAGCCGTGCGGGCTCAGCCAGATGTATGCGCAGCGCTTCGGCTCGCTGCCGATCGGCCGCTCGACCGGAGGCCTAGCCGAGACTATCACCGACGGCGAGACCGGCTTCCTGTTCGAGCAGCCCTCGACCGAATCCTTCGTCGGCGGCATCCGCCGCGCCTTCGCAGCCTTCATCGCCAAGGACCGGCTCGACTGGATGCGCCGCAGCGCCATGGCACGCAGCTTCAGCTGGGATCTGTCGGCGGCGTGCTACAGCGCGCTGTATAAGAAGCTGGTGATGTTGTGACGGCGTCGCTGGTCGGGAGAGCACTGCGGACTCCATCAATCCCTCCCCGCGCACCGTCATTCCGGGGCGATGCGAAGCATCGAACTATGGTGCGCAATTGCGCACCTGAGAATCTCGAGATTCCGGGTTCGCGCTTTTCGCGCGCCCGGGAATGACGGCGTATGCGGAGGTGCGATGGGTTTCCCTGCGCTCTTTCCGATCCTACAGTCCTGAACGCCACCTCACGCCGCGCGGACAGCCTCCAGAAATTTCCGAACCTCGAGCTTGAGGCGGTTCGAATCATCGGCGAGCGACTGCGCGGACGAGAGCACCTGGTTCGAGGCCGAGCCGGTCTCAGTGGCGCCGTGCTGGACGTCGGCGATGTTGCCGGAAACCTGCTGGGTGCCATGCGCGGCCTGCTGCACGTTGCGGGCGATCTCCTGCGTCGCTGCGCCCTGCTCTTCCACGGCGGCTGCGATCGCCGAGGAGATCTCGGCCAGTTTCCCGATGGTTTCGCCGATCGCCCTGATCGCGCCGACCGATTCTTCGGTGGCCGCCTGCACGCCCGAGATCTGCAGATGGATCTCCTCGGTCGCTTTCGCCGTCTGCTGCGCCAGCGCCTTGACCTCGGAGGCGACCACCGCAAACCCGCGGCCGGACTCGCCTGCGCGCGCAGCCTCGATGGTCGCGTTCAGCGCCAAGAGATTGGTCTGCCCCGCGATGGTTGAGATCAGCTCGACCACATCGCCGATCCGCTTGGCCGCTTCCGACAGCGTGCCGACGCGTTCGTTGGTCAGGCGCGCCTGCTCGACCGCATCGGTTGCCATTCGCGCGGAGTCCTGCACCCGCCGGCTGATCTCGCTCACCGAGGAGGTCAGCTCCTCGGTCGCCGAGGCCACCGACTGGACATTGGCAGAGGCTTCATCGGATGCGGCTGCAACCGCGGTGGTGAGCCTCTCGGAGCGCTCGGCGGTCGCGGTGAGCGTGCCCGCGGAGGCCTCGAGCTCGGTCGCTGCGGAAGACACCGTATTCACGATCTCGCCGATCGTGGCCTCGAAATTGCGAGTGATGGCGTCGACCCGGCGGCCGCGCTCGATCTGGGCTTCGGCATCGCGCGCGGCCGCCTCGTCGGCAAGCTTCTTGGCAATCAGCGCGCCCTTGAAGATCTGCAGCGCCTTCGCCATGGCGCCGATCTCGTCCTGGCGGGCTTCGCCGGGAATATCGACCTCGAGCTCGCGGTCGGCAAGCCGCAGTGTCACCGCAGTCAGCCGCACCAGCGGCCGGATGACCTGCTGCATCACCGCGACCACCACGCCGATCGAGGCGGCGAGCACGACCATGAGCGCAATCATGGCCCACACCAGCCGCATTTGCGCCTGCGCGATCGCGGCATCATTGGCGTTGTGGGCGAAGCTCAAGGCGGCGTCGCGCAGACCCAGCACGCTGTTCAGAACGCGCGCAATCCAGCCGGGCCATTCGGCCTCGCTGATCGGACAGGGGCGGCCGTCGCGCGCAGCGGCGACGACCTCGCGAAAATGCGGCTCGCCCTCGGTCATCAAGGTTGCGCGCACGTCTTTGAGCACGCTCACAAGCTCCGGCGCATCGCCGGCATCATGCACGCCCTGCTCGATCTCCTGCCAGATCAGCCCGACCTGACCGGTCAGCTCGGTAACCTCCACGCCTTGCGCAGGCGTCAAGGGCTGCTTGCGGGCGAAGAGCCCGAGCACCGCGGCCCGCGCGCCGTTGACGGTGCGCATCGCCTGCGCGCGCTGCGCCAATTCGGCGGACGGCAGCAGATTCTCGGTGTCGTTGCCGGTGCGCGACAGACTGATGAAGGTTTCACCGGTCGCTGCCGCCAGCGCGTCGACCGTGCGCGCAAGTCCATCCACGACGGCAGCCTGGCTATTGGCGGGACGCTGCTCCTTGGCCAGCATCACCGCGGCACGCGCGGCGGTTCGCGTCTGCTGCAAGGTGCTTTCCGCGGCTTCGATCGTTTTGGTCGGCAGCGACGCGGCCGCAATCGCGTCCTTGGCGGCGGTGATGGCCGCATCCGTCACGGCCATGGCCTTGTCCAGTGTCGCCAGTTTGTCTGCGCCCGCCGCATTGGGGGCCGTTCCCAGCGAGAACCAGACGCTGCGTTCGGCCGGAATGAGGCTGGTCGCCTTCATGACGAGCTCGAATGCGGTCAGCGTGCGCGCGGCGGCCTGACGCTTGCGCAGGTCGGCCCAGCCGCTCCAGGCAATGACGAGGGCAAAAGCAACGGCCAGCAAACCGGTGATCAAATTGCCGGCCAGCACGCGCCATCGCAGGGAAAGGCCCTCCGTCCGTAGATGTACGGATGAATCATGCGGCGGCGTAGCAGATACTGACATCGGTGCACCAAAGGAGTACGTGCACCGACCATAGCTTCGCAACCGCAACCAAACCCTTAACCGGGCGTTACGGGGTGCGGCGCCTCGCCGTTCGGAACGTCCGGCGGATCGTCATCGGCGATGGCCCGCCAGGCAGCGCCGTCGAGGTCTTCGTACTGACCGCTCTTGAGCGACCAGAGGAACGCGGCAAGACCGGCAAGACCCAGGCACAGGGCGAGCGGAACGAGGATGACGAGCACTTCCATCAGGCGTCTCCGAAGCTGAGGCTTTGCGCCTCCGCGGCCTGACGCGCCGCGCGCGCGAAGCGCGCATGATCATCGGCGCTGCGGGCGCGCAGCGCATTGAGCATGACTATGATGGACGAACCGGACATCGCAGCCGCCGCGATCAGTGGCGTGACGAAACCCAGAATCGCGATCGGTACGGCGAGCATGTTGTAGCCGATCGCGAGATAGAGGTTCTGCCGCATCAGATGACGCGCCTTGCGCGAGAAGTCGATGGCTGAAATGACGGGCGCAAGCGGCTTGCCGAGGAAAACCAGATCCGCAGTCGCCTGGCTGAGATGCGCGGCCGAGATCGGCGACATCGAGACATGGGCGGCCGCAAGCGAGGGCGCGTCGTTCATGCCGTCGCCGACCATCAAGGCCTTGAAGCCGGCGCGCTTGAGCGTCTCGATCCGTGCGATCTTGTCGGCCGGCGTGACGCCGGCGCGCCAGGCATCGACCCCAAGCGCATCCGCAGCAGCCCGCACCGCCGCCTCGCGATCGCCCGAGAGGATCTCCACCTCGATGCCCCGCTCCTTCAGCGCCGCCACCACCAGCTTTGCATCGGGACGCAGTCCCTGCCGCACCGTGAACAGGTATTTGTCCTCGCCGCGGCTGAAGGCGACAAAGGACGCCTCGGGATCGCTATCGGCGCAGTCCTTCACGAGGCGCTCAGCACCGCAGAACGAAGGCTTGCCGAGCATGACCTCGACGCCGCCGATTTCGCCGCGCACGCCCTGGCCCGGCTCCTCGACTGCGCCGACCAGCGGCGATTTGGCGCCCGCGGCTTGCGCAACCGCGGCGGCCACCGGGTGATGGCTCGACAGCGCGAGCTGGCCGGCCAGTGCAAAGATCTCGACGGGGATCTCGGCCGCGTTGGTGACCTCGAGCTCCGGCAGCGTCAGCGTTCCCGTCTTGTCGAAAATCACATGATCGACCTCGGCAAGCCGCTCGATCGCATCGCCCGCATTGAGCAGCACGCCCGCCCTGAACAGCGCGCCCGACGCCACCGTCTGCACCGTCGGAATGGCAAGCCCGAGCGCGCAGGGACAGGTGATGATGAGCACGGCGACGCCAGTGACGATCGCATCATGCCAGCTTGCGCCAAACAGCACCCAGCCGAGCACGGTCAAGAGCGCCGTGACATGCACGACGGGTGCGTAAAGACGCGAGGCGCGGTCGGCCAGCCGCATGTAGCGCGAGCGCGCCTGCAGCGCGTTGTCGAGCAGCCGGGCGATCTCGGCAAGCAGCGTGGCTTCGGAAGCCGCCGACACCCGAACCCGCAACGAGCCGGAAATGTTGAGCGAGCCGGCATAGACCGCGCTGCCGGGACCTGCCGTCGCATGCAGCGTCTCGCCGGTGATCAGGCTCTGGTCGAGCTGCGATGTGCCCTCGATCACGGTGCCGTCCACGGCCGACCGCTCGCCGGCCCTGAGCAGCACAACGTCGCCGGGCGCGATTGCCGCGACCGGCACGACCGAGACATCATCGCCATGGACGAATTTGGTCGCGGTTTCGGCCTTCAGCGCCGCAAGATTTGCGGCCACCGCGCGGGTCCGCCGCCGCATGTTCTGATCGAGATAGCGGCCGACCAGGAGGAAGGTCAGCAACATGATCGCGGCGTCGAAATAGGCATGCTCGGCGTGATTGATGGTCTCGATCACGCTCATGCTGAGTGCGAGGATGACACCGATCGAGATCGGCACGTCCATATTGACGCCGCCCGCCTTCAGTGCACGAAAGGCGGAACGGAAGAACGGCTGGCCAGCATAGGCCGCGGCCGGCAGCGCGATCAAAGCGGAGAGCCAATGGAAGAAGTCGCGCTGCTCGGGCAGCATGTCGCCGACATTGCCGGACCAGACCGGGATCGACAGCATCATGACATTCATGGTGGCGAAGGCCGCGACGCCGAGACAGCGCAGCAGGAAGCGCGTCTGTTCGACCTCGGCGTTCTCAGCGCTCGCCTTCTCGAACGGATAGGCCTTGTAGCCGAGCTCGGCCAGACGATCGATGAAACGCGAGGGATCGAGCGCGCCCTCCTTCCATTCCAGCGCAACGCGGCGGTCGGTCAGATTGACGCGGGCGAGTGTCACGTCGGGCAGCGCGGACAGGCCGCGCTCGATCTTGGACATGCAGCCCGCGCAATTGACGCCCTCGACCGCGAGGTCGATATGCGCAAGCCCCGGACCGACCGATGTTACATAATGCGAGAAGTCACGTGTGGCTTGCATGATGACCGCCGTCAGTTCAACAGCACGCGGTTCTTGGACAGGAACATGCGCTGGCCGGACTTGTCGCCCTCCAGCACCAGATCCCATTGGCCCGGTGCGATCGCCTCGAGCCGGCCGCTATAGATGCCAATGCCGACCTCGGAGAGCTCGATGGCCTGATCAGCCCGCTTGTCGGTCGGCCGCTCCAGGCGGCCCTCGAATTTCAAGCCGCTGACCGGCCGGCCGTCCTTGTCGCGCGCGGTGAGCCGCAGCAGCGCTGCGCCGTCGGCCGCGCGCTCGACATGGGCATCGACCTCCCAATGCCGCGCATCCTGGGCATGGGCGGCGGCGATCTCCTTCTCGTAGGCGAGGCTCGCGGCGTAGGGGCTGTCGACCTCGGTGCCCGGGAGCGTCGAGATGGCGAGCCTGGCCATGGTGACATTGACACCGATCACGATGCCGAAGAAGACGAGCAGGGTGACGAGCACCATGCGCCCGGTGAGCTGTCGTTGCGAGGGTCGAGTGGACATGAGGAGCACTCCAGATTCTCAAGGACGCGGCTTAAGGACCAGGCTCAAGGCGCGACGAAATTGTCGGTGGCGCTGGCGACGACGCCGAGGCCGATATCGGTGACATGGAAGTTCACCGGGATCGAAGCCTGCTGATTGTCCGCCTCCGGAGCGGTGACGAGCAGACGAAGCTCGGTCGTGGTGTCGCGCGGGATCACGATCTCCGGCCGGTCGGGCGTCACGGAATCGGCGCCCACCACATGCACGGTGACATTGGCGGGGCCGTCGACGTCGAAGGCGATGACGCGGTCGAAGCCGCTCTTGTTGAGCAGGCGCACCGTGTAGGCATTGCGGATCAGGCCGCCGGAGAGCTTGACCGCGACCGGATTGCGGTCGTGCAGCACATTGACGTCGAGCAGCGAGCGCGTCGCCAGCGTGTAGAGCATGATGCCGCCGACGACTGCGATGACCGCGGCATAGACCATGGTGCGCGGACGGACCGTCCGATAGATCGGCGGCTTGCCTTCCTGGCGGCGATGGATGTTGATGTCGTTGTCATATCCGATCAGCCGGGTCGGCCGGCCGATCTTGGTCATCACGGTGTCGCAGGCATCGATGCACAGCCCGCACTGGATGCATTCGAGCTGGGCGCCGTCGCGAATATCGATGCCGGTCGGGCAGACCGCGACACATTGATAGCAGTCGACGCAATCGCCGACATGCTCGCCGAGCGCACGCAACTCGGCGGCCTTCTTCACCGAGGTGCGCTTCTCGCCGCGGTCATAGCGATAGGTGACGTTGAGCGCCCATTCATCGGTTAGCGAAGCCTGGATGCGCGGCCACGGGCACATATAGGTGCAGACCTGCTCGCGCATGTAGCCGGCGAGAAGATACGTCGTCGTGGTCAGGATGCCGATCCACACATAGGCGACGAGCGGCGCCTGCAAGGTGGCGAGGTCCTTAACCAAGGTGGGCGCGTCAGAGAAATACAGCACCCAGGCGCCGCCGGTCCACCAGGCGATCATGAGCCAGATTCCGTGCTTGAGCACGACTTCGGAAACGCGCTTTGCGGTCCACTGATGGGCCGCAGCGTCCTTCTTCATGCGCTCGCGGCGGTCGCCCTCGACCATACGCTCGACGGCGTAGAACAGGTCGGTCCACACCGTCTGCGGGCAGAGATAGCCGCACCAGATCCGGCCACCGACCGCGTTCATCAGGAACAGCGTCACCGCGGCGAGAATCAAAAGGCCGGTGAAGTAGTAGACCTCCTGCGGCCAGAGCTCGATGAAGAAGAAATAGAAGCGGCGATTTGGAAAGTCGATCAGCACCGCCTGGCTGGGGGCGCCGAGGCCGCGATTCCAGCGCACGAACGGCAGGAAGTAATAGACGCCAAGGCAGACGGCCATCAGCGCCCATTTGATGCGACGGAAGGTGCCGTGGACGCTCTGCGGATAGACCTTCTTACGGGCGGCATAAAGCGGCCCGTAATTGTCGTATCCCAGCTGTTCGGGGGTGATGGGCTTGTTCATGACTGGTCACCGTTTCGCATCTTGCGATGACCCTAGAGCCTGTGCCGATGGGGCGGTTGATCCAGCTCAAACGGGTCCAGATTTCCCGCCCCAAAGGCCATTGATTTGGCGATGCTATTTGCCTCCGCCCAGCGAGTGGACGTAGACCGCCATCGCCTTCAGCGTCACCGGATCAAGCCGCCCGTCCCATGCCGGCATCACGCCGCCGCGGCCGTTGGTGATGGTCTCGATGATGGTCGCTTCGTCCCCGCCATAGAGCCAGATGTTGGCGGTGAGATCCTTCGAGCCGAGCTCCGGGTTGCCCTTGCCGTTTTCGCCGTGACAGACCACGCAGTTGTCGGCGAAGATCTTGGCGCCTTCGGCTGCATTGTATCCCGGCGCGGTCGGCAATTTCGACAGCGAGCGGACGTAATTGGCCACCGTGACGATCTGCTCCGGCTTGAGCGTGCCGTCCTTGCCGAAGGCCAGCATGTTGCCCTCGTGACCCTTGGCATTGCCCGAACGCGCGCCGAAGCGGATGGTCTGGATGATCTGGTCGAGGCTGCCGCCCCACAGCCAGTCGTCATCGTTCAGGTTGGGAAAGCCCTTCGAGCCGGTCGCCCCCGTGCCGTGGCAGGGCGCGCAGTTGTCGCCGAACACCGTCTTGCCGCGGGCGCGCGCCAGCGCCAGCAGGGCCGGGTCCTTCTCGATATCGGCGAGCGAAGCGGTCGCGAGCGCGGCCATCTTCTCACCCCGGATGGTGTCGAGATTGGCAAGCTCCACCGCGACATTGGCGCGCGACGAGTAGCCGAGAAGGCCCGTCGTATTGCTCCTCAGCAGCGGCCAGGCCGGATAAAGAATCCAGTAGCCGACCGCCCAGATGATGGTGAGATAGAAGGTGATCACCCACCAGCGCGGCAGCGGCGTGTTCAACTCCTTGATGTCGTCCCACTGGTGGCCGGTCGTTGCGGTGCCGGAGACAGAGTCAATTTCTTCGCTGTGATCGGTCATGGTTTCAATCCTCACGCAACGGCATCCGTGCCGCCTCGTCGAAAGCGGCCTTGTTGCGAGGCCAGAGAGCGTACGTCACGATCCCGAGAAAGATCGCGACAAAGAGCGGAGTCCAGAGCGTCAGCACGAAATCCGAGGCGAGGTTCTGGACGGTGACAATCGGGTTCATCGCTTGGGCCCTCTCAACGCAGGTTGGCTTTTTCGTTGTAGAGCTTGAAGTCGACCAGGGTGCCCAGCATCTGCAGGTACGCGACCAGAGCGTCCATCTCGGTCGGCGCGCCGCCCTTGCCGTCGAAATTGCGCACCACGGCCTTGGGATAGCGCTTGGCGAAAGCATCCGCATCGGCACTATCAGGATCGTTCTGCGCCTTCAGGTCGGCGACCGCATTGGCAATCTGGTCGTCGGTATAGGGCACGCCCACGGCCCGCAGCGTCCGCAGATTGTCGGCGGTCATGGTGGTGTCGACCTCGTTGCTGGCCAGGAATCCGTAGGGCGGCATCACGGACTGCGGCACGATCGAGCGCGGATTGGTCAGATGCCGCACATGCCAGTCGTCGGAATATTTGCCGCCGACGCGGGCGAGATCAGGCCCGGTTCGCTTCGATCCCCACTGGAAGGGATGGTCGTACATGCTCTCCGCGGCGAGCGAGAAGTGGCCGTAGCGCTCGACCTCGTCGCGCAGGGGACGGATCATCTGCGAGTGACAGAGATAGCAGCCCTCGCGGACATAGATGTTGCGGCCCGCGAGCTCGAGCGGCGTGTAGGGCCTCACCCCGTCGACCACCTCGATCGTGCTCTTGAGGTAGAACAGCGGGGTGATCTCGACCAGGCCCCCGATCGCGACCACGACAAGAATGCCGAGGACCAGGACGATCGAGTTCTTTTCGAAAATATGATGACGTGTCCAGAACGACATTGACGAGCTCCTCATTCCGCCGGCTGGAGCGCGACGGGCGCCTGCACTTCGGCCTCGCCGACGCGCACCGTCATCCAGAGATTGTAGGCCATGATCAGCGCGCCGATCAGGAACAGCGCTCCGCCCGCGGCACGGATGATGTAGAAGGGATGCATTGCCTCGACGGTCTCGATGAAGGAATATTCGAGGAAGCCGAGCGAGGTGTATGAGCGCCACATTAGGCCCTGCAGGATGCCGGACACCCACATCGCGGAGATGTAGAGCACGATGCCGAGCGTGGCGGTCCAGAAGTGCCAGTTGACGAGCTTCAGGCTATAGAGGCCCTTGCGGTTCCATAGCCAGGGCACGAGGCAGTAGATCGCGCCGAAGGAGACGAAACCGACCCATCCCAGCGCACCGGAGTGCACGTGACCGATGGTCCAGTCGGTGTAGTGGCTGAGCGAGTTGACCACCTTCACCGACATCATCGGCCCCTCAAAGGTCGACATGCCGTAGAAGGCGACCGACACCACCAGCATGCGGAGCACCGGGTCGGTACGCAGTTTGTCCCAGGCGCCCGACAGCGTCATCAGGCCGTTGATCATGCCGCCCCAGGAGGGCATCCACAGCATGATCGAGAAGGTCATGCCAAGCGTCTGCGTCCAGTCCGGCAGGGCCGTATAGTGCAGATGATGCGGGCCGGCCCAGATGTAGAGGAAGATCAGCGCCCAGAAGTGGATGATCGACAGCCGGTACGAATAGATCGGCCGCTCGGCGCGCTTGGGGATGAAGTAGTACATGATGGCGAGGAAGCCGGCGGTGAGGAAGAAGCCGACGGCATTATGGCCGTACCACCATTGGAACATCGCATCCTGCACGCCGCCCCAGGCGACATAGGACTTCGAGCCCACGATCGACACCGGCAGCGCGGGGTTGTTGCCGAGATGCAGCACCGCGATGGTGATGATGAAGGCCAGGAAGAACCAGTTGGCGACGAAGATATGCGGCTCCTTGCGCTTCATGACCGTCACAAGGAACACCAGCAGATAAACCACCCAGACGATGGTCAGCCAGAGGTCCGCATACCACTCGGGCTCGGCATATTCCTTGCTCTGCGTGACGCCGAGCAGATAGCCGGTGCCGGCAATCAGGATGAAGAAGTTATAGCCGAGCACCACAAACCACGGTGCGAGCTCGCCGGCGAGCCGCGCGCGACAGGTCTTCTGCACCACATAGAAGGAGCTTGCGAGCAGCACGTTGCCGCCGAAGGCGAAGATCACCGCGGAGGTGTGCAGCGGACGCAACCGGCCGAAATTGAGCCAGGGCTCCAGGTTGAGCGATGGCCAGGCGAGCTCGGAGGCGATGATAAGCCCGACCAGGAAGCCGGCAATGCCCCAGAACATCGCCATGAACACGGAGAACTTGACCGGGCCCAGATTGAAATTGGGCCTCCCGTTGATCTCCTGCGGGGGCAGTTCCGCCGGACGGTCGAAATAGCGGTTGAGAATGGCAAACACCGACGCGACGCTGGCCGCGGCAGCAAGAGAGGCATGGAAGGCGAATGGCGCATCGACCGCCTTGGCCGCGCCAATCATGCAAAGGAAGGCGGTGGCGGCGAAGATAAGCGCCAAGCCGCTTTCACCGATGGTCATGGATTTTGTAGTCGAGGGCTGGCTCATGCGGATTCTCGCTGGAAAGACACACGAGCCAACAACCACGCTGCGACAATATGCTCATTGATCAAGATCAAGACTTGTTCGCGTGTCCAAATAAATTGCGCAATCCAAACAATTGGACGCGCAGATCGCGCCACGGCTGCCCGCAGCGCCATCGCTCGGCCAAGCCCGACGCAAACCGTCCTTGGGATCAGAGTGGAAGCCGGCGCGCGACGGCTCAGTCCGTCGCGGTTTCCGCCAGCGCCTTGAGTATGTCTTCGCGCGCAATGATGCCGGCGAGCTTCTCGCCGTCGATCACCGGAATACTGCGGAGACGATGCTCGACCATCAGCTGCAGAACCCGCGTCAGCCGCGTCTCGGGACGCACGTAAATGAAGTCGGATGTCATCACATCGCCGACGGTCCGCTTCATCAGCTCGGTGTACCGCGGCAGGATCTGATTGGGCGTGAACGCAAAGCACTTCAACAGGTCGAATTTGGTGACGATGCCGATGACCTGGCCGTCCTCCTGCACCGGATAACTGTTGAAATCGTCGCGCTCGAACATATCGTTTGCTTCGCGAATGGAGAGATCGCGGCCGACCGTCGTCACCGTGCTCGTCATGTACTGACCGGCCGTCTGCTCAAGAAATCTATACACGGCGGCGTCCCTTCGTTGCTTTGGCGCCAAGACCTTGGAATCAACCGTCAATCTGACAGCTTCAATGCGAGAGCAGCACGCAACGCGCGGACTGGGTTATTAGATGCTGCGTCACGCCGCCCAGAATCAGTTCGCGGAAACGCGAATGGCCATAAGCGCCCGCAACGATCAGGCCGGCGCCGACGGCGCCTGCGATCTCGTCGAGCGCGGCCGCCGACCCACCCTCCCCCTTGGTTTCACCGACGCGCTGAGTTGCAGCGACATCGTGCCGCGCGAGCCAGGCAACGACATCGCTGATGCGCCGCTCGACCGCGGCCCGGCCATCGCTCTCTTCGAGGATTTCGGCAACTGTGACCTCCTTGGCGAGCCGCAACAGCGGCAACGAATCAGCAACCGCCCGCCGCGCCTCGGCCGTATCCTTCCAGGCCACGAGTACGCTGCGCAGGTCGAGCCAATCGGCCTGGTCGGGAACGACCAGAAGCGGCCGGCCGGTCTGCATGACGAGGTCCTTAGGACTTGCGAGCGCAAAGGCGTCCGAAAAGGCCGGGCTATGTCCGCCGCTGACGATGATATCGGCCGCGCGCGCCTCTTTGAGGATGAAGCGAGCCGGAAAATCCAGCGCGCCGCGCCATTCAACAAAGCCCGCGCGATTCCGCGTCGCCTGGCGGAATTGCGCTTCCAGTTCCTTGAGCCGGTGCCGGATGCTCGCCTCGCCCTGGTCGATCAGGGTTTGCGCCTGTTCGCCGTCGGTGAAATAGAGCGGTGGCGCAAATTGCGCGGCGGCAATCCCGATCAGCCCCGCGCCGACCTGCTCGGCGAGCTGGCCTGCAATCTCGAGGCGCGCTTGATTGGACTGGTCAAGCGCCAGGCAAACCATGACGGTTGCGATAGTCATTCGGGCTCTCCGCGGCAAAATTCCATCTTTAGTCTAGGCCCGAATTTGACCGCCAAGCTGAGATAGATCAAAAGCAGCGCCACGCGGCCAAAACCCTCCCGGACCGGCCGACGGAGCCTTGCACGGACGTGCAGCGGACTTGCACCGGGACCGGCATTGGGGTGAAATATAGGTCCGACCGGGCATGATGCTCGGAGCCCAAAGCTCCGCGACCTCTCCGGCTTATGGCTGACGGAAACGAAAACTCGGGTGACCAGTATTCTTCAAAACTCCGCCGATGCTGTGCCCGGGCACGAGCACCTTCGCCTCAGAATTGAGGGCTTCGGCGTCGGGACTTGGGACCTCGACCTGATCACGCGAGAGCTGGAATGGTCAGAAGCGGCCGGCGCCCTGCTCGGCGTCACGCCGGACCGTGAGGTCACCTACGAGCTCTTGCTTTCCCTGCTCGATGCAAAGGACCGCCAACGCGTCGAAGAAGCGATCAACGCGGTTGCCACCGGCGGTGGTCTGGATATTTCCTTCAAGGTGGCGGGCGCGACCGGAAAGGGGCAGTGGATCCGCGCCCGCGCCGGCGTGGTCAAGGATGAAGCCGGCATGCCCCGCCATCTCAGCGGCATCTTTCTCGACATCGGCGAGGAGAAGCAGCTCGAGGAGACGCTGCGCACGCGGGAAAGCCACCTGCGCTCGATCCTCGACACCGTGCCCGACGCCATGATCGTGATCGACGGCCATGGCATCATCCAGCTGTTCTCGACCGCAGCGGAGCGGCTGTTCGGCTATTCCGAACGGGAATCCATCGGCATGAACGTCAAGGAGCTGATGCCAGAGCCCGATCGCGGCCGCCACGACGCCTACATTGCGCGCTATCGCTCGAGCGGCGAGCGCCACATCATCGGCATCGGCCGGATCGTGACCGGCAAGCGGCGCGACGGCACCACCTTTCCCATGCATCTGTCCATCGGCGAGATGCAGTCCGGCGGCGAGCCTTATTTTACGGGCTTCGTCCGCGACCTGACCGAGCACCAGCAGACCCAGGCCCGCCTGCAGGAGCTGCAATCGGAGCTCGTCCACGTGTCGCGCCTCAGCGCGATGGGCGAGATGGCCTCGGCGCTCGCGCATGAGCTCAACCAGCCGCTGGCCGCGATCAGCAACTACATGAAGGGGTCGCGCCGCCTGCTCGCCGGCAGCAGCGATCCCAATGCCGCCAAGATCGAGAACGCGATGGACCGCGCCGCCGAGCAGGCGCTGCGTGCCGGCCAGATCATCCGCCGCCTGCGCGATTTCGTCGCGCGCGGCGAATCGGAAAAGCGGGTCGAAAGCCTGTCCAAGCTGATCGAGGAAGCCGGCGCGCTCGGGCTTGCCGGCGCGCGCGAGCAGAATGTGCAGCTGCGGTTCAACCTGAACCCGCAGGCCGATCTGGTGCTGGCGGACCGGGTCCAGATCCAGCAGGTCCTCGTCAATCTCTTTCGCAATGCACTGGAGGCCATGGCCCAGTCGCAGAAGCGTGAACTGATTGCGACCAACAGCAAAGTGGCCGACGACATGATCGAGATCGAGGTCTCCGACACCGGCATGGGCTTCCAGGACGACGTGCTGCCAAACCTGTTCCAGACTTTCTTCACCACCAAGGAGACCGGCATGGGTGTCGGGCTCTCCATCAGCCGCTCCATCATCGAGGCCCATGGCGGGAGGATGTGGGCTGAAAACAATGCTGCCGGAGGCGCGACTTTCCGCTTCACGCTGCCGGCGGCCTCAGACGAGAGTTGAGACATGCCGCAAAAGGGGAACGTCTACATCATCGATGACGACGAGGCGATGCGTGATTCGCTGAGCTTCCTGCTCGATTCGGCGGGCTACAGCGTGACGCTGTTCGAAACCGCGACAAGCTTTCTCGAGGCCGTCACCCGGCTCGAATTCGGCTGCATCGTCTCCGATGTGCGGATGCCCGGAATTGACGGCATCGAATTGCTCAAGCGCATGAAGGCGGCGGGCAGCAAGTTTCCGATCCTGATCATGACCGGGCATGGGGACGTTCCGCTCGCGGTCGAGGCGATGAAGCTCGGCGCGGTGGATTTTCTGGAAAAGCCGTTCGAGGACGACAGGCTCGTGGCGATGATCGAGGGCGCGATCCGCCAGGCCGACACGAGCGCCAGGACCGAGGCGATGACCCAGGACATAACCGCGCGCATTGCGAGCCTGAGCCCGCGCGAGCGCCAGGTCATGGGTGGGCTGATCGCCGGCCTGTCCAACAAGCTGATCGCCCGGGAATACGACATAAGCCCGCGCACGATCGAGGTTTACCGCGCCAATGTGATGACCAAGATGCAGGCCAACAGCCTCTCGGAGCTGGTTCGCCTGGCCATGCGGGCCGGCCTCCTCAACGATTGAGCTACGTCAACATCGGCCCGATGCGGGCTGATATAAAGAGTCATGATCCAGATCGGCTCACAATTAACACCGGCTGTGATGTTGTCTGTCGCCAAGCCAATAATCTACGTGGTCGACGACGACGTCGGCGTGCTCGGCTCGTTGCGCTTCCTCCTGGAGACGGACGGCTTTTCCGTCCGCACCTTCAGGAGCGGCGGGGCGGCCCTGGGCGCGCCACATTCCGGCGAGGTCGATTGCTACGTGATCGATTACAAGATGCCTGATATCAATGGCATCGAGCTGGTCGGACAGCTCAGACGACGCGGGATCGACGCCCCCGTGGTGCTGATCACCGGCTATCCGGACAAGAACATCGCGGCGCGAGCGGAAGCCGCCGGCGTCAAGCACGTCATGCGCAAGCCCCTGCTCGACGATAGCCTGATCAAGGGTATCCGGGGCGCGATCGAGGAGCATCGCTCGGCCGCCCGAGGGGCCTGACCGAAGGGGGCGCTCGATGGAGCGGGGTTGACCTCCGGGATTCTACGTAGGGGGACCTACTTAAGATACCGCCCGAAATTTTCAGAGCCGCTGAGAACACGTACCAAGACGCCATCCGCCGCACAGGAGATGGCCATGCTGAACCCCTCGCTCACGCCCCTCAACACCGTCGTTATCGGCAACAAGCTACCGGCCATTTCGCCCGCCGCGGCGGATCCCTTCGCAGCGATCACCGGCCATGCGGGCCTCGTGGCGAGCGAGTTCACTTACGGCAAGGATGAGGAAATCTACGGCGAGGACGAGCCGGCAGAATATGTCTATCAAGTGATCTCCGGCGCCGTCCGCAGCTACAAGCTGCTCTCCGACGGACGCCGCCAGATCGGCGCTTTCCATCTTCCCGGCGACGTCTTTGGCCTCGAATCGGGCGCCACCCACCGGCTGGCCACCGAAGCCATCATCGACACCACCGTGCGGCTCGTGAAGCGCAAGAGCCTCGAACAGGCGGCGGGTCACGACGTTCAGGTCGCACGCAAGCTCTGGACCATGACGGCGGGCGAGCTGCGCCATGCCGAGGACCACATGCTGCTGCTCGGCCGCAAGACCGCAATGGAGCGGGTCGCGACCTTTCTTCTCGAAATGGACCGCAGGCTCACCGTCGCCGGCATGATGGCGCTGCCGATGTGCCGCCGCGACATCGGCGACTATCTCGGCCTCACGCTCGAAACCGTCTCGCGCGCGCTGTCCCAGCTGCACGCCCAAGGCGTCCTCGGTTTCTCCGGCGCCCGGCAGATCGTGCTGCGCAACCGTCAGCGCCTGCACAACATGGACGCATAAGGGCCGTCGCGTCCCCTCAATAGGCGCTGCGTCGTGTCTCCGGCATGAGCAGCGCGATCAGGATAAGGCCGAGGGCGCCGATTGCGGCCAATGTCAGGAATGCGAAGCCAGAGCCGAGCTTGTCGCTGATATAGCCGGCGAACACCGTCGAGAGCGAGGCGCCGATCCCGGTTGCGGTGCCGACGACGCCCTGGGCGAGATTGAAGTGGCCGGTCCCGAAGGAAACATCGGCCACGATCAACGGCACCATCACCGCAAACACCGCAGCCGTGATGCCGTCGAAGATCTGCACCGCGACCAGCAGATACGGATCGCGTACCACCGCAAACAGCAGCCCGCGGATCGCGAGCGCAGCAAAGCCGATCAGAAGGAGTGGCCGCCGGCCCCATGCTTGCGCCTTGGTGCCGACCGTTGGCGACATCAGGGCGACGATGGCTTGCGGGACGATGATGCAGGCCGCGATCAGCACCGTCGCCCACTGGCTCGAACGGGCCGTGACCACGCCCGCCATCAACGGCAGCATCGCCGCATTCGCAAGCTGCAGCAACAACATGCCAGCGGCAAAGATCAAGAGCGGACGCTGGCGCATCAGGGCCACGATGCTGGTGGTCTGCCCCGTTGCCTCCACCGTCTCACGCGGCAGTTCGCCGTGGCAGCGTGCGACGTCGACCTCGTCCTCCTTGATGCTCTCAAGCGCCAGCAAGGTCGGCATGGCCAGCACAAAGGTGACCAGGAACACCGAACGGCTGGACACAAGATAGCCCGCCGTGCCCATCACCGCCGCGGCCACCCCATTGCCGAGCGAGGCAAAGCGGGCGTTGCGGCCGAGACGCTCGCCGATTGCATGCGGCCCGACCAGGCCCAGGCTGATCGCTGCAATTGCCGGCCCCAGCACGCAGCTTGCCGCCGCATGGAGCGCCGCCGCCGTGACCACCACCGGGAAGATCGGCCAGGCCGCATAGCAAAGCGCGCTGAGGCCGATGGTTGCGATCGCAAGCCCGGCAACCAATCGCTCCGAGCGGGCCGCGTCGACGATCGCGCCGCCCGGCATCTGGCCGATCAGGCCGACGATGCCGCCGATCGACAGCACGAGACCGATCTCGCCTTGCGTCCATTTCTGGGTGGTCAGATAGACGGCGATGAACGGGCCGAATCCGGTCTGGACGTCGGCAAGAAAGAAGATGAACCAGTCGAGCCCTCGCAGACTCTGCTGCGAGGGTGTCGGCACGAAGCGCAGGTCCGGGTCGGGCGGGCGGGCATCGGTTCCCTTGCCGCCGGCCTGGTCCCGCCGCCGCTTGCCACGACGATCGAGTGAATGCAACAAGTGCATCACCACGCCCACCTCGCTCAGTGATCGTCGAGCGGCTGCAGGTTTCCGGCTGCGCCGAGCACCACGATCGGCTTGTCCTCCTTGTATTCGGGTGCGGCGGCCACCTGGGCCTTGGTCAATTCGAGGGTGACGGCATCGCTGTTCTTGGCGACACGGCCGAAATGCAGCGCGTTCCAGTCCACCACGATCTTGCGGCTGCCGACGCCGAGGAAGCCGCCGAAATCGATCACCGCCGCCCGCACGGTCCCCGTCCGATCGACGATCACGTCAACGATATGTCCCATGTCTTCGTTGGTCGGGCTGCGCACATCCAGTCCGAGCACGCCATGCGCGTCCTTCGGTCCGATAATGGTGACCGAGGGTGGCGGCGCATGCTCGTCCGTGGCGGCAGGGGGCTTTGCCGTTGGCTCGTCTTCCGCGTAAGCACCTGCGAGCGCCGAGGCGGCAAGCGTAATGGCTAGCAGCAGCATCCAGACATTTCGGCGCATATGGCCTCCTTCGAGCGAAGGTTCGCGCGCAACCGCACGAGCAAACTCCTGAGCAATCATTGCGCGAGCACGATCGACACCTGGATCTGCCCGCGCCGGCGCATCACCTCCATCGCCACATCCTCGCCATGGCGGCGTATTCTCAAGTCCACGCTCGAAGGACCGAGGTGCAGGTCGCGCAGGATCACCTCGTCGAGAAAGGCAGGCAGGCGGGGATTGCGCAGCCGGATTTCGCTGCGCGGGATGTCGAACTCCAGCCCAAGCGCCGCCTCAAGAAGCGTGAACGGCGTCGCGCTGGCCCAGGCCTGAGGCGCGCAGGCGACGGGATAGAGCGTCGGCCCGCGGCTCTTCTCGCGACGAAAGCCGCAGAACAATTCCGGCAGGCGGCGAAGGTCCATATAGCTCGCCGCGTCGAACAGCCCCTTGAACACCTGCTCGACCGCATGTTTCAGGCCATATCGTGCAAGCCCGAGCGCAATCAGCGCATTGTCGTGCGGCCAGATCGATCCGTCATGATAGGACATCGGGTTGTAGCGCACCTCGCCATGCGCGATGGTGCGGATGCCCCAGCCCGTGAAGAAATGCGGCCGCATCAGGTCCGCAGCCACCTTTCGCGCGCGGTCCTCGCGTATCATGCCGCTGAACAGGAGTTGACCCGCATTGGAGCTGCGCACCTTGCAAGGCCGCTTGTCGCCATCGAGCGCCAGCGCATAGGTTCCGAGATCGTCGCACCAGAAGCAGTCCTCAAAGCGCTCCGCGAGCGTGCGCGCCTGCGCCTCCAGCTGTGCCGCCATATCGGCCTTGCCCAGCCGCAGCGCGCAGCGCCCCGCAAGCCGCTTCGCGGCGAACACGTAACCCTGCACCTCGGCCAGCGCGATATTGCCTTCGGCGAGCCTGCCATCGGCATGGAAGATCGCATCGAAGGAATCCTTCCAGCCCTGATTGGCGAGGCCTTTTTCCGTCGCGCGCTGATATTCGATAAATCCGTCATCATCCCGATCGCCCGATATGTCGATCCAGCGCAAGCCGGCCTCGATCGCGGGCCACAACTCCCGCAGCGTCTCGTCATCTCCGGTCCGCTCGACATAAAGGCCGGCCAGCAGCACGAACAGCGGCGTCGCGTCGACACTGCCGTAATATTGCGCAAACGGCACCTCGCCGAGCGCCGCCATCTCGCCGCCGCGCATCTCATGCAGGATCTTGCCCGGCTCGGCATCGGCATTCGCGTCGGTCGTCTTCGCCTGATAATGCGCGAGCCGTCGCAACACGCCGCGCGCCACCCGTGGATCGAGCCACAGCATCTGCAGCGCCGTGATGATGCCGTCACGGCCGAACGTCGTCGAATACCAGGGGATGCCGGCATAGGGATATCGCCCCTGCGGCGTTTCCGTCATCAGCATGTTGAGGTCGGCCATCGCCTGGCACAGCACCTCGTTGAGGATGTCGTTCGATGTCTCGATGCTGGCGGAATTGGCGGTCGAGTTCCGCATCTCGCGGCGGTGTGCCAGCAGCGCCGGGAAGAAGCGCGCCGGCGTCGACGCGCCGAGCTTGTTGCAGGCGACCGCGACGAACAGCGATTTCGCCTGCTGTGGGGCGATCTCGAAGTGATAGGTGGCGCTATTGACGGAAAGCCTGGTCGGCTGCGGATCGAAATGGAGCGACGTGCGGCGGTCGACATTGTCGAGCCCACGGTATTCCAGCAGCACGTCCGCCGGCCCAACCAGCCTGCTGCCGCCGATGCCGCGCCGCGACCGCTTCTCGCCGCGGACCTCGAACAGGTCGGCGAAATCATTGTCGAACAGCAGCATCAGGTCGAAGCTCGCGACGCGGTCGCTATGGTTCTGCAGGCCGATGCGCTGGTAGGCCGTTCCGTGCCAGAGGAAGATCGTGCGCACGATATGCAGCATGTCCTTTGGCAGCACGATGCGGTTCTGCCGATACACGTCGGGATTGGTGAGGTCGATCGTCAGCGCCGAATTGTCGTCGCGCAGGTTGGAGCCGAGCAGCAGCGGCTGTACGTCGTCAAGCACGAGTTCGAGCCGCGCGAGATAGCGCGTGTCGGTGTTGAACAGGCCGTCGGGGCCGCCTGACGACGCCCCGATATCGCCATGGCTGTCCAGCACGATGAAAGTGTCGTCGTGCTTGAGCGAGCGGCGCGGCCGCGACGCCGGGCCCGTCATCGGAATGTAGAACGGCTGCTCCTCGACCACCGCCGGCTCCGATGTCCGGCCGATCGCGATGGTCTGGCTGATCATTTCGGCTGTCATGGCGACCTCGTGCTGCCCTCACGCGCCAAAGCGCGATGAGATCAGGTGACTGGTCATCGCACTTTGGCATTTTGACTGAGCATGATTGGCTCGGAAAACCGCTCCACACGTTTCCGGATCATGCCCTACGCAACCGAACCCGAACAGAGCTGCACTCAAGCTGCGAATTTTGCCAGCCGGCTCAGCTCTTGCGTCACCAGCTCGCGATAGGGCCCGTGGCCCTGCATCAGGCGATCCGGCGGGCCGTCCTCGATGATCCGGCCGGACCTGAGCACCACCACCCGATCGAAATTGCGCAAGGTCGCAAGGCGATGGGCGATCGCGATCACGGTGCGCCCGCGCATCAGGCGTGACAGTGCCTCGCGGATCGCCTCCTCGGATTCGCTGTCGAGCGAGGCGGTGGCCTCGTCGAGCAGCACGATCGGCGCGTCCTTCAGGAATGCGCGCGCGATCGCGATGCGCTGGCGCTGACCGCCCGACAGCTTGACGCCGCGATCACCGACCATGGTATCGAGTCCCTCGGGCAACGTCTCGACAAAATCGCAGCGTGCCGCGATCGCCGCGCGCAGCACCTCGTCATCGCTGGCGCTCGGCCGCCCGTAACGGATGTTCTCCCTGATCGAACGGTGGAACAGCGAGATGTCCTGAGGCACCACCGAGATCGCCTCGCGCAGGCTCTGCTGGGTGACCCGCGCGATGTCCTGGCCATCGATGGTGATGCTGCCTTGTTGCACATCATAGAAGCGCTGCAGCAGCACGAACAAAGTGGATTTGCCGCCGCCGGACTGGCCGACCAGTCCGACCCGCTGCCCGGGCTGCAGCCGCAGGCTGAAGCGCTCAAACACCGTGTGACCGCCGGGATATTGGAAGGTGATGTTGTTGAAGGCGATCGCCGCGCCGCTCTTCACCAGCGGTTCCGCTTCGGGATGATCCCGCAATTCATGTGGCAAGAGCAGCGTCGCGATCGCCTCCGTCAGCCGGGCCACGTGCTGGGTAACGTCGACCAGTGCGACCGCAAGATCTCGCGTCGCGTTGAGGATGGACAAGCCGAGCGTACAGACCAGCACGACATCGCCGGTGGTGGCGCTGCCCTTCTGCCAGAGCATGATCACCCAGGCGAGCAGTGCGATGGTCAGCATCAACGTGACGCCGGCATGGATCAACCTCAGCTTTTCAAGATAACGCAGACTGCGGCCCCGCGCGACGAGCTCGCGATTGACGGTCGCGTCGAAGCGCTGATGCTCGTGGGCCAGCCCGCAGAATGCCCGCACCAGCGGCATGTTGCTGATGACATCGACCATTTCGCCGTCCACGATCGCCGCCTTGTCGGCGAAATCGTCATGCAGCGGCTTGCCGGCCGCGGCGAGGCGGAACATCGCAATCACCATGGCGCCGGCGATCACGATCATGACGGCAGACATGGTCAGACTGACGGTTCCAATCAGCGCGATCGCCGCTATCGTGGCAGCGCACGGCGGCAGCACGTTCCACACAAACATGTTCTCGACCGTGAAGACGGCATTCGACGTCGCCGTGATCCGGCTTGTCAGCATGCCAGGCAGGCGATCGGAGAAATAGCTCGGCGCGTGTCCCGTCAAATGACGGAACATGTCGCGGCGGAGATCCCCGGTGACGCCGACGAAGGTAAAGCTCGCGATCCAGCTCGCGATGCGCCACAGGAAGTTGTCAGCTGCGATCAGCGACATGAGAAACGCGAATGCCAGCCATACGCTGCCTGCGCGATCAGGCCCGCCGGCGAGACAATCGACCAGCGACTTCACACCATACTGGGTGCCGACGGAACACGAAACGGCGCCGATAACGGCGACGAGAATAGTGAAATGGGACGCCGCACGTTGGCGCAGATAGCGCATCACGAACGGAAAAGGGCGGTGCGCGTATCCGGAGAGCTGATCCATGTCGAGGCAAACCCCTGGTCGGTTGGTGATGTGAGCCCTCAGCCGCCTGCGTTCCCCGCCTCCTTGAACGGCTGATGGAGCAACCAGTTCCCGCCGCTTAGCTATGCAGGGCGGACACGCGGCAAACAGCGGGCGCAGACACGTCATCTGTCCTGCCTGATCCGTGCTGCATGGTCAGGGACGCGATGCATGTCGAAGAAGTAACCCTCGCTCAATGGAACCTCGCACATGCGGAAACGTTCCCTTGTCGGCATGCCGGTGCCACTGACGGGGGCAAGCTCTTCCATGATCGCAAAAAGGAGAAAGTGAGATGCGCATCGCGCAGGTCGCTCCGTTGACAGAGGCTGTTCCCCCGAAGCTTTATGGCGGCACCGAGCGCGTGGTGCATTGGTTGACCGAGGAACTCGTGGCGCTTGGCCACGACGTGACGCTATTTGCCAGCGGCGACTCGCAAACCTCGGCAAAGCTCGATGCGACCTGGCCGAAGGCGCTGCGGCTCGACGGCGCCGTGCGCGATCCCAATGCGCTGCACATCGTGATGCTGGAACGGGTGCGGCGCAAATGCGACGATGAGGAATTCGACTTCCTGCACTTCCATCTCGACTACTATCCGTGGTCGCTGTTCGAGCGCCAGCCGACGCCGTTCCTGACCACGCTGCATGGACGGCTCGACCTGCCGGAGCATCAGCCGGTCTTCAACACCTTCTCGTCCATCCCGGTGATCTCGATTTCGAACGCGCAGCGGCGGCCGGTCCCGCAGGCCAATTGGGTCGCGACCATCCATCACGGCCTGCCGGAAAAATTGCTGACGCCGCGCCCCTGCAAGCAGGAGTATCTCGCGGTGCTCGGACGCATTGCGCCGGAAAAGGGCGTCGACCGCGCGATCAAGATCGCCATGCGCTGCGGCATTCCCCTCAAGATCGCGGCCAAGGTCGATCGCGCCGACCAGGACTATTATGACGCGGTCATCCGTCCATTGATGAAGGACAATCCGCTGGTCGATTATATCGGCGAGATCTCCGACCACGAAAAATCCGATTTCCTCAGCGGCGCGCTCGGGCTGCTCGTGCCGATCGACTGGCCCGAGCCGTTCGGCCTGGTCATGATCGAGGCAATGTCCTGCGGCACGCCAGTCGTCGCCTATAACCGCGGCTCGGTGCCCGAGATCATCGCCGACGGCCTGACCGGCTTCATCGTCGAGGACGAGACGAGCGCGGTTGGCTGCGTCGGCCGCCTCGGCCAGCTCTCGCGGCCTGCGATCCGCAAGCATTTCGAAATGCACTTCACGGCGCGGCGCATGGCGCTGGATTATCTCGCGGCCTATCGCACGTTGATGGAGGCGAGCGAGCCGCGGATCAAGCTGGTCAGCAGCGCCGAATGACGCCTGCGCGACTTTTGATGCTGGACGAGCCCTGACTGGGGCTGGCACCTGTCATGACTGACATCACTTTCGAGAAGATCGCGGAGATCCACAAGATGGGCACGGCGATCCTCCTGGTCGAGCAGAATGTCAGCCGCGCACTGTCGCTCGTCGACCGCGCCTATGTGCTGGAGAGCGGGCGGGTGATCATGCACGGCAGCAGCGACGAGCTTGCCGGCAACAAGCAGGTGCAGGCGGCGTATCTGGGGATTTGAGGCGCCCCCGCCTTCCCGTTGCAACGTCATTCCGGGGCGGTCCGCAGGACCGAACCCGGAATCTCGAGATTCTCAGGTGCGCAATTGCGCACCGTAGTTCGATGCTTCGCATCGCCCCGGAATGACGGATCAACTCACCGTCGTCCGCTTCGGCTCGACAATCTCGAACATGCGCGGAAATTCGTCCATCAGCGCCATCAACTCGGCGAGCTTCATGCCGTTGCCGCGAACCTCGACCTTGCCGGCCGCAATGGCCTCCGGGAAGCTCGTCTGCTTGGCGATCACCTCGTCGAGCAGCGCGCGCGCCAGCGTAAAACTGGCATCCGCCGCTTCAGCCTGCGCCCCGTCGCGATAGGTCAGCGCGCAATTCTCCAGCGTCAGCACAAAAGTCTCGCCGGTGTCGGTGAAGGTCCAGTTCAGCACAATGTGCTTGCCTTCCGCTTTCGGCCCGTTCAGCCGGATGCCGAGCACGTCCCACAATTGCCAGGTGCGCAGCGCCGCCAGCGTCTCGCGCGGCATCGGGGGGCGCGGCGGCGCCTTCGGCATGCCCTGACGCAGCTCCTGCGCACCGAACAGATAGGCGTTGCGCCAGGTCGAGCTCTCCGCGGCATAGCCGAGCTGCTCGAACGTATCGGCAAGCAGCGCGCGGGCCACCTGATTGTCGGGATCGGCGAAGACCAGATGGCTGACCGCTTGCGCCACGAAGCGAAACTCGCCCTTCGCAAAGTCGCTTGTCGCGCGCGCCAACAGCGCCTCGGCGCCGCCCATGTATTCGACGTATTTCCTGCCGGCCGCAACCGGCGGCAGCGGATCGAGATTGACGGGATTGGCGTCGTACCAGCCGAGATATTTCTGGTAGATCGCCTTCACATTGTGGCGGATATGGCCGTAATAGCCGCGGCCGTGCCAGGCGCCTTCGAGGCTCCTGGGCAGGCGGATGGTTTCGGCAATTTCGGTTGCGGTCAGCCCGTGATTCATCAGGCGGATGGTCTGGTCATGGGCGAACTTATAGAGATCGCGCTGCTGGCGGATCATGGTGTCGATCCGCTCGCGGCCCCATACCGGCCAATGGTGTTGACCGCACATCGCCTCCGCCTTGCCGCTCCAGAGCGACAGCGCCTCGCCCAGATATTTCGACCAGGCCAGCGCATCGCGGACATCGGCGCCGCGGAACGGCAGCAGGTTATGGAAATTGTGCGTGCAGTTTTCCGCGAGGTTCAGGACCTTGTAGCGCGGCACATAGAAATGCATCTCCGCCGGCGCCTCGCTATTCGGCGCCATCTGGAATTGAAATTCGACACCGTCAATGATGCGCGTATCGCCGGTCTCCATGATCAGATCGTTCGGGCGTACCAGCGCCACCGAGCCCGCCGCCATCGACTTGCCGAGCCCGCAATCGACCTGGCCGCGCGGCCCCTTTGCCAGCAACGGCCCGAACTGATATTGCGCGCGGCGGAGCATCGCCGGGCCCGCAATGATGTTCTCGGAGACCGCATGCTCCATGAACAGATTCGGCGCGATGATCGGCACCGTGCCAGCCGCGAGCCTGTCGTCGCTCAGCACGCCGCGTGTGCCGCCCCAATGATCGGTGTGGGTGTGGGTGAAGATCACGGCCGCGACAGGACGCGACCCGCGATGCTTGTGGTAAAGCTCCATCGCGGCGCGTGCGCCCTCGATCGAGGTCAGCGTATCCACCACAATGACGCCGGTATCGCCTTCGATCAGCGTCATGTTGGCGATGTCGAGCCCGCGCACCTGGTAGACGCCGGGCACCACCTCGAACAGCCCGTGCTGCATATTGAGCCGCGCTTGCCGCCACAGGCTCGGGTTCACCGTCGCGGGCGCGCCCGCTTCTGACATGAAGCCGTAGGGCTCGAGGCTCCAGACCACCCTGCCCTGTGGCGACGTGATCTTTGCGTTTTCGATGGTGCCGAGAAAGCCGCGCGCGGCGTCGTCGAAATCGGCGGTATCGCCGAACGGCAACGCCTTGAGCATCGCCTCATGCTGCGCGACGACGATGGGCGACGCGTCCTTCGCAGTTTCCGCTACTTTCTCTCTGCCGCTGGTCTCGGTCATGCTGTCCTCCCCTTTTCAGGTAGCCAGCACCAAACCGGAGACTTTTTCAAGTCACGGCAGCCGCCCCTGCCGACGAACGGCTGCTATTTCTTGACCTTGCTCGCATCCATCTTGATCGACGGGTCGAGCATCCTGGTCGTGAACGCCGTCTGCACGTCGAACGGCTTTTCCATGCCGAGATAGGTCTGCACCAGCTCGTAGTCCTTCTTCATGCGCGCGCCGTCGATCCAGCCGAGCGCCTTGGTCGTGGTGAATTCATCGGTCATGAGATATTTGATGCGCTCCCACTGCCGCTCCTGGTTCGCCTTGTCGAGCCCGGAGACCTGGTCGAGCAGCGCCTTCAGGCAGGGGGTGACGTCGGCGACGCAGGCCGCAAAGGCCTTTTGCGTGATCTGGACGAAATCGGAGACGAGCTTCGGGTTCTTCTCCAGATACGCGCCATTGACGATCAGCGAATTGCCGTAAGGGTTGAGCCCGATATCCTTCCAGTTGACGTAGCCGAGATCGGAGCCGAACTCGATCACCTTGAGATCATGCTCATTGTAGAAATCCGAGATGATGTCGACGGTGTGGCTCTTCAGCGCGGCGATCTTGGCGGTCGGGCCGACATTGACGAAGTTAACGGAGTCCGGCGCGATGCCGGCGGCCTTCGCGAAGGCCGGCCACATCACCCGCGAGGCATCGCCCGGCGGATTGCCTATTCTGTGGCCGGGAAAATCCTTCGGCCCGTTCACGCCATAGCTTTTCAGCCAGTAGAAGGTCTGGCCGGTATTGGCGTAGATGCTCATCAGCGCCACCACGTCCGCGCCCTTGCTGCGCGCAACCAGCGCAGTCGCGAGATCCGCGATGCCGAACGGCGAGCCGCCTGAGCCAACCTTCAGGGCAGAGACGCCCGACCCCTTGCCGGTCTCGATGGTGAGGTCGATGCCGGCCTTTTCGTACCAGCCCTGTGCCTTCGCATAGTAGAACGGCGAGTGGTCCGCCGTCGGCGTCCAGTTCAGGGTAAGGTTAACGGCTTCGCCGGCCCAAGATGGAAAAGCCGGCATAGCCGGAGCGAGCAGCGCGAGTGCGAGGCCGGCGATCTTCAGGCACTTCATGGCAATGCTCCTCTTCGGCAACCGCCCTTGTCGGCGGCCTCCCGCAACGCTACCAATGCAACAAGGGACTTCCATGATTGTCAACTGTCTGGTTGGAAATGCTGAAACGAAGCTCTGGTGGCGGCAAGGTGCAGCGGCGCAACCCGGAGGCCACGCGCCAAAAGCTGCTGGTCGCGGCGAGGCATGAATTCGCCGCAGCGGGGCTCGCAGGCGCACGGGTCGATGAAATCGCAGCCCGTGCCGGTGTCAACAAGCAATTGGTCTATCACTATTTCGGCGACAAGGATGCGCTCTATCTCGCCGTGCTGGAGTGGGTCTACGAGGAGATCCGCGAGCAGGAGCGCAAGCTCAACCTCGAGGGCCTGCCGCCGGGCGAGGCCATTCGCAAGCTGATCGAGGCTTCCTTCGACCATCTCGCCACCCATCCCGATTTCATCGTGCTGCTCAACGACGAGAACCTCGGCGGCGCCCGCCATGTGCGCGGCTCGAAGCGGCTGGAAGCGATGCATTCGCCGCTGGTCAGCATGGTCTCGAAAATCCTCAAGCAGGGCGTGCAGAACGGAACCTTCCGCAAGGGGATCGATCCGGTGCAGCTCTATATTTCGATTGCGGGCTTAAGCTATTTCTTCTTCTCCAACACGGCGACGCTGTCGGCGATCTTCGGCAAGGACTTGCGCCAGCCGGCCGCCCGGCGGGCCCGCCGCAAGCATGTGGTCGATCTGGTGATGCAGTCGCTGCGGCCGTAATCAACCAGCTGGTTGAAACTGGAGACTGACCGGGATAGATTGAACGCGCGAAGCCCGCGGCTGGGCGACGCTACGTCGAGCACGGAGCACAGGAGCATCAATTGCCAGCGAGCGGCAGCCGATCGGCAGGGTCCATCGCGATCATCCTGGTCGTTCACCTCGCCGTGCTCGTGCTCTGGCAGGTCCTGGTCGACGCCTTCCATGTGCCGAAATTCATCCTGCCCTCGCCGCTCGCCGCACTCGCCACGCTGGGATCGGCCAATTATGCCTGGGGCTCCAACCTGGCGGTCACCGGCGTCGAAATCCTCGGCGGCTTCGCGCTGGGCGCCCTGGTCGGCGTGGCGCTTGCGGTGATCTTCACCTGGTCGCGGCTTGTCGCGGTGATGCTGCTGCCGCTGTTCGTGACGCTGAACATGATCCCGAAGGTCGCGCTCGGACCGCTCGTGATCGTGTGGTTCTCCTATGGCATCATCCCGAACATCCTGATCGCCTTCTCGATCTGTTTCTTTCCGATCCTTTTGACCACGGCGCGCGGCCTGAGCGAGGTCGAACCTGATTTGCTCGATCTCGTGAAATCACTGCGTGGCTCGCGCTGGGTGCTGTTCCGCAAGATCCAGCTGCCGGGCTCGCTGCCTTACGTCTTTTCCGGCATGAAGGTCGGCGCCATCCTCGCGGTCGCCGGCGCCATTGTCGGTGAGTTCATCGCCTCCGACCGCGGGCTTGGCTATCTCATGATCCAGGTGCAATCCTCGCTCGATACGCCGGCCATGGTGATGGCGGTCGTGCTTTTGACCCTGCTCGGGGTTGCGCTTTACGGCCTGGTGCTCGGCCTCGAACGCCTGTTCGTGGTGCGCGACGTCAGGCTGCAACAATAGGTAAGAAACATGCTGCTCTCGCGCGACACGCTGCCGACGACCATCGCCGATGTCGCGGCGCTCGACGAGCTGCTGTGCCGCCCGAGCCGGGCACTGATCGACGATCTGAGCAAGGTCGACGGCGACATCATGGTGCTCGGCGTCGCCGGCAAGATGGGCCCGACGCTCGCCGGTCTCGCCAAGGCCGCAGCTCCCGAGCGGCGCGTGATCGGCGTGGCGCGCTTCAGCGACGCCGGCGTGAAGGGTTGGCTGCATGGCCGCGGGGTCGAGACCATCAATTGCGACCTGCTCGACGAAGCAGCCGTCGACGCCTTGCCGAAGGTGCCCAACGTCATCTTCATGGCCGGCCGCAAGTTCGGCGCCGAGGGCGATCTGGCGCTGACCTGGGCGATGAACGCCCACGTGCCGGCCATCGTGGCGCAGGCGTTTCGCCGCTCCCGGATCGTTGCGTTCTCGACCGGCTGCGTCTATCCATTCGTGCCGGTGGACGGCAAAGGTTCCGACGAGAGCATGGCACCCAATCCGCCCGGCGAATATGCGCAATCCTGCGTCGGGCGCGAGCGTATGTTCGAATTTTTTTCGAACAGGTTCGCGACGCCCGGCCGGCTGTTCCGGCTGAACTACGCCATCGATATGCGCTATGGCGTGCTCTATGACATCGCCAGCAAGGTCTGGCAGGGACAGCCGATCGATGTCAGCCTCGGCCATGTCAATTTCATCTGGCAGGGCGATGCGTCAGCGCAGGCGCTGCGCTGCCTGGCTCATTGCGAGACGCCAACCAGCCCGATCAATGTCAGCGGCCATGAGATCCTGGCCGTGCGCGATCTCGCCGCTAAATTCGGCACGCTGTTCGGTCGCGAACCCGTTATCATCGGCCAGGAGGAGCCGACGGCCTGGCTCACCAATACGTCGCAGGCGGTGAGACTGTTCGGTCTGCCGATCGTCGATACCGCGCAGCTGATCGCCTGGACCGCCGACTGGATCGCCCGCGCCATGCCGAGCCTGGGCAAGCCGACCAAGTATGAGGTGCGCGATGGCCGCTACTGAGAAGGAGCTCCCGCTGCTTCGGCTTGACGCGCACGACGCAGCCGCCGGGCTCGCACTATCGCGGGAAGCGCAGTGGAACCAGAATGAAGCGGACTGGCGGTTCTTCCTCACCGAGGGCATCGTCCACGGCCTGCGCGATTCCGCATCCAACCTGATCGCAACCGCGGCCCTCCTGCCTTACACCAAGCGCGAGGCCTGGATCAGCATGGTGCTGGTCACGGAGAGACGGCGCCGCCAAGGGCTCGCGACGCGGCTGGTCGATGCCTGCCTCGATGCGGCGATGCGGCTTGGCCTCACCGTCTGGTTAGATGCTACGCAAGCGGGCGCGGCCGTGTACGGCCCGCTCGGGTTTTCGCCGACCATCCAGTTGCGACGGCTGCGACGCGAGGGTCATGCCCCGGCCACTGCCACCAGCAAGCTTTCGCCTGGCAAGCTCGGCGATTTCATCAGCTGCGATATCAATGCCATGGGCTTCGACCGCCGCGCTCTCATCACCGACCTGAGCGGTCGTCCCGGCTCACGCCTGCTTTCGACCAACGACGCCATGGCGCTGGTACGCGACGGTCGCGCGGCGCGCCACATCGGTCCGGTCTTTGCGGCGAATTCCGATAGCGCGCTGGCGATGGTCGCGGGCGTCGCGGCGAGCGAGCCGGGTCCGCACCTGATCGATGTGGTCGCGGATCAGACGGCCTTCCTCGACGGCTTGATGCGCGCCGGCTGGGCCATGGAGCGGTCGTTTCAGCGCATGCGTTTCGGGCGCGCAGCTGCGCAAGCAGGCGAGCCGCCCTTTGCCGTCGCCGGCCCCGAATTTGGATAGGATAACGCCATGCATCACAGCCAAATGCCGCATGAGGTCCGGCGCCTGATTGCCGCGGGCACAGTGCTGCCGGCACATCCGCTCGCGCTCAATGCCGAGCGCAAGCTTGACAAGGTGCACCAGCGGGCGCTGACGCGCTACTACATCGACGCCGGCGCCGGCGGGCTTGCGGTCGGCGTGCACACCACGCAATTCGCGATCCGCGATGTCGGCCTCTATCGTCCGGTGCTGGAGCTCGCCGCCGAAACCGCATCGAGCTGGACCAGGCGGCCGCTGGCGCTGGTCGCGGGCCTCGCCGGGCCGACACGACAGGCAGTGAGCGAAGCGGAGACCGCGCGCGGCATCGGCTATCACGCCGGCCTGCTCAGCCTCGCCGCCATGAAATCGGCCTCCGAGGACGAGATCATCGTCCATTGCGAGACAGTCGCGCGCGAAATACCGCTGGTCGGCTTCTACCTGCAGCCAGCGGTCGGCGGCGTAGTCCTGAGCGCCGATTTCTGGCAGCGCTTTGCCAACATCGACAATGTCATTGCAATCAAGATCGCGCCGTTCAACCGCTACCGCACCCTCGACGTCCTGCGTGGCGTCCACGCGGCCGGCGCACTCGACCGCATCGCGCTCTATACCGGCAACGACGATCACATCCTGCTCGATCTCACGCTGCCCTTTGACTTGCGGGATGAAGGCGTCACCACGCGGACCCATTTCAAAGGCGGCCTGCTCGGCCACTGGTCGGTGTGGACCAAAAGCGCGATCCAGCAATTCGAGCGCTGCAAGGCCGCGCGCTACAGGGACACGATCCCGGCGGACCTGCTGGCGCTCGATGCGCGCGTCACCGACTGCAACAGCGCCTTCTTCGACGTTTCGAACAATTTTCACGGCTGCATCGCCGGCTGCCACGAGGTGCTGCGCCGGCAGGGCCTGATGCGCGGCATCTGGTGCCTTGATCCCAACGAAGGCCTGAGCCCGGGACAGATCGAGCAGATCGACCGCGTCTATAACGAGCATGCCGATCTGTCCGACGATGATTTCGTCACCGCGAACCTGCAGAAATGGCTGACATGAGCTCGCCCGAGCCGTTCGTCAGCCTGCGCAATGTCCGCAAGGTCTATCGCTCCGGCGGGAGCGAATTTCTCGCCGTCTCCGATGTCACCATGGATGTGCAGGAGGGCGAACTGGTGTCGCTGGTCGGCCCTTCCGGCTGCGGCAAGACGACGGTGCTCAAGATTCTGGCGGGCCTGCATGGCGCCGACGGCGGCAGCGTCAGGATCGGCAACGCGCAGACGCCGTTCGATCCCGCCCGCGACATCGGCATGGTGTTTCAGCAGGCGCTGCTCCTGAAATGGCGCACCATCCTCGACAATGTGCTGCTGCCGGCAGAGATTGTCGGACTGCCGATGAAAGCGGCGCGCCGGCGCGCCCGCGACCTGCTCAAGCTGGTCGGCCTTTCCGGCCAAGAGGGCAAATATCCGCAGCAGCTTTCCGGCGGCATGCAGCAGCGCACCGCGATCGCGCGCGCCTTCATTCACGATCCCAAGCTGATCCTGATGGACGAGCCGTTCGGCGCGCTGGACGCCCTGACACGCGAGCAGATGAACCTGGAAATGCTGCGCATCTGGCGCGAGAGCGGCAAGACCATCATCTTCGTCACCCACTCGATCCAGGAAGCCGTCTTCCTCGCCTCGCACTGCGCGGTGCTCACCGCCAGCCCGGCGCGGATGGCGGAGTATTTTCCGATCGAGCTGCCCTTCCCGCGCGCGCTGCCGATCAAGACCACCGACGAATTCGGCGCCTACGCGCGGCGCATTTATGCAAGCCTCGGGCTCGGCGCGGACGCTAGCTCAGCCGCGGATCGGCCGCGATAAAGTCGATGAAGGTCCGCACCTTGGCGGAGAGATATTTCCGGCTTGGATAGACCGCGAACAGCTGCCCTTCGAAGGGAAGGAGTCCGGGCGGCAGCAATTCCAGCCGCTTGTTCGCAAGGTCCTGCGCGATCAGCGATTTGGGCAGAAAGGCGATGCCCAGGCCCTCGACCGCCGCGAGATGCAGCAACGTTTCGTTCTCACTCTGCAACACGACATCGAAAGCGACCGTCTGCTCGCCATCCGCTCCCTTGAACGGGAAGGCGTTGCCCGGGATCAGCGCGTATTTCAGCAGGGCGTGGCCCTGCAATTCCTGTGGCGTTCGCGGCCGACCGCAGCGATCGAGATATGCTGGTGCGGCCACCATGTGAAACACGACCTTTGCGACGGGGCGCGCGATGAGGCCCTCGTCAAGTGAGCCGGTCATCCGCAGCGCAAGGTCAAAGCCTTCTTCGACGAGGTTGACCAGGCGGTCGCTCAGGTCGAAATCGAGTTGCACCTCCGGATAGCGGCGACGGTAGTCGGCGAGCAGGCTGACGAAGGCGGGATTGGCGAGCCAGACCGGCGCGCTCAGCTTCAGCATTCCGCGCGGGACGACGGTCGCCTTGCTGACTACGGCCTCGATCTCGTCGAGCGAGTCCAGCATCTGCCGCGCCT